>JACCDW010374111.1_pt1 | contig 104424 bp, 108 predicted proteins | sample 7449781 | NCBI WGS metagenome assembly JACCDW01 (sample SAMN15323449, study PRJNA562643) | freshwater metagenome | isolation source: river surface water | place: USA:Blue River Watershed | collected 2017-08-18 | reverse complement strand
GCAGGGCGCCCGAGTTTGGGATGAAACGACGCATGGGGTTTTGCAGAGCTTCCCTATGTCGGGGGGGCGGGGTGCGTTTGACTTGCCCGGAACCGGATTTCACCCCCTATAATCTCGCTTTACCACCTCCCGGGAGCCGACTCCCGCACTGGACATGACCAAATTTGTCTTCGTCACTGGCGGTGTGGTGTCATCCCTGGGCAAAGGGATCGCCTCAGCCTCCCTCGCAGCGATTCTCGAGTCGCGGGGCCTCAAAGTCACCCTCATCAAACTCGACCCCTATATCAACGTCGATCCGGGCACCATGTCGCCGTTCCAGCACGGCGAGGTGTTTGTCACCGACGATGGGGCAGAAACCGACCTGGATTTGGGCCACTACGAACGTTTCATCACGACCCGCATGCGCAAGTCGAACAACTTCACCACGGGCCAAATTTATAAAAGCGTGCTGGAAAAAGAACGGCGTGGCGACTATCTGGGCAAAACGGTCCAGGTGATCCCGCACATCACCAACGAAATTCAGGACTTCATACGCCGTGGCGCAGGGGTCGACACCCCCGATGCGGTCGATGTCGCCATCGTGGAAATTGGCGGCACGGTCGGCGACATCGAGTCTTTGCCTTTCCTCGAGGCGGTGCGGCAGATGAGCCTGAAGCTGGGCCCCAACAACACCGCATTTGTGCACCTCAGCTATGTGCCCTGGATTGCCGCCGCCGGCGAACTGAAAACCAAACCCACCCAGCACACGGCCCAAAAACTGCGCGAAATCGGCATACAGGCCGATGCCCTGTTGTGCCGCGCCGACCGGCCGATCCCGGAGGACGAGCGGGCCAAAATTTCGCTCTTCTCCAATGTGCCCGAGTGGGGGGTCATCTCCATGTGGGACGTGGACACCATCTATAAAGTGCCCCGGATGTTGCACGAACAGGGATTGGATGGCTTGATTTGTGACAAATTGCGCCTGAACACCCCGCCTGCCAATCTGAATCGCTGGGACCAGTTGGTGCATGAGGTCGAGCACCCGCAAGACGAGATCAACTTGGCCATGGTCGGCAAATATGTCGACCTCTCAGACAGCTACAAATCGCTGAATGAAGCCTTGCGTCACGCCGGCCTGAAAAACCACGCTCGCGTGCGCATCACTTACATCGACTCGGAAACCCTGACCCCGGACAATGTGTCGCAACTGTCGCAATACCACGCCGTGCTCGTGCCCGGCGGCTTTGGCAAGCGTGGCATCGAGGGCAAGATTTGCGCCGCCCGCTATGCCCGGGAAAACCGCCTCCCCTACCTGGGCATTTGCCTGGGGATGCAAGTGGCCACCATCGAATATGCGCGACATGTGGCCGGCCTGAAAGACGCCAACAGCACCGAGTTCGAACCGCAGTGCCCCAACCCGGTGATCGCTCTGATCACCGAATGGAAAGACGCCGACGGCAGCATCCAAAAACGCTCTGAGGGTTCTGATCTGGGGGGCACCATGCGTCTGGGCGCCCAAAGCTCTGATGTGGCCCCCGGCACCCTGGCGCACCAGATTTATGGCGACGTGGTGACCGAGCGCCATCGCCACCGCTATGAGGCCAACGTCAACTACCTGGATGCCTTGCGCCAAGCGGGCCTGGTCATTTCGGCCCTGACCCAGCGTGAGCAACTGACCGAGATCGTCGAACTGCCCAAGGCCGTACACCCCTGGTACATGGGCGTGCAGTTCCACCCCGAGTTCAAATCGACCCCCTGGGACGGCCACCCGCTGTTCAACGCTTACATCCGCGCGGCCCTGGACCTGAAAAAATCGCCTCAACTGAAAGCCGTGGCATGAAACTGTGTGGCTTTGACATCGGACTGAACCATCCCTTTTTCCTGATAGCCGGGCCCTGTGTGGTCGAGAGCGAACAGTTGCAACTGGATGTGGCGGGGCATTTGAAGGAAATCACCTCTGAATTGGGCATCCCCTTCATCTTCAAAAGCAGTTATGACAAGGCCAACCGTTCCAGCGGCAGCAGCTTTCGCGGCCCCGGCATGGAAAAGGGGCTGGACATTTTGTCCAAAGTGCGCCGCGATCTCGGTGTCCCTATCTTGACCGATGTGCACACGGAGGCCGAAATCCCGGCCGTGGCGCGGGTGGTTGACGTGTTGCAAACCCCGGCCTTTTTGTGCCGCCAAACCGACTTCATCCGGGCGGTCGCCCAATCGGGCAAGCCAGTGAACATCAAAAAGGGTCAGTTTCTGGCACCGCATGACATGAAAAACGTGATCGACAAGGCGCGGGCGGCAGCCTCTGAGGCCGGGCTCGACCCTGACCAATTCATGGCCTGTGAACGCGGTGCGAGCTTTGGCTACAACAACCTGGTCAGCGACATGCGCAGCCTGGCCATCATGCGCGAAACCGGTGCGCCGGTGGTGTTTGACGCGACCCACTCGGTGCAACTGCCTGGCGGGCAAGGCACCAGTTCCGGCGGCATGCGCGAGATGGTACCGGTGCTGGCCCGTGCCGCCGTGGCGGTGGGCGTGGCTGGCTTGTTCATGGAAACCCACCCTGACCCGGCCAAGGCGCTCAGCGACGGCCCCAATGCCGTGCCCCTGAAACACATGAAAGCGCTGTTGCAAACCTTGGTGGCGCTGGATCGGGTGACCAAATCACAACCCTTGCTGGAAAACGATTTCCAGCCCTGAAAGAGGCCCTGACATGCCCTGCGCCTACATCATCGCCAACGTGCGCGTCACCAACCCCGAGCAATACGCCGAATACCGACAATGGTCCAGCGCCGCCTTTGAGGCGCACCAGGTCGAGGTGCTGGTGCGCGGGGGCCACTTTGAAGTGATGGAAGGCGATTGGGTGCCGGACCGGCTGGTGCTGCTGCGCTTCCCCAGTGTGGCCGCCGCCCAGGCTTTTTATGACTCGCCCGAATACGGCAAAGCCCGGGTGGCGCGCGAAAACGCCGCAGTCATGCGCATGGTCGTGGTCGAAGGCGTGTGAAGCAAAGAACACAAATCAAAACAAAGGAAAAACATCATGAGTGCAATTGTCGATATCGTCGGCCGAGAGATCATGGACAGCCGGGGCAACCCCACCGTCGAATGCGATGTGCTGCTGGAGAGCGGTGTCATGGGACGGGCTGCGGTCCCCTCCGGGGCCTCGACCGGCAGCCGGGAAGCCATAGAGTTGCGTGATGGCGACAAGTCGCGTTACCTGGGCAAGGGCGTGCTCAAGGCGGTCGAACACATCAACACCGAGATCTCTGAGGCCGTTCTGGGTCTGGATGCCTCTGAGCAGGCATTTCTGGACAAAACCCTGATCGATCTGGATGGCACCGAAAACAAAAGCCGGCTGGGCGCCAACGCCATGTTGGCGGTCTCGATGGCCGTGGCCCGCGCCGCCGCCGAAGAGGCGGGCTTGCCCCTGTACCGCTACTTTGGTGGCATGAACGGTTGCCAGTTGCCGGTGCCGATGATGAACGTGATCAATGGCGGTGCACACGCCAACAACAACCTCGACCTGCAAGAGTTCATGATCATTCCAGTCGGGGCGCCGAATTTCCGCGAAGCCCTGCGTTATGGGGCCGAGATTTTTCATGCCTTGAAAAAAATCATCCATGACAAAGGCATGAGCGTGGCCGTGGGTGACGAAGGGGGCTTTGCCCCCAATGTGCCCGGACACGAAGCGGCCATACAGATGATCCTCGATGCCATCTCTGCGGCCGGCTACACGGCAGGGGAGCAAATCGCCATCGGTCTGGACTGCGCCTCGTCGGAGTTTTACAAAGACGGCAAATACCACCTGGAGGGCGAGGGCCTGGTGCTGGACGCCGCGGCCTGGAGCGACATGCTGGCCACCTGGGTGGACAAATACCCCATCATCAGCATTGAAGACGGGATGGCCGAAGGCGACTGGGACGGCTGGAAATTGCTGACCGAAAAACTCGGGGCGAAAGTGCAATTGGTGGGCGATGACTTGTTTGTGACCAACACCAAGATCCTGAAAGAAGGCATAGAAAAAGGCATCGCCAACTCCATACTGATCAAGATCAACCAGATCGGCACCCTGACCGAGACTTTTGCCGCAATTGAGATGGCCAAACGCGCCGGGTATACCGCCGTCATCAGCCACCGCTCGGGCGAGACCGAGGACACCACCATCGCCGACATCGCTGTGGGCCTCAATGCCGGGCAAATCAAAACCGGCTCGATGAGCCGCAGCGACCGTATGGCCAAATACAACCAGCTGTTGCGCATTGAAGAAGACCTGGGCGATGTCGCCGTCTACCCCGGGCGTGAGGCTTTTTATAACTTGCGTTAAAGTCACGCCATGAGCCGTCACCTGACCTGGATCCTGCTGACGATGTTGGTCGTTTTGCAGGGCCAGCTTTGGTTGGGCCGTGGCAGCGTGCCAGACGTCATGCAGTTGCGACAAACCCTGGCCGAAAAGAAACTGAACAATCAGCAAGCCATCATCGCCAACCAGAGGCTGGAAGCGGAATTGCGTGACCTCAGCGATGGCCGCGAAATGATCGAAGAGCGCGCCCGCCGTGAAATCGGCATGGTCAAGCAGGGTGAGGTATTTGTTCAGTACTCGCAGACCAAGCGATGAACCTGGTTTTGCTGGGGCCGATAGAGCGGGGGCTGGTGGTGGCGTTGCGCGACGCTTTCTCTGACACACGGCGAGCCCCCGGCGACATCGAATGGGGCTGGGCAAACCCCGAAGTAGAACCCCGGCCCGTTTGGAGAGACACTGACTTGTGGATGGTTTGGGCCGAAGGTGAGCACGCCATGGACTGGCGGGAATACCTGATGCAGCAGCAAATCACCTTTCAAATGGCCCAGGGCCAGGGCCGGGACTTGATAGAGAACATCCGCTTTGCCTGGGGCCGACATGCCCGCAGCCGCAGCGACACCCGGGCTGAAATCAGGCCGCGTTTTATCTCGGCCTGCGAGGACTGCGCCGACCCGCAATGCGAGCACCGATTGTTCAATCTTGGCAAACGGGGGCTGTGAAGCCTTATTCAGTGGTGGGCAGTCCCTGCCCTTCCCACTGAGCCATTTCTTGCGCACTGAAACCAGCCTGACGGCGGGCCGACAAATTGAATGGGGGCTTCAGGCGCGGGGCCCGATGGCGCTCATGCAAAAGGCGATCTTGCGCCACCGGATCCAGCCCCTGTTGTGCACACAGCCAATGGAACCAGTGGTTGCCCACCGCCACATGGCCCACCTCGTCGCGCAAAATCACATCGAGCACAGCCACCGCCGACAGTGCCGGTGGCGTCGCCTTTCGCAATTTCGCCTGGATCAGCGGCGTGGCGTCCAAGCCCCGGGCCTCTAAAGTGCGCGGCACCAAGGCCATGCGTGCCACCACGTCGTTAGCCGTCTCCTGACACATGGCCCACAGGCCGTCGTGGGCGTCAAAGTCGCCGTAATCAAACCCCAGGCTGCGCAAATGCCCACGCACCAACATGAAATGACCCGCTTCTTCTGAAGCCACGCGCCACCAGTCGAGGTAATAGTCTTCGGGCAGGCCCGGGTATCGCCAGATGGCATCGAGAGCCAGGTTGATGGCATTGAACTCAATGTGGCACACCGCATGCATCAAGGCGGCCAAGCCGCGCGGGGTGTGGGGCGAGCGATGTGGCACTGCACCCGGGTGGATGAGACGGGGCCGCTGGGGCCGCCCGGGCACTCCTGCGGGCTCAGGCCAGCAGGCATGGACATCGATGAGGCCTGCATCCGGCCAAGGGTGGCAGGCGTGCACGGCGCCCACCTTGGCGTCGGGGTTCGACTCTTGCAAAGCCCTCAGGGCCGTCTGACGGAGTTCCATCCTTACAATTGTAGTTTGCACACTTCACCCCAAGCCCAGACAGGATGCACCATGGCCCTCTATCAACTCGATGAACACTCCCCCGAATTGGGCGCCGGTGCCTGGGTCGCCGACAGCGCCGAAGTCATGGGCCAGGTGCGCATAGGCGAGCGCGCCAGCGTTTGGTTCAACACCGTGGTGCGGGCCGACAATGAGGCCATCACCATCGGGGCAGAAACCAATATCCAGGACGGAACCGTGCTGCACTGCGACCCCGGCAAGCCCCTGCACATCGGTGAAGGGGTCACTGTGGGTCACAATGTCATGCTGCATGGCTGTACCGTGGGTGACCACAGCCTGATCGGCATCGGTGCCGTGATTCTGAACGAGGCAGTGATAGGCAAAAACTGTCTGGTCGGCGCGGGCGCCCTGGTGACCGAGGGCAAGACCTTTCCTGATGGCTCGATGATTTTGGGCAGCCCCGCCAAGGCGGTGCGCCAGCTCACCCCCGAGCAAATTGAAGGGCTAAAGCGCATCTCCCAAGGTTATGTGCGCAACGCCGAACGCTATCGGCAAGGTTTGAAAAAGATCGCCTGATGTCCGAACTGCGAAAATTTTTATTTGACGGCCTGCCGGTGCGTGGCATGCTGGTGAGGCTGACCGACTGCTGGCAAGAGGTGCTGCGCCGCCGTGCCGCCGGGGGTAATGACCCGCACTACCCATCCCCGGTGCGACGCTTGCTGGGCGAAATGACGGCGGCGGCCACGCTGATGCAGTCGAACATCAAGTTCAACGGGGCCCTGGTGTTGCAAATCTTTGGCGACGGCCCGGTCAAGCTGTTGGTGGTCGAGGTGCAGCCCGACCTGAGTTTTCGGGCCACGGCCAAGGTGGTGGGTGAGGTGCCTGAGAACGCCACTCTGAGCCAGATGGTCAATGTCCACAACAAAGGGCGTTGCGCCGTCACGCTAGACCCGCGCGACCGGCTGCCGGGTCAACAACCCTATCAAGGCGTGATCTCTTTGTGGGACGACCGGGGCCAGCCGATCGAGCGCTTTAGCGAGGTACTGCAGCACTATATGCTGCAAAGCGAACAACTCGACACCACACTGGTGCTGGCCGCCAATGAGCAAATGGCCGGTGGGCTGCTCATTCAGCGCTTGCCGGTGCAAGGCGCAGGTAACCTCTCGGCCAAGGCCACACAGGCCGATGAAGACCAGATCGGGCGGAACGAAGATTACGCCCGCATCGCCATATTGGCGGCCAGTCTGAAAGAGCAGGAATTGCTCGAACTCGACGGCCCGACCGTGCTGAGGAGGCTGTTTTGGGAAGAAAACCGGGTCGAATTTGACCCGCTGATCGGCGAGCAAGCGCCCCGCTTTGCCTGCAAATGCAGCCGTGATAGGGTGCAACGTATGATTGCCGGGCTGGGCCAGGATGAAGCACGCGACATCGTGCGAGAGCAGGGCCAAATCGAGGTCGGCTGCGACTTTTGCGGCATGGCGTACCGTTTTGACGCCATCGATGCCGAGCAGATATTTGTAAATACCGCCCCGGGATCATCGTCGCTGCAATAACACGTCGCCCCGCCCTCCATTAACCTCTGGGGTGATGCTTGGCGTGCATCTGTTGCAACCGCTCACGGGCAATGTGGGTGTAAATGGTGGTGGTGGAGATATCGGCATGCCCCAGCAGCATCTGAACGGCGCGCAAATCTGCGCCGTGGTTGAGCAAATGGGTGGCAAAGGCATGGCGCAGCGTATGGGGTGATAGGGGCCGGTCTATGCCCGCCTGCAGGGCGTATTTGCGCACCAAATTCCAAAACATGATGCGGCTCATCGACTGCCCGCTGCGAGCACCCCGGCTGCTCACAAACAGGGCTTCCTCTGGGCGTTCACCGACCAAGGCCGGTCGGGCTTCTTGCAAGTAGCGCAGCAAACAGTCGGCGGCCACTTGGCCGTAGGGAACCAGGCGCTCTTTGCTGCCTTTGCCCAGCACCCGCAGCACCTGATCACCGAGCAAAACATCGACACGGCGCAAACCGACCAATTCGCTCACCCTCAAGCCGCAGGCATACATCAATTCCAACATGGCCCGATCTCTCAGCCCCAGAGGCTTGGATTCATCGGGCGCGGCCAGCAGGGCCTCGACCTCGGTCTCGCTCATGGCTTTGGGCACGCGCAAGGGTTGGCGCGCCGACAAGATGCGGGCCGTGGGGTCCGCCACGATCAGGCGCTCACGCAGGAGCCAATGAAAAAAACGCCTGAACACAGTCAGGCGTCGGTTGGCGGTGGTGGCCCGGGTTTGGGTATGGCGATGGGCGAAATAAGATTGCAAGTCGCTTTCTTCGACTTGCACCAGGGGTTTGCCATCCTGGCTGGCCAACCAGGCGTTGAAGAGGGCCAAATCACGCCGATAGGCGGCCAGGGTGAGCGGGGCCAGGCCGTCTTCGAGCCAGATGGCATCAATGAAACGGTCGATGACCGGGTCGGCCAAAGGCGGGGCATCGGCCTTGGTGTCCATCAGTCGAGGCGCAAATTCTGAGACTCAACCACTTTGCGATAGACCTCGAACTCGGCCTTCATCTGGGCGGCAAACTGCTCCGGGGTGTTGCCCACCACCAGTGAACCCGTGTCTTCAATGCGCTTGCGCACCGCAGGGTCTTGCAGGGCCTGACGGGCTGCCGCGCTCACTTTATCAACCACTTCCCTGGGCAGCCCCTTGGGGCCCAAAATACCGTAATAGGCCATGCGGTTGACAGGCTCTAAGCCCACCTCTTTGAAAGTCGGCACCTGGGGCAGCACCGCCACCCGCTGCGGCGCGGCGACCACGATGGGGATCAATTTGCCGGACTGAATGAAGGGCAAGGCAGAGGGCAGGTTGTCAAACATGATGGGCACCTGACCGGCCACCACATCGTTGAGGGCCGGGCCGGCACCGCGATAGGGAATGTGCAGGATGAAGGTTTGGGTCAGGCTCTTGAAGAGTTCGGTCTGCAGGTGACCGATGCCACCGGTGCCGGAGGAGGCATAAGAGTATTTGCCCGGGTTGGCCTTGATTTCGGCCACAAAGCCTTTGTAGTCGCGGGCCGGGAAAGAAGGATGCACCGCAATGATGTTGGGCGTGGCCGCAATATTAACGATGGGTGTGAAGTCGGTCGCGACGTTGTAAGGAATTTTGGGGTTGATGGCGGGGTTGGCGGCAGTGGTCGATACCGTGGCCACACCCAGCGAATACCCATCCGGGGTGGATTTGGCGGTTTCATTGGCACCAACCACGCCGCCCCCGCCGGCCTTGTTTTCCACCACGACTGTTTGGCCCAGGGCCTTGCCCAGCGGCTCGGCCATGACGCGGGCCACGATGTCGGTGGTCCCCCCGGGCGCGAACGGCACCACCAGCTTGACAGGCCGGTTCGGGTAACTTTGGGCCCAGGAACCCGCCGCCAGGGCAGACAGTGTCAGTGCCGCCAAAATTCGATTCAAGGTCATTTGAAATTCTCCTTCAATGCCAAATGTTACTCTGGCGACGATAACCCCAATGACATCAGTCAATCAAAGTTATGCTTGAAGGGGTGAACATCGTTTCTTTGCTGCTGCCCGATTTTTTGTTGATCTTGTGTGGCCATCTGATTTGCCGTCACACCCGACTCGGGCCCGCCGTCTGGCAGCCGGTTGAAAACCTGGTGTATTTCTTTCTGTTCCCGGTGCTGCTGTTTCACGCCATCAGCCGGGCGCCGCTGGATCTGGGCACCGCTTCGAGCATGATCGGGGCCGGCATCACCTTGGGCTTGAGCGGCATCGCCATGTCTTATGCCCTGCCCCATGTGCCCGGACTGAACCGTTTTTTCAGCCCGCACCAGCATGCCGGGGCGGCACAGGTGGCGTTTCGCTTCAATTCGTTTTTTGGTTTGGCGCTGGCGGACCGCTTGTTGGGGTCGGCCGGGGTCCAGCAATTGGCCGTGTTGATCGGTTTTTGCGTGCCCATGTTCAATGTGGCGGCGGTCTGGCCCATGGCGCGGCAAGGCAGTCTGGGCTTGGGGCGCGAGTTGTCGCGCAATCCGCTGATTTTGGCCACTTTGGGTGGGTTGGCCTTTAACCTGGCCGGGCTGACCATGCCCGATTGGCTGTCGCCCACCCTGGGGCGCATCGGCCAAGCCTCCATCCCCCTGGGCCTGATGGCTGCCGGAGCCGGTTTGGAGATGCACAGGCTCACCAATGGGCGCTGTCTGACGCTGAGCCTGTTGCTGATCAAACACCTGCTGATGCCCATCAGTGCCTGGCTGTTGGCCATGGCCTGGGGCCTGAGCCCGCTGCAGACCACGGTGCTATTGGTTTTCTCGGCCCTGCCCACGGCCTCGAGTTGCTACTTGCTGAGCGCCCGCATGGGTTTCGATGGCCCCTATGTGGCAGGCCTGGTCACCCTCTCGACCCTGGCCGCAGCAGCCAGCCTGCCGCTGGCCTTGGGCGTGCTCAATGCCCTGTAGGGTTAAATGACCACCGGCTCGGGTTCGAGCATGATGCCGAATCGCTCGTAGACGCTGGCCTGGATGGCCCGCGCCAAGGTCATGACCTCGCCACCGGTACAGGGGTTGGCCACCCCGCCCCGATTGACCAGCACCAGGGCCTGACGCTCGTAGACACCCGCATGGCCGATGGACTTTCCTTTCCAGCCACAGGCGTCTATCAGCCAACCTGCGGCCAATTTGATGCGGCCATCGGGCAGGTTGTAGAACACCACCTTGGGGTCGCGCCCGATGATGTCTGCGCATTGCTCGGGGGTGACCGTGGGGTTCTTGAAAAAACTCCCGACATTGCCAATGACCGCCGGGTCGGGCAATTTGGCGCGACGGACCTCACAGACCCAGTCAAACACCTGCTGCGGGGTCAAGGGCGCGTCGGGGTGCTCGGCCTGTTTGCGCGCCAAGTCCTGATAACTCAAATCGGGCCGCCAACGCTTGGGCAGGCGAAAACGCACACGCAAAATCACGGCCCGCCCCCCCAGCCCGAAGCGACTGGAGGCACCGACCCGGCTGTCCGGGCCGTGCTTGAAGATCGAATCCCGGTAGCCGAAAGCACATTGTTCGGCTCGCAATTCAAAGACCTTCCCGGTTTGCAAATCGAAGGCATCGAGAGAGTCAAACCGGTCTTGCAACTCGACCCCGTAGGCGCCGATGTTTTGCACAGGTGCAGCCCCCACGGTGCCCGGGATCAGGGCCATGTTTTCCAGGCCAGGCCACCCTTGTGCCAGGGTCCAGGCGACCAGTTCATGCCAGTTTTCACCCGCTTCAGCCTCGATCAAGCGGCTTTTGTCGTCTTCTGCCAACCATCGCCGCCCCCGATTCTCCATTTTCAGCACCAGGGCCCGCACATCGCCGGTGAGCACCAGGTTGCTGCCGCCGCCCAGCACCCATTTGGGGCCCTGCCCCAATTCGCTGGACAGGGCATCGCGAAGATCTTGCTCGGAGCGCACCCGCACCAGGCTTTGGGCACGGGCCACAATGCCGAAGGTGTTGTAGGGTTGCAGGGCTACCTGAGACTCGATGATCATGGGAGAATTGTCTCATTGTGCGACTGCCATGAGCTTGACATCATGCCCTCATTTGACACTGTCTGCGAAGCCAATCTGGTAGAGATCAAAAACGCCGTCGATAACGCGGCCAAGGAAATCGGCACGCGCTTTGATTTCAAAGGCACCTCTGCCGCCCTCGAACTGAAGGACAAAGAGATCACCCTTTGGGGCGATGCCGAATTCCAGCTCGCACAGGTCGAGGACATCTTGCGCAACAAACTGGCCAAACGGCAAGTCGATGTCCGTTTCCTGGACATCGGAGAGGTGCAAAAAGTCGGCGGCGACAAGGTCAAGCAGGTGGTCAAGGTGCGCAACGGCATCGAGTCTGAGGCGGCCAAGAAAATCCAGCGACTGATCAAAGACAGCAAACTGAAATTGCAAGCCGCGATCCAAGGCGAAGCCGTGCGGGTCAGTGGCAGCAAGCGAGACGACTTGCAAGAGGCCATGCGGCTGATCCGCCAGGGCATCCAAGATTTGCCCCTGAGCTTCAACAACTTTCGCGACTGATCAATCGCGGCGGCCCTGTCCGATGCGCGGCTCGTTCCCGGCCAGCAGGCGGCCGATGTTGGCCCGGTGCCGGTACAGCAATACGGCTCCCATGGCAGCCACTGCCAAGCCCAGGCCAGGGCGGCTGGGCCATGCGACCCCGATGCCCAAGACATAGAAAAAAGGCGCAAAGACCGCTGCGCAAATCGCCCCCAGAGAGGAGATGCGACTGAAAAACACGACGATCAGCCAGCTCGCCAATGTCGCCAGCCCCAAGAAGGGCTCGATGCCCAGCAACACACCCGCCGCAGTCGCCACGCCTTTACCGCCCTGGAAACGAAAAAAAACAGGCCAGACGTGGCCGAGAAAGGCCGCCAGGGCCACAGGGGCCAAGACCTCATCGGGCCAGCCCAAATCGGCCCCGTAGCGGGCCACCAGCCAGACCGGCAACCAACCCTTGGCGGCATCGAGCAATAGCGTCAGCGCAGCCGCCGATTTGTGCCCCGAGCGCAGCACATTGGTGGCCCCGGGGTTGCCGCTGCCATAGGTTCTCGGGTCGCTCAGCCCCATGAGGCGACTGACCAACACCGCAAACGACAAAGACCCGATCAGGTAGGCCGCCAAGACGAGCAGGAGCGATTCAATCATCGCGCCATTATCGCCGCACTCGGGCGCGTTCTTCCTCCTGCAAGCGCAGCACGCGGCGCTGCACTTTGCCGGTCGTGGTCATGGGCAAGGCTTCGATGAATTCGATCTCTTTGGGGTACTCGTATGGGGCCAGCAGGCCTCGCACATGGTTTTGCAAGGCCTGGATCAAGGCTTTGCTGCCCCGGTGACCCGGGGCCAGCACCACATAGGCTTTGACCAGGGCCCCGCGCTGCGCATCGGGCTTGGGCACCACCGCCGCATTGGCCACGGCAGGGTGTTTAACCAGGCAGTTTTCGATCTCGCTGGGGCCTATGCGGTAACCTGCCGACTTGAACACATCGTCAGCCCGCCCCTGGTACCACAAATAGCCATCGGCATCGCGCACCGCCAGATCGCCCGTGCGGCACCAATCGCCGGTGTATTTTTCGGCAGTGGCCTCGGGCTTGCGCCAATAGCCCAAGAAAAAAATCGGGTCGGCCTGGCCATGCCGGTTGGTGCGGTGCAAAGCCACATCGCCGGGCACGCCATCGGGCACAGGCCGGCCTTCTTCGTCGATGACATCGACCCAATGTCCCGGGTAGCCTTTGCCCATGCTGCCGGGCTTGGCCGGCCAGCCCACCCCTTGGTCACGGCGGTCGTTCATGGCGCAATTGCCGACGATGTAATTGATCTCGGTCTGGCCAAACATCTCGTTGACCACCACCCCCAGCTCATCGCGGCAATAGGCAAACACCGCATCGCCCACGGCCTCTCCGGCGCTCATGATGGCTTGCAGACATAAATCGAAGGAGGCACGGGGCCGGGGGTAAGCCTTCATGATGGCCTTGAGCGCAGTGGGGAACAAAAAAGTGTGGCTGATCCGATGCTGCTGCATCAGCCCCAAGGCCAATTCGGGGCTGAAACGCCCCGCCCAGGCCACGATGGGGCGGCCAAAGTACAAGGTGGGCAAGAGCGCATCCATCAGCCCGCCCGTCCAGGCCCAATCGGCGGGCGACCAAAAAATCGCCTCGCTTTCATGCGGCTGGTGGTTTTGCGGGTCAAAGCCAAACCAGTTTTGGCTGCACACAAACCCCGATAAATTGCCGATGAGCGCCTGGTGCGGGATGAGTGCGCCCTTGGGGGGGCCTGTGGTGCCGCTGGTGTAGATGAGCACCGCGGGGTCGGTGGCCAGCGTTGTGGGCGACGTCCAAGGCGGCTCAGGGCCGCGCCGCACGGGTTCGATCGGCCAAGGCAGATCGCAGCCCTCGACCCCGTCCAATCCGATCAGGGTGTGAAGGTCCGGGCATTGCGCACGCACCGACTGCACCTGCGCCAGCGCCGCCGAGTCGACGATGGCCGCCACCGCGGCGCTGTCGCTGAGCCGGTAGGCCAGGGCGTCGGGGCCAAAGAGTTGCGACAAGGGCATGGCCACCGCCCCCATCTGCAAGATGGCCATATAGGCCGCTGCAGTCTCGAAGCGCTGCGGAAGCACCAGCGCCACCCGGTCACCGGCTTGCACGCCTCGGCGCTCAAGCAAGCGACTGAGGCGGTTGGCTGCCTCTTGGAGCTGGGCGTAGCTGTGGCGGCGCGGCGGGCCTTCGGCCATGTGCTCGATCACGGCGATGCGCCGCGCGGCATCGGGCCGCAGGGCCCAGCGACGCGAACACATCTGGGCCATGTTAAAGTGGCGCGGCACCTCCCAGACCAATTGAGCCATCAGGCGGTCATGGTGGTCGTTCCATCGTTTTTTTGAAGCTTGGGCCATGGCACCCCCCCCGGGAATTTATGATGGGGCCAATGTACATCGCCCAAAGACCCGCCCAAAGCGTATTTGTCCCGATTCGGGGCCTGAATTACCATGTGCTCGAGTGGGGCCAAGCCCGGCCGGGCCAGCCCACGCTGTTCATGGTACATGGCTGGATGGACGTGGCCGACTCGTTTCAGTTTGTGGTCGATGCCATGGCCCAAAGCCGGCACATCCTGGCCCCCGATTGGCGTGGATATGGCCGCACCGACGCCGGGGCGACCGATAACTTCTGGTTTCCCGATTACCTGGCAGACCTCGACGCCATGCTGGATCATTTCTCGGCCAAGCAGCAAGTAGACCTGCTCGGCCACAGCATGGGTGGCAATGTGGCCATGCTTTATGCCGGGGTGCGGCCCGAACGGATCCGGCGACTGATCAATCTGGAAGGCTTTGGCATGGCACCGACACGCCCCGCCCAAGCCCCCAAACGTTACGCCCAGTGGATGGACGAACTGCGCCAGTGGCGTCAGGGCGAGATCTCGCTCAAACCTTACCCTGACGCCAACGCGGTGGCTGAACGGCTGCGCCGCACCAACCCCCGCCTGCGCCCCGAACAGGCCGCCTGGCTGGCCCAGCGCTGGGCCCGCCCCAACCAGAATGGCGAATGGGAAATCCAGGGACATGCGGCCCACAAAATCATCAACGCCCAGCTGTACCGGGTGGACGAAGCCCAGGAAATCTTTGCCCGCATCAGCGCCCCCACCCTGTGCGTGGTGGCCAGCGACGACAGCCTGGCGCAGTGGTGGAAAGGGAGTTACACCCTGGAGATGTTCCTGGCGCGAATGAAGGCCGTGCCGCACATCACCCACGCCCGCATTGAAGACGCCGGCCACATGCTGCACCATGATCAACCGCAGGCATTGGCACGGCTGATCGACGATTTTTTGAAATAATATACATTTTGTTTTTTAAAAAAATCCAATGATTGGGTAGACAGTTCATCAATGCGATACAAGTGCTTGACGCCAACGATGCCATGATTCTGGACTGCCCGGCCCAAGGAGGGCCTTTGGCCAGCATCGCCACCGAGCGCACCCGGCTGACCTCATGAAGTGGTTGGCGAAGCCTTTCACACCACAGAAATCCCGGTGCGGTTGGCCCGACTGAGCAGTGACCTGGTCTCGCGCTCGCATGCCAAATGGGCGCTGGAGCGCGCCAACCCATTCAGGACCGTGATCCTGGACTACGACGGGGTGAGCCATGTGGGACAGGCCTTTGTGGACGAAATCTATCTGGTTTTTGCCCTGTCCCACCCCCAAATCGAATTGCGCAACATCCGCACGGCCCCTGATGTGGAACGGGGCATCCGGCGCTTTGTCGGCGACCTGATTTAACGCTATAATGCTGGTTTTGCTGGCAAATACCCGACGGCCTGATCACCTTTTGTCGGGGACTTCGCAATCAGGGCAGGCAGATTTGATCGATCTTGCTGCCCGCCCCCTGATCGCACACCATTTGAATTGACTGTCAATGACAACCATACGCGTCAAAGAGAACGAGCCTTTTGAGGTGGCCCTGCGCCGCTTCAAGCGCACCATTGAAAAACTGGGCCTGCTGACTGAACTTCGCGCCCGCGAGTTCTACGAGAAGCCGACCGCCGAGCGCAAGCGCAAAAAAGCCGCTGCCGTCAAGCGCCACTACAAGCGCGTGCGCAGCATGCAGTTGCCCAAGAAAATGTACTGATCCCTGCCGATCAGCCACCACAGGCTCGCCCGGGGACACCCGCGCGGGCCTTTGTTTTAGAGGACAACCATGAGCCTGAAAGACCAAATCACCGAAGACATGAAAACCGCGATGCGCGCCAAAGACAGCACTCGACTGGGCACCATCCGTCTGTTGCAAGCGGCCATGAAACAAAAAGAAGTGGATGAGCGCGTCACGCTCGACGACGCGGCGGTGATCGCCATCGTCGACAAGCTGATCAAACAACGCAAGGACTCGGTGGCCGCCTATGAGCAGGCCAACCGCCAAGACCTGGCCGCCGTAGAGGCCGCCGAAATCGACGTGCTCAAAGCCTATCTGCCCCAGCGCTTGTCGGCCGATGAAATCGCGGCTGAAGTGCGTGCCATCGTGTCTGAAATCGGCGCCAGTGGTCCGGGCGACATGGGCAAGGTGATGGGTGTGGTCAAGGCCCGCCTGGCCGGCAAGGCCGAGATGGGGCTGGTGAGCGCCGCCGTCAAAGCGGCTTTGAACTGACGCATTTGAATCTGCCGGGTGGGGTGAGAGCCGCATCCGGCAGAGCCTTTATTGATGTTTTTTGGTTAAAAAAATTTTAAAATTCAAAATTATTGGGTATTTTTATACTAATATCTGCCGATCAGTGTTGCTTTTCACTGATGCTTCTGTGAACCTGTATTAAGGGGCGCAACCTGCCCCACTCACAGAGGCTGTTCCCAAACATTTGGCGCACAACGCCGACTTTTCCATGGCCAGCCACGGGAATGATGCAGAAGCACACGATTTGAGCGAAATCTCGGTTCAGATCACGTGCCTGAATCAGACAGCGAGCAATTTTTTGCATTGCGTTCAGTGGCTCTGCGGGCCAGCCAATGAGCTCTTCCATTAAAACCCGGAGGGTATGAAATGCCAGTCAACAAAAAACTCTTGCAGCAGAAATTAGAGGCCGTCACAGACTTCTCAAGCTCGATCGGCGTCAATGATCGAAGTCGATTGCTGGACGCCATTGTCGACTTGCAATTTTCTATAGATACGGAACGCTACAAAAAAAACCGGATCCCTTTGGTCGGTTTTTCAAAGCGGCCTGCGCTTCTCGACCCCAATGGCCGACCGGTCCTGGACCCTTATGCCGTCTCGAGCACCGCCAGCGCCCGCACCTCAACTTTGCGCTTGCGCACGCAATTGAGCACCCTTGAGGAAATGGTCTTGCGCTACTACGGCTCGTATGGCCTGGCCATTAACAAGGCCACCAGGAGTAGGCCCAGCATAGGCTATAGGGACCTTGAAACCGCTCAGGTCTATTTAAGCCAGTTCTTTGCAAACCGGTATCAAGCTCGATCGGTTTATGAGTTGGACCAAAAGATCAATTCAAATCGCCCTGAAAGCAATGCCTTGCTGCAAGCCGAGCTCAACCAAAGCGACACTCCGCTGATCGGCCATTTGAGGTTGATGCTGGATGACATCATCACCAAGAACTCGGGATTTTTTGAACAAAACAACCTGCTTTTCCGGGTGTCGCGTGCCCTGCAACTCACTTACACGACCAGCACCGAGTACCAGGAAAACCTCAGGGATCCGGCGTTGCGCAGCTGGAACAAAAAGTACGGCATCAAAGTCGGTGATGTGGTTTACGAGACCGCCCTGACCTCGACCTCTTTGGAGCCAGACTCGGTTCTTTTGCGTTATTCATCGGCCCAATTCGGGGGCGAGGCCAGCACCAACCCGAATTCTTTGGAACAAGCCCGGGAAGAGGAGATTATTTTTGTCATCCAAAACAATGGCAAAGTACCGGGCATCGACATCTCCGGCTATAAATTTGCCACATTTGATCAACCGAGCGATGGTTTCCCTGATCCTTCTTCCTTGAAACCCAAGATGCTGAAGAGTCAACAAAAGTCATCGTCCGAGTTCCTGTTGAGGAGCAATGCCCGATTTCGGGTCATCAGCATCTCAAAACCTGCCCCAGACCTTCAGCTTCAGCGCCGATATGTGGTCCTCGAACCATTGGGAGATGATGATGTTGGCCACCAAGACCTGGTGCGCAATATCTTTAACGGCGCTCTCGTGCCCAACCTGCATGTCAACCGATACCTGGAGCAGTCTAGCCAAAGCGCGAGGCCTTCGGCGTATGTCTATGACCCGATGTATCAAACCGAAAACATCGACATATTGGTGGGCTCCAGCAATGAAAGGCGTGCGGCCGAACGCAGTGCCCGAGAGAATTTGGAGATGGAAGCCGCATCGAAGAAGAAGGATCAGAACAGGCCAGACCGGCGGGATGGCTCTGACGACGCTTCGAATCGAGACACAGAGCCCAACAGCACCCATCAGGCACAGAACGATGCGCAGGCCTCTGCGGAGCCACCGCAGACCACCCAGCACCGAGCCTCCTGAAGCCGCTTTGTAAGCGGGCTCGGAACACCCCCAATGAAAACAGTCTGCGCATTCATTCGAGCGAAAACTTGCCAAATGAGAATACCTTGACGCCCACAGAGCCCGTCGGCATAGACGGTTCATTGACCCCTGAAGGTGGTACGGGGCTGCAATCAGGGTCAGGCGAAGCCCAGGGCTTGGGTTCAGAAGCAGGAGAGGCAAGAGCGGCAGGAGAAGGGGCAGAAGGGATTGAAGCCGCCGAGGGCATTGCCCAGGCAGAAACCCTGGAGAGCCTGGTGTTGCTGTAGGGGGTTTGTGCCGGGTTTCAGGATCCGGCGATTTTCATGCGGTTGATCAGCACCGATCCGACCGTTTTGGCACCGTAGTTGTAGGTGTCGGCGCCGACCGCCTGGATGCCTTTGAACATCTGCGGTAGGCTGCCGGCTATGGTGATCTCCTGGACCGGGTAGGCGATCTGGCCGTTTTCGACCCAAAAACCGCTGGCCCCGCGCGAATAATCGCCGGTGACGTAGTTCACGCCCTGCCCCATGAGTTCGACCACAAACAAGCCCGTGCCCAGCTTGCGCAACATGGCGTCGAGGTCGTCGCCTGCGCGGGTCTGGCTGGAGGTGAGGGCCAGGTTGTGCGAGCCACCTGCGTTACCAGTGGTGCGCATGCCGAGTTTGCGGGCCGAATAACTGCCCAGCACATAGCCCTGCACGCGGCCATCGCTCACGATGTCCCGCTTTTGCGGGCGCACACCCTCTTCGTCAAAAGGCGAACTGCCTTTGCCCATGGGCACGTAGGGGTCCTCGTGGATGCGGATGTGCTTGGGAAAGACCTGCTTGCCCAGTGAGTCGACCAAAAAAGTGCTTTTTCGGTAAAGTGCCCCGCCACTGATGGCCTGAATGAAGTGCCCCAGCAGACCGGCGGCCAGGGTGGACTCGAACAGCACCGGGCAGGTGCGGGTGCTGATCTTGCGCGAGCCCAGGCGGCTGAGTGCGCGTTCGGCGGCGTAACGACCCACTGCTTCGGGGCTGGCCATGTCGCTGGCGCGGCGCATCGAGCTGTACCAGGCGTCGCGCTGCATGTCCTCGCCGACACTGGCAATGGGGGCCACCGACAGGCTGTGGCGAGAGCTGGCGTAGCCACCCCGGAAACCCCGGGTATGGGCGCTGAAAAAATGGCTTTGCTGGGCAGACACGGCTGCACCTTCGCTGTTGGTGATGCGCGCATCGGTTTTGAGGGCGGCGGCCTCGCAGCGCAGGGCCAGTTCGGCGGCCCGCTCACTGTCGACGTCCCAAGGATGGTAGAGGTCGAGGTCGGGGTGCTCGCGGGCGATGTCGGCCTCGTCGGGCAGCCCGGCGGCAGGGTCTTCAGCGGTGAAGCGGGCAATGTCGTAAGCGGCCTGCACCGTGCGCTCAATCGCCTGCCCTGAAAAGTCGGAGGTGCTGGCGCTGCCACGCCGCTGACCGAGGTAGACCGTGATGCCCAGCGACTTGTCGCGGTTGCGCTCGATGTTCTCGAGCTCGCCTTTGCGCACCGACACACTCAGGCCACAGCCCTCTGAGGCTTCAGCCCCGGCGTCGGTGGCCCCCAGACGGCGGGCGTGAGCAAGGGCCGCGTCGACCATGTCTTCGAATTGACGGCGGCTGTACTGAAAACCCGGCAGCGGGCGGTGTGTATTTTTGTCTTGGCTCATAGGTGGGGCTATGATACTTGCCGTATGTCACGAAAACCGAAAAAAGGCTATTTTGTCAAAGGCGTTTTTGTTGCCGAAGGCAGCGAAATGGACCTGGCCCTCAAAGCCGAGCTCAAAGGCACCGAAAGCGCCAGCAAAACCGACCTTAAACGCGAAAGCGCCGAGCGGCAGGCCCTGGGTGAGTCGATTTTGACCCTGCGCCGCGACTTGCGCGAGCGATTGCTGGCGCAAGGCCACCTGAACGACCCACTGCTCGAAGCCATCGATGAGGCGGGTCGGATCACGAACTTCGAAGGACGCCGTCGCCAGATGCAATACGTGGGCAAGCTCATGCGGCTGCTGGGTGAAGACGATATCGCGGCCATCCAGCAGGCCCTGACGGACCAAAGCAAGGGCAGTGCTGCCGAGACCGCCCTTTTGCATCAGGCCGAGCAGTGGCGTGACGCCCTGATCGCCACCGATGAGGCCCTGTCCGACTGGATGTCGGCTTTTCCAGAAAGCGACAGCCAGCAACTGCGCGCCCTGATGCGCCAAGCCCGCAAAGACAACCCGGCGAACGCCAAAACCGAATCGCAGGGCCTGGCCCCGCGCCAAGGCCGGGCCTATCGCGAACTGTTTCAGATCATCAAGCAACACCTGGTCGACCATGAATCAAGCTGACACCCACCTGCCCGAGGCCGATGCACGCTGTGAGCCCGTGAAAGTGGGCATCGTGTCGGTCAGTGACCGTGCGTCGACGGGCGTGTATGAGGACAAGGGCCTGCCTGCCTTGCGCGAATGGCTGAGCCAGGCGCTGTACAACCCGATTGAATTTGTACCTGTGCTCATCCCGGACGAGCAAGATCGCATCAGCCAAGCCCTGATCGATTTGTGTCAACAGGGGTGTGCGCTGGTGCTGACCACCGGCGGCACCGGCCCGGCATTGCGCGATGTCACCCCGGAGGCCACCCTGGCCGTGGCCGACAAGGTCATGCCGGGCTTTGGTGAGCAGATGCGCCAGATCAGCCTGCGCTTTGTGCCCACGGCCATTTTGTCGCGCCAAGTGGCGGTGATCCGGGGGCAAAGCCTGATCATCAACCTGCCCGGGCAGCCCAAGTCGATTCAGGAAACCCTGGGGGGCCTCAAAGGCCCGGATGGCAAATCTTTGGTCGATGGCATCTTTGCCGCCGTGCCTTATTGCATCGACTTGATCGGCGGGCCCTATATGGAAACGCGCGACGAATTCTGCAAGGCCTTTCGCCCCAAAACGGCCATCAGATCGCGCCGGGTCTGAACCATATCGGGCCTGCGTCAAGCGTGACCCGAAGCACTTCAGACCATTTTGTTGAGTTGATCCACCGGCAGCTGATCGGCGCCCTGGGCCAAGTCAGCGCAGGCCTCGGGCGAAATTTTCGCCAGCGCAGTGCGCAACTGCTCGATCTGTCGCTCTTGCTGGGCGGCGTGATCAATGAGCTTGCGCAAGGCTTGGCTGAGTGGGTCTTCCTGCTGGGTGATGCCATAGGCATTGAATGAGGGCACGGGCGACACATCGGCACTGGCCCCCTCAGTCGATTCGATGATGCGCGCCGGGATGCCCACCGCCGTGGCACCGGGGGGCACGGGTTTGATGACCACGGCATTGCTGCCGATCTTGGCCCCGTCACCGACGACAAAGCCACCCAAGACCTTGGCCCCGGCGCTGACCACCACGTTTTTGCCCAAGGTCGGGTGGCGCTTGACGCCTTTGTAGAGGGACGTGCCACCCAGCGTAACCCCTTGATAGATGGTGCAGCCATCGCCAATTTCGGCGGTCTCACCGACCACCACCCCCATGGCGTGATCGAAAAAGACCCGCTCGCCAATGATGGCCCCTGGATGGATTTCGATGCCGGTCAACCAACGCGCCAGATGCGAGATGGCACGGCCCAACCATTTGAAGCCGGAGGTCCAGCAGGCGTGCGCCATGCGGTGCATCCAGACGGCGTGCAAGCCGGGGTAACAAGTGATGACCTCAAAGCGGCTGCGGGCCGCCGGGTCACGGTCCAGAATGCATTGAATGTCAGAGCGGATGCGATTGAACATGGCCTTAGTCTAGCCCTTTCCGGCCGCTGTCTCGTGCCATTTGTTTGGCGACACCACGCAAGATATGGACTTCCTCCTGGGTGAGTTGCGCCCTGTTGAAGAGTTGTTGCAAGCGGGGCATGAGTTTTTTAGGGGCCTGCGGGTCTAAAAAACCAATCTCGATCAGCGACTGCTCCAGATGCGACAACAAGCCCGACACCGCCTGTGCGTCGGCCAGGTCGGCAGGCGGGCGGGGGTCAGTGATGGCGTAGCCCCCCAGGGCCAGACGCCACTCATAAGCGATGACCTGAATCGCGCTGGCCAGATTGAGCGAGCCAAATGAAGGATTGGTCGGTATGCTGATTGCCACATGACAGCGGTACACATCTTCGTTTTTCATGCCAAAACGCTCGGAGCCAAACAAAAAACCCACCCCCAGCGGCGCAGGGGTTTGCCGGGCCAGCGTAGTCAGATGGTCACGCGGGCTGGCTGTGGGCGGCCCAAAGTCACGCGCCACCATGGCGGTGGCGCACAGATGGCTTAAGCCATCGAGGGCCTCATTGAGGGTGTCGACGATGCGGGCGCGAGACAACACATCCAAGGCCCCGCTGGCACGCTGGATGGTTTCTTCGCGCCGCAATACATTGGCCCAACGTGGCCTGACCAGGACCAATTCGTCAAAACCCATGACCTTCATGGCCCGGGCGGCGGCCCCGACATTGCCGGCGTGACTGGTCTCGATCAGGATGAAACGGGTTTTCATGGCTTCTGGCGTAAAATGGGTTGATTGTCGCCGTTCGCATCGCCGCTCGGTTTATCTATGCTCATCGCGCCGGTTTCATGCCGGCCCACAATCCATGTCCACCTCTTTGCACCCCATGCTCAATATGGCCATCAAGGCCGCACGTGCCGCCGGCGCCATCATCAACCGGGCCGCGCTCGACATCGAAGCTGTGCGGGTGTCGCAAAAGCAGACCAATGATTTTGTCACCGAGGTGGACCAGGCCTCTGAAGAAGCCATCATCCAGACCCTGCTCACGGCCTACCCTGACCATGGCATTTTGGCCGAAGAGTCGGGGCAAAGCCACGGCAACCCGCATTCAGACCATGTCTGGATCATAGACCCGCTGGACGGCACCACCAACTTCATTCACGGCTTTCCCGTTTACTGCGTCAGCATCGCCCTACAAGTCAAGGGCCGCATCGAACAGGCGGTGGTCTACGACCCGACCCGCAACGATTTGTTCACCGCGACCCGGGGCCGTGGTGCCTTTATGAACGAACGCCGCATGCGCGTGGGCAAACGAATCCGCCTGAGTGAATGCCTGATCTCGACCGGCTTCCCGTTTCGACCTGGTGACCCAATCGATGAGTACCTGCAACTGATGGGTGACATGATGCGACGCACCGCCGCCCTGCGCCGCCCTGGCGCGGCCGCGCTCGATCTGGCCTATGTGGCGGCGGGCTTCACCGACGGTTTTTTTGAGACCGGGTTGTCCCCCTGGGATGTGGCCGCAGGATCGTTGCTGATCACCGAAGCCGGTGGCTTGGTGGGCAACTTCAGCGGCGAGGCCGACTTTTTGCACCAACGCGAATGCCTGGCGGGCAACCCGCGCATTTACGGCCAGATGGTGCAGGTGCTGGGCAAATACAGCAAATTTGCCAGCGTCGCCGATAAATCCAGCGTGGCTCAGGCCAAGGCTGTCGCGCCGACCGACGACGAGGCGCCGGTTTGAACCCTTGACCCGTCCACTCCAGAATGCTTACCCGCTGAATGACTCCTAACCAGCCCGTCAACGCCCCCATGCAGGCTGCAGCCACCGCCGAAGCCTACGCCCAGGCCGGCCACACACCGATGATGGCCCAGTACTTGGCCATCAAGGCGCAGCACCCCGATACGCTGGTGTTTTATCGGATGGGCGACTTTTATGAGCTGTTCTTTGACGATGCCGAAAAAGCCGTGCGCCTGCTTGACATCACCTTGACCCAGCGCGGGCAATCGGCGGGCAAGCCGGTGGTCATGGCGGGTGTTCCTTTTCATTCGGTCGAGACTTATCTGGCACGCCTGATCAAGGCCGGTGAGTCGGTCGCCATTTGTGAGCAGGTGGGCGAAGTGGGGGCATCGAAGGGGCCGGTTGAGCGCCAGGTGGTGCGGGTGGTGACCCCGGGCACACTGACCGACTTTGAACTGCTGGCCGATAAAACCGAGTCGTATCTGTTGGCGATCCACTTTGGCGCACGTGCCGCCCGTGCCGATGGCTGCGGACTGGCTTGGCTGAGTGTGACCCAAGGGGTGGTCAGGCTGGCCCAGTGCGCGAGCGACGAACTGGCGCAGTGGGTGGCCCGCATCGCCCCCAGCGAAGTCATATGCAGCCAAGGCGTGGGCCGCGATCAGCTGGCGGCACTGCGCCTGAGCTGCCCGCACGCGCAGCGGCCAGACTGGCAGTTTGACGCCTTGCTTGGCCAGCGCAAACTGCTGGCTCAACTTCAGGCGCAAAGCCTGCAGGCCTGGCAAGCCGAAGATTTGCCCCAGGCCCACGCCGCTGCCGGGGCCCTGCTGGCTTATGCCGAGCACACCCAAGGGCGGGCGCTGGCCCATGTGCAACACCTGCAAGTCGAGCGCGATGACCGCCTGATTGAGTTGCCAGCTGCCACCCGGCGCAATCTGGAGCTGACACAAACGCTTCGCGGTGAGGACAGCCCGACGCTGTTTTCGCTGCTGGACACCTGCATGACCGGCATGGGCAGCCGTCAGCTCAAGCAGTGGCTGCTGGAGCCGCCACGCGACCGTGCGGTAGCGACCCAACGGCAAGAGGTGATTGCGGCGCTGCAAGGCACAGACGATCAGGCCGGGGCCGGGCCATGGCGGGCTTTGCGCGACGCCCTCAAGGGCATGAGCGATGTGCAGCGCATCAGTGCCCGCACCGCCTTGCGCCAGGTGCGCCCGCGCGAACTGGTGGCTTTGGGCTTGGCCATGCAACGCGCTGAACAATTGCGCCCCCTGCTGGCCACAGCCCCGGCGCTGGCCGAGTTGGGGTCAAGCCTGGGCACACCCTCGGGTTTGGCCGAGTTGCTGCAAAGCGCCCTGTTGCCCGAGCCAGCTGCCCTGGTGCGCGACGGCGGCGTGATCAACCACGGTTTTGACGCTGAGCTGGATGAATGGCGCGCCATACAGAACAACTGCGACGGCTTTTTGCTGGACCTGGAGGCGCGCGAGCGCGTGCGCACCGGCATTGCCAATTTGCGGGTGCAGTTCAACAAGGTGCATGGCTTTTATATTGAGGTGACGCAGGGCCAGATTGATAAGGTACCCGACGACTACCGTCGCCGTCAAACCCTCAAGAACGCCGAACGTTTCATCACCCCCGAGCTCAAGGCCTTCGAAGACAAGGCCTTGTCGGCGCAAGAGCGCGCCCTGGCCCGTGAAAAATGGCTGTATGAGCAACTGCTCGACGCCATGCAACCGCACGTGCCCGAGTTGGTGCGACTGGCGCAGGCGCTGGCCAGCCTGGACGCCTTGCTGGCGCTGGCCGAGCGCGGCCTGACGCTGCGCTGGTGCATGCCCGAATTCGTCCGCACGCCCTGTATCCGGATCTGGGGCGGCCGCCACCCCGTGGTCGAAGCGCGACTGGCCGAAACCTCCAGCGGCGCATTCATCGCCAACGACACCGACCTGGGGCCGCAAACCCGCATGCAAATCATCACCGGCCCCAATATGGGCGGCAAGAGCACCTATATGCGACAGGTGGCGCTGATCGTGCTGCTGGCCAGCATTGGCAGCCCGGTGCCCGCCAGCGCCTGCGTGCTGGGGCCGATTGACGCCATACACACCCGCATCGGCGCGGCCGATGATTTGGCCAACGCACAATCGACCTTTATGCTGGAGATGACCGAAGGCGCACAAATCTTGCGTTCCGCCACGCCACAAAGCCTGGTGCTGATGGATGAGATCGGGCGCGGCACCTCGACCTTTGACGGGCTGGCGCTGGCCTCGGGCATCGCGGCGCATTTGCACGACAAGACCCAATCGTTCACCCTATTTGCCACACATTATTTTGAATTGACCGAATTTCCGGCCAACCACCGTTCGGCGGTCAATGTGCATGTGAGCGCCGCCGAGAGCGGCAACGACATTGTGTTTCTGCATGAAATCCAGGCTGGCCCGGCAAACCGCAGCTACGGCATACAGGTGGCCCGGCTGGCCGGCATGCCCGCCGGGGTGCTGCAACACGCCCGCCATGCCCTGCAAGCCTTGGAGTCGCAGGCCGAGAGCAGCCGCGCTCAGGTGGACCTGTTTGCGCCACCGCCCGAACCCGTGGACGCCGGGCCCAGCCCCTTGCAGGCGCGCTTGGCACAATTGGACCCTGACACCCTCACCCCCCGCGAGGCGCTAGATGCCTTGTACCAACTGAAGAAACTGTCATGACGTATTGCGTTGGCATCAAACTCAAAGCTGGCTTGGTCTTTTTGTCGGACTCGCGCACCAATGCCGGGCTGGACCAGATCAGTACCTTTCGCAAAACCATTGTTTATGAAAACCCGGGTGACCGCTTCATGGTGCTGTTGACGGCGGGCAATCTGAGCATTTCACAATCGGTGCGTGAAATCTTGCAGGTCGAACAGTTGCAGGAAGACCCCGCAGAAGAACCCATCACGATCTGGAATGCCAAGAGTATGTTCGATGCCGCACGCATTTTGGGACGGGCGGTGCGCCATGTGTATGAGCGCGACGGCACTTCGTTGAAGGCCGCAGGGGTGGACTTCAATGTGTCACTGATTTTTGGCGGGCAAATCAAGGGTGAAGGCATGCGTCTGTTTCAGGTCTACTCGGCCGGCAACTTCATTGAAGCAACCGCCGAGACGCCCTACTTCCAGATTGGCGAGTCGAAATACGGCAAACCTGTGCTGGACCGTGTGCTGACGCCAGACACCCCACTGAACGAGGCCGCCAAATGCGCCCTGGTGTCGATGGACTCCACCCTTAAATCGAATCTGTCGGTGGGCCTGCCACTGGACATGGTGGTCTACCAAACCGACCATTTCCAAAGCGACCAGGTGCTGTGCATTGACGATCAGAACCCCTATCTGCAAATGTTGCGCACCTCATGGGGCCAAAAGCTGCGCCAGGCGTTTGACGGCTTGCCTGACCCGATGTGGCGCAACGAACCCACGGATGTCCCCCTGATCAGCCCGAGCGCCCGGGCCAAGGCACTGAAGAAAATTCAGACGCCGGATGACAAGTTGATTTGAGCCGACTCACCCCCACTGCACCCAGCCTTGAGCGGCGCTGACCCAGATCAGCAGGCCAAAGGCGATGCGGTACCAGGCAAAAGGGACAAAGCTGTGGGTGGCGATGTAGCGCAGCAGCCAGCGCACGCACAGCCAGGCGCTGATGAAGGAAAACACCAGTCCGACCACGAACATGGGCAAGTCGGGCCAAGCGAGTATGTCGCGTTGCTTGTACAGGCTGTAGGCCCCGGCGCCTATGAGTGTGGGCATGGCGAGGTAAAAAGAAAAATCTGTGGCGGCCTTGCGGCTGAGGCCCAGCCACATGCCGCCGATGATGGTCGCGCCGCTGCGGCTGGTGCCCGGCACCATGGCCAGGCATTGCACCAGACCGACTTTGAGTGCGTCGCGCGGGGTCATGTTCTCGACATGGTGGATGCGGATCAGATCTTCCGGGTGATCGTGGCTGCTGCGTGGGCGCATGCGCGCCTCGGTCCACAAAATGATGAACCCGCCCAAAATAAAAGTGGTGGCCACCACCTGGGGCGTGAACAAGTGCGTCTGTATGGCCTTGCCAAAGAGCAAGCCCAGCGCCACTGCCGGCAAAAACCCGATGAAGACGTTGGCGGCGAATCGGCGCGCCTCGCGCTGTTGCGGCAGCGCGAGCAAAGTGCCCCACACTTTTTGCCAGTACACCAGAATGACGGCAAAGATGGCCCCGGTCTGGATGGCGATGTCAAAGACCTTGGCTTTTTCGTCATGAAAGCCCAGCAAGCTGCCCGCCAAAATGAGGTGCCCGGTGGAAGAGATGGGTAAAAACTCGGTCAGGCCTTCGACCACGCCCATGAGGGCGGCTTTGATCAAGATGACGAAATCCACGCTGTCTCCTAGAGGAGTCGCCATTATCGCCGCAGCCGGGTCGGCTCAGCCACGCACCGCGTGCGGCACAACGGATGATCGAGCGTTCCGCACTCCACTAGAATCTGGGCATGTCTTTCAGTGCCCCACCCTCTGCCGACCCAGGCCATTGCCCAGCAGCCGCCCCCAGCCACTTTTTGCGCCAGATCATCGAGCAAGACCTGGCCCAAGGCACTTATGCCCAAAGGCGCTGGGCGGGGACGCCGGGCGATGCGGCGCACCATGCCCAGGGGCAGCCCGACCCGGCCAAAATCAGAACCCGCTTTCCGCCCGAGCCCAACGGCTATCTGCATGTGGGCCATGCCAAAAGCATATGCCTGAATTTCGGACTGGCACGCGACTATGGCGGCGTGTGCCATTTGCGCTTTGACGACACCAACCCGGAAAAAGAAGACACCGAGTTTGTGCACAGCATCATTGATGCGGTTCGCTGGCTGGGCTTTGACTGGGCACAACCGGGGCAGGCCCGGGGCAGCGCCGCGCCCTATCAGGCCAGCGATTATTTTGACTTCATGTACCGGGCCGCTGAGGCGCTGATCGAGGCTGGCCAGGCCTATGTGGACGAGCAAAGCGCAGAAGAGATGCGAACCAACCGGGGCGACTTCACCACCCCCGGCAAAAACAGCCCCTTTCGCGAGCGCAGCCCGGCCGAGAATCTGGCCCGCTTTCGCGAGATGCGCGAAGGCAAGCACCCCGACGGGGCCATGGTCTTGCGCGCCAAGATCGACATGGCCTCGCCCAACATCAATATGCGCGACCCGGCCATTTATCGCATCCGCCACGCCGAACACCACCACACCGGCAAGCGTTGGTGCATCTATCCCATGTACACCTTCGCGCACCCGATTGAGGATGCGCTGGAGCAAATCACCCACAGCATATGTACGCTGGAGTTTGAAGACCAGCGCCCGTTTTACGACTGGCTGCTGCTACGCCTGATCGAGTCTGGCTTGCTGGCTTCACCGCCCCCCCGGCAGCACGAATTCGCACGCCTGAACCTGACTTATGTGGTGACCTCCAAGCGAAAGCTGGCCCAACTGGTGTCAGAAGGCCGGGTCAGCGGTTGGGATGACCCGCGCATGCCCACCATCGTGGGCCTGCGCCGCCGGGGTTACACGCCCGAGAGCCTGCATCTGTTCACCGACCGGATCGGGGTCACGAAGTCTGACAGCTGGATCGACTACAGCGTGCTGGAAGGCTGCCTGCGCGAAGACCTGGAGCACAAGGCCCATCGTGGCATGGCCGTGCTCGACCCGGTCAAGCTGGTGTTGAGCAATTGGGCCGAGGTGTTTGGCTCGGCCCTCTACACCGAGCTTTGCACCCAGCCTGCCCTGCCCGCCAGTGCCATGCCAGAGGGCATGGCACCGCCGCCTGAGCGCGTGTTCAAGATCGGGGCCGAGGTCTGGATTGAGCGGGAAGACTTTGAGGAAGTGCCCCCCAAGGGCTATAAACGGCTTTTCCCGGGCCATGTGGTGCGCTTGAAGGGGGGCTATGTCATCGAATGCACCGGCTGCAGCCGCGACGCACAAGGCCGGGTGAGCGAGGTATATGCCAAGGTCATTGCCGGCACCAAGAGCGGCACCCCCGGGGCCGACAGCGTGAAAGCCAAAGCGGCCATCACCTGGGTCGGCGTGGCCGATGGGGTGAGCGCCGAGATCCGCCTGTACGACCGTTTGTTTGCCGATGCTCACCCCGACGCGGGCGGTAAAGACTTTTTACAGGCGATCAACCCCGACAGCCTGAAAGTCGTGCAGGGCTATGTGGAACCTTCGCTGGCGCTGGCTGCGCCCGATCAGAAATTCCAGTTTGAGCGCCACGGCTATTTCGTGGCTGACCGCAAGGACCACAGTGCCAACAAGCCTGTGTTCAACCGGGCGGTGGGGCTGAAAGACAGCTGGGGCAAGTGAGGGATCAGGGGGTCAGGGGCGCGTCGACTGACACCCAGACCCGCCCGTTCTCGATCCGGACTGGCCAAACCCGCACGGGCTCACAAGCCGGGCCAAACATGGCCTCGCCGGTGTGCAGGCTGAAGCGGCCCTGGTGCAGGGGGCATTCGATCTCTGCGCCGACCACCCAGCCCTCGCACAGGCGTGCGGGGCCGTGGCTGCAGGCGTTGTCGATGGCGTGCACCTGACCCGCCACACTGAACAAGGCCACCTCAAGGCCTTGCACCGTCACGGCAATGCCCGCGTCTTCAAACAAATCGGCCTGTGCGGCCACGTCATGCCATTGGCTCATGGTGTGGACAGTCAAATGGGATAGATGAGGGAATTGGGGATCATCTCGGAGTCATAGACGCACAATCGTCGCGCAAAACGCCAGCCTGACCCGTTGGGCACAATCTCGTCGATGTAGCGCCCCACATTGAAGACCGTGCTCAATTGGTCGTATTTGGTGCGAAACACTGCGTAGTTGGCCTCAGCATGAATGCGCTCGGGCGTGTATTGTTGAATGAGCGGGGCCGAGACCACATGGCGTTGGTAATAGGGGTCGTGATAGAGCGTCTCTTGAATGCCATAGACCCGATCGAGCAACATGCCCTTGCTGGTCAGCGACAGGGTGGCCAGCGGAAAGCCCCGTTCGTGGTTTTCGCGTGGCTGAATCTGGTAGACGCAATCATCGACAAAAAAATCGGGCCAACGGTCAAACCGCCCTGCGTCGAGCACGGCGGCGTAGTCGCTGTAGAGCTGCTGGATCTGTAGCCAGGTGCCAAAGTCGATCATGGCGTCTCCATCACCTTCCGCCAATAGGCATACATGCCTCTGATCAGGGTCTCGGTCACCATGTGATCGGTTTCGCCCACCTCTTTGCCACCCAACTCGGCCAGGGTTCGGTGCGAAGGCAGGGTTTCAAAAGCCTGCTGCGACAACTCAATCACCTCTCCATCGTCGGCACTGACAAAGCCAGCCGGCCCAAACAAGTTGGCCTGCCGCAGGCGGCGCTGGTGCATGGCATTGTCATCATCTGCGAAACCAAAATGGGTCCAGACAAAATCGAACGCCCCATGCCCATCTGGCTGAATGTGACGGGTCGAAACGCTGTTGACCTGCTGCTGAAATATCACGCTCGGGAACAGCGTGGTCATGACCGCCGTGGGCCCTCCCCACCAAGGCTCGGGCACGATGTCCAAAAAACTCGGGTCGTGCAACTGCATGCCTGCCTTGAAGCTGCTGACCTGGGTCACCTGTGCGGCCTGCCCGCTGGCCTGCCCGCCACTGCCCCGGGTCGAGATCATGGCGGCATGGCGATGGTGGGCGTCCATGCGCAACTCAGATTTGTTATCAGCCCGCCACAAGCCAAAGGTGACAAACCAGGTGTGCAACAAACCGGGGTGGTAGGGGTCTTTGATGTTTTCTTGCATCAACTTCCAATTGCCCGGGATGCGTTGGCGGTTGTAGCCCAAGATCTTGAGCTGGCGGCCATTGAATAGGCGATCAAAATAAGACAGGATGGTCGGCCCCATGAACTCTTCGAGCGACTCGACCTGAGGGTCAAACGAAGCGAATACCACCCCACCCCGGGTCGCCACCTTGAGCTGGCGCAGACCATGGTCCTTGGGGTCAAAGTCTGCAGGCATGCCGCCCTGAACCTTGCCGTCCTGGCGCACACCACGCCGGAATGGCACCCCTTGCAACTGACCATCCAGCGCATAACTCCATTGGTGGTAAGGGCAAACAAAGCCCTGCGTGTTGCCGTGGCGCTCCCGACAAAAAGCCATGCCCCGATGGGCGCAAATGTTCTCCACCACATGAACTGAGCCATCTGTGCCACGCACCATGATGACCGAGCGCTCGCCGACCTTGGTTCGCCTGAAGTCACCCGGGTTGGGGATTTCGGCTTCGAGGCCCACATAACACCAGTGCTTTTCGTAAAAAAAACGTTGCAGCTCCTTCTGGTGCAATTCGTGCCCAGTGTAGACCGCAAAAGGAATGCGCGAAGTCGATTCAGAGGGCCACAGGACAGGTTGATCAGACATGGGGTCACTCGGGCATAAAAAACCTTCAGGGGCGCACCCAGACCTGGGTGCGCCAAAACGGCCCCAGATAGCCCCGCACTTGCAGTTGGCGCCCCCCTTCGATGGGGGTGAGGCGAACCCGGTACAGCTTGCCCTCTTCAGGGTCAAGAATTTGCCCGCCTTCCCAGTGGGTGCCGTTGGCAGAGGGCTTCACATCGCGAATGATTTCCAGGCCGATGATGGGCTGGTTTTTGCGGTCGTCGGTACAGGCTTCGCAACGCTCAAGAGCCGTCGAAGAGGCGTTCAGGCTTTGACTGATGCGCCCGGTGAGCACGCCGCCTTTTTCGCTGATGGTGACGATGCTGCGTGCCTGCCCGGTCTTGTCGTCGATGGTTTTCCAGTCGCCCACCGGGGTGGGGTTTTGAGCCAATGCCCACGCCGGTGCCAACAGGCAGAGCACCCCCCAAAGGTTGCCCTTCATTGCATGGGGCCCTTGAGGGCTTCGGGGATGGGCAAGGGCATGACGGGTATGCCCTCTTCCAGCAGTTCGCGGGTTTCCTGGGCCGACACCTGGCCACGGATTTGCCGCTCTTCGGTTTCACCGTAATGGATTTTGCGGGCCTCTTCGGCAAACTTGTCCCCGACATCGACCGTATGGGCCATGACATGGCGAACCATCTTGAGCCAGGCGGCCTGAATTTCGGAGGATGGCGCAGCCGGGGTCGGCAGCGAGGCCGGATCGGCAGAAGGTGCTGGCAGGGCTTCACGCGCCCCGGAGAGGTTGAGCCTGGGCGCGCTCAGGCGTTTGCTCACCTGATGGCTGGCACACACCGGGCACTGCACGAGTTGTCGGCTCAGCTGGGACTGAAAATCATCCTCGCTGCCGAACCAACCCTCGAATTCGTGCTGGTGTTCACACTGAAGATCCAGAACTTTCATGGTCGCATTATCGGACAAATACGACCACGGGGAAATGCGACCCGGGCAGAGCCCTAAGTGCCCGCGGGTCTTGTTCTGGTCAGCTGCCCAGCGACTGCACGATGGCGGCCGCGCACAAGGTCATCAGGCCGCCGGGCATGATGCCCAGCAACAACACCAGTGCGCCATTGATGGACAACACCACCCGCACGTCTTTGCCGGCACTGACGGCGGTGGCGGTGATCGGGTTGTCGAAGTACATGACCTTGATGACCCGCAGGTAATAGAAAGCGCCAATCAGCGACATGATGACGGCAAACACGGCCAACACCAGGCTGCCGGTCTGACCCGAGGCGATCAGGGCCTGCAAGACCGAGAGCTTGGCATAGAAGCCCACCATCGGGGGCACACCTGCCAAAGAGAGCAGGCTGATCGCCATGATGGCCGCGTACAAGGGGCTGCGCTGGTTCAGCCCTGAGAGGTCGCTGATTTCCTCGCTCTCAAAGCCTTCGCGCGCCAACAACAAAATGATGCCGAAGGTGGCCAAGGTGGTCAGCACATAGGTCACGATGTAGAACATGGCTGAGCTGTAGGCATTGGCGGCCGGGGCTGAGTCACCCCCCACCACCCCAGAGAGCAGGCCGATCAACACAAAGCCCATCTGGGCGATGGTGGAAAAGGCCAACATGCGTTTGAGGTTGGTCTGCGCAATGGCGGCCAGATTACCCACCAGCAACGAGGCCACAGCCAGTACGGTCAACATTTGTTGCCAGTCATTGGCCAGCGGCATCATGCCATCGACCAAGAGGCGCATGACCAATGCGAAAGCCGCCAGCTTGGGGGCACCGCCGATCATCAGCGTCACAGCCGTGGGGGCACCCTGATAGACATCGGGCACCCAGGTGTGGAAAGGCACCACGCCCAGCTTGAACGCCAAGCCGCACACCACAAACACCACCCCCAGCACCAGCACCTGATGCTTGATCTGGCCGCTGGCGATGATGGCAAACACCTCGGACACATCGAGCGTGCCAGTGGCCCCGTACAACATGGACAAGCCATACAGAAGGAAACCGCTGGCCAGCGCGCCCAGCACGAAGTACTTCATTGCGGCCTCGGTGGCCACGGCGCTGTCGCGGCGCAGGGCCACCAGGGCATAGCTGGACAAGGTCAGCAGCTCCAGGCCCAGATACATGACCAAAAAGTGATTGCCTGAGATCATCACGAACATGCCCAACAGCGACAGCAGGCTCAGGCTGAACAGCTCGCCACCGCGCAACATGTCACGATCAGCGGCGTAGGGACGCCCATAGACCAGGGTAACCGCAACGGCGATGGCGGCAAAACACTTCAGCCAATTGCCCATCGGGTCGGAGACGACCATATTGCCAAAGCCGTAGGCCGTGCCTTCGGTCATGGCATATTGGGCATGCACATAGGCCAGCACCACCAGGGTCAGCAAAGTGAGGCCATAAGTCAGGCGACGGCCCCGTGAGGTCACACCCAGATCGACCAGGGCGATGACACAGGCCGAGATCAGCAGGAAAATTTCAGGGGCAGCGACGACCCAGCTTGCAATGTCCATGGTTCTTTTCCTATCAGTTGGGCAGCTTGGACTGGGCCACATGGCTCAGCAACTGGGCCACCGACGCGTCCATGACATCGGTGAAGGGCTTGGGGTACACGCCCATGGCAATGACAGCCACAGCCAACAAGGCCAGCATCAGGTATTCACGGGCGTTGATGTCTTGCAGCTCACGGACATGGTCGTTGGTGACAGGGCCCAAGTAGACCCGCTTGACCATCCAAAGGGTGTAGGCGGCACCGAAAATCAGCGCTGAAGCCGCCGCCATGCCGACCCAGAAATTGACCTCGACTGCCGCCAGAATCACCATCCACTCGCCCACAAAACCTGCAGTGCCGGGCAGGCCGCAATTGGCCATGGCAAACAGCAGGGCAAAGGCCGAGAACTTGGGCATGGTGTTGACCACGCCGCCGTAGCTGGAGATCTCGCGGGAATGGACGCGGTCATACAAGACCCCGATGCACAAGAACATGGCGCCGGAGACAAAGCCGTGCGCGATCATCTGCACCAGACCACCGGCCACGCCCAATTCGTTGAAGAGGAAAAAGCCCAAAGTGACAAAACCCATGTGGGCGACCGATGAATAAGCCACCAGCTTTTTCATGTCTTGCTGCACCATGGCGACCAGGCCCACATAAATGACGGCCACCAGCGACAAACCCACCATCAGGCCGGCCCACTCGTGCGAGGCGTCGGGGGCGATGGGCATGGAAAAGCGCAAGAAGCCATAGGCCCCCAGCTTCAGCATGATGGCCGCCAGCACCGCTGAACCCCCGGTGGGGGCTTCCACGTGGACATCGGGCAACCAGGTGTGCACCGGCCACATCGGCACCTTGACCGCAAATGCGGCAAAAAAGGCGAAAAACAACATGGTCTGCACCGCGCCCGGCAAGGGCAGCTGATGCCATTCGAACAAATCAAAGCTGCCCCCCGACACGAGGTAGAGGTAAATCAGCGCGATCAGCATGAGCAAGGAGCCCAGCAAGGTGTAGAGGAAAAACTTGAAGGCGGCATAAATCTTGCGCGGACCGCCCCAAATGCCGATGATGAGGTACATCGGGATCAGGGTGGCCTCGAAGAACACATAAAACAGCATGGCGTCGACGGCGCTGAACACGCCGATCATGAGGCCTGAGAGGATCAAAAAAGCCCCCATATACTGATTGACGCGCTCGGTGATGACCTCCCAGCCCGCGATCACGACGATCACGGTCATGAACGCCGTCAGCAGCACGAACCACAGGGAAATGCCGTCCACACCCAGGTGGTAATTGACGTTGAAGCGTTCAATCCAGGACAGGTTTTCGACAAACTGCAGCTCTGCGGTGCCCAGCTGGAAGCCCCCATACAGAGGCAATGTCACCAACAGGCTGACCAGACTGCCCAACAAGGCGAACCAGCGCACCGTCTTGGCCTGGTCATCCCGCCCCAGGCCTAACAACAAGACACCAAAGGCGATCGGTGTCCAAATGGCAAGGCTTAACAATCCCATGTGTTTTCTCTCTGTGTCAGGGGTTGAGCCAAACGAACCAGGTCATCAGCAAGAAGACACCCAGAATCATCAGCAAGGCATAGTGATACAAGTAACCCGATTGCAGCTGCCGGGCGACCCCGGAAATCTTGGCCACCAGGCGCCAAGACCCGTTGACCACCGCACCATCGATGATGGCCATGTCGCCGCCCTTCCAAAGCCCCAGCCCCAAACCACGGGCCAGACGGGCGAGGATGTTTTCATTGATCCAGTCCATGTAGTACTTGTTTTCCAGCAGGATCACGATGGGGCGCAAGGCGCGGCCTATGGCGGCGGGCACTGAGGGCTGAATGAGATACATGTACCAGGAAACCACCACGCCGCCCAGCGCCAGCCAGAACGGCAGGGTCGAGAAGGCATGCATGGCCATGGCCACAGGGCCATGGAACATGTGCGCCAGCTCGTGCATGGCGTGGTGGCGCTCGCTATCGACAAAGATGGCGTCGTGGAAAAACTCGCCAAACAGCATCGGGTCTATGGTGTAGAAACCGATCAGCACTGAGGGGATGGCCAGCAAAACCAGCGGCAGGGTCACCACCCAGGGCGATTCGTGGGGCTTGGCATCATGGCCATGTCCATGGCCGTGGTCATCGTGGTGGTGGTGGTCGTGGTGCGCATCCGGGTTCTGGTCATAGCGCTCTTTGCCATGGAAGACCAGGAAATACATGCGGAAGGAGTAGAAGGCCGTGATGAAGACCCCCGCCAGTACGGCGAAATGGGCAAACTGCGCCCCGGGCAAATGGCTCTCGGCCACGGCCTCGATGATGCTGTCCTTGGAGTAAAAGCCCGAGAAAAACGGCGTGCCGATCAGGGCCAGCGAGCCCAGCAAGGAAGTCAGCCAGGTGATGGGCATGTACTTGCGCACGGCACCCATGTAGCGGATGTCCTGATTGTGGTGCATGCCGATGATGACCGAGCCCGCCCCCAGGAACAACAAGGCCTTGAAGAAGGCATGGGTCATGAGGTGAAACACCGCCACCGAATAAGCCGATGCACCCAGCGCCACCGTCATGTAACCCAGTTGCGACAAGGTGGAATAGGCCACCACGCGCTTGATGTCGTTTTGAATGATGCCCATGAAGCCCATGAAGAGGGCGGTGATGGCCCCGATCACCAGCACCACATTGAGTGCGGTGTCGGACAGTTCATACAGCGGCGACATGCGCGCCACCATGAAAATGCCCGCCGTCACCATGGTGGCTGCGTGGATCAGGGCAGAGATCGGGGTCGGGCCTTCCATGGAGTCAGGCAGCCAGACATGCAAGGGGAACTGGGCGCTCTTGCCCATGGCGCCGACAAAGAGACACAGGCAAATCACCGTCACCAGCATCCAGTCCTGGCCAGGGAAGGTGATGAGCGCCAGCTCGGGGGTTTTGCTGAACAACTCTGTGTAGTTGAGCGTCCCGGCGTAAGCCGCGATCAGGCCGATGCCCAGGATGAAGCCGAAGTCGCCCACCCGGTTGACCAGAAACGCCTTCATATTGGCAAAGACGGCGCTGGGTTTGTTGAACCAAAAGCCGATCAGCAGGTAAGACACCAACCCCACCGCTTCCCAGCCAAAGAACAGCTGCAGCAAGTTGTTGCTCATGACCAGCATCAGCATCGAGAAAGTGAACAGCGAAATGTAGGCAAAGAACCGGTTGTAGCCCTCGTCTTCTTCCATATAGCCGATGGTGTAGATGTGCACCATCAGTGAGACAAAGGTGACCACGCACATCATCATGGCCGTCAGCCCGTCGACCATGAAGCCGATCTCCATCTTCAGGCCGCCGACCACCATCCAGGTGTAGAGGGTTTCATTGAAGCGCGCCCCTTCAAAGGCCACGCTGTACAAAGTGAGGGCGGAGATGACAAAGGCCACCAGCACGCCCAGGATGGTCATGCTGTGGCACAGGGCACGGCCCAACCGATTGCCACCCAGGCGGGTGCCGAAAACGCCGGCCAGCGCCGACCCCAGCAAAGGGGCCAGCGGCACGGCCAGCAGGGTGGAAGCTTGGAGAGTTTGGCTCATGTCGCGATTCGCCTTTAGCCCTTGAGGGAATTGAGTTCATCCACGTTGATGCTGGAGCGATTGCGAAACAGCAAGACCAGGATTGCCAGACCTATGGCCGACTCGGCGGCTGCCACGGTCAGGATGAAGAACACAAAGACCTGCCCCGCCATGTCGCCCAAATAATGAGAGAAGGCAATGAAGTTCATGTTGACGGCCAGCAGCATCAGCTCGATGGCCATCAGCAGCACGATCAGGTTTTTGCGGTTGAGAAAAATGCCGGTGACCGAGAGCGCAAACAAAATCGCGCCCAGAGTCAGGTAGTGGCCCAAGGTGACGGTCATGGCTGATCTCCTTGTGTCGGCGGGGCCGGGCGCACCGGCTCGATCTTGACCAACTCGACGCGGTCACGGGCACGCACACGCACCTGTTGCGAGGGGTCTTGGTATTTGCTGTCTTTGCGCTGGCGCAGGGTCAGGGCGATGGCGGCGATCATGGCCACCAGCAAGATGACCGCTGCCACTTCCACCGGATACAGGTATTCGGTGTAGAGCAACTGCCCCAACGCCTGGGTATTGGGCAGCTCGCCCACCGGCGGGGCTTCAGCGACACGGAAGCCGCCCATCAACACCGCCGCCAGCTCAAGAGCCACCACGGCGCCCAGCGTGGCCGCCAGCGGGAAATGGCGCCAAAAGCCTTGTCGCATGGTGTCGAGGTTGATGTCCAGCATCATGACCACGAAGAGGAACAAGACCATCACCGCGCCGACGTACACCAGCACCAGGGTGATCGACAAAAACTCGGCCTTGAGCAACATCCAGATGCCCGAGGCCTGAAAAAACGCCAGCACCAGATACAAGGCGGCATGCACCGGGTTGCGGGCCGTGATGACCCGGAATGCCGCAAACAGCAGCACCGCCGAGAACACGTAAAAAAATGCGGATTGAATGTCCATATCGGTTCTCAGCGGTATTTGGCGTCAGCCGCCTTGTTGGCGGCGATCTGCGGCTCGTAGCGGTCACCCACGGCCAACAGCATCTCTTTGGTGAAATACAGGTCGCCGCGCTTTTCGCCGTGGTATTCAAAAATATGGGTCTCGACGATCGAGTCGACCGGGCAGCTCTCTTCACAAAAGCCGCAAAAAATGCATTTGGTCAGGTCGATGTCGTAGCGGGTGGTGCGGCGCGTGCCGTCGGCACGCACATCGGACTCGATGGTGATGGCCATGGCCGGGCAAACGGCCTCACAAAGTTTGCAGGCAATGCAGCGCTCTTCGCCGTTTTCGTAGCGGCGCAAGGCATGCAGGCCGCGAAAACGCGGGCTGGCCGGTGTTTTTTCCTCGGGAAACTGGATCGTGATCTTGCGCGAGAACATGTACTTGCCGGTCAGCATCATGCCTTTGAACAATTCTGTCAGCATGAAGCTGGACAGAAAATCACGCCAGGAGAACGGTGCCGTGGGGGTCATCGTGGTCATGGGGTTGCTCCGATTCATTTCCAGATGTTGTAGGACGACTGCATCCACAAGCCAACCACCACCAGCCAGACCAGGGTGACGGGGATGAAGATCTTCCAGCCCAGACGCATGATCTGGTCATAGCGGTAACGCGGGAAAGTGGCACGCACCCACAGGAACATGGTCACCACCACAAAGGTTTTCAGGCCCAGCCAGATCCAGCCCGGGATGGCGTTGAAAAGCTCGCTTTGAATGGGGGGCAACCAGCCGCCCAGGAACATGATGACGGCCAGCACGGAGACCAGGATCATGTTGGCGTATTCGGCCAGGAAGAACATGGCAAACGCCATGCCCGAGTACTCGATCATGTGGCCAGCCACAATTTCAGACTCACCTTCCACCACGTCGAAGGGGTGGCGGTTGGTCTCGGCCAGGCCGGAGATGAAATACACCAGAAAAATCGGCAACAGCGGCAACCAGTTCCACGACAGGAAGCCCAGGCCTTGATCGGCCATCTCACCGCGTGACTGCCCCATGACGATGTCGGTCATGTTCATGCTGCCGGTCACCATCAATACGATGACCAAACAAAAACCCATGGCGATTTCGTAGCTGACCATTTGCGCCGAAGCGCGCATGGCCCCCAGGAAAGCGTATTTGGAGTTCGATGCCCAGCCGGCGATGATCACGCCATAGACTTCCAGCGACGTGATGGCCATGAGGAACAGCAGGCCGGCGTTGACATTGGCCAGAGCCACCTCGGGGCCGAACGGCACCACCGCCCAGGCCGCCAGGGCCGGCATGATGGTCATGATCGGCCCGAGTATGAACAAGCCGGTGTGGGCTCGGGTCGGGACGATGATTTCCTTGGTCAAGAGTTTGAGCGCATCGGCAATGGGCTGCAACAGGCCGCCCGGGCCGGTTCGGTTGGGGCCCAATCGCACCTGGGTGAAACCGATGGCCTTGCGCTCCCACAGGGTCAGGTAAGCGACGCAACCCATCAGGGGCAACAAGAGGGCGACGATTTTGAGCAGATTCCAGAGCACGGGCCAGGCCATGCTGCCCCACCAACTGGCGTCGAGCAAGCCGAATCCGATTTGATAAATGGTGTCAACCATGGTCAAGCTCCTCGGGCGTCAGCCGTCAGCTGCAAAGAGGGCGCGCGGCGCACGATGCCATCGAGCTGATAGATGGAAGCCACGGCGGGCACGTGCTCGACCCGGGCGGTATCGATTTGCGCCTGAGTGGCGTTGGAGAGGCGGGCCGGTATGTCGGCGGGCAAGGCGGCCTTGCGCACGTCTTCGATGGTCTCGAACTCAAAACCGCCCAGGCCCATCATGCTGCCCAGCACGCGCAACACTTTCCAGCCAGGACGGGTTTCGCCCAGGGGCCGCACCACGCCGTGAAAACTCTGAGCCCGGCCTTCGGTATTGACGAAAGTACCAGCGGTTTCGGTGAAGGGGGCGATGGGCAAGAGCACATCGGCGATGTCCAAATTGGCCTGGAAGGGGTTCAGGCTGACCACCAACTCGGCTTGCGACAAGGCTTGTGCCGCCCGATCGCCACCGGCCATGTCGTAGGCCGGCTCTGTGCCCAGCAAGATCACCGCTTTGAGGCCACCCTGGGCCATCTGCGCGGCATGGCGTCCGCCGGGGCCGGGCAAAGCCCCGACCAACTGGGCGCCCACGGTGTTGGCCGCTTCGCCCAAAAAGCCAAAGGTCGCACCGGTCTGAGCGGCGATGAATTGCGCCAGCGCCAAAAGACTGCTGGCGCGGGCATGGTGGGCGGCAGCGTTGCCCAGCAATATCGCCTTGCGCTCACCCGAGAGCAACATTTGGGCGATGGCCTGAGCCGGTGCCGACTGTGCGTCACCCGTGGCCGGCGCACTGACCCCCTTGGCGGCGGCCACGGCAGCCGCCACATCGGCCAGCGCCTGCACCCAGCTGCTCGCCGGGGCCAGCAGGCTTTGCGCGGGCATGGCCCAGTCTTGTTCGCGCTCTTGCAGGCGCCACACCCGCGCCCCTTTGCGCACCGCTTGGCGCACGCGTTGAGCGATCAGGGGGTGGTCTTTGCGCAGGTTGGAACCCACCACCAGCGCCGACTGCAGGTTGGAGAGCTCGGCCAGCGAGGTGCCCAGCCAGCGAACATGACCGTCGTGCTGAAAGTCGGCCGCACGCAGGCGGCTGTCTATGCTTTGCGAGCCCAGCCCGCGGGTGAGCTGCGCGGCCAGATAAAGCTCTTCTGCGGTGCTGTGCGGGCTGGCCAGCGTGCCCAGGGCAGCCGCCCCATGCTGCTCGCGCACCTGGCGCAAACCGTTGGCGACATATTCGAGGGCGGTCTGCCAGTCGGTGGCTTGCCACTGACCGCCTTGCTTGATCATGGGTTGGGTCAGGCGTTGTTCGGTGTTGAGGGCTTCGTAGCTGAAGCGGTCGCGGTCGGCGATCCAGCACTCGTTCACGGCCTCGTTTTCCAGCGGCACCACGCGCATGACCTGGTGGTTTTTGACCTGCACGATCAGGTTGGCCCCGGTGCTGTCGTGCGGGCTGACCGATTTGCGACGCGAGAGCTCCCAAGTGCGGGCGCTGTAACGGAAGGGCTTTGAAGTGAGGGCACCGACCGGGCAGACATCGATCATGTTGCCAGACAGTTCAGAGTCAACGCTTTGACCGACAAAAGACTCGATCTCGGAGTGTTCGCCCCGGTTCGACATGCCCAGCTCCATGACCCCGGCCACTTCCTGGCCAAAGCGCACACAGCGGGTGCAATGGATGCAGCGGCTCATCTCCTCCATGCTGATCAGCGGCCCCACGTCTTTGTGGAACACCACCCGCTTTTCTTCTTCGTAGCGAGAGTTGCTGCCGCCGTAGCCCACGGCCAAGTCCTGCAACTGGCACTCGCCGCCCTGGTCGCAAATGGGGCAGTCGAGCGGATGGTTGATGAGCAAAAACTCCATCACCGACTTTTGCGCCTGGATGGCCTTGTCGGATTTGGTGCGCACGATCATGCCTTGCGTCACGGGCGTGGCGCAGGCCGGCATGGGCTTGGGGGCCTTCTCCACATCGACCAGACACATTCGACAATTGGCGGCGATAGAGAGTTTTTTGTGATAACAAAAATGCGGAATATAGGTGCCCGCGCGCTCGGCCGCATGCATGACCATGCTGCCCTCGGGAACCTCCACCTTTTTGCCGTCGAGTTCAATTTCAACCATGGGTATCACCTGTCAGACATACGCGCCGACCATGCAGGTCTTGTGCGTGATGTGGTGTTCAAATTCATGCCGGAAGTGCTTGAGCATGCCGCGCACCGGCATGGCGGCGGCATCTCCCAAGGCGCAAATGGTGCGACCCATGATGTTGCCGGCCACGCTGTCGAGCATGTCGAGGTCACTGGGGCGGCCCTGGCCGTTTTCAATTCTGTCCACCATGCGCCACAGCCAGCCCGTGCCTTCGCGGCAAGGGGTGCATTGGCCACAAGACTCATGCTGGTAGAAGTAAGACAGGCGTTGCAGGCTCTTGACCATGCAACGGGTCTCGTCCATGACGATCACCGCACCCGATCCCAGCATGGAGCCGCCTTCTTTGGCGATGCTGTCGTAATCCATGGTCAGGCTCATCATCAGTTCGGCCGGAATGACCGGTGAGGAAGACCCGCCGGGGATCACCGCCTTGAGGGACCTCCCACCACGCACGCCGCCAGCGAGTTCGAGCAATTTGGCAAACGGCGTGCCCATGGGAATTTCGTAATTGCCGGGTCGCTCGACGTCGCCGCTGATGGAGAAGATCTTGGTGCCACCGTTGTTGGGCTTGCCGCACTCTAAGTAGGCCTGCCCGCCATGGCGGATGATCCAGGGCACGGCAGCGAAGGTCTCGGTGTTGTTGATGGTGGTGGGCTTGCCATAAAGGCCAAAGCTGGCCGGGAATGGTGGCTTGAAGCGCGGCTGACCCTTCTTGCCTTCCAAAGATTCGAGCAAGCCGGTTTCTTCACCGCAGATGTAGGCGCCAAAACCGTGGGCGGCGTGCAATTGGAAGCTGAAAGAGCTGCCCATGATGCGCTCGCCCAAGTACCCGGCGGCACGGGCTTCCTCGAGGGCAGCCTCGAAGCGCTCGTAAGACTGAAAGATTTCGCCGTGGATGTAGTTGTAGCCCACCCCGATGCCCATGGCATAGGCGGCAATGGCCATGCCCTCGATCACGATGTGGGGGTTGTGTTGCAGGATGTCGCGGTCTTTGCAGGTGCCCGGCTCGCCCTCGTCAGAGTTGCACACCAGATACTTCTGGCCCGGGAACTGGCGCGGCATGAAGCTCCACTTCAGCCCGGTGGGAAAGCCCGCACCGCCACGGCCACGCAGGCCAGATTCTTTGACCACCGCGATGACTTCGTCAGGCGTCATCGGGGTGCCGCTGTCAACGCCCAGCACCCGACGCAAAGCCTGGTAACCGCCCCGTGCCTCATAGTCTTTCAGAGACCAGTTGGCCCCGTTGAGCCCGGCGTAAATCTGCGGGTTGATGTGACGACCGTGGAAACAGCTCTCCAGGCCCTTGGCCTGGAACTGGGTCAGAAAAGCGTCGATGTTCATGACTGGGCCCCTTGGCGCAAACCGTCGATCAGTTGGTCTAGTTTGTCGTCGCTCATGAAACTGCACATGTGGCGGTCGTTGACCAGCAACACCGGTGCGTCGGCACACGCGCCCATGCACTCGCCGGGCTGCACGGTGAAGACCCCATCGGCAGAGGTACCACCCACTTCTACGCCCAGGCGTTGGCACAGGTGCTGCAAAGCCCCCGCACCGTTGCGCAATTGGCAGGGCAAATTGGTGCAGACATTGATCTTGAACTTGCCCACCGGCTGCTGGTTGTACATGTTGTAGAAGGTGGTCACCTCGTGCACCGCCATCGGGGCCATGCCAAGATGTTGGGCCACCGCCAGCTCGGCCTCGGGGCTGACCCAGCCCTGCTCTTGCTGCACAATGGACAGACAGGCCATGACAGCCGATTGTTTTTGGTCGACCGGATACTTGGCGACTTCGCGGTCAAACCGCGCCAGCGTTTGGGCCGACAGTTGCAGCGGCTGAATGTTTTGGGTGCTCATCATCGGTCAATTTCCCCGAACACGATGTCCATGGTGCCGATCACGGCCACGGTGTCGGCAATCATGTGGCCTCGGGCCATTTCGTCCATGGCGGCCAGGTGGGCAAACCCCGGCGCGCGAATCTTCAGCCGGTAAGGCTTGTTGGCCCCATCGCTGACCAAATAAATGCCGAACTCACCCTTTGGGTGCTCGACAGCGGCGTAAGCCTCGCCCTCGGGCACACGGAAGCCCTCGGTGAACAGTTTGAAGTGGTGGATCAGCTCTTCCATGCTGGACTTCATGTCCTGGCGCGAGGGCGGGGCCACTTTGTGGTTGTCGGTGATGACCGGGCCCGGGTTGGCGCGCAACCATTGCACGCATTGCTGGATGATGCGATTGGATTGGCGCAACTCTTCCACACGAACCAGATAGCGGTCGTAGCAGTCGCCGGTTTTGCCGATGGGCACGTCGAAGTCGAGCTGGTCGTACACATCGTAGGGCTGGTGCTTGCGCAAGTCCCAGGCGATGCCCGAGCCGCGCAACATGGCACCCGTGAAGCCCAGCGACTTGGCCCTCTCAGGGCTGACCACGCCGATGCCAACGGTGCGCTGCTTCCAAATGCGGTTGTCGGTGAGCAGGGTTTCGTACTCGTCAACCAGCTTGGGGAAACGGCGCGTGAAATCTTCGATGAAATCGAGCAGCGAGCCTTGGCGATTTTCGTTGAGCTTGGCGATGGCGCGGGCGTTCTTGATCTTGCTGACCTGATACTGCGGCATGCTATCGGGCAGGTCGCGATAAACACCGCCCGGCCGGATGTAGGCGGCGTGCATGCGCGCCCCAGAGACCGCCTCGTACATGTCAAAGAGGTCTTCGCGCTCGCGGAAGCAATAGATGAGGATGTTCATCGCGCCGCAGTCAAAACCGTGGCAGCCCAACCAGAGCAAATGATTGAGCAAGCGGGTGATTTCGGCATACATCACACGAATGTATTGGGCCCGCAGCGGCACTTCAATGCCCATCATTTTTTCGATGGCCAGGCAATAAGCGTGCTCATTGCACATCATCGACACATAGTCGAGCCGGTCCATATAGGGCAGCGACTGGATGTAGGTTTTGGATTCCGCCAGCTTTTCGGTGGCGCGGTGCAACAAGCCGATGTGCGGGTCGGCACGCTGCACGACCTCGCCGTCGAGCTCTAGCACCAAGCGCAGCACGCCGTGGGCGGCCGGGTGTTGCGGGCCCAGGTTCAGGGTGTAATTCTTGATCTCTGCCATGGTGTGTTCTTTAGTGCATGCCGCCGTAACCATCCTCGCGGATGATGCGTGGTGTGATCTCGCGCGGCTCGATCGACACGGGCTGGTAGACGACGCGCTTTTGCTCAGGGTCGTAACGCATCTCGACATGGCCCGACACGGGGAAGTCTTTGCGGAAGGGGTGGCCGATGAAGCCGTAGTCGGTGAGCAGTCGGCGCAAATCCTCATGCCCCTCAAAAACGATGCCATAGAGGTCAAAGGCCTCGCGCTCGTACCAGTTGGCCGAGCTCCACACTTCGTTGATCGAGGCCACGATGGGCATTTCGTCGTGAGGCGCAAACACCCGCACCCGCAAGCGCCAGTTGTGCGTGAGTGAGAGCAGATGCGACACCACGGCAAAGCGCGGACCCTCGGCCAGGGGTGAATCGCCGTCGCGGTAAGCGCTGTAGTCCATGCCGCACAAGTCAAGCAGTTGCTCAAAAGACAAACGGGGGTGGTCGCGCAAGTCTTGCATGACCTGCAGGTAATGGGCAGCCGACACGGTGATCGTGGTCTCGCCCAAGGCATGGGTCAACTGGCGCACGCGCTCGCCCAGCACTTCGTGCAAGGCGGCGTGGAGTGTTTCTGCGGGGTGGGCCATGAGGGTCCTCAGCGGGCGATGGTGTTTTCTCGGCGAATCTTGGTCTGCAATTGCAAGATGCCGTACAAAAGGGCCTCGGCGGTTGGCGGGCAACCCGGGACATACACATCGACGGGCACGATGCGGTCGCAACCGCGCACCACCGAATAGCTGTAGTGGTAGTAACCACCGCCGTTGGCACAAGAACCCATCGAGAGCACCCAGCGCGGCTCGGACATCTGGTCATAGACCTTGCGCAAGGCGGGGGCCATTTTGTTGCACAGGGTGCCGGCCACGATCATCAGATCGGACTGACGCGGGCTGGGGCGAAACAACATGCCAAAACGGTCCATGTCATAGCGGGCCGCGCCCGCATGCATCATTTCGACCGCGCAACAGGCCAGGCCGAACGTCATCGGCCACAGCGAACCGGTTTTGGCCCAATTCACCACCGAGTCATAAGACGTGGTGATGAAGCCCTCTTTGAATACACCTTCAAGTGACATCGCTCACTCCACTGTTATTCCCAGTCAAGGGCACCTTTTTTCCACTCGTAGATGAAACCCACGACCAGAATGCCCAGAAAAACCATCATGGCCCAAAAGCCGGTGGGCCCGATCTCCTGCAAGGAGACGGCCCACGGAAACAGAAATGCAATTTCGAGATCGAAGAGAATGAATAAAATGGCGACCAGGTAATAGCGCACATCGAATTTGACCCGGGCGTCTTCAAACGCCTCAAAACCGCATTCGTAAGGGGAATTTTTTGCCTCGTCGGGGCGTTGCGGGCCCAACAAATAACCCAGCACCTGAGGCGCGACGCCGACACCCAGGCCGACCAAAATAAACAGAAGGATGGGTAGATAGGACTCTAGGGTCATGGCGATCAATGAATTGTGGTGAAAAACCGACCTGACGGCACAGGAATTGCCCCCAGCTACACCGGGGTTTCGGGTCGATTTAAACCTGACAATTCTAGCAATAAAAAACCGCCAAACTGACTGGGTTATTACAGACGGCCATGCGGTTTGACACCCGCCACACACACTCTTGAATGTCAGAATAAAATGACAGTGCATTCGGCCACAATGAGGTACACCCCAAAGACAAGTGGTTCAATGGCTTCTGTGGATTCATACGCATGCAAACATCTGACGCAGCTGGACACGACTCGCACGGACTGAGTGCCGCGCAGTTGAACCAGCTGCGATCACGCTCTGCCTTGAGGGGGCTGTGGGTGGTGCTGCACGCATGGGGCACAGTGGCGCTGGCGATGGGGCTGTTTGCTGTATGGCCCAACCCGCTGACTTTCATTGCCGCCTTTGTTGTTATCTCGGGGCGACAACTGGGGATGGCCATATTGATGCACGATGCCGCGCACCGCCTGCTTTTGCCCCAAGGCAGGCTGAATGACTGGGTCGGTCATTACCTCTTGGGCGGCCCGGTTGGGGCTGACTTGTATGCTTATCGCCCCTATCACTTGCAGCACCATCGCCACACCCAGCAGGCCCAAGACCCCGATTTGGAGTTGTCGGCCCCCTTCCCCATCAGCCGCCGCAGTCTGCGGCGCAAAATCAGCCGCGACCTGTTGGGTGTGACGGGCTATCAGCGGCGGCTATTGCAAATCAGGGCCGGCTTGGGCGACTCCAAAGACCCGTGGGCCATGCGCTGGCGGCGACTTTTGCGTGCAGAAACCCCTTTCCTGATCAGCAATGCCGCCCTGCTGGGCACTTTGCTGATGATCGGACACGGCTGGCTGTACCTGACGCTTTGGTGGTGGCCACTGTTGACCGGTTACCAATTGGTGAGCCGCTTGCGCAATATTGCCGAGCACGCCGTGGTCGGCCCAGCCGATGACCCTTTGCGAAACACGCGCACCACCCGCGCCCACCGGTTGGCACGCATGACCGTGGCCCCTTATTGGGTCAATTACCACCTGGAGCACCACCTGTTTGTCAACACCCCTTGCTGGAACCTGCCTCTGGCGCACACCTGGCTGGGCCAACGCGGTCTTTGGCCGCAAATGGAGATCGCCACGGGCTATGGCGAGGTGTTGAGGCTGGCCAGCGCCCGGGCCGATGATGACCGTGGTGCATCGGGTGGGCGCAAGGGGCTGAGTTCCACCGCGCTTTGAGGCGGCGATGGGGTACATTGCCGCCACGGTACCCCATGAATATCGATCCATAGACAGACCGCATTGGGTGCATATAAAAAAGCCTTCCAATCAGTTTGGAAGGCTTTTGGTTTCTGGTGCCGTCGGCGGGAGACGAACTTCCCTCTGGAAATCAATCTTTCATTTTAGAAAGTCACCATCGGTTTGGTGCATTGAATGTCGGCAGACCTGGTCTGAGGTCTACAGAGGAGGATCGGGCGGCGTTGTTCGCTCAAAACTCTCTGGCAAGATGGCCGGGGCGATGGCTTCCATATCGGCAACCGTCACCCCATGTTGCCTGAAGATGCCTCGCCAGTGCAAGACCTTCTCGCGCATCAGGCGGATCTCTGAGCGGGCCCCTTCGACCGACAGACCAAACCGGTCGGGTTGGGACAGCAAGTTGCCGATGTTAGCCATTCGGCCATAGCGCCCCACCTGCAGGGCCAGGTCCCGACGCTCTTTTGAGACGGCAGGGACTGGCACGATGTCGTACGCCGGGGATAGTCGCCACTCTCCTTTGACCTGGAGCAAGGCGTGGTTGCGCGGGTGGTCATCGTTGTTGGTGACCATGGCATTGAACACCATGCGCCGGAACAACTCCAACAAGTCTTGCGCAGGGCGTGAGGACCAGCGCCGCAGCTCATCGGCCAACAACAAGTAGGACCAACGCTCGCGTCCCTGGTACCCGTCCTCGGCATCGAGGACGGTCAGCCCCGACACCAGACCCAATCGTGCGTAAGCCTGTGCATCCGGGTTCCATTGCCGGTCAAAGCGCTCCAGCAGCAGGGCCTCGCGGCTGCCCACCTTCTCGATGCGTGCCCGACACACATCCAGGCCCACATGGCGGGCCAGTTCAAGCGTCGCATATTCAATGCGCTGCATGTTGAGCCGGTCATTCTTTTCTGGCAACTTGGCCAACCAGATGCGTTTTTCATCTTCGATGCTCACTTTGGGGCGCGCACCGCCCATGCTGGTGCCAATCTCCAACTGCTCCAGAACCTCGTGCGCCAGCCTGCCGGTGGCCTCCAATTCTTGCGCCGCATTTGTGAGCGCCTGCAATTGGTGGATTCGGTTGAAAGGCCGCAGCGCTATTGGCGGCTGAGTGGATGCGTCAAACCGAAGGTTCCCTGCGCTGTCGTCTGGACCGTTGAGCAGGTAATCGATCTCTGAGATCTCAGTGTCGGGCAGGTTGAGTTTGGCCTGGATGATTCGCCGACCCCAGGCGTCTGGGCTGGCATCACGCATCGCACCCGGAACCCCCTTGAGTTGGGTGAATTCCATGGGCTTTTCGCTCAGAGGAAGGTGATAAGGGTCTAGCGAGGTCGCGTTGGGGCGTGCCAAGTAAGATCGACCATACTGAAACACGCCACGGTAAGCGTTGGGGCCCACTTCGGTCACCCTCAATACGCCACAGATCACCCACTCGAACGTGCCGGGAAGTTGGATGAAGGTGTAGCAGGTCTGATCCTGAGCGGGCATGGTGGCCACCTTCAAAAGTCGTTATTGGGTGCTGCGATGCGCACGCGTTGAGGCAGACGTGCAAGCTCCAATGTCTTGCCATGGTCGTCTGTTTCCGGATGCGCCAGGCCTCTGGCCGTGGTCAGCAAGCCCAGCGCCCAGAGCACGCTCAGTACATGGCCCACCGACACGCCATCATCGCCCTTTTCCAGGCGGCGTATCGTTTTCTCGCTCACCCCGGCCTTTCGTGCCAATTCGCCCTGAAGCATGCGGCGGCGCTTGCGTGCGATGCGCAAGTTCAAGCCCAAATCTTGAATGGTCTGTGTGACTTCGTAGGGCGGCGGAATCTTCACCTCAGTCATGGGGGCATCCATATCTGATCAGCGGCCAACTGCGACCGCATTTCAGTGTAGCGTCCCTTATGTTTGATGTCGATAGAAAAACGATTTATTTGACCTATTTACAACATTTATCGGTCAAATAAGACCTATTATATGTCCCACCATCTCATCGTGCAAAACCCCACCGCCTGATTTCTGCTTCAGTAAAAACGGGGGGAGTCAATCGGCAGCAGCTTGATCGAACAGCGCACAGCGACGATGTCATAAATGCGTGTCACAGGCACTTGATCGTAGATACGGATGCTGTGTTGCCCCGCCCGATCGCCTGATCTCTGTTCAAGTCGAAGCAGGATGCCAGACTGCCGATTCAGGATCGGATCATGTTGGCCTTCGCCAGGTCATAGTGCCAATAAAAAAGCCTTCCAATCAGTTTGGAAGGCTTTTGGTTTCTGGTGCCGTCGGCGAGACTCGAACTCGCACAGCTTTCGCCACTACCCCCTCAAGATAGCGTGTCTACCAATTTCACCACGACGGCAGTCATTTAATCTTCTATTCTAACTGATCCGGACCTTGAACAGCCTGCAAAACCCACATGAGGAGTTGCCCATCGGACGAAAAGCCCGAGGGGCAAGGGCTTATTTGGTGGCAGGGTTGGCAGGCGCCTTGGGATCAGGGGTGGCCGCCGGGGCAGGTACACCAGCCGCAGGCGCAGGCACCGAGGGATCGGCCCCCACAGGCGCAGGCACCGAGGTGGGTGCGGTGCGCTCAAGCACGCTGCCCGTGCCGGGCACTTCGGTGCGCACATTGCCCAAATAGGCCAAGGCCAGCGTGGCGACAAAAAACACCGTCGCCAACACCGCCGTGGTGCGCGACAAAAAGTTGGCCCCGCCACTGGCACCGAACAAGCTGCCCGAGCTGCCTGAGCCGAAGGCTGCGCCCATGTCGGCGCCCTTGCCATGCTGCACCAGCACCAGGCCGATCATGCCCAAGGCGGACAAAATTTGTACCAGCAAAATGATGTTGTGGATGAGGGTCATGGTGTCACTGTGTAGGTGTTATGCAGGCAAGCTGCCCGCCTGGATGATGGTGAGGAAATCGGCGGCCTTGAGGGCGGCGCCGCCGATCAAGCCGCCGTCTATGTCCGGCATGGCCAGCAAAGCAGCGGCAATGGCGGCATTCATGCTGCCGCCGTAGAGGATTTGAACCCGCTCGGGATGGGGGGTGGCGGCTTTCAATTGTGCGCGCAGCACGGCATGCACGGCCTGGGCCTGCTCAGGGCTGGCGGTCTTGCCGGTGCCGATGGCCCACACGGGCTCGTAGGCCACAGCGATCTCGCTGATGCAGTGTCCATTGAGTTGGATCACTGCGGCCAACTGGCGCTTGACCACTTCTTCGGTCTGGCCCGCTTCGCGCTGGGCCAAGGTCTCGCCCACACACACGATGGGCGTGATGCCCAGGGCCAGCGCACGTTGCGCCTTGAGCGCCACGGCCTCGTCGCTCTCGCCGTGGTACTGGCGCCGCTCGGAGTGACCCACGATCGCGTAGCGCACGCCGAAGTCGCGCAACATGGCGGCAGACACCTCTCCGGTGTAGGCCCCTTGTTCATGCGCCGACACATCTTGTGCCCCCAGCTCAATGCCACTGCCACGCACCAAACCGGCCACTTGGGACAAGTATGGTGCGGGCACACACAGGGCCACAGCACACGCCGATGGCGGCAAGCCGGTACGCACGGCCTGAACCAGGGCCTGGTTGGCATCCAGGCCGCCGTTCATTTTCCAGTTACCGGCGATCAGCTTGCGCGCCATGGCTTTATTGCTGCTGCTGTTGTTGCTGCTGAGATTGTGCGGCGTGTTCGTCGCCAGCGCCGTCATGGGCGGGGCGATCAAGCAGCGCTTTCATCGACAGCTTGACGCGGCCTTTGTCGTCGGTCTCGAGGACCTTGACGCGCACGACCTGACCTTCGGCCAAAACGTCGGTGACCTTGGCGATGCGCTCGTGGCTGATCTGGCTGATGTGCAACAAACCGTCTTTGCCGGGCAAGAGATTGACCAGGGCACCGAAGTCAAGAATCTTGGTGATCGGGCCTTCGTAGACCTTGCCCACTTCGACCTCGGCGGTGATCTCGGTGATGCGGCGCTTGGCCTCGTCGGCCTTGGCCCCGTCGGTGGCGGCGATGGTGATGGTGCCGTCTTCGCCGATGTCGATCTGGGTGCCGGTTTCTTCGGTCAGGGCGCGAATGGTGGCGCCGCCTTTGCCGATCACGTCACGGATCTTCTCGGGGTTGATCTTCATGGTGTAGAGCTTGGGAGCGAAGTTGGACACTTCGGTCTTGGCCTCACCCAAAGCGTCTTGCATTTTGCCCAGGATGTGCATGCGGGCTTCTTTGGCCTGGGCCAGCGCGACTTGCATGATCTCTTGGGTGATGCCCTGGATTTTGATGTCCATCTGCAAAGCGGTGATGCCATTGGTGGTACCGGCCACTTTGAAGTCCATGTCGCCCAGATGATCTTCGTCACCCAGAATATCGGTGAGGACCGCAAAGCGGTTGCCCTCTTTGATGAGGCCCATGGCGATGCCAGCCACGTGGGCTTTCATGGGCACGCCGGCGTCCATCAGAGACAAGCAGCCACCGCAAACCGAAGCCATGGACGAAGAGCCGTTGGACTCGGTGATTTCAGACACCACACGCAGGGTGTAGGGAAACTCCTCCTTGGTGGGCAGGCACGCCACCAGGGCGCGCTTGGCCAAGCGGCCATGGCCCACTTCGCGGCGCTTGGTGCTGCCCATGCGGCCCACCTCGCCGGTGGCGAAGGGAGGCATGTTGTAGTGAAACAGGAAGTGGTCTTCGAACTCACCGGCCAGGGCGTCGATGCGCTGGGCATCGCGCTCAGTGCCCAGGGTGGTGACCACCAGCGCCTGGGTCTCACCCCGGGTGAAGAGGGCCGAGCCGTGGGTGCGCGGCAACACGCCGGTGCGAATCTCGATCGGGCGCACGGTGCGGGTGTCGCGGCCATCGATGCGGGGCTCACCTGCCAGGATTTGGCTGCGCACGATGCGGGCTTCGATTTCGAACAAAAGGCCTTCAACCTTGACGCTGTCGAACTCGGCGCCTTCGGCCTTGAGGCCATCGAGCACGGCAGCGTAGGCTTCCCGGCAAGCCTGGGTGCGGGCTTGTTTGTTGCGAATTTGGTAGGCGGCACGCAGCTTGTCTTCGGCCAGGGCGGTGACCTTGGCAATGAGGGGCTCGTCTTTGGCAGGAGGCTGCCAGTCCCAGGCGGGTTTGCCGGCATCGCGCACCAGTTCGTGGATGGCATTGATGGCGACTTTGCCTTGCTCGTGGCCAAACACCACGGCGCCAAGCATGATTTCTTCAGACAGTTGCAGCGCTTCAGACTCGACCATCAGCACGGCAGTCTCGGTGCCTGCAACGACCAGGTCCATCTGGCTGTCTTTGCGCTGGGTCTGCCCCGGGTTGAGCACATACTGGCCATTGACATAGCCCACGCGAGCGGCTCCGATGGGTCCATTGAAGGGGACACCAGAGATGGAAAGCGCAGCGCTGGTGGCGATCATGGCGGCGATGTCGGCGTCCACCTCGGGGTTGAGCGAAACGGTGTGAATGACCACATGCACTTCGTTGAAGAAGCCCTCGGGGAACAGCGGTCGGATCGGGCGGTCGATCAGGCGGCTGGTGAGAGTTTCGAGTTCGCTGGGCTTGGCTTCACGCTTGAAGAAGCTGCCGGGAATTTTGCCGGCGGCATAGGTTTTTTCGATGTAATCGACGGTGAGGGGAAAGAAATCTTGCCCGGGCTTGGACGATTTGGAGGCCACGACTGTGGCCAAGACCACGGTGTCGTCGATGTTGACCAGCACGGCGCCGGTGGCTTGGCGAGCGATTTCGCCGGTTTCCATGGTGACCGTATGCTGGCCCCACTGGAAGGTTTTGGTGACTTTATTGAACATGGTCATGGTGTTTTCCTGAGATGGGGGAACGGAGGGCCTCCCCTGGGGACCGGGCGGTCACACAGAACACGATGCCATTCCAGAAAATCCCGGCCCGGGCGGGTCGGCGGCTTTTTGGAATGACACAGCTTCGCTCCATGTCGATTCGCCACTCGTGGCAGCTCACCCTTCGGGTGCGCCGCCACGACAATGAGAAAAAACCGATTTACTTGCGCAGGCCGAGTTTGGCGATCAGCGCGGTGTAGCGGTCAGCGTCTTTGGCTTTGAGGTAGTCGAGCAGTTTGCGACGGCGGCTCACCATGCGCAACAAACCGCGACGGCCATGGTGGTCCTTGGCGTGCTGTTTGAAGTGAGGGGTGAGTTCATTGATGCGGGCGGTCAGAAGAGCCACTTGCACTTCGGGGCTGCCCGTGTCATTGGCGCTGCGCGCATTGGCCTTGACGACCTCGGCCTTGTGGATGGCGGTCATAACAGTTTCCTTGAAATATTTGACTTGCGCCAGCAGCCGGAAATGCCGCTGGCGTGCGAATATTGTCCTGTGTGGAAAACCACCCTGAACAACCTTCAGAGTGTAACACAAATGTTGCACCAAGGCCCTCGGGCGGCCATGCCCACCGGCTTCAGGGCCGGGTCATGGTGCAGCTGTGGGACATTTCAGCCTGCTCGGCCGTCAGCCGGCGTATGACGCGAAAGCCAAAGCCTGAGCCCTCGACATCGAATTTGACCCCCGGCGTGCCGACCTTGTCCATGACGCCCACCACCAAAGGCTGCTGGAATTGATGATCGGCGGCCCGCATGCGGCCCCGCTGGCCGGCCCAAACCACCTCGGTCGTCTCGAGGGCCTGGGCCAAAGCCTGCGCGGTGGGGGCGCTGGCGCGCCCCATGGCCTGGACCAAAGCCTCCATCATGCCCTGCATGCGCCAATGAAGATAGTCGTCGGCCGGTTTGGGAAAGCGCTGACGAAACACTTCGACCAAACGGTCTGACTCAGCGGTACCGAGGTTGGGCAACCACTCGGCCACCGCCAAAACCCGCCCTACCCCGGCCTCGCCCAAGGCGGCGGGGACGCCCAGGGCGTTGCCATAAAAGGTGTAAAACTTGCCCTCAAACCCCACCTCGCGAGCGGCCTTGACCAAGAGCGTGAGGTCGTTGCCCCAATTGCCGGTGATGACGGCCTGTGCGCCGCTGGCTTTGATCTTGTGCGCATAGGGCATAAAGTCTTTGACCCGCCCCAAGGGGTGCAATTCATCCCCCACCAGGGCCACATCGGGTCGCCACTCGGCGAGCAAGCGGCGCGTCTCGCGCAACACGGACTGGCCAAAGGCGTAATCTTGTCCGATGAGGTAAACGCGGTTCAGCTCGCGGTCAGCCCGCAGCACCGACAACAAGGCCCGCAAACGCATGTCGGCGTGGGCGTCAAAGCGAAAATGCCAGTAGCTGCAGCGGGCGTTGGTCAAGCTGGGCTCCACTGCCGCATAGTTCAGGTACACCACCTGACGCGTCGGCTCACGCTGGTTGTGTTTCTCGATGGCCTCTACCAGGGCCAAAGCCACCGCCGAGCTGTTGCCTTGCAAGATCACACGCGCACCGTCATCGATGGCCGCGCGCAATGCCGCCAGGCTTTCTTCCACCTGCCCCTTGTTGTCATAGCGGTCCAGACGCAATGGGCGTTTTTCACCGCCCCAGCTCACACCACCGCGTTCGTTGATGCGCTCGACCCCCCAAGCCAGATTGCGCCAGACCGACTCGCCGGTGTTGGCAAAGGGGCCGCTGAGCGACTCGATGAGGGCGAGGCGCACCGGCTGGGCTTGGGCAAGCGCAGGCATGAGCGCCGACGCAAGCGCCAGCAGCGCCAGCAGGGCGGCAAATACAAGGCGGGTCAGACGCCTCCATAGGGCCAAAGACCTTTTTTTCAAGAGCGAACAGCGCAAAAAAAACATCCTTCATTTCCCCTTGAAAAACCCGACAGGGCACGTCAACTGTGATTCATCGACGGCTCCAAAGGCCGCAGAGTTTAAACCCCAAAGGAGTTCATCATGTTGTTTGCGCCAGTTGTCCCTTATCGCCGCCCCGCCTTGCATGCCTTCGAGCGCTTCCTCGACGAGGTGATGCGCACCCCGGCCCAGCCCGGTACCCCCGCCACGCAAGACGACAAAGCCTACGAATTGCGTTTTGACATGCCCGGTGTGTCGCGTGAACAGATCAGGGTCGACATAGAAGGCAGCCAAGTGCGCATTGAAACCCTGCCCGAGGCCCCGCGCCAGTACCGTGGCGTGTATGAGTTGCCCCAGGAGATCGACCCCGAAGCCAGCAGCGCCAAGCTGGAAAACGGCGTCCTGAGCTTGCATCTGGCCAAAGTGCAGCCGGTCTCCAAAGCACGCAGCCTGAACATCGCGTAAGGCGAAGCACCCGCAATCAGAGCGGCTTGCGCCCTGCCCGTGGCGCCTCACGGCACATGGGCCCGACGCCCCCATGGGCCCGCGCGGGGCGGCGGGTTAGACTTCATGCCATGAAATGGGTTTTGGGCATCGAGTCGTCGTGTGATGAAACGGGTGTGGCCGTGGTGGGCTACCAGCCCCAAAGCCACGACACGCCTGTGCTGGGCGCACACGCCTTGCACAGCCAGATCGACATGCACCAGGCCTATGGCGGCGTGGTGCCCGAGTTGGCCAGCCGCGACCACATCAGACGCGTTTTGCCCCTGACCACGCAGGTGTTGCAGCAGGCCCGCTTGGGTTTGGCTGACATCGACTGCGTGGCTTACACCCGGGGTCCGGGTTTGGCCGGTGCTTTGCTGGTCGGGGCGGGCGTGGCATGCGCATTGGGTGCCGCCCTGGGTCGCCCGGTATTGGGTGTGCACCACTTGGAGGGGCATTTGCTGTCGCCCTTTCTCAGCGCCGACGCCCCTGAATTTCCTTTTGTGGCTTTGCTCGTCTCGGGCGGTCACACGCAACTGATGGCCGTCGAGTCGCTGGGGAACTATCGCATTTTGGGCGAAACCATCGATGATGCGGCTGGTGAGGCCTTTGACAAATCGGCCAAACTGTTGGGCCTGCCTTACCCCGGGGGGCCGGCCCTGTCCCGTCTGGCCGAACGCGGGGATGCATTGGCCTTCAAACTGCCCCGACCGCTGCTGCACAGCGGTGACCTCGATTTTTCTTTTGCCGGACTGAAAACGGCGGTGTTGACGCAGGCGCGCAAACTGGGCGATGGCCTGTCTGAGCGTCAGGCCGATCTGGCGGCCTCGACGCAGGCCGCCATCGTCGAGGTGCTGCTGAAAAAAACCCTGGCGGCGCTGACGCAAACCGGCATCCAACGGCTGGTGGTGGCCGGTGGCGTGGGCGCCAACCAAAGCCTGCGTGAGGCCTTGTCGGCGGCCTGCCGCCAGCGCGGGGTTCGGGTTCATTACCCTGAGTTACACCTGTGTACCGACAACGGCGCCATGATCGCCATGGCCGCCGCCCTGCGCCTACAAGCTGGCCTGGCCCAGCCACGGCAAGACTATGCCTTTGATGTGAAACCCCGCTGGCCCTTGGACGAGACCACATCGCCCATACCTATATAGCGATTTTTTATATCAAACCCCTCACAATATCCTTTGAATTGTGAGAGGACCATGTCTGAGATGACCTTAACCCCATTGGTGAAACTGGTCGGCGCCGGCCCCGGTGCGGCCGACTTGCTGACCCTGCGCGCTTTGCATGCCATCGAGTGGGCCAGCGTGTTGTTGGTGGACGATCTGGTGAGCCCCGAGATCGTGGCCTTGGCTTCGCCCCAAGCCCGGGTGGTGTCGGTGGGCAAGCGCGGCGGATGTCGCCAAACCCCGCAGGCCTTCATCGAACGGTTGATGGTGCGCTGCGCCAAAGCGGGCGAGCGGGTGGTGCGGCTTAAAGGGGGCGACCCCTTCGTCTTTGGCCGTGGGGGCGAGGAGTTGCAAACCCTGCGCGCACACGGGATTGAAGTGGAAGTGATCAATGGCATCACGGCCGGACTGGCCGCACCCAGCAGCCTGGGCGTTCCGCTGACGCATCGCGAGCAGGCCCGGGGCGTGGTGTTGCTGACCGGTCACCACCAACCTGGGGGGGAGCCCACCGATTGGGCTGCTGTCGCACGCAGCGCTGCACAAATGCGCTGGACTCTGGTGATTTATATGGGCGTGCGTGAATTGCACCGCATCGAAGCGGGTTTGCGCCAAGGCTTGGGCGATGACACCCCGGTGGCGGTGATCCAAAACGCCTCATTGCCCCAACAAAGACAGGCGGTGACGGTGCTCAGCGACTTGTCGGCGATGGTCGAGCGCGAGGGCTTGGGCAGCCCGTCGGTGGTGGTGGTGGGTGATGTCTTGCAAGGCTTGGCACAGATGAAGGCCTTACCGTGCGAAAATACCAGGTTAATTGAAAAGAACCTGGAACCATCATGGACGCTGAACGCATCAACCTCATAGGCAGCACTTTAACCGACCTGGGCCTCAGGGCTCAGGATTTACGGAGGTATCTTTGACTTCGATGCCAAGTCAGAGCGCCTGAGAACCGTGACCGCCTCACTCGAAGACCCGGCGGTATGGAACGACCCCAAAAAAGCCCAGGAGTTGGGCAAAGAGAAAAAAGCACTGGATGACATCGTGCTGGTGTTGCAGCGCCTGGACGGCGAGATCAATGACAACCTGGAGTTGTTCGAGATGAGCAAGGCCGACAACGATGAGGCCGGTCTGATGACGCTGGAGGAGGACACCTCGCGCATCGTGGGAGAAGTCGAAAAACTTGAATTCCGCCGAATGTTCAACCAACCGGCCGACCCCAGCAACTGCTTTGTCGACCTGCAAGCCGGTGCCGGTGGCACCGAAGCCTGCGACTGGGCGCAGATGTTGTTGCGCCAGTACTTGAAATACGCCGAACGCAAAAGTTTCAAGGCCACCGTCGAAGACGAAACCCCGGGCGATGTGGCCGGCATCAAGAGTGCAACCATCAAAATCGAGGGCGAGTATGCCTACGGCCTCTTGCGCACAGAAACCGGTGTGCACCGCTTGGTGCGCAAATCGCCGTTTGACTCGTCTGGCGGCCGCCACACCTCTTTTGCCTCTGTGTTTGTGTACCCCGAGATCGACGACTCGATCGAGATCGATATCAACCCCGCCGACGTGCGGGTGGACACCTATCGCGCCAGTGGTGCGGGTGGCCAGCACATCAACAAAACCGACTCAGCAGTACGCCTGACCCACGTGCCCACCGGCATCGTGGTGCAGTGCCAGGACAGCCGCAGCCAGCACAGCAACCGCGACGTCGCGTGGCGTCGATTGCGCTCGCGCCTGTATGACTTTGAGATGCGCAAGCGCATGGAAGCGCAACAAAAGCTCGAAGACACCAAAACCGACGTGGGTTGGGGGCATCAGATCCGCTCTTATGTGCTGGATCAAAGCCGCATCAAAGACCTGCGCACCCATGTCGAAATATCCAACACCCAAAAAGTGCTCGACGGCGACCTCGATACATTCATCGCCGCCTCACTGAAACAGGGCGTTTAACCTGACTCCCCGGAGATACCCATGCGTGAAACCCAAGGCCAGCTGGTCAAACGGCTCGACTACCAACCGTCGGCCTATCTGATCGACAGCGTTGACCTGACTTTTGACCTCGACCCCGCCAAGACCCGCGTGCTCAATCGCATGCGCATGCGGCGCAACCCCGAGGTGGCCTCCCAGCCGTTGCGATTGGACGGCGAAGACCTGAATCTGGCGCGGGTGCTTGTCAACGGCGAGGGCACCTCGTTCAAAATGGAGCATGGGCAACTGGTGCTGGAAAAACTGCCCGAAGGCAGCGATCCCTTTGATCTGGAAATTTTCACCACCTGCAACCCCGCCAAAAACAGCACTTTGAGCGGTTTGTATGTCAGCCAGGACACCTTCTTCACCCAATGTGAGGCCGAAGGGTTCAGGCGCATCACCTATTTTCTCGACCGGCCAGACATCATGGCCTCATACAGCGTGACGCTGCGCGCCGAGCGGGCGGCGTATCCGGTCTTGTTGAGCAATGGCAATCTGGTCGAACAAGGCGTTTTGGACGATGGCCGCCACTTTGCCCGCTGGGTCGACCCGCACCGCAAGCCCAGCTATTTGTTTGCCTTGGTGGCAGGCCGTCTGGTGTGCCGCGAACAGCGCATCAAATCTCGCATGGGCGGCGAGCACCTGCTGCAGGTCTATGTGCGCGCCGGTGACCTCGATAAAACCGAGCATGCCATGCAGTCGCTGATGCACAGCATCGCCTGGGATGAGGCCCGCTTTGGCCTCAGCCTGGACCTTGAGCGCTTCATGATTGTGGCCACCAGCGACTTCAATATGGGCGCGATGGAGAACAAGGGCCTGAACATTTTCAACACCAAATATGTGCTGGCCAACCCGGCCACTGCCACCGATGTGGACTTTGCCAACGTCGAGAGCGTGGTGGCGCACGAGTATTTCCACAATTGGACGGGGAACCGCGTGACCTGCCGCGACTGGTTCCAGCTCTCGCTCAAGGAAGGCTAGACCGTGTTCCGCGACCAGGAGTTCAGTCAGGACCTGGCGGGCAGTGACTCGGCGCGCGCCGTCAAGCGGATTGAAGACGTGCGTTTGCTGCGCAATGTGCAGTTTGCCGAGGACGCGGGCCCCATGGCCCACCCCGTGCGGCCCGACAGCTACCTGGAGATCAACAACTTCTATACCGTCACGGTCTACGAAAAAGGCGCCGAAGTGGTGCGCATGATGCAGACCCTGGTGGGACGCGACGGTTTTGCCCGGGGCATGAAGCTGTATTTCGAGCGCCACGATGGCCAGGCCGTGACCTGTGATGATTTTGCCCAGGCCATGGCCGATGCCAACCCCGGCTCGCCGCTGAGCGAACACCTCGACACCTTCAAACGCTGGTACAGCCAGGCCGGTACCCCTGCCCTGAAAGTGACCAGCCAGCACGATGCCGCCAACCGACGCTACACCCTGACCGTGCGCGAGTTTTGTGCGCCCACCCCAGGTCAAAGCGACAAACTGCCCTTCCTCATCCCGATCCAGTTGGGTTTGCTGTCGACCTCGGGCCAGGCCTTGAGTGCCAGTCAGTTGTTGGTTTTGAGCGAGGCCGAGCAGAGCTTTACTTTTGAAGGAATCGACGAGCCTCCAGTGCCCTCGCTGTTGCGCGGCTTTAGCGCGCCGGTGACTTTGCACTACCCCTACACAAGGGCCGAACTGCTGACTTTGCTGGCGCACGACAGCGACCCCTTCAACCGCTGGGAGGCTGGACAGCGTCTGTGCCTGGAAGTGGCCGTCAGGGCCTTGCAGGGCCAGCAGACCCCCACACTGAGCGAAGAGTTGACGCAGGCGCTGCGCGACGTTTTGCGCCACCCCGATCTGGACCCGGCGTTCAAAGAGCTGGTGCTGACCCTGCCCAGCGAGACTTATATCGGCGAGCAACTCGAATCGGTGGATCCGCAGCTGGTGCATGGGGTGCGCGAAGCCTTGCGTGCCGACCTCGCCCGCAGCCTGAAAGACGACTGGTCATGGGCCTATGCCTCACACCGTGTCTGCGGGGCTTATGTGCCCAATGCCGAACAAAGCGGTCGGCGCGCACTGGCCGGCTTGGCCTTGTCTTTGTTGTGCCTCAATGCCGTGCTGGAGGGCGATGCGGTGTGGCAGGGCAAGACTTTGCAAGCCTTTAAAGACGCGGGCAATATGACCGACCGCTTCAATGCCCTGACAGCCCTGGTGCAGTCGGGCAGCCCATTGGCCGAGAACGCATTGGCCCATTTCCATGCCATGCACCGTGACGAAGCCCTGGTCATCGACAAGTGGTTTGCGCTCCAAGCGGGCGCCTGTGACCGTGGCGGCGATGTCTTGCCCCGTGTGCGCCAATTGCTGCGCCACCCTGACTTCGAGATCAAAAACCCCAACCGGGCCCGCAGTCTGATCTTCAGTTATTGCAATGGCAACCCGGCCGGTTTCCATCGACCCGATGCCTCGGGCTATGTGCTTTGGGCAGAAAAAGTCATTGAGATCGATGCCTTCAACCCACAGGTCGCCGCACGGCTGGCCCGCGCGCTGGACCGCTGGCGCAAATTGGCCGAACCCTACCGGGGCGCAGCCCGCGAGGCCATCGCCCGCGTGGCGGCCAAAGCCGACCTCAGTTCTGATGTGCGCGAGGTGGTCTCGCGCGCCCTAGCGGAGTAAAACCCATGAGCGTCTCACTGTCCCGTTTTCTGGTCGAGCAGCAAAGGGCCAAAGGCAAAATTCCACCTGAACTGCGCTTGCTGCTGGAAGTGGTGGCCCGGGCCTGCAAAAGCATCAGCCATGCGGTCAACAAAGGCGCTTTGGGGGGCGTGCTGGGCTCTGCCGAGAGCGAGAACGTACAAGGCGAGGTGCAAAAGAAACTCGACATCATCGCCAACGAGGTCTTGATCGAGGCCAATGAATGGGGCGGCCATCTGGCGGCCATGGCCTCGGAAGAAATGGACACCATCCACCTGGTGCCCAATCGCTACCCACAGGGCGAATACCTGTTGCTGTTTGACCCGCTAGACGGGTCTAGCAACATCGATGTGAATGTCAGCATCGGGACCATTTTCAGTGTGCTCAAAAAACCTGACCATGGCGAAGGGGTGAGCGAGAAAGATTTTTTACAGCCCGGCCATCAACAGGTGGCGGCCGGTTATTGCATCTATGGCCCGCAAACCACCCTGGTGCTGACCGTGGGCGACGGCGTCGCCATGTTCACCCTGGATCGCGAACAAGGCTCGTTTGTGTTGACGCATGACAATGTTCAAATTCCGGCCGACACCAAGGAATTCGCCATCAATATGAGCAATATGCGCCACTGGGATGCCCCGGTCAAGCGCTACATCGATGAGTGCCTGCAAGGCAAGGAAGGCGTGCGCGGCAAAGACTTCAATATGCGATGGATCGCCTCGATGGTGGCCGACGTGCACCGCATATTGACGCGCGGCGGGATATTTTTGTACCCCTGGGACAAGCGTGAGCCCAACAAACCGGGCAAGTTGCGCCTGATGTACGAGGCCAACCCTATGAGTTGGCTGATTGAGCAGGCAGGCGGTGCGGCGACCAATGGCCAACGAAGGATTCTGGACATCGAGCCGGGCCAGTTGCACGAGCGTGTCAGCGTGATTCTGGGCTCGAAGCACGAGGTCGAGCGCGTCACCCAATACCACCAGGCCGCCAAAGGGTGATCACCCCCGGCGACGCGCCTGGCCAGGCCATCGGTGCGTGGCACCTGCGGCTATAATTTATTTTTTGGCCGGAGTAGCTCAGTCGGTAGAGCAGCTCATTCGTAATGAGAAGGTCGGGGGTTCGATTCCTCTCTCCGGCACCAAGCATTTTTACAAGGGCGGGTCTTAGCCCAAGTCAATCGCAGACGCATTTAACTCCAAAGTGATTGCCAAAAAAATCTTTACAGCTTAATCTCTGCGCCTTTCGTGGCCGCCGCAAACGGCGCAGTGGCGCGCTTTTCATGAGGACGACATGGACATCGCATTGGTAGGGGCAGGTATCGGCGGTTTGGCGGCAGCGGCATGCTTGCTGCAACAGGGCCACAAGGTCCGGGTCTACGAGCAGGCCGGCGAAGTCAGTGAAGTGGGGGCAGCGGTACAAATGAGTGCCAACGCCGTCAAGGTGCTTTATCAACTGGGCTTGAAAGACACGCTGCAGCGGCATGCGGTGCGCCCCGAATCGTTTCAGTTTTTGCGCTACGACACAGGTGAATTGCTGCACCTGATCGTGCTGGGCGAAGAACATGAAAAGCGCCATGGTCACCCTTATTTCCAAATTCACCGGGTCGATCTGCACCAGGGCTTGATGCAGGCGGTGCTGGCACTTGACCCCATGGCCTTGGTGTTGGGCAAACGCGCCAAGGCCGTGCGCGAGACCGAGGGCCATGCCAGCGTGAGCTTTGAGGACGGCAGCGAAGTGAGCGCCGAATTGCTGATTGGCGCCGACGGCATCAAGTCGGTGGTGCGCCGTCATGTGGTGGATGACAGCCCGCCCGTTTTCACGGGACAGGTGGCTTGGCGTCTGGCGATTCCCATCGACCGCATCGCCCCAGAATTGCGCCCGCCCATGGCCTCGACCATTTGGTGCGGCCCCAAGAATCACGCGGTCATGTACTACATGCGCGGCGGCCAGGTGTTGAACTTTGTGGGCTGCGTGGAGCGCCCATGGGAAGAAGAGTCGTGGACCTCACGCCAGCCCTGGGAAGAGCTGAGTGCCGATTACGAAGGCTGGCACCCGATGGTGCGCGCGCCCATCGAAGCGGCCGACAAGGACCAATGTTTTCGCTGGGCCCTGAACAACCGCCAGCCGGTCATGAATTGGTGCACAAGCCGGGTGGCGCTGCTGGGCGACGCGGTACACGCCACCCTGCCCTATATGGCGCAAGGCGCGGCCATGGCGATTGAGGATGCCGCCATCCTGAGCCGGGCGGTAGCCATGGATGCCCCCCTGTCCGAGCGGCTGGGCATTTACGAGCGGCACCGTGCCCCGCGCGCAGCACGGGTGGTGACCGAGTCGACCGAGATGGGCGAGCTATATCACATCGCTGATGCGGCACAAATGAAACAAGCCTTTAAAGACCGCAACATCGCCGCCTCGCGCAACAACTGGCTGTACCCATACAACCCGTGGACGGTGGACATCACCCGCCCCTACACTGGCGTGTAAGGGATGGTGATGCTTATTCGGGCTTGATGCCTTGGTCTTTGACCAGGCGCGCCCACTTGTCGGCGTCGCGCTCAACCAGACGGGCAAAATCAGCTGGCGTCGCACTGGCCGGGTCCATGCCCTGGGTAGAGAAGGCGGTCTTGACGTCGTCACCGGCGATGATCTGGTTGATCTCGCGGTTCAAGCTGGCCACCAGATCGGCAGACATGCCTTTGGGCGCGAAGACGCCAAACCACATGCCCACATTGACCTGACCCAAACCGGTTTCGGTCACCGTGGGCACATCAGGCATCAGGGCGTGGCGTCGCTCGCTGCCTATGGCCAAGGCGACCAAACGCCCGGTCTTGACATGGGCCAGTGCCACGTGGATGGGCAGGAACATCACGTCGACCTGCCCGCCCAAGATGTCGGTCACGGCGGGGGCGGTGCCCCGGTAAGGGATGTGGGTGATGAAGACCTTGGCGGTGTTTTTGAAAAGTTCCATCGACATGTGGTGCGGCGTGCCCACGCCGGGTGAGGCGTAGTTGATGCGCCCGGGCGCGGCCTTGGCAGCTTGCACCAGGTCTTTGGCGGTTTTCCAGCCGGTTTTGGGGTGCGTCACCAAAATCAACTCACCCCAACTGGTCAAGGCAATCGGGGTCAGGTCTTTGAGCGGGTCAAAAGGCAACAACGGGTTGAGCGCGCGATTCATCACCAGGGTGTTCACGCTGACCAACAAGGTGCTGCCGTCAGGGGCTGACCGCACCACGGCCTCGGTGCCGATGCTGCCCGAGGCGCCGACACGGTTTTCCACCACGACGGGGCGGTTGAGCTTTTGCGACAGCTTGGGGCCAATTTGGCGCGCCACGATGTCAATTCCGGTACCGGGCGTGAAGGGCACGATCAGCTTGATCGGGTTGGTGTTGGCCGGGCTTTGCGCCCATGCAGGCCAGGCCGAGCAGGCGGCAAGGGCCAGTGCCTGGCGACGGTTGAATCGAAGGAAAGGGTTCATGTGGCGTAGGGTCCTTGAATGGGTTTTCAATTCATTTTTTCATGTCCATGCCCTGCGGCTCTCTGGGCCGACTGAAAGGCCATGTGCATAGCAGGCCGATCGCTCCCCCAGCGATGACGGCGCTGAGGGTGTGCGCGTCGAATTCCAGGCGGGCGAACATGGTGGCCAAGGTCATGGGCAGCAGCAGCCACAACCAACGCAAACCGTAACGCCGGGCCACAAACACGGCCCCAGAACTGGCCAAAGAGCTGTGCCCGGAGGGAAAGTTATGGTGGCTGTCGGGGCCCGATGGTCGCTGGCCCAAACGAACCCCTGAGATGACGACATCATCGAAAAGCCGTTTGGCCCCGTGGGTGCCCGCTGTGGCGGTGAGCCCCACCCAGATCAGCGCTTTGAGGCCGGCCCAGTCGCGCAAGAGCAAAGGCAATCCGATTTGCAAGGCGGTGTTGACAAAACGGCCCTGATGTTCCACCCATTCTGACCAGGCGCTGGGGGCAGAGGGGCTTTGGCGGGGCTCGGGTGAGGCGGGCATCAGCAGAGCCGCCAAAAACACCAGCAAGGCCGCGGTCATGACGCTGTCCCAACGGCGCGAGGGCCGCTCTTTGATTTCGGGCTGAGCCGAGTCGCTCATGGCTTGCCTTTCAGAAGATCGAATTCAGGCCGGTAGACACCGCCCTGCAAGGCCAGCATGCCCATGACGGTATGAAACACATGGCCCTGGCCCACGCCGCTGCGCGAAGAAAGACGCGCCAGATCTGGCGACACCTCTTGCCGAAACGCCTCAGAGAGCCACAGCGACAGCGGTATTTTGTACTGCTCGGGGGGTGCCACAGACTTGGGGACACCGTGCAAATACAAGCCCCCTTCGCCCAGAGATTCGCCGTGATCGGCCACATAGAGCCAACTGCTGGCGGCATCGACCCCGCGCAAGACTTGGGTCAATTGGGCCAGCACATGGTCGGTGTAGGCAATGCTGTTGTCATAGGCGTTGAGCAAAGATTGAGCGTCACAGTTCTTGAGCACGACGGTGGTGCAAGTGGGCTTGAAGCGCTCGAATTCAGGCGGGTACTTGCGGTGGTAATCGGGGCCATGGCTGCCGCGCAAGTGCAAGACCACCAATAGCCGGGGTTGGGTCGACTGTTCGATGAGCCCCTTGAGGCCATGCAACAAGCCTTCGTCCCAATGTTCGTGTTCGCACCGCCCCTGCGGACATTGGGCCTGCATGTCAGACTGGGTCTCGAAGCGGCGGGCCTTGACATTGGGGTGACCGGAATTGGCTGTTCGCCAAACCACATCCACGCCCTGACGCAACAAGTAATTGGGCAAAGGCTCGCCCATGTCGGTGCGGTCTGGGGCCGCATCGCCGCGGTGTGACAAGATGCAGTTCAATGCCGCCACGGTATAGGTGGCGCAAGCCTCTGCCCCGGAGAGCCACACCACGCCCAGGCCCCGGGTGCTGGCGTGGGTATCGCGTCCCTCGGCCAGCAGGCCCTGTCGATCGGCCCGAGCCGACTCACCGATGACCAGCACGACCACGCGGCGTTTGGGCCCCAAGGGCATGGCCTCGGCATCGGGCAGGGGTGGGTAGGTTTGTTGCTGCTGGCGCTGTCCGTCCAAGTGCCGGGCCGAGTTGATCACATACGACCATGGCAGAAATTGCGAACCAATCTGGCCCGCATGCTGATCGATCCACAACCATGTGAAAGACAGCGCATAAATGAGCCCCAGGGCGCTGAGCGGGGACACAATCCAAAACGCCAAGCGTTGGCGCCACGACAGCCGACGCAGGGGCCATACCCAGACCAGGGTGGCGGGCAAAACACCCCAAAAAAGCAAAGAGGCCAGCATCATCGGGTGCCACAGCGCCGACGCTTCACCCCAATGGGTCTGCCACACATTGCCCATCATGGTGCGATCGAGCAAGACCTGGTACTGATGCATGAAGTAATGGGCCAGCGCATTGCCGAGAAAGACCAGCACCAGGCAGACTTTGAGCAGGCGGTTGGACCACAGCGCCGCCGTGGTGAAAAAGACCACGCTCATGGTCGTGGGCAGGAGGGCCACTGCAATGGCTGTGAGCCAGCCGTTGAGGTCGGAGAAGTCCAGATGCTGGCTGAGGTAGTTCCACAAGGTTCCATGGAACCAGAGGGTATTGAACACTGCCCCACCCAGCGCCAGCCCCATGGGGTGGGAAGGCAGTGCCTGGGTCAGTTGAGCGATTCTTTGACGGAACGTGGCGATGGGCATGGTCTGATCAATAGACAGACCGATGATTTTAGAGGTTTATGGTGATGAAAGCCTGGCCCGAATGTCGGCCAGTCAGTGGCACAGAGGGATGCCAGCGGGCATGGGGATTGAACGGCCTGAGCGGACCACCCCCGATGCAGGGGCGGCGCGTCTGCGCAGGCTCAAAGGCCTTCTACAAAACGCATGTCGCGCACCACCGAACCCGGCGTGAGTTTGGAGAGCGCTTCCTGGTAGCCCGGGCTGTTGTAAGCGGCTTCGGCGGCAGCGATGCTGTCAAAGGCAATGACCACCACGCGCTGCATCAAACCTTGTTCCTTGACCAGGGTGGGCATGCCCCGCACGACAAACTGGCCACCGGCGGCCGCGATGGACGGGCCTGCCAATTGGGCGTAGGCGGCCAGGGCCTCAGGGTTGTGGATGGCTTGGTAGGTGGTGATCCAGTAGGCTTTGGACATGGGGGACTCCTTTCAAAAACGCCATGATGCCACGATGTCGCAGGGGTGATGGTGCGCATGCCCGGTCACACCCATAATGGGGTTTCCATTGCCGCTCAGGAGGAGCCTATGTCGGAAGTCGTCAGCCCTGCCCCCGCTTGGCAGGAAGGCATTTTTCTCAGCCTCAAGCAGGCTGGCGTGCGCCAGGTGGCCTATGTGCCAGACGCCGGTCATGCCCATGTCATACGCCGGGTACAGGCCGACCCTGAGATGCGCGACATCGTGCTGACGACCGAAGAGGAAGGCGTGGCTTTGGCCACCGGTGCCTGGCTGGGTGGCGAGCGCGCCGTGCTGCTGATGCAAAGCAGTGGCGTGGGCAATTGCATCAATATGTTCTCTTTGTTGCAAAGCTGTCGCATCCCCTTTTTGACTTTGGTCACCATGCGCGGAGAGTACGCCGAGTTCAACAACTGGCAATGCCCAATGGGCGAAGCCACCCCCGCCGCGCTGGAGTTGATGGGTTTCAAAGTGATGCGGGCCAACGACCCCGACGAAGTCGAAGACCTGATCGGTGCCGCGCTGGATGCCGCCTTTGAAGGTGGCCAGCAAGTGGCCCTGTTGTTGTCGCAGCGTCTGATCGGCCGCAAAAAATGGCTGGCCAAGTGAAGGAAACCATCGCCATGAACTCCCCCCAAGCCCATACCCCCGGCACCCTGGCCAGCATAGACCGGCGCGAGTTTGTCGCCAAATTGTTGGCCCAGACCCCCAATGCTTTGGTGGTCACCGGTCTCGGCTCACCGACCTATGACGTCTTTGCCAGCGGCGACAGCGACCGTTATTTCTACCTTTGGGGCGCCATGGGCGGCGCTTTGCCCATCGGACTGGGCCTGGCGCTGGCTCAGCCCCAAAGGCCGGTGCTGGTCATCACCGGTGACGGCGAACAACTGATGGGCATGGGCGCCATGGCCACGGCGGCCGCACAGAACCCGCCCAACCTGAGCGTGGTGGTGCTGGACAATGGCCACTTTGGCGAAACCGGCATGCAGCGCAGCCACACCAGTCTGGGCACCCGGCTGGTGGAGGTGGCCAAGGCATGCGGCATTGAACATGCCAGTGAAATCTTTCATCTGAATGAGGTGAGCGCCCTGGCACAGGCCATTGAGGCCAGACAGGGCTTGCGCTTTGCCCAGGTTCACATCAAATCCGAAGACCTGCCCAGGGCCCTGCCCACCCGGGATGGCACTTTTTTGAAAAACCGCCTGCGGCTGCACCTGGGTCATGCTTTGGTATGAATTCGGGCAAATAGGGCTGTTCAAAACGATGCTTTGCCTTTAAAGTGGTCGGGTTCCTGATTTAAGGTCCCATCGATATGACTAAACTGGTGCTGGGCTTGCTGATTTTTTTGGGCATCCACGCCATGCGGGTGTGGGGCCCTAACCTGCGCTCTAACCTCATCGCGTCGTGGGGGCCCTGGCGGTTCAAGGCCCTGTACTCGGTGCTCTCTTTGTGGGGCCTGTGGTGGCTGGTGACGGGATACGCCGAAGCCAAACTGGTGCCCGATGAGTTGTGGTCGCCGCCATTCTTCTTGCGCCACATCGCCCTGTTGCTGATGTGGTTGGCCATGGTGTTGCTGGTTGCGGCCTATGTGCCGGGCAATGGCATCAGAGCCATCTTGCGACACCCCATGACGCTGGCCGTCAAGGTCTGGGCTTTGGCGCATTTGCTCTCGAATGCCCACACAGCCGATGTGCTGCTGTTTGGCGCGATGCTGGTATGGGCCATCCTGGTTTATCGCAATGCCCGACGTGTGGACCGATCGAATATGGTGGGTATGCTGCGCAGCAGCACCCCGTTGCTGAATCTGGGCACCTTGCTGTCTGTGCTCTTGGGCAGCGGCCTGTGGTTCTGGCTGACTTTAGGCGGCGGACACCTCGCCCTGATCGGGGTCAGTCCGATGGGTTGAGGTGGCCTGCAGGCTGTCGATGCGCCGACCATCCATGCCCAGCACGACCAATTGCCAGCCGGCGCACTCCACAGCGTCTCCCACCTCGGGCAAGTGCCCCCGCAAAGACAGGAACAAACCGGCCACCGTGTTGTAGCGGTCTTTGCCTTCGTCCGGCAGGGGCTGTTCGATCTGCAATTGGTGTTTGAACTCAACAATGGGCATGGCGCCGTCCAGCGTCCAGCAATCGGGGCCGATGCGGGTGGCCCAGGCTTGGTCATCGGCGGCCTGACCCACCCACTCGCCGGTGATGGCCTCTAGCAAATCACGCGGGGTCATCAGGCCCTGCACCACCCCATACTCGTCCACCACCAAGACCACGCGGGCCATGGCCTGCCCCTGGCGCTGCGCACTGGGCCGACGGAATTGCTCAAGCAAAGCGAAACCGCTGAGTGTCTCGGGGATGAAAGCGGCTGGCTGTGCGAGTTGCTCCAGCGCCAGGCTGTCGTCGTCTTGTTGCATCAAATCGGACAGACTGACAAGACCGACCACGTCGTCCAGGCCGTGGCGACAGACCGGGTACCAGGAGTGTGAGGGCCGCCGCCGCAATTCCTGCAGCGCCTGGGACACGGTCTCGTCATGGGCCAACCAAACAATGTCGGTGCGCGGCACCATCAGTGAGGACAGGGGGCGGTCGTCGAGGTGAAAGACATTGCGCACCATCTGGTGCTCTTGTTGCTCGATCACCCCGGCATCCACCCCTTGGCTGAGGCTGGCACGAATTTCCTCTTCCGTCACAACTTGCGTGACTTGGGTATTGACCCGCAGCAGTTTGAGGGTGAGACCGGTCATCAGGCTCAGCAAAGCCACCAGCGGCCTGGCCAACCAGGCCAGCCGCTCCATCCCGGGTGCGACCCAACGGGCCACGGTTTCCGGATAGAGCTGGGCGATGCGCTTGGGCACCAGTTCCCCAAATACGATGGTGATGCAGGTGATGATCCCCACCACCAGGCCCGTGGCCAACCACTCGGCCCAAGAGGCTGAGACGCCCCATTGCATGAGCGAGCGCGACAGGCCTTGGCTGAAAGCGGCTTCGCCGACGATGCCGTTGAGCACCCCGATGGAGGTGATGCCGATCTGGATCGATGACAAAAATCGGGTCGGTTGATCCATCAGGCGCAAAGCCGCCGCAGCCCGCTCATCTCCCATGTCGGACAAGGTCTGCAGACGCACCCGGCGACTGGCCGCCAGCGCCATTTCAGACAAGGCGAACAGGCCGTTGAGCAGGGTCAGCATTAGGATGAGCAGAAAATCCACGAAAGCTCCGTTTTTTTCATTTCAACGACAATTGTCCCATGGCAACGTATTGGGTGGGAGATTTACAGGGCTGCAATGCCTCGTTCGGGCGTTTGCTCGATGTGCTGGGCTTCTCGCCCAGCCGGGACCGGCTGGTGGTGCTGGGCGATCTGATCAATCGCGGGCCCGACAATGCCGGGGTGTTGCAACGGCTCATGGCACTGGGCAGCAGTGCCGACTGCCTGTTGGGCAACCACGATTTGTTTGTGTTGGCCGCTTACCACGGCGCCAAATCGCTCAAGGCGAGCGACACGGCCCGCCACCTCTTTGACCTGCCTCAGGCCGGGGACTGGATGGATTGGCTGGCCCAACGCGACATGGCCCGCTTTGAATCGGGCTGTCTGCTGGTTCATGCCGGGGTTTTGCCAGACTGGGATGTGGCCCAAACCCTGGCGCTGGCGGCCGAGGTGGAATCTGCCTTGCGGGGCACACAGCGTAGCCCGCTCTTGCATCAGATGTTTGGCAACCAGCCTGCCTGCTGGCGGGAAGATTTGACGCCGGTCGAGCGTTGGCGGGTGACTGTGAACGGACTGACACGCTTGCGCTTCCTGACCTCCGAAGGCGAGATGGAGTTTCAGACCAAGGAAGGGCTTGATTCGGTGCCAGAGGGCCTGGTGCCCTGGTTCGATGCCCCTGACCGCCAAACCGCCAATGTGCCCGTGGTCTTTGGCCACTGGTCCACCGTGGGGGGACTGTGCCGGCCGCGCCTCGCATGTCTGGACACGGGTTGCCTGTGGGGCCGTCGGCTGAGCGCGCTGATCGTGCCCGAAGGACAGCCCGAACACCCCCCTGACCTGACCCGTTGGGAGTGGGTCTCGGTGCCTGCCGAGCCCGGCGATGTGGTGGACCGCCCGGCTTGAACAAGCGGCCCTTGCGCAAGCCATTTCGGCATGGTTTCTAGGGGTATCGCGCATGGGCTTGTCCAAGCCGATCAAGGCTGTTCCAATTCGGCCATGTCCAGCACACCTCCCCCCCTCTCCCTCGCCGCCCGTGATGCCCAAGCCGTGGTCCATGGGCTGACCAACCTCTCTGTGCATGCCCAACGCGGCGCCAGTGTCATTGAATCGGGCCATGGGGTCTGGGTGCGTGACATTGAAGGCCGTGAGTACATCGAGGCCATGTCGGGCCTGTGGTGCATCGCCCTGGGTTATGGCAATGAGCGGCTGGCCGATGTGGCCCACCGCCAGATGAAACAACTGGCCTATTACCCGCTGACCAACCACAAAAGCCATCCGCCGGTGATTGCGCTGGCCGAGAAACTGCTGTCGATTGCGCCCGCACCGATGTCACGCATCTGGTTTGCCAGCACCGGCTCGGAAGCCAACGACTGCGCGGCGCGATTGTCCTGGTATTACTGGAACGCCATGGGGCAACCCAAAAAGCGGCAATTCATCTCGCACCAACTGGCCTATCACGGCAACACCATCGCCTCGGCCAGCCTGTCTGGCGTGAAGTATGCACACGAGCGCTTCAACCTGCCCCTGCCGGGTTTTTTGCATGTCACCACCCCTCACTACACGCGGCATGCGCAGCCGGGTGAATCGGAAGACGCCTTCAGCGACCGTCTGCTGGCCGACATCGAACGACTGATCGACACCCATGGGGCAGACACCATCGCTGCGTTTTTTGTCGAACCCGTCATGGGTGCCGGTGGCATCGTGGTTCCGCCCGATCGCTACTACCAAGGCTTGCAGGCATTGCTGAAGTCGCGCGACATCTTGTTGGTATGCGACGAAGTGGTGACGGCCTTCGGTCGGACTGGCGAGATGTTTGGCTCGACCACCATGAAGTTACAGCCTGATTTGCTGGTTTGCGCCAAAGCCCTCTCCAGTGCCTACATCCCGATTTCGGCGCTGATGATCGGCCCGCGTGTGTATCAGGCCATCGAGCGCCAAAGTGGTGAATTGGGCCTGTTTGGCCTGACCATGACCTATTCGGGCCATCCGGTGGCCTCTGCCGTGGCGCTGGAAACACTGAAAATTTATGAGGAAGAAGGGATCGTCGAGCACGTGCGGGCGGTTTCACCGGCATTTCTGAACGGCTTGCATGCCCTGGCCTCACACCCCCAGGTGAAAGAGGTGCGCGGCATAGGCTTGCTGGCAGGCGTTGAATTGGTGCCCGGCCAGGGCCGCGAGTGTGCGCGACTGGCCGAGGAGGAGGGCCTGATCGTGCGCGCCATCGGCGACACCATTGCGTTTTGCCCCCCGCTGGTGATTTCAGACGCCGAAGTGCAAGAGCTGCTGCGCCGCTTCACACGAGCACTCGACCGCCTGCCTGGCGCGAAGCAGGGCTGATGCAGCCAAGCACCAGCCCACGCCGGTTCAGGCGAGGTCAGAGACCCTGATCACCACATTGCCGCCAGCCTGCCCGGACTCGAGGTACTCGTGCGCCTGCGCGGTCTGCGCCAGATCAAACACACGATCGACGTGCTCGACCACAGGCCGATGGGGGCCTGACCCACCCTCGCCGCGCAGCCACAGGCCGATGTCGCGCAAGGCGTCGCGCATTGAATCGGGCTGCAGTTCGTACATGAAGACCCAGCGCAAAGTCTGGTTCTTCATCATGAAGGCATAAAAGGGCAAGACTGGCATGGGCATGGCATCGGAGGCATAGCAGCTGATGACCCCATGCGGCCGCAAGACCTGTTGCGTGATGGGCAGGTTTTGGCCGAAGGCCACTTCAATGATGCGATGCACACCGGCGCCATTCGTGATTTGCATGATGCGATCGGCCACCGGTTCTTGCCGATAGTCGATGATGTGGTCTGCCCCGGCCTGACGGGCCGCCTCGGCTTTGGCTGGCGAGCTGACGGTGGTGATGACTTGCGCTCCGCCCCACTTGGCCAACTGGATGGCGCAATGGCCCACCGCTCCAGCCCCGCCTTGCACCAGCACCGTCTGGCCGCTGATGGGGCCATCGGCAAACAGCGCGCGATGCGCCGTGAGGGCTGGAATGCCGACGCAGGCCCCATAAGCCATGCTGACGCTGGCGGGCAGGGGTTGAACCAGCGCAGCCGGCAAGACCACTTGCTGTGCGTTGGTGCCAAACGGGCGTTTCCACTGTGCGTTGTAAACCCAGACCCGGTCGCCCACGGCCAGGCCTTGGACCCCCGGCCCCAATTCGGCCACCACGCCGGCTCCATCGCTGTTGGGAATGATGACTGGAAAGGCATGCGGCTGGCCATTGAACCCTTTGCGCCTTTTGATGTCTGAGGGGTTCAAGCCCGAACAGGCCAGATGCACGCGGACCTCGCCCGCGCCCAATTCGGGGTCGGGCCATTCGCCCACTTCCATGACTTCCCGCGCCGGGCCTTGTTGTTTGTACCATGCAGCTTTCATGTCTCACACCTCTTTGAAAAAATGGACCACGGCCAGTATAGGGAAGTCCAGAGAAAAGTCAGGCGGGCCACACCTGAGTGACATAATTCGATTTTTTGATGTGAGCTTGAAATGAAATTAACCCCCCTATGGGCCGTGCTCTTGTTGACCGTGCACACTGCCTGGGCGCAAAACATCACGGTCAGCGATGCTTGGGCGCGTGCCACTGTGGCCGGCCAAAAAGCCACCGGTGCGTTCATGACCTTGCAAGCCCCGCAAGGCGCTCGTTTGGTGGCGGCGAATAGCCCTGTGGCAAGCGTGACCGAGATCCATGAAATGAAAATGGTCGACCAGGTCATGAAAATGTCTGCCCTGCCCCAGGGTCTGGCGCTTCCTGCCGGCCAGAAGGTCGAGCTCAAGCCGGGCGGTTATCACATCATGTTGATGGACCTCAAGGCCCCTCTGGCGGCCAATAGCGAAGTGACCTTGAGCCTGACTTTTCAAGACGCCCAAGGCCAAAAATCGGTGCAAAGTGTGAAAGTTCCAGTGCGCGCCATGGGCCAGGCGGCCACGCCCTCTTCCGGGCATCCGCATTCGCCTGGGCATTCGCATACCCACTGAAACAAACCGCTGTCCCGTGCTTGGCCCCTTGCACAACCCATACCGCTTGGCAGGCCGGGCCGAATTGGCGCAGGCCATGGCCGAAGTGCGGGCCCATACGCTGACACTGATGCGCGCCTGGGAAGAAGCGCTGCCCACATTGAGCGTGCCGCAGGCCGACACCCTCAACCCGCCCTTGTGGGAATGGGGCCACATCGCCTGGTTTCAGGAGTGGTGGACAATCAGACACCCGCAACGATACCGAGGCATTCGCAGCGACTGCGCTGAAACCGGTTTTGCGGCATCGGTGATGCCTGGTGCCGATGAACGCTACAACTCCAGCCGGGTGGCCCACGCCACACGCTGGTCTTTGCCATTGCCCGGGCTGGACGCGACCTTGGCGTATTTGGCGCAGGTGCAGGCACAAAGCCTGGCCGGCTTGCTGGCTGCCCCCGATGAGAGCGATGAAAGTCTGTACTTTTGGCGGCTGGCCTTGTGCCACGAAGCCATGCACCAAGAGGCATCGCTTTATATGGCCCAGTCCCTAGGGCTGGCCTGGCCCGAAGGATTGGGGCGGCGTGACCCGCCCAAGACCCAAGCTGCGCCAGGCGAGGCGACATTGCAGATCGCAGCGACCCGGCTGAATATGGGGCACCGCGGCCTTGGCTTTGCGTTTGACAACGAATGCCCTGACCATGTGGTGTCGCTGGAGGCCTTTGAGATCGATGCCCGGGCACTGCGCTGGGGGGCTTATGTGGCATTTTTGGCCGACACCGGCCACCCGGCCCCCCAAGTGCTGCGCCACGAGGGGGGGCAATGGCTGCTTCGTCGCTTTGGGCGCTGGTTGCCCTTGCCGATGGATGAAGCCGCCGTGCATGTGCGTGCCGGGGATGCGCAGGCCTGGTGCCAATGGGCGGGCCGCCGCCTGCCCACCGAAGCCCAGTGGTGTGCAGCCGCAAACCACCCTGCATTCGAATGGGGCGAGGTATGGGAATGGACGGCGAGCCCGTTCCTGCCCTGGCCCGGCTTTGCGGCCCACCCTTACCAGGATTACTCCAAACCCTGGTGGGGCACACACCGGGTGCTCAAGGGGGCATCATGGGCCACACCCGCCTGTCTGCCTGACGTGCGGTTTCGAAACTTCTTTACGCCGGGACGCGATGATGTCATGGCCGGTTTTCGCTCAGTGTCAGCGGCTTGAGCCCACTTGTCGCTGCCCGCCTATCGGGTCAAGCAGCGTCGAGCCCAGGCGCTGAGCGCATCGACACCGGCCACCATCAGCAGCATGGCCAATAAAACTGTGGCGGTTTTGTCCATTTGAAACAGCCCCAGGTGAAACGACAAGAGTTGGCCCAAACCGCCCGCGCCCACCACACCCAGAATCGCCGCTGCGCGAATGTTGTTCTCCCACCGATACAGGGTGTAGCTGAGGCATTGCGGCAATACCTGGGGCAATAGGGCATAGGCCCACAAGCGCACACCACCGATGCCATGCGCGCGCAGGGCGTCGGCGGGACCGCGGGGGGCATTTTCCATGGCCTCGGCAAAAAGCCGCCCCAACACCCCGGTGGTGTGTACCGCCAGCGCCATGGTGCCAGCCAGCGGCCCCAGGCCAGCCGAAATCAGCCACAGCGCCGCCCACACCAACTCGGGGATGCTGCGCAAGACATTGAGCAACCAGCGGGTCGGCCAGCGCCAGCGGGCCGAATCATCCGAATGCCATCGACTGGCCGGCCAAGCCAGGAGCAGACCGCCGACAGCCGCCAGAACCGTGCCCAGCAGCGACATGGCCAGGGTTTCCAAGGAGGCTTCGGCCACCTTGAGCAAAAAAGCAGGGCTGAGGTCGGGCCGAGAGAATTCGGCCACAAAGCGGCCCATGCGCACCATCGCATCTTGCGACAAAAATTGACCCCAGCGCATGTCGACGGTGAGGAAGCTGGCCAGCACCAAGGCCAGCAGGGCCGTCACCATCCAACAGGCGCGACAGCGCACATGGAACCAAGGCGCCGGTCGGGGCACCGGGCTCGTGGCCGAGGCAGGATGCGGCAAGTGCGTCATCCCAGGGCCTTTCTGATCTCGGCACTGACCCGATCGGCCATGGCCACCAACACCACAAAGACGATCAACAAGGTGGCGACCTCGCCGCCGTTGAACATCTTCATGGCGTTGTCCATCTGTTGACCCAGGCCACCTGCTCCGACAAAACCCAGGACCACGGAGGAGCGAATGGCGCATTCCCAGCGGTACACGGTGTAGCTGGTGAGTTCGGCTGCGTGGGTGGGCAACAATCCATAGAAAAACGCCTGCAAACGACCGCTGCCGGATCGCAGCAGGGTTTGGGTGGCGTGCGGATCGCCGCTTTCAAAAATTTCGCCGTACACCTTGCCCAGCATGCCGGCATAAGTCAGCGCAATGGCCAACACACCGGCCGCAGGCCCCAGCCCCACCACCCGCACAAACACCAGCGCCCAAACCAATTCAGGGACACTGCGCAAGACGATCAGCACCCCGCGCGCGAGCTGACGCCACAACCAGGGTGCGGCCGCCATGCGGCCGGACAAGGCCGACACCGAGAGCACCCGGTTCTGGACCAAGGCCAGAGGAACGGCCAGGCACAAAGCCAGGGCGATGCCGGTGGTGGCCATGGCCAGGGTGTTCCAGGTGTCGCGCAGCACCATGCGCAAAAAGTCGGGTTCGAGGGCCAGTGGCCAGAAGCTGGCCACAAATGCCGCGCTCACGCGCAGGTTGTCCGTCTCGATAAAGACCCAGGGCTTGAATTCAGTGGCCACGAGCAATGGCCACAACAGCACCGCCGCCACACTGAGCCCGAACACACGCCCCAGCCAGGCCGGGTCGCGGTCCGGGGCATCGATGGCTGGGGTGGTGCGGGACATGGGGCTGGCCTCAACGGCAGTGCATGACCGCAGGCACCGCGATAGGCTCTTCGGGCAAGGCAGCGGGTTGATCAGAGGTCAGCTCACCCTCATGGTCTTCGTACAAACGGGCCAGCAACTCGGGCGACACCGCCGATGCGGGGCGGTCAAAGGCGATGCGGCCCTGGCGCAAGCCGATGACCCTGGGGAAATATTGCAAGGCCGCATCCACTTGGTGCAAAGTGGCCACCAAGGTGATGCCCTGCTCGCGGGCGTGCCCGGTCAGGGCGGCCATGACGGTGCGGGCCCGTGCAGGGTCCAGCGCCGACAGCGGCTCGTCGACCAACCACAATTTGGCAGGCGACAAAAAGGACCTGGCCAAAGCCACCCGCTGGCGCTCGCCGCCCGACAGGCGATCGACCCGCTCGAAGATCTTGTCGGCCATGTCCAGTCGGCCCAAGGCCTGGTGGGCGCCTGACAAATCGATCGGGTAGAGCAAGGAGCGGATGCTTTGCAGCAGCCCCATCTGCGGCAGACGCGCCGCCAGCACCGAGGTCACCACCCGTTGGCGCGGGGGCAGCGGCGGCACCTGCGGGGCCAGAAACAAGCGCCCGCGCAGGGCTTGCAATTCGCGGGTGGACAGCGCCCAAGGGTCAGTGCCGGCCAGCTTTAGTGTGCCTGCCACGGGCCGCAAGGCACAAGACATGATTTGCATGAGGGTGGTTTTGCCCGCCCCCGAAGGCCCAATGACCGCGACTTGCTCACCACTTTGAATCAAGAGATCCAAACCTTGCAGTGCAGCAGGCGCATCGGCGCTTGCCGCCGGGTGCCGCGCCGTCAGCTGTTGGAGTTCAAGCTTCAAAATCGCCCCTTGCGCACAGGCGTCACAGCAAACCGGCGGCTTGGGCCGCCGTCTCCAGACCCTTGTATTGGTCGGGTTGCACGGCGATGTAGCGGGTGGCCCGATTCAGCCGAAGTATTTCGGCCTGGGCCGGCTGGGCCGGATCAAGGGCGAGCAATGCCTGCTTGATTTTGTTTTGCAAATCAGCGGGCATATCGGCATGCACCGACCAGTTGTAATTGAAATAAGCCGGGGTGGTGTAGAACACCTGCACCTGCTTGGTGTCGACTTTTTGTTCGTCCACGAATTTGCGCCAGACTGTGATATCAAGCGCTGCAGCATCCACCCGACCACTGACCACTGAGGCAATGGTCGCATCGTGCGCCCCGCTGTATGCCACCCGCTTGAAGTCTCGCTCCGGGTTCAGACCGGCTTGCAACAAAAAGCTGCGTGGCATCAAGTGCCCCGAGGTGCTGCTGGCCGAACCAAAAGACACCTGCTTGCCTTTGAGGTCAGCCAGGCTTTGTATGCCCGACTGGGCCTTGGCGATGAACACCGACTGAAAACGGGTGTCTTCTTCGCGCTGGGCCAGAGGCACCACTTTGCCGCCAGAGCGTCGGTTGGCTTGCACATGGGTGAAGCCGCCGAGCCACACCAGTTCAATGCGCTTGTTCACCAGTGCCTCGACCGCGGCCGGATAGTCGCTGACTGGCGTGAACTCGACCTTCATGCCCAAGGCTTGTGAGAGGTATGTGGCCAAAGGGGTGAATTTCCTGGTTTGCTCGGTGGCGGCCTCTTCGGGGATGGTGCTGACCCTGAGCACCGCTTGGGCGTGGGCCCCGGTCACCCCGAGGGCACAGAAGAGGAAAAGTTGGGTCAGGGCGCGGCGGCCCGATGCAATGACGGAAAAATTCATGGTGAGGTGTGTGGCATGACAAAAGAAATGATCTGGTGATTACACCCGATTGTGCGATTCAGACCAGGCCATGGGGTCATAAGGGGTCACAGTGTGGAATGACTGGTGGACTCTTTAAAATGGTTGATGTGACATTTAACCCTCCTTCTTTCATCCAGACCCACCACATTCGCACCGACGAATTTGCCGCCGAATTGGCCCGGGGTCTGGGCCAGGGTCAGGCCATGATGGCCCCCAAATTCTTTTATAACGAATTAGGCTCCGGCCTCTTTAACGCCATCACTGCCCTGCCCGAGTATTACCCCACCCGAACCGAGGCCGCGATTTTTGCCCGGCACAGCGCCGACATGGCTCGCCAAGTGCCCGCCCGATCGGTCATGATTGACTTGGGGGCGGGTTGCTGTACCAAGGCCGCGCGTCTTTTCCCATCGTTCCAGCCCCAGGCTTATGTGGCGGTCGATATTTCTGTGGAATTTTTACGCGCTACTTTGCACCACCTGGCCCCACAACACCCCAAGCTGCATATGCTGGGCTTGGGGATGGACTTTTCCAGCCGTCTGGCCTGGCCGTCAGAGGCCCACACCTGGCTGCAAGAGCGGCAGTTGGCTGGCCACAGTCGACTGCTCTTTTACCCCGGCTCCAGCATAGGCAACTTCAATCCCGAGCAGGCCCTGGCTTTTCTGCGCCAAGCCCACGCCCTGTGCCAAGAAGGTGGACCGGATGGAGGCATGCTGATCGGTTTTGATCTGGTGAAGGGAAAAGCTGTGCTGGAAGCGGCTTATGACGACAGTCTGGGCGTGACCGCCGCCTTCAACCGCAATGTGCTGGCCCATGCCAACGCCATTTTGGGCAGTGACTTTGACCCCCGGCTTTGGGCGCATGTGGCTTTTTTCAACCAAGCCGAATCTCGCATCGAAATGCACCTGCAAAGCCGCCGGCGTCAAACGGTGCGCTGGCCCGGTGGCGAGCGCACTTTTGAAGAAGGCGAGCGCATACACACCGAGAACTCTTATAAATGGACACCCGCCGCCCTGGAAGACCTGTTGCGACAGGCGGGCTTTAAACCCGTGCGCCAATGGCGCGATGAGCGAGACTGGTTCAGCCTGGCATGGGCGAGGGCCCACGCATGACCCAAGCCACTGACCTTCCCACCGTCGGCATAGTCACCCCTGCGCTGGCTGACGCCAACAACGGAAACTGGCAAACCGCCAGGCGTTGGGCGCGCATGTTGGCGGACACCTGCCGGGTGGAATTGCTGAGCCATTGGGCCCCTGAACAGAACAAGCATCTGGATGTCATGCTGGCCTTGCACGCACGCCGATCGGCCCCTTCGGTGGCCGCTTGGGCAACGCATCACCCCGAACGCCCATTGATCTTGGCACTGACTGGCACCGATTTGTACCGCGACATCCAGACCGACGCCAGTGCGCAGCACTCATTGGCCGTGGCGCACCGACTGGTGGTGCTGCAAGACGCCGGATTAGAGGCGCTGCCCGAAGCCTTGCGGGCCAAATGCCTGGTGATTTACCAATCGAGCACCACTCGCCAGCCCCGGATCAAGACCCGGCGCCATTTGCGGGTGGTGGTGGTGGGGCACTTGCGGGTTGAAAAATCGCCACACACGGTCTGGGCTGCCGCCCGAATGCTGACGCCCGGGGAAGGCATTTTGATTGACCACCTGGGCCATGCACTGGACCCGGCGCTGGGCGAAACCGCCAAGCTAACGATGCAAGAAAGTCCGCACTACCGCTGGTTGGGTGGCGTCACGCATGGCCAGGCACGCGAGCATATTCAGCGTGCCCATTTGCTTTTGCACCCCAGCCAAATGGAGGGCGGCGCACATGTGGTCATGGAAGCCATCACCAGCGGCACGCCCGTATTGGCCTCGCGCGTGTCGGGCAATATCGGCATGCTGGGCCAGGACTATGAAGGCTACTTTAAATGGAACGACGCGGCGGCAGTGGTGCGCGCTTTGCGTCGCTACCGACAGGAATTGGCGACGGACAGCGCCGCGCACAGCCTGCACCGTTTGCACGCACAATGTCAGGCCAGAGCCCCCCTGTTCTCGCCTGAGCGCGAGGCTGCCCTTTTGCAACAATGCGTGCGTGAACTGATGAACCCTTGATATAGAAGAGAACACCATGAACACCTTGTCGTCGACCCCCCGTTTGACCAGCCTCTCGCACGGCGGTGGCTGCGGCTGCAAAATCGCCCCAGGCGTGCTGAGCGAGATCCTCAAAGGGACCACGGCCATGCCGATTCCGCCCCAGTTGTTGGTGGGCATCGAAACCGCCGACGATGCGGCGGTGTATCAGCTCAACGATGAGCAGGCGCTGATTGCCACCACCGATTTTTTCATGCCCATCGTGGACGACCCCTATGACTTTGGGCGCATCGCCGCCACCAATGCCATCAGCGATGTCTATGCCATGGGCGGACAACCCATCATGGCGCTGGCCTTGGTGGGCATGCCTGTGAGTGTGCTGCCAGTTGACACGATACGCCAGATTCTGGATGGCGGCCAGTCGGTGTGCCGCACGGCAGGCATCCCTATTGCCGGTGGCCATACCATCGACTCGGTCGAACCCATTTATGGCCTGGTGGTGATGGGCCTGGTGCATCCCAAACGCGTCAAGCGCAATGCCGACGCCAAAATTGGCGACAGACTGGTGCTGGGCAAGCCGCTGGGGGTGGGCGTGTTGTCGGCCGGCCTGAAAAAAGAAGTGCTCAGTGCCGACCAGTACGCCCAAATGATCGCCAACACCACCCGCCTCAATACACCGGGCCCGGATCTGGCGGCCCTGCAGGGCGTTCACGCCCTGACCGACGTCACCGGTTTTGGCCTGGCCGGCCATGCGCTGGAGATGGCCCGTGGCGCCCACGCCTGCATCGAATTGCAAATGGACCGAGTTCCCCTTTTGCCTGGCGTTCGTGCCCTGGCCGCGCAGGGCATGGTGACCGGTGCGTCGGGCCGCAACTGGGCCGCCTACGGGTCTGAGGTGAGTTTGTCACCCCGTCTGAGTGCTGTGGAGCAAGACCTGTTGACCGACCCGCAAACCAGCGGCGGTTTGCTGGTGTCGTGTGCCCCCGAGGCGGTGGCTGAAGTGCTGGCCACTTTCCTTCGGCATGGCTTCACCGAGGCCGCTGAAGTCGGCCAGATCTGTGCCCCAGACCAGAGCGGGATCAAGTTGAAGGTGAGCTGAGCGCAGTCACGCCCCCCATAGACCGGGCGCGCCGATGGACGCAAAATAGAGGCCATGAATCAGACCCCTCACCCTGCATCACCGCCCGACTCGGCACTGGCTGGCCTGAAAGTGCTGGAGTTGGGCCAGTTGATTGCCGGCCCTTTTGCCGCCAAAACCCTGGCCGATTTCGGTGCCGAAGTCATCAAGATTGAACCCCCTGTCAGCGGCGACCCATTGCGCAATTGGCGCCTGATCAAAGACGGCACCTCAGTCTGGTGGCAAGTTCAGTCGCGCAACAAACAATCGCTGGCGCTGGACTTGCGCCACCCTGAAGGCCAGGCGCTGGTGCGACAACTGGCACAAGAGGCCGATGTGTTGATCGAGAACTTCCGCCCCGGTGCCCTGGAAGGGTGGGGCTTGTCGCCGGAATCGCTCATGGCGCTTAACCCGCGGCTGATCGTGTTGCGCATCAGCGGCTATGGCCAGACCGGGCCATATCGAAATCGCCCCGGGTTCGGGGTGATCGGCGAAGCCATGGGCGGCTTGCGCCACCTGAGCGCAGAGCCTGGCCGCGTGCCGGTGCGGGTGGGGGTCAGCATAGGCGACACTCTGGCCGCCTTGCATGGGGTGATTGGGATCTTGCTGGCCTTGCAACATCGGCATCGCAGTGGACAGGGCCAGGTCATCGATGTGGCGCTTTATGAAGCGGTGTTCAATTGCATGGAGAGCCTCCTTCCCGAGTACAGCGCCTTCGGCGCAGTGCGCGGGGCCGCCGGCAGCGCCCTGCCCGGCATCGCCCCCAGCAATGCCTATCTGTGCAAAGACGGCGCCTATGCCTTGATTGCGGGCAATGGTGACAGCATCTTCAAGCGACTGATGAACCTGATCGGCCACCCCGAAATGGGCACGGACCCTGGGCTGGCCGACAATGCGGGCCGGGTGGCCAGGGTGGCCGAGATTGACCAGGCCATCGGGGCCTGGACCGCACAACGATCGGTCGATGAGGTGTTGCAAGCCCTGGAACAGGCCTCGGTGCCAGCCGGCAAAATCTATACGGTGGCCGACATTGCCCATGACCCGCACTATCAGGCGCGCGAAATGTTGGCCCAAGTGAAGATGGACGATGGCAGCGAACTGACGATACCCGGTGTGGTGCCCAAGCTCTCACTGACACCGGGTTCGCACCGCCGCAATGCCCCCCAACTGGGCCAGGACACCGATCGAATTCTGAGTGAAATGGGTTTGAGCGCAGAGCAAATCCTGACCCTGAAAGCGCGCGGCATTGTAGGATCAACGTCATGACCCATCGCATCTTTTTCAATGAAGTGGTGACCCGGGACGGTTTCCAGATGGAGCCCGAGTTCGTGTCTACCGATGACAAGGTGGCCTTGATCGACGCCTTGAGTCTGTGCGGCTACGCCAAAATCGAGGTCACCTCCTTCACCTCGGCCAAGGCCATCCCCATGCTGCGCGACGCCGAAGAGGTGATGGGTCGCATCCGGCGTGTGCCGGGGGTGGAATACACCGTGCTGATCCCCAATATGCGCGGGGCCGAGAGGGCCATGGAATCGCACCCGGATGAATTCAATCTGGTGATGTCCACCTCCGAGACCCACAATCTGGCCAACCTGCGCATGCCCCGTGGGCGCAGCTTTGCCGCACTGAAAGAGGTGATCCGGCGTTTTGGTGCAGAGGTCCCCATCAATGTGTCTTTGTCGACCTGCTTTGGTTGCCCCATGGAGGGTGATGTGCCCCAGGCCGAAGTGCTTGAATGGGCGCAACGATTCGCCGATCTGGGCGTGCGCGGTTTGACCCTATGCGATACCACCGGCATGGCCCACCCTGCTCAGGTGGCACAGATGTGCGAAGCGCTCAGGCATCGATTGGGCGGCATACAACTGACCCTGCATTTTCACAACACACGGGGCATGGGCCTGGCCAATGTGCTGGCCGCTGCACAGAGCGGCATTGATCGATTTGACGGCTCGCTGGGCGGCTTGGGCGGTTGCCCCTATGCACCCGGGGCCAGCGGAAATATTTGCAGCGAAGACGCCATACACATGCTCGACGCCATGGGCTACCCGACCGGCATCGACTTGCGCATGCTGCTGGGGCTGGCACGCGAGCTGCCCGCCTTGGTTGGCCACCCCGTGCCCGGCCAAGTGGCCCAAAGCGGGCTCATCACCGATCTGCACCCTGCGCCTGCGATTGCGGAGTGAACATAGACCAGTGGCACTGGCGGCCCCATGCAAAGGGAGGGCGGATGGGCTCAGGTCTCGGACGTTTTGTCGGCCCAAACCACCCGATACATCAGTTGCAGTAGAACGGATTGATCGGCTTGGCTCAGCGGGTGCAAGATGGCGGATTGCAAGTCATGGACCAGGGGCGTCAAAGTCGCCAGCACCCGGCGGCCCTGCGGGGTCAGGGACAGCTCTCTGGAGCGTCGGTCTTTGGCGTTGGTGGTGCGATTGATCCAAGCTTTTTTCAGCAGGCGGTCGATCACCCCCCCGATCGTGGCCCGGTCATAGCCGATCTGTTCCGCCACACCAGACTGATCGATGCCGGGGTACACACGTATGGCTTCGAGCGCGGCAAATTGCACCGGCGTGAGATCAAAGCCCGCTGCCTGCGTGCGTTCCGCAAAAATCGCCGTAGATTGCTGATGCAGGCGCCGGATCAAATGACCCGCCATGTCCTGCACGGCCATATGGTCGCTCATTTGGGGGGGGATTGCTAAGGTCGATGCATTGATTATTACAGTTTTTTTGTATCTGTACATACCAACTTGACAGAAAACAGTAAGTACAGTTATCATTTGGCCATCACCCATACCCTATGGCATTTATACAAGGCCGGAGACCAATCATGCAGTTCTACAAAGATGGCTTTCGAGGCGGCAACCCTGACATCCAACAGGCGGCCCCCAACCGCCGCAACCGGGGCATGCACGAGCCCCTGCCCGATGAAGTCGACGTGCTGATTGTGGGGACGGGCCCGGCCGGGCTGTGTCTGGCCGCGCAGCTGGCACGGTTTCCGGAAATCAGCACGATGATCACCGAGCGGATGTCATCGAACATCATCAAGGGCAAGGCCGATGGCATCAATACCCGCACCATGGAGATGTTTCAGGCGTTCGGCTTTGCCGACAAAGTCAAGCGCGAGACCTACTGGGTGAACCAAACCGCTTTCTGGATGCCTGACCCGAAAAACCCGAATCACATCAAGCGGGTGGGTCGCGTGCAGGACGTGGCCGATGACAGCTCTGAGATGCCGCATATTCTGATCAACCAAGCCCGCTTGCATGAGCTTTTTCTGGAGGTCATGCAAAACTCTCCCTCGCGCCTGGAGCCCGACTACGGCTGGGAAATGGTCGGCCTGACGATAGACTCTGAAACCGAAGATCACCCGGTGACGGTCACCTTGAAGGACTCGACCGGGGTGAACTGGGGCGGCACGCGCACGGTACGCGCCAATTATGTGGTGGGCTGTGATGGCGCACACTCAGCGGTGCGCAAGGCCATAGGCGGCCAGTTGCATGGTGATGCGGCCCACCAAGCCTGGGGGGTCATGGACATTCTGGCCAATACCGATTTCCCCGATGTGCGCCAGAAGTGCCTGATTTCGTCTGCTCAAGAGGGCAATGTGCTGATCCTGCCGCGCGAGGGGGGATATATCTTTCGGATGTATGTCGAACTGGATAAACTGCGCCCGGACGAAAAAGCGGCACAGCGCAAGTTCACCCAGGAGGACATGATCGCTGCGGCCAATCGCATCATTCGACCCTACTCTCTGGATGTCAAAGAGGTGGTCTGGTGGTCGATTTATGACATCGGCCACAGCCTCACCGACCGCTTTGACGATGTGCCCGAGGGGGTGGACCGCAACCCACGTGTGTTCACCGCAGGTGATGCTTGCCACACGCACTCGCCCAAGGCAGGCCAAGGCATGAATGTGTCGATGCAAGACACCTTCAACCTGGGCTGGAAACTGGTGCATGTGCTGCAAGGACGCAGCGATGCGAGCCTGCTGCGCAGCTACTCGAAAGAAAGACTGACCGAGGCCAAGCGCTTGGTGGAGACCGATCATGAATGGTCGCGCATCATGTCGGCGCCCACCACGCAGGCAGAGCGCGACGGCACGCAAGAGCCCCGCATCATCCGACAATTCAAGGCCAATCTTGAGTTCACCGGCGGCACTGCGGTGAAGTACGACACATCCACCCTGTTTGCCGCCTCACCCCATCAAGGGCTGGCACGAGGGCTGGAGATCGGGCGGCGCTTTCACTCGGCCCCGGTGGTGCGACTGGCCGACGCCAAACAAATGCAATTGGGCCATGTGGCCGAGGCCGACGCACGCTGGCGTCTGTATGTCTTTGCCGGCAAGGCGGACAGCTCAAACCCGGGCTCGGCCATCCATCGTCTGGCCCAATGGCTGGAAACCCACCCCGACTCGCCGGTGGTCAGACACACCCGGGCGGGTGAAGACATCGATGCGGTGATCGATGTGCGCACCGTGTTTCAGCAAACCTTCGAGCAACTGGCCTATGAGGACATGCCGTCGCTGCTGAAGCCCAAAACCGGCAAACTGGGGCTGCAAGACCATGAGAAAGTGTTCTGCGTCGATCACAAAGGCCTGGGCGATATTTATGACATGCGTGGCATTGACAGAGAGCAGGGTTGCATGGTCGTGGTGCGCCCCGATCAGTATGTGGCCCATGTGCTGCCGCTCAACGGCTGGGCCGAGCTGACGAAATACTTTGAGGGCGTGTTTCGCTAAAACTGTTTGCGACAGGTGTATGGGGCTGGTCTGGCGCTGGTCTGAATTGAGTTTGGTGCATCTCCGAGTTTTGTACTCTGATATGGGCACGAATGGAGTGCATCAACCCGCGCCAAATTGGTGCACCACCCCTGGCTTAGGCTGATCGACATTCGGGAAGGGCTGGCACAGGTCTTGCGAAACAGGTGTATTCCCCGACGAACGGGGCATTGCACCCAATGTTTCATGAGGACACCCCATGCCAAGCCAGCGCCCACCTCTCTTGACGCCCGCCAGCACGGCGCCCAAAAAAGTTCATGATGCATATGACAGCGACCGCCCGCTGTTGATGCGCTGCGCCTGCGGCGCAGACCATGCCCCGGGTCAGCACAGTGAGGCCGGGCCTTTGCTGGCTCAGAGCGCACAAGAGATGGGGAACGACTTCATCGAGGCCTCTTTGATGAAAGCTTTGTTCCCGGTGGATCAGGTGCGCCGGGGCTTTCTCAAGGCGGTGGGAGCGAACACTGCGCGGGCGGCCATCGCGTCGGTGCTGCCCATTGGTGCCATGCAGGCGATGGCCCAGGATCGCGGCACACCGGAAAAGAAAGACCTCAAGATCGGCTTTATCGCCATCACTTGTGCCAGCCCGCTGATCATGGCTGACCCGCTGGGCTTTTACCGGCGTGAGGGCCTGAATGTGCAACTGATGAAAACCGCCGGCTGGGCCCTGATCAGGGACAAGATGATCAATAAGGAACACGATGCCAGCCATTTTCTTTCGCCCATGCCCATCGCCATGAGCATGGGGCTGGGAAGCAACCAGGTGGACATGAATGTCGCCAGCATTCAAAACACCAACGGCCAGGCCATCACCCTGCATGTGAAGCACAAGGACAAGCGCGACCCCAAATCGTGGAAAGGGTTCAAATTTGCGGTGCCGTTCGAGTATTCGATGCACAATTTTTTGCTGCGCTATTACCTGGCTGAAAACGGCCTCAACCCGGACACCGATGTACAAATTCGCGTCACTCCGCCACCGGAAATGGTGGCCAATCTGCGTGCGGGCAATATCGACGGGTTCCTGGGCCCAGACCCCTTTAATCAGCGGGCGGTTTATGACGAGGTTGGCTTCATACACATTTTGTCGAAAGAGATTTGGGATGGGCACCCCTGCTGCGCGTTTGGCATGAGTGACGCATTCATCAAACAGAACCCGAATACATTTGCGGCACTTTACCGTTCGGTCCTGACCGCCAGCCATATGGCGAGCCAGGCCAAAGACCGGGATTTGATTGCCAAGGTCATCTCCCCGGCCCAATACCTGAATCAGCCCGAGACGGTGATTGCCCAGGTACTGACCGGCAAATTTGCCGACGGATTGGGCGGGGTGAAGAATGTGCCCGACCGGGCGAATTTTGACCCGGTGCCGTGGCAGAGCATGGCGGTGTGGATGCTGACCCAGATGAAGCGTTGGGGCTATGTCAAAGGGGACGTGAATTACCGCCAGATCGCCGAGAAAGTTTTTTTGCTCACCGACGCCAAAAAATACATGGCAGAGGCCGGGTTCAAGCCACCTGAGGGGGCGTACAGGAAATTCAAAATCATGGGCAAGGAATTTGACCCCGCCAAGCCCGATGAATACCTGAAATCGTTTGCCATACACAAGCAGGCTTGAGCATGAAGCGCCCCTTGCATTTGAGTTTAAGCGCCGCGCTTTTGTCTGTGCTGATTTTTGTGTCTTTTTTGTCGGTGTGGCATGTGAGCACCCTGCCTGAGGCCGTCAAAGCATCTGCACAGACATCGGGCATGACGCCAGAACAAATTGAATACGCCAAGCTCATGGGCAAAAGCGTGGACACCCCCAAAAAGACCGATGGCTTCCCCACGCCATCGCAAATGGTGGCCACCTTTCGTGACCAACTGGCAAATCCTTTTTATGACAACGGCCCCAACGACAAAGGCATTGCCATTCAATTGGCCCATTCGCTGGCCAGGGTCGGCCTGGGCTTCGCATTGGCTTGCCTGCTGGCATTGCCCTTGGGTTTTGTGATTGGCATGAGCCCGCTGCTTTCGAGAGCCTTTGACCCGTTTATACAGGTGCTCAAGCCCATCAGCCCATTGGCGTGGATGCCCCTGGCCCTCTACACGATCAAGGACTCGAATATTTCCGGGATTTTTGTGATTTTTATTTGCTCGGTCTGGCCCATGCTGATCAACACCGCTTTTGGGGTGGCTTCGGTCAAGCGGGATTGGCTGAATGTGGCACTGACCCTGGAAGTGTCTTGGTGGCGCAAAGCGTTTCTTGTGATTTTGCCCGCAGCGGCCCCAACGATTCTGACCGGCATGCGCATCAGCATGGGGATTGCGTGGCTGGTGATCGTCGCGGCCGAGATGCTGGTGGGCGGAACAGGCATTGGGTACTTTGTCTGGAATGAATGGAACAACCTCTCTTTGACCAATGTGATCTTCGCCGTGGTGATGATCGGTGTGGTGGGGATGTTGCTGGATCTGATGTTTGCGCAATTGCAAAAGGCGGTGACCTATGTGGAGTGATGTCAGTCAGCGCTCATCCGCAGCGCCCTCCCACCAGCCTATTTCAGGAAAAAGCGGGTTCCTGAAAATTGAAGGTTTGTGCAAGACCTATACACCAGGCAAGCCGGTGTTTGATCAAGTCAGCTTTGACATTGAACGCGGTGAGTTCGTCTGTGTGATCGGTCACTCGGGATGCGGCAAGACCACCATCTTGAATGTATTGGCTGGCCTGGACAGCGCCAGCGGCGGACATGTGATCATGGACGGGCGCGAAATCAGTGGCCCCAGCCTGGAGCGTGGGGTGGTGTTTCAGGGGCATGCCCTGATGCCCTGGATGACGGTGCGGCGCAATATCGCATTTGCCGTTCAATCGCGCTGGCCCGATTGGACGCCCAGGGAGGTGAACGACCATGTGGAGAAATTTGTCGCATTGGTGGGGTTGTCGCACGCCATCGACAAAAAACCCGCGCAACTCTCCGGTGGCATGAAGCAGCGTGTGGGCATCGCCAGGGCTTTTTCCATTCAACCCAAGATGCTGCTGCTGGATGAACCCTTTGGGGCGCTGGATGCGCTCACCCGTGGCTCGATTCAGGACGAGTTGATGCAAATCGTGAGGGAAACGCGCCAAACGGTGTTCATGATCACGCACGATGTGGACGAGGCCATTTTGCTGGCCGACCGAATTTTGCTCATGAGCAATGGACGTGACACAGATCAGGGCTATCGGCCTGGCGGCATTGCCGAGGTGGTGACCAACCCCCTGCCCCGTGACCGCACCCGCAGCCAGCTTCACCATTTGGATGGCTATTACGCCCTGCGCAACCACGTGGTGGATTTTCTGGTGAAGCGAGCGCTCGCCGGGCATTGAATATTTTTTAAAACCAATGGAGTTTCAACATGAATCGCAACGATGTCACTGAAAAAATCATTTCCACCAAAGTCTCCAAAGGCATGAAGTGGGAAGCCATCGCTAAGAAGGTAGGCGAATCCAAGGAGTGGACGACTGCCTTGTGCATGGGGCAAATGACCGCCACCGCAGCCCAGGCCAAAGCACTGGGCAAGATCTTTGGCCTGACAGCTGAGGAGCAAAAGTGGCTGCAGGTGGTGCCCTACAAAGGCTCTTTGCCCACGCCTGTGCCCACAGACCCGCTGATTTATCGCTGGTATGAGATCGTGAGCGTGTATGGCACCACCATCAAGGAGTTGATCCATGAGGAGTTTGGCGACGGCATCATGAGCGCCATTGATTTCAGCATGGATATTCAACGCGAGCCTGACCCCAAGGGCGATCGGGTCAATGTGGTCTTGTCGGGCAAGTTCTTGCCCTACAAGACCTATTGAATGCAGTCAAACTTGCATGAACTCAACCCCGCCTGACCCTCAATGGCTGGCCAGTTTGCGACTCTCGGCTGCACACGGCGACGCAGAATCTCAGTACGCGCTGGCCTTGGTGTATTTGAATGGCAACGGGGTTGAGCCTGACACGGTTCTGGCCCGACGTTGGCTGAGGATGGCGGCGCAGCAAGGCCATGAACCAGCGGTTTCCCTGATCACCAGCATCCCGCAAGGGCATGTGGTCAAAAGCCCTAAGGGTGAACCCATAGGACCTATGGGATCCATCACACCGCAACAGTGACAACCGCACTGGCATCATCCCGCAAAATCGATTAACCTTGAACCAGACTTGCTGCTTGGTAAAGCATGGCTGACGGGGGCAGGTCATTTCACCCAGGAGATGTCTGATGTTGCGTCGAGTCGTATTGAAGTCTGGTCTAGCCACTGTTGGTTTGGGGGTATCTGGCCACTTGATGGCCCAGTCTTACCCTAATCGCCCTGTCAAGATCGTGGTTCCCTTTGCGGTGGGCGGGCCGGGTGACTTGTTTGCCCGCTTTGCCGCCCAGAAGTTACAAGAGGCGCTGGGACAAAGTTTTGTGATTGACAACCGGCCAGGCGGCGGCTCGGTGATCGGCAGTGATCTGGCTGCCAAAGCCGCCGCCGATGGCTATACCCTGCTGCAAGTCTCGAACACGCACACGGCCAATGAAACACTGATCCCTGCCAAGCCCTTTGCATTGATGCGAGATTTTGTCGGGGTCACCCCGATCAATTATTCTGACCTCTTGCTGGTGGCGCATCCGAGCACAGGCTTCAACACGGTGGGCGATTTGCTGAACAAGGCCCGCGCGCAACCGGGCAAGATCAATTACGCCTCTTCTGGCCCGGGCACCCCTTATCACATGGCTGGCGAATTGTTCAAGTACATGGCCAATGTGAACCTGGTTCATGTGCCCTACAAAGGCAGTTCGGGCGCACGCACGGATGTCTTGGGCGGCCAGGTGGACCTGATGTTCGATGCCGTGACCACCATGGCCGAGCATGTGCGCACGGGCAAGGTCAAGGCACTGGCCACGACGGGCAAAACTCGCTCCAGTGTCTTGCCCGATGTGCCGACTGTCCACGAGTCGGGCGTGCCCAACTACGAGGCGACAGTCTGGATAGGCCTGATGGCGCCCAAGGGCACCCCGAAGGATGTGATCGATCGGATCAACGGCATTGTCAATCAGGCCATGCGTCAGCCCGAATTGCGCCAGCAATGGGCCAAACAGGGTGCGGTGCCGATGCACATGAGTGCGGCAGAGTTTGACAAATTTTTGAACGACGACATTCAGAAATGGGGCGCTGTGATCAAGTCTGCCAACATCAAGGTCGATTGAGCGTTTTCTTTTCCATCTTTGTGGAACATATCCGGGGCCGCGTGGCCCTAGGCCATGGACGATTGGGCATGGCTCTCGTGTAAAGACCGCCTGACTGATTCTGCAACTGCGTGAACAGTGCACCCGGTCAAAGCGACCCGACATTCAGCGTTTAAGATTCATGGGCTGAATGGAGACACGGGTCAGTCCATCTCTTTTCCAGGATGATTCCTTGACCAGATAAAAAATTCCTTCCGGGCCCTTGGCCAAGGTGGCTTGCCCGCCCCCGGACTCTATGAGTGAATTCAACTCGGTTTTACCAGCGTCCACAAAACGTCCATCGCCAGACTGAATCAGCATTGAAGTTGAGTGATATCCAGAAGATAGCCAATCAGGCTGGCTGACAAACAAATCAATCTTGCCGTCGCCATTGAAATCACGAAAGATGGGGACATAACCTGCATGACCGCTGGTATCAAAACCAATACGGACCATATCCGTCACGTCTTCAAAAACACCATTTCCTTTGTTTTGTAAAAACTGTATCTCGCTGCGGTGCGGTGTGTATGCATCTGGCGCGTTGAACCTGTAGCTAAACACGACCACATCCAAGCGGCCATCTTGATTGAAGTCGACGGCACGCGCCCGTATGTCATGACTCGAATTGGGATTCGCCGGGTCGGCAAATAAGGTATCGAGGCGCGGACCTGGCAATTTAGCCACCTCTTTAAACCCCACTGAATTTGTGTTGATGTCAAGTTCGAAAAGCCGGGTGTCGTTGCCAGGTACAGATCCATCCGAATCCACCACTATCGCCTGAATCATTCCATTGCCCAAAAAGTCACCGGCAGCAATGCCGGACCCACCGACCATACCCTGACGCTGCGTTAAGCCAGTAGAAGAACCTAAGAACTGAGGGAATCCTGAATAGCCTGTCACCAACACATCATCATAACCATCGCGATTGATGTCCGCACACGTCACAGAATGCATCCAGGTTTGTTCAGCATAAGCGACTTTGATGAACGATTGCCCCTGGTTCATCAGCGCATAAGGCTTCACCGGGTGATTCATGTCTGTGTAGGCCGACAGAAAGACATCCAGTTTGCCATCGCCATTGAAGTCACCAAAACAAACATCTCCGACCCCTTCGATCAGATTGGATGAGTTGGGTAACCACTTGCCTGTGATCTCTTTGAAAACACCCGATTCCCAACCCAAAATATGGAGGGATGTATTGCTGTATTCAGCGGGGGTGTTGGGTTGTGTTTCAAAAGAAACAAAAAATATTTCGTCAACCCCATCTCCGTCAATGTCGCGAGGAAAAATATAGCTGACAGGATTGTTGCGACTCCCGTCGCGATAAAAACCAAAATTGACCGAAGCTACAACCGGTCCCAAAAAGCCAGTGTTTACGGAAGTGGATGAAACAACACCCGAACCACCGCCGCCGCCACCGCAGGCTGAAAGACTCGCCAAACACAAAAACAAAAAATGATGACAATTAAGGCGATTCGTAAACATTTCAACATCATAAGTTATCGCTTCACCCGACGCAATCAAGCTTAAATAAACGCAGGAAAAAAGCCACCTCAGAAATGCCGCCCTCAAGATCTCAAAAAATGAGATGTGTTTCAGTCTCTGAAAATTAAAAAAGTCTAGAACTGATCATGGCGCAAGTGACTGGCATAAGGGATGAAATAGCCTTGATATTTTTGATGATTATGGCATCATCATTCAATTAAACCATAGAGTCACAAGTGAAAACCTTGAAATCAAGACTAGGCCGATGCATCCCTCTGGCCAAGGGCAAATTGACTGTCCTTGTGTCTGGCGTTTCAATGATTATTCTGTCTGCGTGCGGGGGTGGTGGCTCAAGCGGTTCCGCCGGCGCTCTCCCCCTTCCGGAACTGGGCGCTTCATTCGCAGTGGGCAGCCAGCCTGTGGACCTGGCCATTAGCCCCACAGGGGCGCAAATCGTGACAGCCAACTCTGGCACCAACGATGCCAGCGTGATCGACTTGAGCAGCGGCATAGTGAGCAGCGTTAGCGCTGGTGAAACAGCCTCTGGCGTGGTCATCTCGCCCAATGGCCAAAAAGCCTATGTCACCAATCGTCAAAATGCTTCGGGTACGGTGACCGAAATTGACCTTCAATCTAAATCAGTTGTACGAACCATTACTGTGGACGCAGGGCCAGGTAAAGGCGTGATGAGTGGTGACGGGGCTTATTTGTTCATACCCAACGGCGGCAACCCTCCGCCAGGTGACTCTGCCCCCAACGCCATCTCAAAAATTGATACGGCAACCGGCTCCGTGGTCGGCTCTGTGACTGCAACACTTCCAGGTGGCCTGGTTTCCAATCGGGACGGCACAAAGTTCTTCTCGGCGCTTAATTTGACGATCAGCATTGGCCTGTTCGATGTCAACGATACTTCTGTGAGCAATGTCATGACCGAGGCCCCCCTTTGCTCATTTGGGGTTTTCTCGCCCAACGGGAGCACGGTCTATACCTCTTGTGCATTAAGAGACTATGTGGCAAAAATTGATGTGGCCAACAAGACTTTGACCCAGGCCATTGTCGTTGGCGACAGCCCGGGACCGTTGACCATCAATCCGGATGGCAGCAAACTGTTTGTCTTGCGGCCCTATGCAGGAACATTAACGGCCATCGCGACCGACACTCTACAGAGCCAAGAGACTTCCATCGCCGGCACTCCAAGATACTTGGCCGTTTCACCCAGCGGTCTTTATGTGCTGGTTGCGACGAACGAAGGACAACTCATTGTTCTGGATCGCAATGGCACCTCGATCTTGAAGACCCTGGATCTGGGAGGTATGCCACTGGGTCTGCAGGTGTCTTCTGCTTGCTCTTGCGCTGCATTGCCGATTTCCAATTTGAATCGGGTCGTGACCATTCGTCATGTTTACTGATTATTTTTTCAAATTGATCAATATTTTAAATGTATTCAAATGGATTAAGCAGTTACCCCGTTTATGCTCAAGGACGGCGAAGTTACCATGGACTTGGTATTTCAATCGTCTAGAGAAGCTCTGCAAAACCGGCTGCGAGCAAGTTTCGCCCAAAATCGGGATGACATGCAAGGCGGCTTTCGAAGCAGATATCCGAAGATATCTGCAAGAAGTCCAACGAAGCAGGGCGCCCGAGTTTGGGATGAAACGACGCATGGGGTTTTGCAGAGCTTCCCTAGATTGAATGCAGCAGTCAGGAGTCTTACATGCGTCGAATTTTGGCTTTGGGGACCGCGCTTCTGAGCGCTTTGGTATTGGTGGCTTGCGGCGGTAGCGGTTCTGATGGAAACCAGGCCCCCAAAGTGAAATTCAGCTCGATGGTGAGTTTTGGCGATAGCCTGAGCGATGTGGGCACGTATAAGGTAGGCATGATCGCCGCATTGGGCGGGGGCATGTATACCGTCAACTCGGACAGTGCCAAGAACTGGACCACTTTGGTATCGGCACAATTGGGCTTGCCTGCCCCATGCCCCGCGCGAACCGGCTTGAATGGCTCGGTATTTGGCGTGTCCCCCGCATATCACCCGGAATGCCGCAACTACGCCCAAGGGGGCTCTCGGGTTGTGCACCCCTATGGCCCAGGCAATGCCAATCTGGGTGGTAATAATGCGCTGCTGGGGCAATTGACGGACTCTGTTGAGGCTCAAATCACCCGCCACCTCACAGTGGCTGGCGGCTCGTTCTCAGGCACCGAGTTGGTGACTGTGGTGGCTGGCGCCAACGATTTATTCATGCAGTTTCAGGTGCTGGATGCATTTGCCAATGGCTACTTCGATGTCTATGCCCCAGGCATCGCCATGTGGTCAGACCAAGATGCGGCCAGTGTTTATGCGGCGGCACCGGGTGGAATGAACGCCGTCGTTGGTGCCATGGCACCAATCATGGCCCGCAAAATGAGCGATGCCGCCACAGATTTGGCCAATCTGATCAAAACACAAATTGTGGCCAATGGCGCCAAGTATGTGCTGGTGATGAATATGCCCAATGTCAGCCGTACGCCATTTGCCCTTGGTTTGAACAACCCTGGTCTGGCGGCTGTACTAGACGGCATGACTCAAGCGTTCAATGCCACTTTGCGGACTGCGCTGGCGGGAACCAGCGGCGTCAAATTTGGCGACGCCTATGCTTCCAACACCGATCAATTCAACAACCCGGCCCAATATGGCTTGACCAACGTCACCACCCCCGCTTGTGTATTGGCCGCTCCGGCCAACCCCATCGGCAGTTCATTGGCTTGTAGCACAGCCAATGTGATTGCGGGCGATGTGTCGAAGTACCTGTTTGCCGACGGGGTACACCCTAGCCCTTATGGCCAGTTTTTATTGGCCCAGGATGCCGTTAAATATTTATTGGCCGCCGGTTGGCTGTGAAAACGCTCTGAAGGAAACCCCATGAAATTCATCTTTTCTCTGTGTTTGCTGGGTTTGAGCACTGCAGCGTGGTCACAACAAAGGGGCGATATGTTTTGGCGTTTGGGCCATGGCTCTGTCTCTACGGCAGGAGGGGGCGCGCTCAGTGCCCCAAGCCCGACGGGGGCCCAGTTAGAGCCCGGATCGGGCAGCGCCGTGGTGGCAGGCGTGACCTATTTTTACGGCCCTAACCTGTCGGTTGACTTATCAGCCGCGCAGCCTTACAAATTGAGATTGAATGGGGCTGGGGCCTGGGCGGGTACCGGGGCATTGGGCGAAGTGAAGATGATGCCCATCACGGTCATGGCACAGTACCGGTTTATGGCCCCTGCCCATGCGCTGCGCCCCTATGTCGGTTTGGGGCTGACCCATGCCATGTTCTCTGACGAAACGGGCAGCGGTGCCCTGACTGCGCTGACGCAGCCGGGCATGGGGCGAACCACAAAAATACAAGTCGATAGCAAATGGGCCCCAACCGCACAGTTCGGTGCCTCCTATGCATTGGACAAGTCGTTGTTCATTGATTTAAGCTACAGCATGACCACCTTGAGCACTCGCCTGGGCTTATCGAGTGGGCAAAGCCAAAACCTGAAACTTGACCCGACGACGTTGACCATTTCGGTGGGATATAAATTCTGATGGTTGCACCATAGGCATCAAAATTGACCCATGGATATGAACTCAACCCCCATCATTCAAGCCATCGCTCAACGCGACGCGGCCCGCGTGGCCGCATTGTTGGCCAAAGACACCACCGCCCTTGATGATCTGCTCGATGACGAATTGGTTTATGTGCATTCCACCGGTGTGGCCGATACCAAAGTGAGTTATCTGGAAGGCTTGATGACTGGCGTTTGGGATTATCACAAGCTGTCCCTGCGCGACCATCGCTATGTGGTGCACACCGGGACCGTGCTGGTGTTTTGTCGCATGGCCATAGAGATCACTGTGCGCGGCACTTTCAAGTCGTTCGAAAGCAATGCCCTGCTCGTTTGGATACAGCGCCCTTCTGGATGGAAACTTGCGGCAGTCCAGTCGAGCAGCATTGTGGCGGGTTGACGGGATGCTGGTGATGGGCCCCGAAGCGGCGTAAGCCCCCATCAGGAGAAGAACATGTCTGCGATTTCATTTGGCCTACAAAACAAGGTCTGTCTGATCACCGGCGCGGCCCAGGGCATCGGCGCGGCCTGCGCCCAATTGATGGCGGAAGAAGGGGCCCGCGTGGTGTTGGTCGACATCAACACCCAAGCCGGTAGCGCTTTGCAAGCGAAGTTGCGGCAATCGGGTGCCCAGGCTGACTTCATGGCATGTGACATCGGTGATTCGGCGCAGGTTCAAGCCATGGTGCAGCAGACCCTTAAGTTGCATGGCCGCATCGATGTGCTGGTGAGCAACGCCGGGATTTTTCGGGCAGCCCCCTTTCTGGAGGTGACCGAAGCCGATTTTGATGCGGTGCTGCGGGTCAACTTGCGAGGCGCTTTTCTGGTCGGACAGGCGGTGGCGCGCGCCATGAAAACCACGGGCGGCGGATCGATCATCCACATGAGTTCGGTCAATGCCGTGATGGCCATCCCCGACATTGCCTCGTACAACATCAGCAAAGGTGGGCTGAACCAACTCACCCGCGCCATGGCGCTGGCGCTGGCCGATGACCACATACGCGTCAACGCCGTGGCCCCTGGCACCATCGCCACCGAGCTGGCACAGCAAGCCGTGCTGACCAGCGAAGCGGCACGGCAGAAAATTCTTAGTCGCACGCCCATGAAGCGTCTGGGCGAGCCCCTGGAAGTGGCGCGGGTGGTGGCCTTTTTGGCCAGCGAGGCGTCGAGCTATATTACCGGTGAGATCATCACCATCGATGGTGGACGCATGGCCCTGAATTACACCGTACCGGTCTGAGCGGACTGCGTCATGGCCCCCCGGTTGACAGACCGGCGGTTTTGATCAATGCACACCCCATCGGGTGTTTTTGACAATCAGCACCGAGGCGATGCCGTAGGCCGCCATGCCCAAGCCGACCAGCGCAAAAATCATCCAAGCCGGGTGATCTCCGTATGCCAGCAAGGTTCCTCCAGCGGCTACCAGGCACAGGCGCAAGGTTCCTGCCAGCACCGGGCCGGTGGCCTTGCCCGCGCCCAGCGAAGAAAAATAGAGCGACAGGCCCAGGCCGAACAAGCCGTAAAAAGGGCCAGCCCAAAGGAAATAGCTCGCACTGGAGGCCAGCACCGAAGCGTCATCGGTGTATAGCGTCGTCCAGAACTGCGGCACCACAGCCACCACCAGACCCAAAACGCCCAACAGCGAGGCCGCCAAGGCCGCAGCCGTCCAGGCGGTCTGGCGGGCACGGGCGATATCGCCCGCCCCAATGGCCATGCCCACCAGCGGCACCGAAGCAACGCCCACCGCAAAAGCAATCGGCACCAGCAAAAATTCCAGGCGGGTGCCGATGCCGTAACCGGCCAGGGCTTCCGTGCCAAAGCTGGCAACCAAGTGCGTCAATATCAGAATGGTGAGCACCGTCTGCAAGGGCGAGAAGCAGGCCACCGCACCCACGCGCAGGATGTCTTGCAAGTGCTGGCGCACCAAGGACGTGCCACGGATGCTCAGCTTCACCTTGCCTCGGCCTGTGGCCAGATAAGACCATAAAAACAGCGCGCCTGCAGCATTGGCGAGCACCCCCCCTGCGGCCACCCCGTGCATGCCCAGCGCTGGCCAAGTCAGCCAGCCCAGTCCGAGTGCGCCGCCCAGCACCACCTGCATCAATGCCACCGCGACCAGGGTCACCGAAGGTACCCGCATATTGCCACTGCCCCGGATCACCGACGACAGCGTGTTCAACACCCAGATGAAGACCGAACCTGTGAACGCCACTTCGCAGTAAGCCACCGCTTGAGCCAGGGCTTCGCCGCGACCCCCGAGCCCCGCCAGCAATGCCGGGCCCCAAAACTCCATCAAGGCCATGAAGCAGACGCCAGCGGCCAGCCCAATCCACAAGGCGTGAACCGCCAATGCATTGGCCCGCTCGCCTTCGCCTGCGCCCAGCGCCCGGCTCACTGCCGATGACACACCACCGCCCATCGCACCCGCAGAGAGCATGTTTTGCAGCATGACGAAAGGAAAAACCAGGGCCATTCCCGCCAATGCAGCCGGCCCGAACTGACCGACATATCGGGTCTCGGCCATGGCGGCGAGTGCAACCGCAAGCATGGCCACCATGTTCGGCAAGGCAAAGCGCAAGAGCAGAGGCAAAACCGGCCCGGTCAGCAGGGGCTGCGCAGCTGCCGGGCTGACGGGCGTGCGCTGGGTGCTGAGTTTAAGGTCGGCGCTCATGCACTGGGCTCTTGGACGACATTGCCGCTGGACACCACCAACTGCTCTGCGAAAGCGAGGGGATGAATCTGCTTTGTTTCATATTTGTTTTGCTCCAGTCTGCCAGACTTTACACCTTCAAGCAGATAGGGCCAGTGGAAGGCAAGTCAGATGGACCCATCAGAGTTGACTCAGCGCCCGCTCAGGCATTTGGGGCTGCGCCAGCCGAAGTGGCTCTGCTCAGTCTGCGCGAATGCGTGCTTTGACCACCACAGGGCGCCAACGCTCCATTTCATTGTGGATGATTTGGCCGAAGGCCTCGGGTGTGGTGGGCGTCGCCAACGCGCGCTCCGATTTCAGTCGGGCACTGACTTCAGCAGATGTCAAGCTGCTGTTGATGATGCTGTTGAGTTTTTGGACCGCGAAGGCTGGTGCCCCGGCAGGCGCAACCACCCCGTACCACTGGTCTGCCTCAAACCGGCTCAGGCCTGGAATACCCGATTCGGCCAAGAGATCGGTATGTCCATAGGAGACTAGAAGCACATCGATCTTGCCCAGCGCTGCGAGGTCTTTGTATTGCGGTGGCGTCAACGGATTGGCCTTGAGCCAGGGGTCGGTGACGATGACCTTGCCGGAGGCTGTCGTGATTCGAAACGCCGATTGCCCAAGCCACTGGACTTTGATTGCGCCCACTGCGCTCCTGGCTGATCAGGCCCGCGCCCATCAGCTCTTTGAGATGAAACGAGAGCGTGGCGTTAGGCACCCCGAGCAGCTCGCCCAACTGCCCTGGCGTCGCACCTTGTTTTCCCGCAACCACGAGGCAGCGGAACACCTGCAGGCGGTTGGGCTGGGCCATGGCAGTTAAGGCTTTGATGACGTCTTTTTTTTACATATTTTGATTATTGTCGAAATATATGACAAAACCAAGATCTCACGGTTGGAGGGATACTGATCCTGTGAGAAAATCTTTATGTGAATGCCTTTAGAACATCCAAACTCATCGCGAGCCTTGTGCTGGCATGGTTTGCGCTGTTTCTTGGAGCAGCGGTTGCCTCTACAGCCATGAAGGCCGGCAGTATGCAGATGGTCTGCTCCGGGGGCGGGATGAAATTGGTGGACGTTGACGGCAATGACGAGGGAACGCAACCCTCGGCAAAAATGGATTGCCCGCTCTGTGCGTCCGTAGCCCCGCCGCCACCATACCTTCAAGCCCTGTTTGAAAAGCCCTCTGGTTTGGCTCATGCCCTGCATCCAGTTGCGGCGGCACGCATCGCAGCCGCCACGGCGCCGCCTCTGCCTTCTCGGGGGCCTCCCTCCTTCGTGCTTTGACTTTCCACGGGTAACCGGGGAGTCAGCGCCACCTCAATCGCAGAGGTCGGCGTCATCGCTGCGCATCAAACGCACGAACGTGATTGACGTCGCGTTCTTCCGCGCACCTAAAAGCACACAAGGGCTCAGCCCTTAGACAAGGAAAAATTCATGAATCATTACAGCACAAAGGCTGTGGCCGCATTGGCAATTGCCCAGTCGGCAACCTGGGCCCAAACTCAGGAACCCATCACTCTGCACACCCTGGATGTGGTGACTGTTACGGCAACCAAAGAAAAGACCACTCTTCAACAGACACCCGTCTCAATCGGCGTTATTTCCGAAGACGCGATCAAAGGAAGCGGCCTTACCCACCCGCAACAACTCCTGGGGCAAATCCCTGGTGTGGCGGTGGGTGTAACCAACGGAGAAGGGCACAACATGGCCATCCGCCAGCCCTTCACGACCAACCCCGTCTATCTCTACTTGGAAGACGGGATCCCTACCCGTGCCACCGGGTTTTTTAACCACAACGCGCTCTACGAAGTCAACATTCCCCAAGCGGGTTCTGTGGAAGTGGTCAGGGGCCCCGGGTCGGCGCTGTATGGCTCGGACGCCATCGCTGGCACCGTGAACGTTGTCACCCGCGCCCCAGCAAAAACCAACGGCGTCGAAACCTCGGTGGAGGCAGGAAGCTTTGGATGGGGTCGTCTTCTGCTCGATGGCACGTTCGGGGCGAACCCTGATGGGGGTCTACGGGTCAGCATCAACCGCTCCCATAGCGACGGCTGGCGACAGCAGACCGGCTATGACCGTACCAGTGCCAATTTCCGCTGGGACCGGGCTGTAGGCGATCAACTATTTGTCAAGACCATTCTGGGGTTCACGTCCATAGAGCAGCAGACAGGCGCCAACTCTCCTCTGGTTCGATCCGCCTACGAGAACAATCCAACTCAAAATAATTTCTCTGCCGCTTACCGCAAGGTACAAGCGCTCCGTATTTCGAGTGAGATCACCTATTGGTCGGGCGACGACGTGATCACCATCACACCGTATGCACGCGCCAATCAGATGGATCTAAACGGCTCCTACAACTTCAGCTCAGATCCGCGGATTGAGAAAACGGACGTGAAGTCCTTTGGTCTCCTGACCAAATGGCGGCGTGACTTTGCTGGAGCTTGGAAGCCCCGCTTGATCATGGGCCTTCGTAGACTTCCCTGTCAAGGCTACAAATTAAAAGTAGAGATTTCCGGTTTAAATACCCTGGGTTTGAACATCGCCGGTGGCATGTCTCCTAGGGACTCGTGCGGGCGGTACTCGTTGTAATCTGTCAACCAGACCTCAGCTGCCTCTTGAGCCTCTGACATTGTGTTGAACAAATTGGCATTGAGCACCTCTTCCCTAAAACTCTTGTTGAATCGCTCGATGAATGCGTTTTGATTGGGCTTGCCTGGCTGGATGAAACGAAGCTCGATGCCTTGCTCCTTGGCCCATTC
>JACCDW010327821.1_pt1 | contig 104865 bp, 82 predicted proteins | sample 7449781 | NCBI WGS metagenome assembly JACCDW01 (sample SAMN15323449, study PRJNA562643) | freshwater metagenome | isolation source: river surface water | place: USA:Blue River Watershed | collected 2017-08-18 | reverse complement strand
GGCATCAACCTTACATCTGTTCTAAATGGGAGTGCAGCTATTCATACCGACAGAACGGTTTACTGGATGAGAAGAGAAGGTGGGCAACACAATGGACTTGCCTACTATGCAGCAAGAAAGGGAAATTTCAAAATACTGCAGAACAATCCCTTTGAAGCATTCAAAGGCTATGACCTGGACAAGGATCCATTGGAAAAAAATCCAATCCTTCCAAAAGACAATGAACTGTTCAAAGCCTTGAAATACTCCTTGCAAGAACACATCAGGGCCTCAGGAAAAATTCCCTGGCAACAACCAAACTAAAGAATTACTCGATCACCTTGCTGGGCAAATATCCAATGCGTTGTGCAAGCGCCATGATTTTCTGGCCTTTCTGCAATGCTACAGGTTGGGTATACACTTCCCAGCGTTGAGGAACTATACCATCACTGCCCACCAGTTTGTAAGCTATGGAAGCCCCGTCAGTAATGCATTTGATGGCCACCACATTGTCTGATCTAACAATCAATGGATCTGCTGTAACAGGCGGCTTGTCTCCACCATTCCACATCTGTTTGAGCAATTGCTTCTCAGGAATGGCACCAAGGTCTGATACGTCTTTTTGCCATTTGTTGAAAACCTCCCTGAACCTTGTCAGCACGGTGCTGTAAGCAGGATCCTTGGCGAGGTCGTTGAGCTGATAAGGATCATTGAGCACATCGTACAATTCTTCAGCTGTACCCTTTGGCTGAAACCAGCGCATCTGTGTGGGATTGAGTTTGCCTGCATCGCGCAAGCGGAGGATGTCGCGCATGGATGCCTGTTGCTTTCTGTAGGCAAGGTCCATATACCTGGGCAGTTCAGGAAAAAAATTGTAGACATACTGGTAACGGCCATCGTGTACTGAACGCACACGATCATAATGACTGTCTATCCTGTCGCGGGCGGCAAATACATATTGGTTCTTTCCTTTGCTGGCATAGGGCCCGAGAAAGGCCCTGCCCTGCATGTTAAGCGGTGGCTTGATGCCTGCCAGTGATAGCACGGTTGGTGCATAGTCGATGGAAGAAATCAGGCGTTGATCTGTGGTTCCTGGTGCCGCTTTGTGTTCTCCGTTGTTTGGGAACCTGATGATCAAAGGAACACGCAATCCCCTAGCTGTGATTTCTCTTTTCACATAAGGCAGACCATCGCCATGGTCGGACCAAAACATCACAATGGTATTCTCCAACAATCCTTCTTTTTCCAACTCACTGATCTTCTCTCCTATCCAATCATCCATCTCTGAAATATTGGTATAAAACCTTGCGATGTCCAGCCGAATCGAATCGGTATCCGGATAGATGGGAGGAACTTTCACCAACTTCGGATCAACCCTCAACGGCCTGTTGGCCCTCTCCCATACCTGGCTTTCGTGGGTGAGGTCACAATTGAAAACAGCAAAAAATGGCTGGTCTTTTGCCCTGTTTCTGTAATGGGCCTTTTTGCTGCTTTCATCCCAAAACGTTGCGGTCTCACCAAACTGATAATCTGTTTTTGCATTGTTGGTACAATAATATCCTTCAGCACGCAGGTATTCACCAAGGTGCTTTACCCCAACTGGAAGCACCGCCGAATAACTCTTGGGCAGGCCTGTCTGTTCAGGATAGGTATTGTTCAATACCCGCATGTTATGCCCTCCATTGCTGGTCTGTATCCTTCCTGTGATGATGGCATTCCTGCTGGGAGCGCAGACTCCGGCAGCAGTAAAAACATTGGTATACCGAGTTCCCTGTTTTGCCAACAGATCCAGATTGGGCGTTGGCACGGTCATGTCTCCATACGCACCAATGCGGGGGCTCATGTCTTCCGTACTCAACCAAATGATGTTGGGTCTTTTGATGGCAGCAACAGGCTTCTTCTCTGGAACCTTTGTTTTGACCAGATAAGGCTCCATGATTTTTTTCCAGATGATGTATCCCTTTGCATTCATGTGCAATCGATCGCTCACAAAAAGCTCTTCCATGAAACTCCCATCAGGATTCAACATGGGGCTGAACACATCAATGAATTCCGTTTTGGAAGATGATTTGCAAAAATCAAGAATCAACCTGTTGGTCTCTTTTACTGTTGCAAGAAAATCAACCCTTACCGGGCTGGGCTTAAGGGATACAAAGGCTATCGGCACTTTAGGATAACGTGAACGGATCAACGCATGCAAACGCTTGAACCTGTTCAACACCGTATCTGCCGTGATGGATTTGGAAGAAGCCACATCGTTTTCTCCACAATAAATAACAATCTGTGCAGGATTGTAGGGGAAGATGATCTGCTCGGCATAATCAATCAAATGAGGCAATGATGATCCACCAAACGCCCTGTTGACAATGGTTTTGTCAGGAAAATAATCCCCCACATCTTTCCACTTGGTAAAGGAAGAACTGCCAATCAGCAGGATGGCACCTTCTGGTGGTTTGGCGATAGAGTCCTGTTTGGCAAAGGCCCTGACTTCATTGATGAAGGGTTGGGCTGATGCATACAGCATTGACAATAGCACCGCATACAACAGAAACAGTTTTTTGCTCAACATTGTAATTTGCTTTAGAGAAATGATCTTTTAAAATACTTATTTTTTAGGGCCCATTGGCTCCACCTTGCTTGTGGGTGCACTGGGATCAAAATAATACAGACCAGCATTGGCATAGAGACCCAAGTGTCCTTGCAGCCGCTGTTTGAACAATCCATAGTCCTTAGGAGTGGAGGTAGTTCTCCATGCAGCTTCGGCCAGACCAGCCATGCGGGGGAATAACATATAGTCCAACCGCTTTTCGTTTTGCATGGTTTCGGTCCAGATATTGGCTTGAATACCTGCAACCAATTTTTGTTTCTCTGCACTCAAATTGAATTTGGACAGATCAAAAGCATAAACGGATTCCAGGGGTGCAAAAGCTTTCTGCCATTTTCTTCCCTGCTTGTGGCTGCTGTCTTGCACGAAATCAAAATAGAAAGGGATCCTAGGGCAAGCAATGGTGGTATAGCCTTTATCCATTGCCTTGATGAACTGCTCTGGCTTGTCATGCCTCCACCACATGATGATGGTTTTGTCTCTGGGCAGTTCCACATCGGCCATTTCATCCCAGGCCAATAATTTATTGTTCATCTTGTACAAGGTATCGGCCATGCGCTGCATAAAATAAAGCTCCACCTCCCTCAGGTCTTTCATTTTCTTTTCAGCCATCAACGATTTAACCCCAGGTATAAATGGCCATTGCTGATTACCGAAATTCACCTCATCGCCACCAAGATGAATCATGGAGGCAGGAAAAAGGGCTGCAGTTTCTTTGAGGATATCTGTCAGGAATCCATAGGTTTCCTCTTTGCCTGGATTGAATGTAAAGTTTGGATGCGCCTTGGATCCACCACCACTGAATGCAGGATAGGCCTTGTTGGCAGCCGTTGCATGCCCCGGCATGTCAATTTCAGGAATGACCATGATGTAACGCGCTGCTGCATAGGCAACCAGTTCCTTGATTTGATCCTGGGTATAATAACGTGCAGGAGCCGATGAGTCACTGAAATTACCAATACCACCTACGGATGTAAGTTTCGGATATTTTTTGACTTCCATTCTCCAACCCGGCTCATCTGTGAGGTGCCAATGAAAACGATTCAACTTATAAAAAGCCATCCAATCGATGAGCGACTTGAGCTTCTCCAATCCAAAGAAATGCCTGGACTCGTCCAGCATCAGTCCTCTCCAGCCATATCCAGGTGTATCCTTGATCTGCCAGCAATCCAGCATCAGCGTTCCAGCCTTGTTTTCTGCCAATCGAATCATTTGCAACAGGCTAGTGATACCATTGAACAGTCCTGCTTCACTGGATGAAGCAACAACAATGCTGCCCTTTTTCATCTCAATCGAATAGGCCTCAGCTGAAGCACTGTTTTGCGGCTTGTTCTCTGTGAGCACAAGCGATACCATTGAGCTATTTTTTGATGGCTGCATCGCCAATTCAATCGATGCATTTTTCCTGATTTCATCCCGCAAATAATTCGCCATTACATTCAGCTTTGCGTCACTGATCTTAACCGATGATTGACGGTCCAACTTGAACTGATCGCTGGAGGAAGCGGCGGCAAGTGGCTGCGGAATGATGGGACAATTCTTTTGTGCAGTCACCAACAGAGAAACCAGGATGAAAAAAGAAAATGAAATTACCTTCAACATAAAGGATGCTTTAGAGAATAAATTATTGTGCAGGCGAGATATCGCTTACCCTTTTGACTTGAGTTTCATGTAGCGGCCCATCGCTTCAACAAAATAATAATCCGCATAAGTCAATGCCACATCAATCTCACCATTCAATGGAAAGGCGCCAACACTGTGCTTGAGTAAAAATCCTCCATTGGTTCCTTTTTTGGCAAGGTATTGGTCGGTAGACAAAGTCCTGATCATGGTTTCAGCAACGGATACGTATTTTTTGCTAAGATCCGCTTTTGAATATTCAGCCAATTCAATCAGGGCAGAAGCCATAATGGCCGCTGCAGATGCATCACGCAGGGCATTGGGGATTTGTGGTGCATCAAAATCCCAGTAAGGAATTTTATCTGCAGGAAGGTTTTTATGGTTCAAGATGAAGGCTGCAATTTTATTGGCCTGGTTGAGGTAGTTCGCATCCTTTGTCATCCTGTACATCATCGTATAACCATACAAGGCCCAGGCCTGTCCACGTGCCCAGGCAGAAGTGTCATGAGCCCCCTGCCAGGTGGTTTTCCTGAGCAGCTTGTTCTCTGCAAGACTGTAATCAAGCACATGGTATGCGGCATTGTCCGGACGGAAATGGCGCTGAATGGTCGTATTGGCGTGGGTTGTGGCAATCTCCCTGAATTTGGGATCACCGCCATTGTTGCTGACCCAGGTCAGGAGCTCGAGGTTCATCATGTTGTCTACAATCACAGCACAGCGAAAATTCTTACTGGAATCCCAGGACTGGATGGATTGAATAGATGGCCTGTAACGGGTGGCAAGCGACATGGCCGCAGTATCGATGGTGGTCTTATAAGAAGGATTTCCAGTGATCCTGTAGGCGTTTCCAAATGAACAATACATCATGAAACCCAGGTCATGGTTGCCCTTGAAATGTTTTTCCTTTTCAAGGATGGCCAGTCTTGCTTCTGCAGCCTTTCTGGTGCCGGCATCTTTTGTATACTCATGGATGTACCAAAGTGTGCCGGGATAAAATCCACTGCACCACCATTTGGTATCACTGGTCTCCAGTTTTTCTGTTTGCAAGTTATAAGACTTGGGCATGCGATCGGCAGGCAATTTTGATTCCAGCAATGCGTATTGTTCTTTGGCCAGCGCAAGATTTCTTTTGATCAATGCATCCATGGACAGTTTATCTGATTGTGAGAAACCTGCAATGGACAAGAGCAAGAAAAGGATGGCAAGCAATGATTTTGTTGGCATAATTGGGTTTTAAGGTTGAAACATTATTGTGGAATGAACTTGAATGCATAGGATCCTTTGGGCTTCAGGGATTTTGCTTTCAAACTGATCCGGTAAACTGCCTTGCCCCAAACCCTTGTTAGCCTCATATCATTGATGTCAACGGGTTCTTGGGTAAACTGGAAATCTTTAGGATCAAAAATCATTTTAACGGCAGCATCTCCATTTTTCAACATGATAACACCGGGGGCAATACTGTCTGCCGCAACAGCAGCAAGAAAGTTGATTTCATTGGGTGCAGCAGGATTGTTGAGGTCAAACTGCTCAGTCAAAGACAAGCTACCATCCGCTGCCAGCGCATAACGCAGCCACCAGTTCTTGATTTGAGCATCTGCGGGATAGGCATTGGCAATGTCCAGGTTGAATGCCATGTTGGACGGATTGAAACTGGCATTGCGGGACCTGAATTGGGCGCCATCTTTTTGGGAATATCCGTTGACCCTGGGCAGGTTATGGTAATCGCTTTGCATGGTCCAGATTGTATAGCGCTGGCTGCTGAAGGTAAACCTAGTATAAGTGCCTACACCTGCGTCAATCAAAAAAGGTTTGCCCTTGAAATAGTACATAAACGAACCAACATCGTTGTGGTTATGACTCTCATTGTTATATCCACCTTTGGCTGCAAAAAAAACATCACCTGCACGCATGTAACAGAATTCAGTTTGTGGGTACCAGGTATAGGCAGACGTTGAAGTTTTGGCTTCACGGTTGCCGATTTCTCTTACCGACCAAAAACTTTCGAAAGCCCTAAACAGGTCTCTTCCCTCCAGAATGGATTCTGCATCACGCTTGTGTAAGTAGGCTGCAAAATCCATCATCTCCGCACTTTGAACCGCTTTCCCATAGCGGTATACCAGGCCTGCATTGCCACCACCCTTGGCTGAGGCATCTGCAAAATTGACCACCCATCCATTGCCGATATAAGAGCGGGCAATGTACTCTCCCATGTTTTTTATCTTGGAATGGTTGAAGATGTCAACTTTTCCGCCTGTTGCATACTGTAACAATTGCAGATAATCATACATCTTACCAGCAGCATGTCCCCAATACGAAGGGCCTTCTTCGCAGGCACCATCTTCTTTGGTATAGTTGATGAACTGGTCAGTTGAAACCATTGTTTTGTAAACGGCAGCAGTCAACTTTTCCTTGTCTTTTTCCATCAACAGAAAACAAGTAAGCACATTGAAATTGCACCAGGGATTCCAGTTGTTGACCATCTGACCTGGCTTGTCTTGAAGGGCCTGCCACCAAAGATCATTCCTTTGCATGTAAGGAATCAGAATACGCCTGTTGATTTCTTGTCTTATCCTGGCAGCAATCACAGGATTCACCTTGTCAAATTCTTTGGCAAGAAAATGATGCACCCAGGCAAGAAAAGAGCCCATGTCTCCAGAAGTAAGATCGATCAGCTGTTCATCCAATTCCTGCAAGGAACGACGGGATTTTTGAACGGGCAGATGGGCAGACAGTACCCAAGAGCTCATGTCACACAACTGCCAGACACCATTGATGATCTGGTCAATGAATCTTCCCTTACCTTCTGTGAGTTCTGCCATTACCAGGTTGGCCAGAGCCGTGTTGTTAGAGCCAAAAGGATTCTCCATGGTTGTGCGCGAACCGGTTCTTTCAAAAGCCAGGTAGTCTGTTGCTTTCACCACTTTCCAATCGTATGTCAAATACCTTTCCCCTTCTTTGATGATGGCTGGCTTGTTCACACCTGAAAACTGGTCCCAGGCATTGCGATCAGCATAGGCTGGATATTTGATCCACTGGTCTGCTTGAACAAGGTATGATCCAAGAGCGTCCTTGTTTGCTGATGATTGCAACAAATTCTTTTGTGCAAATACCAAGTTGGTACTGAGCAATAGAAAAACTGAAAAGGCTTTTGTCAAACGAAAAATATTCATGTTGGTTTTTATTTGGGCCAGTAGAGAAATCCGCTCACTTTTCTATTGTAGCGTGTTGCCGAAGAACTGATTCCCTTCAGGTAAGTGGTTGTTTCTGGGAAAGCCAGCAACAATTCTTCTAACGCATAAACGGATGAAGAAGGAACATAGGGCTTGTTATAATCTGTCCTTGTCTTGTCAGGAGCATAGTTGGTATTGACAAATTCAATGTGGACATTGTTTTGCGGGTCAATCAGAAATGGTTTCCAATAGTTCATCATGTCTTGTACGGAAACATTGATGTTGTTTTTCCTGTTCTTGAATGCATTCATGGCATCATATCCTTCGAAATATGCCTTGGCCTTGAATATCCTCGCATAAAATGCAAGGTTGTAAGCATGATAAGCAAATGCATCCCTGCTGATCAGGTCTTCTGATTTTCCACCAGCCATCAGGTTCACATTCAACAGTGTGGTATAAGCACTAGCAGCATAATCCAATGTTGTCGTTGAATTCAACATGTATCCCAGGTAATAGAGAAAACTCAGTCGGATGGTTTCCCAGTTGTTGACCCTTGCTGCGAAATTCCGGTAAACAGAGAGTTTGGCCAACAGCCAGTTGTCAATTTTGGCCTTGTCTGCTGCTGCAGCGCGGCTCCTGATAACTGAATAGGCTTCAAAAAATCCCAGGTAACTGGATTCGTTGGGGATATGTGTTGTGGCAACATTTCCAGCATTCACCCAGGCCAGCAGTGTGCTCACAACCTTGTCAAAATAAGGCTTTGCTTCAGCGGGGCTTTTCTCATACAACATCAGCCAACGCAGGGCAAGCATCTTACAATCTGTAGCCTGGTTCGAAATATTGGTAAAATTATTCGCATCCACCTCAGCAAAAGGTGCAGGCGTTTTGGACAATGCTGAGAGTGAAGGAGAGTTGATGATGCTGGCGACGGCATCTGACATGTCAGCATTGATGGGCATTTGCTCCTTTATATACGCCAATGTCAAAGAGTCGACCAGGAGATTGACGGGGAACCGCGTATCGGCAGGTGTTGGTGTTGTAGGCACGACGGGTACCACGGGCACAACAGGTGCTTGTTGTTCTTTCTTTTTGCAAGCACCTAAAAAAAGAAAAACGAAAAAGACAAATGAGTAGTATCGATGTTTCGATGTAATCTTCATGATCCCTAAAATAAAAAAAAAGGCACATGAAAATTTCATGTGCCTAAAAATTAAATCCTTTAGTTTGGCCAGCCCGGATTCTGCACCAAGCTGGGATTGATTTGAATTTCAGCCTGAGGAATTGGCCATGTATAAAAATGGTCTCCACCCCAGGTATAGTTGGCGATGTTGGCACCCCAGGCACTGCGCAGTCCATTGGCATTTCCAAACTTGGTATCCTTCAAAGTTTTCCACCTCAACTCATCAAAATAATTGATGCCTTCATTCAGGAATTCAATCCTTCTTTCATTGCGGATGCGGTCACGCAACGCAGATTGATTGGCAATGTAAGTAGGAAGGGCCGCAGCAGTCTGCTGAAGAGAAGGCATGCCTGCACGTGTGCGCACTTCATTCACTTTGACAATCGCACCAGGAAGATCGCCGAGTTCAGTAAGGGCTTCAGCCCACATCAACAATACGTCGGCATATCGAATGACTGGAAAATCAATCGGCCCAAATGAACGGTTCAACAATTCAGCATTACCCTCGTACACAAATTTCCTGTGCAGGTAATAAAACTCAGCTTGCGTGTCAGTTCTCAAATCACCACCAACAGCAGCTTCAGCCCTGAACGGATACCTGCTGGTAACAGTTGTGGGAGAAGTACCAAACATCCCGTTGTAAGTAGCATAAGGAACGATAACAGAAGCCTCCAAGCGGGGATCCCTGTTTTCATAAGCTTTCTTCAACCTTGCCTCATTTCCTACAGGTAGGTATTTGGTCATGTCAGCGCCCAATGCTGCCCTTGCAGTTCTTTCAGCAGTAGTAAGGTTGTCACGCAAAAAGTATACTTGTCTGGCCCTTGTATTCATGGCATTGAATCCGGGGATAACAGCATCCCAGTTGAATTTGCTTCCATTGATGTTTTCATAAAGATCTACACCGTTGGGAGAAACGATATAGGTATTCCAGCAAGAACCAAAGGATGAACGTGTACCACAGAAGAATTGGGTAGTTGATCCCAATCCGGTGATCCCTGTATTTTGGATAGAAAAAATCATCTCATCAGACTGCTCATTCTGCTCTTTGAACAAAAGGCGATAGTCATTGAAAAGTTTGTATCCTGCAGCAGAAACATTGGCAAAATCAGCAGCAGCTTCAGCCCACTTGCCCATGTACATGTATACTTTTCCACGAAGGGCATACGCTGCTCCTTTGGTTATCCTTCCGTAGCTGGCATTCCCCTTGGCATATTTTGCCGGAAGATTGGTTTCAGCAATACAATCACTGAGGTCCTTCAGTACAACATTCCAAACCTCCGCTTCTGTTGAGCGTCCTTTGGTTGCTTCTGAGTATTGGAATGGTTCAAGATAAATGGGAACACCTTTCCATACCTGATTGAGCCTGAAATAAAAATAAGCCCGCAGAAATTTAGATTCAGCGATCAGCCTGGCCTTTTTGGCTTCAGGTGATGGAGACTTTGTAGGGATGTTCGCGATGGCGGTATTGGCCCTGATGATGCCCTCATAAAAATTCCTCCAGTTGCTGCTGAACAATCCGTTGGACGGCGTTATCGTTCCCAGCAAATAGGCATCCGTTCCATCACGCTGCATTCCGCCAACAGCAAAACGATCGTATTGGTACAATTCCAGACCAGATGCAGAACCCGTATTCTGGTCAAGCCTAAGGGCATTGTAGATTGAGTTGACACCCAGTTCAGTAAGGTTGTCTGTGGTCCACATGGTTTCACTGCCGAGCTGATCATATGGCTCGGTATCGAGCAGGTCTTTCTGGCAACTGCTGAAAGCAACTGAAACCAATGAAAGCAAAATGATTATCTTTTTCATATACTGTCTTTTTCTTGTTGATTAGAAGGTAATGTTGAGGCCAAGAGCGAACTGCTTCATTGTTGGATAAGTGATGTTCGCACCCAATTCAGGATCCAGTCCTGGGAAGGAAGTGAGCATGAAAAGATTCTCTCCGCTGAAGTATACCCTTGCCCGCTGAATAGCCAATCGGTTAACAAAATTGGCAGGGAAATTATACCCCAATTGAAGATTCTTGAGTTTCATCCAATTGCCATCAAACAACCACCAATCACTGCCTTGTGCATTCTGCGCATCTGCTACTTTCAACCTGGGATTTTTTCCGTTGATGTTGTTCTTGGGATCAGCAGGATCAGCATCGTTGTAATAGTACCTGCTTTTTACCACATCGGCATTGATGGCATTTCCCCAAACAACCGCAGAGTTGTTGTAGCCTATTGAATTGAACTGGATCTGATGACCAGCAGCACCAGAGAAAATCAATGAAAGGTCAAATGATTTCCAACTGAAATCTGCAGCAAATCCAAATACATATTTAGGAAGCGTTGAGGTTCCCGTGAAATAACGGTCAAATGAATTTCCATAATCACCATCACCATTCAAATCTGCATAAAGCAAGTCTCCATACCAGATGGCATCTTTCCTGACAGATGTACCAGGACGCAGTTTATAGCCTGCAGCCAACATGGCTTTGGCCCAGTCCAGATCTGCAGTGGTTCTGATCATACCATCCTTGGGTCCACCATTGATGTTGACAGATCCATCGGCGTTGGTATAGGTTCCACTACCATTGTAGATCTTGTAGATATAATGTTCTCCAATTTTTTTGTCCTCCAATGCGCCAGAGTTATATACCGCACCGAGGTTTGACTGATACGTTTTAACACCGGCAGCATCGGTAACATATCCTTCAACCAGTTTACCCCTGTACTTGGTAACCATATTATCGGTGTAGGCAAAGTTTCCGTTAAGGTTGAACTTCACATTACCGACTTTCCCTTTTGTTCCAAGGGTGATTTCAAATCCCTGGTTCTGGACAGCAGCAAGGTTGACTGTAGGAGCTGATGCGATACCGGCTGTAATGGGGATGGCAATGGTTGACAAGATACCATCCGTATTTCTTCTGAATACATCCAATTCAACATTCAGCTTGTTGCCAAACAAAGACGCATCAATACCAATGTTCTTGATATTGGTAGATTCCCATCTCAAATCAGGATTGGCAAATCTGCCAACTGCCAGACCAGAAGCCTGAACATTGTTGAAGGAATACAAACGAGGTGAATAGGTAGCCTGCCAGTCGTAGTTGCCAGATGCATAACTTCCCAGTTCTCCCCATGATGCCCTCAACTTGAGGTTGTTGATCCATTTGATACCATCCATGAACTTCTCTTCAGAGATTCTCCATCCGGCAGAGGCAGAAGGGAAATAACCAAAGCGGCTTTCTGGTGCAAACCGTGAAACACCATCATAACGAAGGTTTCCCTCGAGCAAGTACTTGCCTTTGAATGCATAGTTGACACGGCCAAACAAAGAGCGGATGGCCCAATCGTTTTCACTTCCTGTTGTTGAAGTTGGATTCAACACTGAACTGGGAACATACAAGCCATAATCAATCATGCCCTGCTTGGATGCTGAAATGTTATAGTAATTGTAATACAACTGGTTGTATCCGGCAAAAGCAGAGAGGTCATGGTCTTTACCGAATGTAGTGGTATAGCGCAATACATTGTCCAGGGTGATCTGGTAGTTTTTATCGTAGCTATAGGTAGAAGAAAGATTGGCAGGGTTGGGCTGGAAGGTCATTTGCGTATTGGTAGCAAAATTCCAACGCACGCCTGCATCAGGATTTGTTCTTGCCCTGTACTCATTCTGGCGCATCTGGTAGTTGAACCTTGTTTCAAAGGACAGTCCTTTCAGGATGGTTGCAACAGCATATACAGTTGTATTGAACCTGGAGGTCTGGTCTTTACCTAGCCTGTTGTTCAGGAACGAAAATACGTTATTGGCTTGCTGGTTCTCGTCTGAAATCTGGGCATAACCATATTTGCCACCGTATTGTGGAATGATCCCTGGAGTCGTTGCACGGAGATAGGTAAATGCATCCGTCACATTTCCCATTGCATCATTTTGGAAAAGGGCAAATGTCTGAGACCCAACTGTCAGGAACTTGGTAACTTTAGACTCGATGTTTGACCTGAACTGATAACGCTGGCTCCAGGTATTTTCAATCGTACCCTGGTTGTTCAAATATCCCAGAGACAGGAGATAGGTTGTTTTATCTGATCCACCGTTGATGGATACATTGTGGTTCTGCACCAACCGATTGGAGAAAAATGCATCTGCCCAATCCGTATTGGGATAAGCCAGAAAATTAGGAACACCCAGGGGGTTCAATGCATCAGGGATTTTGCTGGCAGAATCCCAGGCAGCAATGTTCAAAGCACTGTACTTTGCAGCCTGTCCAAGATTGGTATGGGCCTCATTGGTATAGCGCATGTGATCAGCATAGTTCGTAACAAAATTGGGCATGTTCATCGGGCTGGTGGATGAGTAAATGCCATTGTAGGTAACAGATAATTTATTGCGGGTTCCCTTCTTTGTAGTAATCAAGATAACACCATTACCTGCTTGTGAACCATAGATGGAAGCAGAAGCGGCATCTTTCAAAACAGACACTGATTCAACATCCTGAGGATTGACTGCATCCAAAGCACCAATGACTCCATCGATGATGATCAATGGACTGGATCCACTCAAGGTTCCCCTACCCCTTACCGTTATTGATGCACCATCAGATCCGGGCTGACCAGAACCTTGTTGAACAGCAACTCCCGAAAGCAATCCAGCAAGAGAAGTGGAAAGGTTGGTGATGGGCCTGTCTTCAATCTGTTTGGCAGTAATGGTAGATACAGCTCCAGTCAGGTTTACTTTTTTCTGGGTAGCATATCCAACCACTACAACAGACTCCATGCTCTCTTCGGTGGGATCGAGCTTGATGCTCATGGTTGTCAGACCTTTCAAAACAACAGTTTCAATACTTCCATATCCAACACTGGAAACCAAGATGCGATCACCCACTTTTGCATTGATGGAAAAAGCCCCATTGGCATCAGATTTGGTACCTGCTTTTGTTGAATTGTTCACGATAGACGCTCCGGAAACAGGAGTATTGTCTTTGGAGGATACGACCACTCCCTTGTAAGCGGTTTGGGCGAAACTCAAGGACGAAATTACCGTTGCCATGATGAAAAGCAACAGCTTCCTGATGTTAATCAGTTGCATACAGTTTTGGTTTGATGAATAAATAATTAGGAGAGGTTTAGGTTGATAGCGGTTACTAAATTAATGTAATTGAATGGGTTAACAAATAAATTAAGTTGATGCCAGCTGTTATCCATTGACAAGATCCTCCTCCAGCTTCTCCAGTGACACTCCTTTTGTTTCCGGAACCTTGACAAAAACCCAAACCAGCTGAAGCGCCATCATACCTGCAAAAAATGCAAAGATGGGCCAGGGATTGTTTTTGAAAATGCCGTTCTCTGCATCCAGAAATACAGGAGTGACCAGGGTAATCAACGCTGCAAAAACCCAATGCACACTGGCACCGAATGACTGCCCCAGGGCCCTGATCTGATTGGGAAATATTTCTGCAATGAAAACCCAGATGACAGCCCCTTGACCTATTGCATGAGATGCTATAAAAACAAGCAAAAACGAAAGCAGGAAGGCAGGTGAAGCTGCAGCATAAAATGCCCAGGCCACCATGGAAAGGCTTAGGATATAACCAAGAGATCCAATGATCAGCAATGTTTTTCTTCCCAACCGGTCAATGAGGTACAAACCGACAAAAGTGAACAGGAGGTTGGTTCCACCTATGGCGATGGAATTGAAAAGTGAGTCTTTTGCTGCAAGACCAGCCCTTTCCAATATCTCAGGCGCGTAATAAAGAATGAAGTTGATGCCCGACACCTGGTTGAAAAATGCGATCATGAATGCAAGCCCAATGATGCGTTTGTTCCGTGCAGCAAAAAGTTCTTGACGGACGGCATCCTGCTTTTGGTTGTTCTTGCTTTCCAGCCAACGCGGACTCTCTGGTATGCCAATGACCATCACGGTATACAAAATGGATGGAACGGCCATCACCCCCAACATCCAACGCCAATCATTGCTGCCACCAAATCCTTCCAAAAAATAATTGGAAAGAAAGGCGATCAGGATGCCGAAGACAATGTTGAATTGATACATGGCCACCAACCTTCCTCTGGAAGCAGGTGTTGAAATCTCGGAAATATAGGTTGGCGCCACTACAGAAGATACGCCAATCCCGATTCCACCCAGGAACCTGAAAAATGAAAACGTATAAGGATCTTGTGCCAAAGCCGAGCCGATGGCAGACACACTGAAGAAGATCCCTATCCAGAAAAGGACCTTTTTCCTGCCATATTTTTCTGTTGGGATGCCCCCAAAAATAGAACCCAGGACAGTTCCCCACAGGGCCATCGACATGATGAAAAATCCATGAAAAAGTGGGGTGGTATGCCACAATTCCTTGATGGGAAGATTGGCTCCTGATATGACAACCGTATCAAAACCAAAAATAAAACCCGCCAAGGCGGCAATCAATGAAATGCCAAAAAGGCTTTTTCCACCTGTATTGCTGGAGATGTCCATTTGCAGTTGTTTTAATGAAGTAATTTAAGCATAAATTCATAAAACCCCAATGCGGTAAAAAGCAAGATGGCATTGAAGACCATAGCTGATTCACTTACATGATGGATTTTGACTTTTTAAATATTTTAAATAATTTGTTCATCAAATCAACACATGAACCGCAGAAATTTTTTGGATTTTTTTTCCTTTTCAACCCAAGACAAAAACCCCACTGTTGATCTTGCCATAGCAGGTGCTGGGCTTGGAGGAGTAGCTGCGGCCCTGGCTGCCTTGAGAAATGGCCTGCGTGTTGTCCTGACAGAAGAGACAGATTGGGTAGGCGGTCAGATTACTTCACAGGGGGTTCCTCCGGATGAACATCCCTGGATTGAAACACATGGTGCGCCCAAAACCTATCGTGAATACCGCAACCTTGTCCGTGATCATTACAAACGTTTTTATCCCTTAACGGAGGATGCCAAATCAAGGCCCAACCTCAACCCGGGAGATGGTGCCGTTTCCAGGCTCTGCCACGAGCCCCGTGTTGCGCATGCGGTAATGATTGAAATGCTGACTCAGTACCTGAGTACAGGACAACTTACCCTTTTGTTGCAGCACAAAGCGCAGAAGGCGGTGGTATCCAACAATTCCGTTGCATCGCTCTTGGTCAAGGATTTAAAAACAGGAAAATCAACAACCCTTGTTGCCAAGCATTTTATCGATGCCACCGAACTCGGCGATTTGCTACCGCTCACAGGAACAGAGTATGTTACCGGTACCGAATCCAAGGCTGAAACAGGTGAACTGCATGCACCAGAAAAAGCTGACCCAACCAATAACCAGTCCTTCACCATGTGTTTTGCCATGGATTATGTTGAAGGAGAAAACCATGTGATTGACAAACCTAAGGACTATGATTTCTGGAAAGAACATCTGCCGGCGCTTACACCAGCATGGTCAGGCAAGTTGCTGAGCCTAGAGTATTCCAGTCCAACTACGCTTCAACCCAAAGCCCTTGGATTTCATCCTGAAGGTATTGCCACTGGAGACAAACTGAACCTCTGGAATTACAGGAAAATCATCAACAAAAATAATTTTCTGCCCGGTGTGTACAAGAGTGATATCACCATTGTCAACTGGCCACAGAATGATTACATGCTAGGCAATATTGTTGATGTGAACGAAAAAGAATTCAAGAAACATGTTGACCGTGCCAAGCAACTCAGCCTCTCCCTGCTTTATTGGTTGCAGACTGAAGCACCAAGGCCTGATGGCGGAAAAGGCTGGCCAGGACTGCGTTTGAGAAATGATGTGATGGGCACTGCAGATGGTTTGGCCATGTATCCTTATATACGTGAATCAAGAAGGATCAAGGCTGAATTTACAATCCTGGAAGAACATGTTGGAAAGGAGCAGTCTTCACAATCAACCCTACCCAAAAACAACCGAGGGTCTGCACGCTTTGAAGACAGCGTTGGCATTGGATACTATCATATCGATCTACATCCCAGTTCCAACGGCAACAATTACATTGACTTCCCTTCCGTTCCCTTCCAGATTCCTTTGGGGGCCTTGCTTCCGATCAGAATGGAGAACATCATCCCTGCCAATAAGAACATCGGCACAACCCATATCACCAATGGATGTTACCGCTTGCATCCTGTAGAATGGAGCATTGGCGAAGCAGCTGGATGCCTGGTGTCCTATGCACAAAAAAATGGAATACAAACAAGAGCGGTGAGAAGCAATTCTCAACACATGTCTGCATTCCAGTCTTTTATCAGGGCCCAGGGAATTGAAACCGACTGGCCTGAAACGAAATAATTATTTCTTCAACTTGGACACCAACCAATTGGTATATTTCGTGCGTTGCTCGGCATAAGTCCAATGGCCGGTATCATGAAAAATGGAAGCCTGTTTGGGTGCGTTGATGGAATTGTATGCAGCGTAAAATGAAGTTGGAGGACAGGTTTCATCATTGAACCCCCAGGTATAATATCCTTCAATGTTTACCGCTTTGGCAAAATTCACGACATCATAATAGGCAAGGGTACTGATCACCTTTGGATTGCTGGTGTTCGCAACATTGTTAGGACTCAACATGTGTGGCCATCCACCAGCCCTGTTGGCTGCATAACCAGGTAGATCACAAAGGGCAGGATACAGGGCAGCAAGGTATTTCACCCGCTTGTCCAATGAAGCTGTGATGATGCTCAGGGCTCCTCCTTGGCTTCCTCCACTGACGGCCAGGTTTTGCCCGTCGAAAGCAGGCAAACTGAAAATCAGGTCATTGGAGCGGATGGTATTGGCATATACCCGCTTGTAATAATACTTGTCGCGGTCGTCCATGTTGTAGGTAAAATAACTTTTCAATCCACCCACAACCAGGTCTGCATAAACAGATGGATCAAGGATGACGGAGATGCCATGGATACCAATGGTCAATACAATTACGCCCTGGTCGGCCAATTCAAGGTCCGGACCATAGGCACGGACGCCTGCTCCAGGCACCTGCAATACTGCAGGATATTTTCCCGCTGCTTTGGGGATGCAAAGAATACCATAGATCCTTGACCCGCCATAACCTTGGCAGTTCACGTGGTAAACATTTGTTTTGGCGGATGAACGCTCAGGAAGCAAAGTCATTTTGGTATCAAGTGGAAGCTTGGCCAGTTCATCACTGGTGCTTTTCCAAAATGCGTCAAAATCTGCGGGCTTGGTTACAACTGGTTGAATCTTGGTGATGTCATAACCGGTTGTTGTAAGGTTCCTGTATTGCTTGCCATCAACCGTTGCAGTAGCAACGCAACGCAGGAAGCCAGGCTCTTTCATGGCAATACCCGAAGTGGTAAACTTGCCTTCTTTCAACAAAACGGAATCCTCCTTGATAGGCTTCATTCTTTCCGGGCCAATCTGGTAATGGACCATCACGTTTTTCTGTGGTACACCAAACTTCAACACCTGAATGGTGAAGGTGGAGGGTTCACCCATGGTGTACTCCCAGTTGTCGTGGTTGGGTGTAATGACAATGTTAACAGGCTGAACAGTTGGCTGGGCAAGAACAAAAGAGCAGACCAACAAAACAGATACAAAAAGAATAAGCTTCTGGAAACGCATCGTTGTGGATTTATGTAAACAAAAAAGAATCAATAGTAATAACCGAAAATGATGTTCATCTCATCTTCACTTGTCAAACCAAAGGCAACCGCTTTTGAAGAACTGTTGTAGTAGGTAACCTCAGAGGTCAATCCCTCCCCTGGCTGCAACACTATGGGTGTGGCAAAAGATTTTACAAATGGATGCAGCCAATCGGTATTGGTATAGACCAGTTCTCCATTGCGGGGCCCACCAGATATTTTGATGTCAAATTTTTCACCAAAACGGTGAAAATGGGATGTCAACATGACAACTCTTGTTACCGTATTGAAGGTGAATGTTTTGGAAAAAGTCTTTCGCTGGCCCGCAGGAATTGAAATGTCAAGATTGTTCAAATCAAGTGTCTTGGCAACAAACTGAACATTGGCTACAGGAATGGTATGAAAATTCACGTAGTTCTCTCCTTTCAACAGCAGGTTTGTCTTGTTGAAATAATGGGCGTTGAGGTCCAGCGGAGTGAGCGGGTCTACCTTGAGCGCAACACCCTGCGGCAAGGTTATATCTGAATTGACATCGGTACCCCCTCCAAAGAAAACATGGTTTTGCATTTCCCCTGCAGTGATCAAATTGAGCGAACCGTCAAGGTTGCGGATGTCACGCAGCACATTGGGTTTGGGTAGTGTATTCGCATTGCGAAAACCATAGACCACAAAATGGTGGCTATTGGACCTTCCCTTCATCTCTATGCGGTTAACATAGACTGGTTCTGCATTGGGCGTGTTGACACGAAAGAAAACTTCCCGCTCAAAATTTTTGGGAACATCAAAAAGATCAATCTTCATTTGAAACCCTTTGCCTGTAGCAGGTGCAGCAAGGGGTGTGATGTCTTGCTGACAGGCGGTACTGTCTTTCAATACATCGGCACTGATGCCCGTTTCAGTAGCAGTTGCTCCCGCGTTGATCCATCTCTTGACAAACTCTACCTGGCCTTGGGTGAGGTAATTTCCGCCCAAAGGCATTTGACTGCCAAAATTGGATGATGCACTGTGGTGGGTAGATTGACAGGATATTTTATGAAAAAGAAAACTGTTGTCTGCATCAAATGGCTTGACCAGCTGGAGCTTTAGCGCCGCTGCTGCCGGATTCTTGGCCATCTTGCCCACCAGATTGGAAAACGCATTTCCCTTGGAGAGCACAAGACCATGCTGGGCAAAACTGGCATCTGATGTGGAGGAGTGGCATCCACTGGTTGCACAGGAAGTAGCAAATACCTGTTCTTCGATGATCTCAAAAGAAAGTCTTTCTGGAGGAGTTTCCGCAGTCTTTTTTTCACAGGAGTTCAAGGCAAAAAATAACATTGCCAGCAGACCCAATATGGAAGCAAATGGTTTCATCTGATTTTCGTCTTTACTGCTGTAATATAATTTTATTTGATGAATTATGGTGCAGATTAGAAAGACGATCGCGCGCCCTTTGGGCGCGCGATCATAAAATATGCTGTCAAAAACGGGCTTATTGCGTTACTTCAATTTCAACCCTTCTGTTCTTCTTTGCTTCCTTGATGCTACGGGTCTGGATCACTGGCCTTTCTTCGCCGAAGAAATCCATGGACACCCTTGATGGATCAATACCCATTTTCTTAAGGTAGTTCATTGCCGCTTTAGAACGGCGAGAAGATAATTTTTTGTTGTAGCCTTCTCCACCTTCTACGTCAGTATGACCATTTAATGTACACTTGTAGGCACTGTTTTCATTCAGCTTTGCTTTTACTTCATTCAGTATGACAGCACTTTCAGCAGTGATTACATGCTGATCAAAATCAAAGTAAATGATATACTTGAATACTTCAGGAGCGGCAGGTGGTGGTGGTGGCGCTACCACAACAGGCTTCTTGTCTTTTACCAATAGATCAACAGGAGACTTGCTGGTGAAATTGTTGTTGGTATTAAAATTGACAGTTTGATCACCACTTGGATCGTTTGCGATCACGCGGTATTCCCTGTTGGGCCTTGCGTTGAAGGTATATTTTCCTTTCCCGTCAGTAACAACAGCATCAACAGGAACAAAGTTTCCCTCATCATTCTTCTCATACAATGTCACTTTCACTCCTGCTTTACCGGCATTGGTCTCTTCGCTGATCACTGTTCCACTAACCTTCACTATTTTCTTCTCATATCCAAATTTGTAGATATCATCAGAACCAAGCCTGTCAGAAGTAAAATATCCAGTTTTCAAATCGGATGCTACGGTAAATCCAAAATCATCATAGGATGAGTTGACTGGTGAAGGGAGATGATGAACGTTTGATGCAGTATTTCCCTTAAAACTGGCCATGTAAATGTCAAGACCACCTAATCCAGGATGTCCGTCAGTACTGAAATATAAACTGCCATTGGGGCTGAACGAAGGGAACAATTCATTTCCCTTAGAATTCACGCCATTCAATGCAATTGGATTGCTCCAGGTGCTGTCAGAAGTTTTTTCAGCAACATAAAGATCATATCCACCTTTGCCACCAGCCATGTTTGAACTGAAGACCAGTGTTGTGCCGTTGGCATGAATAGCGGGATGCATTACTGAGTGATCCTTGCCATCAGCAAAAACAAATTTTGCACCTGAAAGTGTAGCACCGTTTCTGTTTGCCGCTACAATACCAACAGTCCTGATCTTGTTTTTCAATTTTTCCTGACGGTTTGCACTGAAATACAATTTACCAGCGGCCCCGTTGTATGTTGCATGTGCGATGTTGTAGGAGAATTTTTCTGCCAATACAACAGGAGTTGCAATGGCATCAATGGCTTTCATTTTGCGCAGCAGGTCGTTGGGGATTTTTACTGTGCTCAACAAATCAAAGTCAGAGAGTGCATAGTGTGTTGCCAACAATTCTGGTTGCTTTGCATCCAATTTTTTTGGATCATATAACTTTCTTGCAGAAGGCAATGCAACAGCAGAAAGGCTTTCGGCATTTCCAACCTGCAGCATGCGGTTGTATCCCATGTTGTCCCAAGCCATTACACCGTTCTTGCTGTATTTTTTAGGCTGATTGGTTGTCCAGATGATGGCACTGTCCACCAAGACGGGAGAAAACTCACGAAAATACTCGGTATTGATTCCATCAAGATAAGATACTGACCAATCTGCAGAATCCTTCATCATGGCAGTTGTAGACTGAAAACCTTTTGCCCTGTCTGAAAATCCTGCCATAGACTTGAGCAATGAAGCTGCTTCACCATATTTGCCCAGGATTGCACTCAATTCTGCTTTTCTATATTGGATGGCATCTGATGAAGACGAAAGCCTTCCATACCATACATAGGCACTGTCATAATTCCTGGTCAACCAATAACAATCCGCGACTTTCGCAGCAGCATCCTCTTTTTTTGAAGATGGTGTTGCAGATTTTGAAGCCCGGACATAGGCCTGACGATAGTAAGCCAGCGCATTGGAGTATTGCAGGTCATTGTAAGATTTGTCGCCTTTCGACAACAGCATGGTTACAACATCTTGTGCTTGCAGCATTGAAACTGAAAACAACAAGAAAACGATTGATAAAGACTTTTTATATGAGATCATGATTTAGAAATATCTGGGTGAAACGATCTTTTTTCCTTGCTTTCCGCCAAGCTCGTAGCGCAGCATGAACTCATGGGTTCCGCTGTTGTAATTGACCAAGTCGGAGATGTTGTAGTCATACGCATAACCAAGCCTGAACATGGGGTTCAGTTTCAGCTCAATCATACCAACAACCGCGTCGCTTGTACGGTAGCTTCCACCAAAACCGATGATATCATTCACCCATACGTTCATGTTGAGGTCTGCCTGAAGTGGGGCTCCAGAGCTTGCTTTCAGCAAGGTGGAAGGTTTGATGACAACTGATTCGGAAACTGGAATCACATAGCCTGCAGAAAGGAAATAATGCCCTTCGGCGCCTGCCTGCTGAATCACTGCCTGGCCATCACTGCTCACCTTGGTTTTCATGAGTGCCGGTGCAGAAAGACCTACATACCAACGTTCGCCTGAGAGCAAAGCACCCAAGCCTGCTGTAGGCAGGAACTTGTTGATGACAGTTTGCAAGGAAGGATCACCTACATCATATGGGTTGGTCTTGTTGTAATTGATGTTGTAATTCAACATCCCAAAGTTCAGGCCCAGGGAAAGTGTTGAACGCTCAAAAGGTGCACTGTAAGAATAAAACCCTTGAAAACCTGTTGTCTTCTCAACACCTAACTTATCATAATACATCTGAGCACCCCAACTGTGGTTACGGCCTTCTACCCTGCTGTCGTATGTTACAGACCCACTGGTTGGCGCTCCAGGAAAACCAGACCACTGGCTTCTCAAAAGCATGGTAAGGTTGGGCACTTCCCTGCTACCGGTGTAGGCAGGGTTGATGTTCATCATGTTGAACATGTATTGGGAATACATAGGAGTCTGCTGAGCAGCGGCATCACCCATGATGAGCATCCCAAATATTGCTGTGATTATCGTTATCTTTTTCATAATTGTTTTTTTGTTGTAGGATCCTTTTGTTACCGGTTATTAATAATCACGCTTGATGGTGAGATAACCTTTTCTTACATCCTTGTTGGTGAATACACCACCTGTAAGTTCAACCAGGTAATAATAGGTTCCTTGTGGCAAGAGATTACCCAATGCGCCATTGGTTCCGGTTCCATACCAATCATTCTTGTAATCAGCAGTCTTGTAAACTACCTGACCCCATCTGTTGAAAACGGTTACACCCACTTTCACATTTGAAGGACGAAGGATGATCCACTTGTCATTGAATCCGTCATTGTTTGGTGTGATCACATCAGATATTTTGATGTCAACCATTGGCAACACTGTCAAAGTTGGCAGACCAGCACCATGCTTACGACCATTTGATACAGTCGTATCGATGGATTGCCTTGTTACATTGAACCACTTGGCCGCTGCACTACCCTCTGCGGTGTTGTTTACATTTCCGGAATAGCCATTCGGAAGCACCTTCACGGTGATTTCAATGGTCTCTTTGCCATATCCTGCAAGCGTAACACCAGATCCAAGCAAGTTAACCTGTGAACGACCATCGAAACCTGCAGCCGCAGTAAGACCGCTGCTTAACTTGACAGATTGTACACTGAAGGTCACTGGGGAAACAAAAGTCTTGGTCAGGTCTTCTTTTACCTGCAGGCTGTTCAATGGTTCCTTGCGGGTGTTTCTTACCACAATTGTATAGGTATAAGTGAAGCTACCATCCGTTGCCAATACAGGTTTAGAAGCTGTCTTGAAGATCAAGAGTGGCTCATTGTCTGGTATACCATCATTGGTGCTGTCAAGTTCACGGTAATCTGGAATACCATCACCATCACTGTCAAGAGGCTTGGTAGGATCGGGTCCTGCCTCATCAAGATCAGGGATGCCATCGTTGTCTGAATCCAACTCACGGAAGTCAGGTATGCCATCTTTATCAGTGTCAACCGGATTCTTAGGATCTGGGCCTGCTTCTACTGAATCAGGAATACCATCATTATCAGAATCAAGATCACGGTAATCAGGTGTACCATCCTTGTCTGTATCTACTGGATTCTTAGGATCTGTACCTGCCTCTACTGCATCAGGAATGCCATCGTTGTCAGAATCCAACTCACGGTAGTCAGGAATACCATCCTTGTCCGTATCCAGTGGTTTGGAACCATCAGGTCCTCTTTCGATAGCATCAGGAATACCATCGTTATCAGAATCAAGATCACGGTAATCAGGGATACCATCCTTGTCTGTATCCAGAGGCTTGGAACCATCAGGTCCTCTTTCGATAGCATCAGGAATACCATCGTTATCAGAATCAAGGTCGCGGTAATCAGGTGTACCATCCTTGTCCGTATCGATTGGATTCTTAGGATCTGGGCCAGCTTCTACTGCATCAGGAATGCCATCGTTGTCAGAATCCAACTCACGGTAGTCAGGAATACCATCTTTATCCGTATCAATTGGATTTTTAGGATCTGCACCAGCTTCTACTGCATCAGGAATACCATCACCATCACTGTCAACATCACGGAAATCTGGCTTGCCATCTTTGTCTGTATCAAGGGGAACAATTGGTGTTCCTCCATTGTCCTTGTCATAGGCATCATCAATACCATCTTTATCGGTGTCTTTACCAGCAGGCTTCACATAAGTACCCTGGCCTTCAGTGTTGTCAGGAATGCCATCAGCATCGCTGTCAACATCCTGGAAATCACGTTTGCCATCGCCATCTGTATCAGGCCCTGTCAATCCACCCTTTGCAGATGAAGGAACACCTTTGCTGTCTATTGCACCATCTGCACGACCATCTTTGTCTGCATCAGTACCGTCAGCTTCCAACACATCAGTCAGGCCATCACCATCACTGTCCAGATCCAGGTAATCAGGAATCTTGTCACCATCGGTATCAATGATGGCAGGACCTGCACCATTCTCTGCTCTGTCAGTGATGCCATCATTGTCACTGTCAATATCAAGGTAATCAGGAATACCATCACCATCAGTATCAAGCGGCTTACCAGGTGTTGGCCCATATTCTTTGTCATCTGGAATACCATCACCATCACTGTCAACATCACGGAAGTCTGGGATGCCATCGCCATCTGTATCTTTTGTTCCCTCTTCCTTATCAGTTAGACCATCACCATCACTATCCAGGTCACGGAAATCAGGTTTACCATCTTTATCGGTATCAACAGGAACGATTGGCGTTCCTCCATTGTCTTTGTCATAGGCATCATCAATGCCATCCTTGTCGGTGTCTTTACCAGCAGGCTTCACATAAGTGCCCTGGCCTTCAGTGTTATCAGGAATACCATCAGCATCGCTGTCTACATCCTGGAAATCACGCTTGCCATCACCATCTGTGTCAGGGGCTGTCAATCCGCCTTTTGCAGAAGAAGGAACACCTTTGCTATCTACACTGCCATCTGCACGACCATCTTTGTCTGCGTCAGTGCCATCTGCTTCCAGCACATCGGTCAAGCCATCACCATCGCTATCAAGATCAAGGTAATCAGGAATCTTGTCACCATCGGTATCAAGAATCGCTGGACCTGCACCATTCTCTGAAATGTCGGTTATGCCATCATTGTCACTGTCAATGTCCAAATAATCAGGGATGCCATCACCATCTGTATCAAGCGGCTTGCCAGGCGTTGGACCATATTCCTTGTCATCAGGAATACCATCACCATCACTGTCTACATCACGGTAATCAGGGATGCCATCGCCATCTGTATCTTTTGTTCCTTCTTCCTTGTCAGGAATGCCATCGCCATCACTGTCTACATCACGGAAATCTGGTTTGCCATCTTTGTCCGTATCAACAGGAACGATTGGTGTTCCTCCATTGTCGTTGTCATAGGCATCATCAATGCCATCTTTATCAGTGTCTTTGCCAACAGGCTTCACATAAGTGCCCTGGCCTTCAGTGTTGTCAGGAATTCCATCAGCATCGCTGTCAACATCCTGGAAGTCACGTTTGCCATCACCATCGGTATCTGGTGCTGTCAATCCGCCCTTCGCAGATGAAGGAACACCTTTGCTGTCAGCAGTTCCATCCGCACGACCATCTTTGTCTGCATCAGTACCATCAGCCTCCAACACGTCAGTCAGGCCATCACCATCACTGTCCAAATCCAGGTAATCAGGAATACTGTCACCATCTGTATCGAGAATCGCAGGACCTGCACCATTCTCTGAGATGTCGGTTATACCATCATTGTCACTGTCAATATCAAGGTAATCAGGTATGCCATCACCATCGGTATCAATAGGCTTACCAGGTGTTGAGCCATATTCTTTGTCATCTGGTATACCATCACCATCACTGTCAACATCACGGAAATCTGGTACGCCATCACCGTCTGTATCTTTTATTCCTTCTTCTTTGTCAGGAATACCGTCTCCATCACTGTCTACATCATAAGGATCTGTTTTGCCATCCTTATCGGTATCTGGAGGGGTTAATCCGCCATTTGCAGAGGCAGGAACACCGTTTGCATCAACTGCACCGTCAGCCTTGCCATCCTTGTCTGCATCGGTACCATTTGCTTCGTAAACATCACTGATTCCATCCGCATCACTGTCAAGATCAAATTTATTGGGTGTGCCGTCTCCATCAGTGTCACATGTTTCAGCAGAAGGAGAGCAAGCTGCATTCTCAACAGTGTCGAGGATGCCGTCGTTATCGTCATCGAGATCATCTTCATCAGCAATTCCGTCGCCATCAAAATCTGGAACGATAACCAATGAAATAGCAGTTGCAGGGCTTGTACAGCCATTTGCATTGGCCACTACAGAAAGTGTTCCACCAGTTGTACCAGCAGTAAGTGTAATGCTGTTGGTTGTGGAAGTTCCTACCCAACCTGTTGGTGTTGACCATGTATAGCTTGTAGCGCCAGTTACTGCAGTTGCAGTGTAGGTTTGAGAAGAGCCTGCTACAACCCTCAATTTACCTGCGATTGAAGCAGGGGCTGAAGGAATTGCAAACTCTTGAGTAGCAGTTCCGACACTGATAGCACTTGGACAACCATCAGCACTTGTGGTTACTACAGCATATGATCCATTTGTTGTAGCAGTATAGGTTTGGTTGGTTGCATCGCTGATTGGAGATCCATTCTTGTACCACTGGTTACCGGTAGTAGCGGAAGATGTCAATACCACACTACCACCTGTACAGAAAGATGTAGCACTAGCACTGATGCTTGGTGTGGATGGAGCAGCATTAACAGTTACTGCTGTTCCTGCACTTGCTGCACTTGAACAACCTGAAGTTGTAACAATTACAGTGTAAGCACCGGAAGCAGTTGCGCTATAGGTTTGGCTTGTCGCACCGTCGATCGCAGATCCATCCTTGTACCACTGGTTGCCAGAGGCAGCAGATGAAGTCAATACAACAGATCCACCTGCGCAGAAAGTAGTTACACCACCAGCAGTAATAGTTGGTGTGGATGGTATTGGATTAACCGTTACCGTTGTTCCACCGCTCGCTGCACTTGAACAACCTGAAGTTGTAACAATTACAGTGTAAGCACCAGAAGCAGTTGCACTATAAGTTTGGTTGGTTGCACCACTGATCGCAGATCCATCTTTGTACCACTGGTTGCCACTTGCAGAAGATGAAGTCAATACAACGCTACCGCCTGAACAGAAAGTTGTTGCACCACCAGCACTGATAGTTGGTGTAGAGGGTATTGGATTGACCGTTACTGTAATGGTATTTGAATAGGCAGTACTGGTTCCATCAGTTGCCTTTCTTCTGAAATAAGTAGTTACTGATAACGGGCCAGGTGCATATGTTGCACTCAGTTGGCCAGAAATTGCTGTAAATGTTGAATTGTTCGGGCTTGATTCCCATTGGTAAGTAATAGCACCTGCACCGCCACTTGCTGACGAAGTAGAAGTAAATGCTGCTGGTGTTACTCCAGCACAAATCGTTTGATCTGCAGCCACTACACCACCAATGAGTGATGAAGAAACAGTCACTACAACTGTTTGCGTTGTAGTACAACTAGCAGCAGATGTTCCAGTTACAGTGTAAGTTGTAGTAGAAGCTGGGCTTGCAGTAACCGTTGCTCCACTTGTTGCAGATAAACCTGTTGAAGGAGTCCAAGAATAAGTACTTGCACCAGATGCCGTAAGGGATACATTACCACTCGGCGCAATTGTTGCTGAACTAGGTGACACGGAAACAGTTGGCAAATTATTATTTGTCAATACCACATCATCAGATGATGCTGTACAACTACCACTTGAAATTGTCCACCTCAAAGTAGCAGAAGTTCCAACAGGAACGCCAGTAACACTTGAAGTATTCGAAGCGGTGGTAACAATTGTTGCGGTTCCACTTATTAGACTCCAAGCACCTGTTCCTGAAGTTGGATTGTTTCCAGCAAGGGTGAATGAGCCACTATTACAATTTGCCTGATCAACACCAGCATTTGCTGATGTAGGAGCACCTGTAACAGTTCCGGTACCAATTGAAAGAGTTTTGGAAGAAACGCCTGTCGAGCTGGCAGTTATACTTCCACTGTAACTTCCTATGGCAGTTGCTGCAGCTATGCGAATATATACAGTGGTAGATGAAACTGTTTTATTACTGCCACCGCCAGATGCAGTTAAAGTTATGCTTGTGGCATATCCACTAATAGCGGAGGTCGTTGAAATTTCATATCCTGTTGGAGCGTTAAGTACAATATTATTTGAAAGACCAGCGCCAGAAACAGTAAAACTTTGGCTTGCTGAAGCAGTTCCAACACAAGTTGAGAACTCGGAAAAACTACCCGTCAGTGTTATAGCATTTTGAAAATCCAAAAGAGCGTTGAGAGCATTTCCTATGGGATCTGAAGAAGTACCTACAGAACCAGAGCCTGGGAAAAGAGCTTCATTTCCTGCTACAACCAGCCAAAATGCCCTACCTGTTGGAATTACACCACCAGCGACAGTAGTTTCATAAAAGTAAAAACCTTCTGAAAGACCACTAGATTTTTGATGCCTGGAAATTACTCCATTCAATGTAATAACATTATTCGATGCATCCGTGTAGATAAAATAACCAGCAATATCGTTATCAGTTGCAAAACGTGTTCCTGATAAATAAGAGACAAACTTAAAGTTTGACCCGGTAATCAATGTGCCTGCAGAGATTGTAATAGAAGATGTCTCTTCGGCATATGTACCAATACCAGTGTAAGCCTGTGAAAGACCAATTTCAGCAGCTTGGCTTTTCTGATTTGAAAGAAATGGCAATACAAATGCCAGTAACAAACACGATAGTGCTTTTCTGATTGACTCAGTCATGAACAATAATTTTAAATTAAATTACTTGATGAAGGTTTTCCAAAAGGGAGATCGGAGATTGGGGGTTTTCAAAAGATAACAAGCTGACTTGAACGCCAACCGGATTGATAGGATACAAAGAAACCTTAAAAATACTTTTAAGCAAAATAATCCTAAATCGCTCTTGTTTACTTTCTTGAAATAGCTGTGCACTTTTTTATCAGCATGATATTTTGATACATTTTGTGGACTTTTATGCTAAAAAATAGCTGATCTATATAAAAAAAGTAAACATTTTTACTACCTGACCCTACTAATTCCTACTTTTATTTCGATAGAAATCTAGCATCTGGTTGGGCGACTCAAAGCTTGTGTACTTTTTAAACGCCTTATAAAAGCCCGATCTGGAACTAAAACCAACCATTTTTGCAATGGCATCAATCGAAAAATCCAAAACCTCCACTCTTTTTACCAATAATTCTTCGAGGTAAACAAACCGAATTTTATTTACATATTCCGGGAAGCCCATTCCAAGGGTTGATTTTATGGCATTGGAAACAACCCTGGGGTGAAGCAATAGACCCGTTGAAAGATCTGAAAGAGAAAATTCAGGATTCAGGAAAGGTTGTTTAAGCTGAATAAATTGATCAATCCTTGTCATGATCTCCGTTTTCAAGCCTTCGTCTCCACCTTGCTGAACAATAAGTTCTTGGCCTGTAGTCATTGATTCGCCTTCGACCGGGATTTCAATATCTTTCTTCACCTTATAACCCTGATAGTCAACATATTGAGACCCTGGAGACAGTATGGCGTTTTCGAAAACTAGTCCTTTCAATAATTCTGGCCTGGCAATCAAAAAGAAGGCACTGGCAATGATTTCTACGCAAACCAAGGCCATTTGAACGAAGGTTGTATTCTCAAAGTAATTTGCCCAAATAGCTGAAGCAAAGATGGCAAGACCCAAAAATGATTGAATGATGGCATCGAACAATAGCCAGGTAATCAGGATCCTGTTCCCATGCTGTAACTCAACAGACGCATGCTTCTTGAAATCATACAACATCTTCCATAAAAAGATGAGGTATCCTAGAAAAACCACAAATTTTACCCGCAAAACAACAACATAGGCCAGTCCAAACGTATCTGGCTTGTACCATGGGCTTGGATATATCCCTTTGTTATAAATGAATTCAAGCTTTTCAGCGCCAGAAAGCATGAAAATGGGAATTAACCCAATTGCAGAAACCAGGAAAGGGATAAAATGCAACAGATCTTTATTCTGAAACTTCTGATAAGGCCTAAGTGTTGTTCTGCAAAACAGGTAACAAAGGGGGCCAAAAAGAAATTGCATGGGAGAAACAACTCGATAAAGGTGAGGCAACTTGACAATCAAGCCATTTGCAATAGAAAGATTGACAAACAGACTGGTTACATATATAAAATATACAGATATGAAGAAATAATAAGCCAAAGGTTTACGACGGATCAAAAATGCCGAGGTAAAAATGAACCCAAACAATGAAATGCTAAAAAAAGAATCAACCAAATATGACATGAGAGGCAAAATGATAAACGAGAACCAAAAATAGAAAAAGATCATTGCTTATGGGTAGCTAATTTGGATTTTTAATGGTTTATCATTGCAGTTGAATTTCAACATCATTAAAATGAGATCTACCAATAAGTTGCTACTGGCACTACCACTGTGCTTCTCTTTCTATGCAAATTCTTTTGGACATTCGTTCTCAACTGGAGACTCTATACCAGATAACCACAACAAACAATGGATTGCACCCGCCGCCCTTTTCACAGCTGGTTCAAGCATTGCTGCCATACCATCATTGAGAAAGATTGAATCCAATGTATACAATGGCTTCAACCCCAAAAGAAAATTCACACACATCGATGACTATACGCAGTACCTGCCAGCAGTGGCCGTTTTTGCACTGGATGCAGCAGGACTGAAAGGAAGAACCAAGCCACAACAACAATTGCTTCTGTACGCATTGGGCAATATCACTGCCACAGCGGTTGTCCAACCAATGAAAAGAATCATTGGAAGAGAGCGCCCCAACAAATCAGATTTCCACTCCTTCCCATCCGGGCATACGAGCACTGCATTTGTTGCAGCAGAATTCCTGCACCAGGAATATGGCCATTACTCCCCCTGGATCAGTGTTGCAGGGTATGCAACAGCAGCTGCAACAGGCTACCTCAGGCTCTATAACAACCAACATTGGCTGGGTGATGTATTGGCGGGTGCTGCTATCGGCATGGCATCCACCAAATTCATTTATTGGATGGAAAAGAAAATAAAAAACAAAAAGACCCGCAAGATTCAGGGCCTCTGATGGCTATTTGAACAATTCTTTCCATCCTGCCTTCATGAAAGGCAACTGCGGAAGGGTATTCAATAAAATCAATTCCTCCGGCAACTTTGTTTCATTGTCCAGGAACCTGAAAATGCGTTGAATCGGATTGCGGCTGAACAAGAGGGTGAAAATCCTTGCGCCTGGCATCTTTTTGTGAAACAGCATGTGCAGCAATACCCGGTCGTACCACATGAATCTTTTTTGTAAACCCGATTGTTTCAGGAATGGATGGCCGGAAACCGCCAATTGGTCTACCAGCGCAGCAACATGCTTCTGGATAAACCTGAAAGTATATCCACTGGATGGCTTTGTTTGTCCCCCCGCTGTTCCCAAATGAACAATATTTCCATCAACAGGAGTAAAAACATGGTCGGTCATGGGAATGACCCCAAACTCCTCTTCAACCAAACTGTAATCAGTGATGTTCAAGTACTCCTTCAAATATTGCCGGAGGCCTGCGTCATACGCTTCCTGTTCCAGCAATGAAGGTGTAAAAAGAGTGAATTCTACCAAGGCCTTGTTGGCTGAAAAAGGCATCACATAAACAAAAGTTGTTCCATTGTCCTGGGCGACCCGAAAATCCATGAGTGTGGGCTGGGCAGGATCAAACACAGGTTCTTTTGTTTCAATGATCCAGCCCTTGAAATGCTGCAAAAGATAATAGGTATTATCGGCCAATGAAAGTTCTTCAAAAAGGATGCTGTTAAAGGCAAAGTTGCCCCGGAAAATTTCGTTTCCTGCACTGACCTCAACCCCGCCATCCACCTTATCAATTCTATGAACGGTCTCATGCACCATATCAACCCTTCCAGATTGCGTGATACGATCATAACAATGGTTGTAGAAATCAATCCCACGAATCATTTTATAGGCATAAGGACCCAGGTTTTTCAATGCACCATATCCAAGGCCATGGAACCAGGCCTTTTCCCATTTGCGAAAAACAATCTCATCAAAAAATCCGGATTTTTTTTCCCAATAACACCAGGTACGGTCATTGGTACGGTTTTGCTCTTTTTCAATCAAGAGAATTGACTTGTTGGCCAGCGAAGGCTCTTGCAGTACATGCAGGATAAAGCTCAATCCTGCGCAACCACCACCTGTGACAATGTAATCGTATTTATCCTTCAGGGGCATATTCCACCTTCTTGCCTTTCATAAGCTGCTTGTCCCGCCTTACTTTCTCCCAGTACTTCTTGTGGACATAGAGCATGCCAAAACTCTCCCCCTGGTGCTTGTGGAGGTGCTTGTGGTGCATCTTGTGGGCCCAACGGATGGCACGGATATAAGTATTGTTGCTACGGGAAAACCATTTGAATCGCTGGTGGATGATCACATCATGGACAATAAAATAAGCAAAGCCATAGGCCATGATCCCAAAGCCGATGGCATGCAGCCACCAAAAACCCGGGGTTTGCATACCATACATGATGCTCAACATGCTGGGGATCGCAAAAATCACAAAAAAGGCATCATTTTTCTCAAAAAAGCCAGGCTCTACCTGATGATGGTCTTTGTGGAGGTACCAAAGAAAGCCATGCATCACCCAACGGTGAGTACACCAGGTGATGGCTTCCATCAGCAAAAAAACACCCAATACGATCAAAAAATACAGAACGGCTATCATGTGCGTAAAGTTAAGGCAATGTATGGTTACTAAACACGGGAACGGTCTTCAATGTTCGCCGTCAACTGAATTGGCGCATGATTAAAAAACTGAATGGTGATGACATCCGTCAGCCAAATTGGAAGGCGGGGATGCTTTATTTGTATAAATATTCCATCGCCATGGGCACCGCATTGTTTTACAAGGAATTGGGCAAACTATTGTACGCCATCGCCATCGCAGATGAAACGGTGACCGAACAAGAAAAGGCAGCAGTGAGCCAACTGATCAGGGAAAGGCTGTTGCACAAGGAAAGGGATGAAGACCGTTTCGGATCCAATGAGGCATGGATTACACAGTTCTCTTTTGATACGGCAGAAGACAGCTATACCACTGCTGAAGAAGCGTTTCAGGAATTCCTGGACTTTGCAAAAGCTTACAAACATGAACTGACCGACCAGGACCTGGATGTTTGCATCAGCCTTTCAGAACACATGGCAGACGCCTATCATCATGTCAACGAAAAAGAACATGCCATGCTGAAAGAATTGCGTGAATTCCTGAGAACAATCAACGGACCAAAACTTATTTTTTAACGCTCTCAAACCATACCAGCATGAAAAAAATTCTCCTTGTTTTTGACGGAAACCATTTTTCAGAAGGCGCTTTCCGCATGGCCTCTTTTCTCAACGAATTTGAGCCCATCCTGGCCACAGGCGTATTCCTGCAACCGATAGACTACCGCGACATCATTGGATACAGTGGCATGGGAACTGCAACGCCCATCACCGTTGCTCCTCCTCAATCGGATGAAGGCCTGATCAACCGGAACATGCGGTATTTTGAACAAAAATGCCAACATGCAGGGCTTGAATTCAGGTGTCATCGCGACACAGACCTGTTTGCCCTGCAGGAACTGCAAACCGAAACCCGTTTCGCAGACCTCATGATCCTGAGCAGTGAAATATTTTATGAGAATGTAGGCAAAGAGCAGCCCAATGACTACCTCCGGAAAGTGCTTCGTCAAACAGAATGTCCTGTCTTGCTGGTTCCCGAAAAATATGCGCTGCCCAGCAGAATCATGCTGGCGTACGATGGAAAAGCGGATTCCGTTTTTGCCATCAAACAGTTCACCTACCTTTTCCCCCAATTGTTTCACTGGGAAACCAAGCTGATTTCCCTTGAAGAGGAAAATGAACCTCTCCCTCACCAGGAACTAATTGAAGAGCTGGCAGCAAAGCATTTTTCCAACCTGACCCTTGAAGCCGTTACACACGAAACGGCAGAAACATTCGCCAGCTGGGTGGCGGAACAAACTGAATACATGCTGGTGACAGGCGCCTACGGAAGAAGTGAGCTGTCCAACCTTTTCAAAAAAAGCTTCCTCTCTGATGTGATCGGACAGCACAAGATACCCGTGTTTGTTGCGCACAAGTAGTCGCCAAAACTGCTACCTTTGCCCATCTTAAATCAAGCATATGGCAAAAGGTCCTGTTTCAGCGTTCATTCAACACCACTACCGTCATTTCAATGCAGCTGCCCTTGTTGATGCAGCCAAAGGCTACGAACAACACCTGCTCGAAGGCGGTAAAATGATGGTTACCCTTGCAGGTGCCATGAGTACTGCTGAACTCGGTGTTTCTTTGGCTGAAATGATCAGACAGGGCAAGATTGACATCATTTCTTGTACAGGCGCCAACCTTGAAGAGGATATCATGAATCTTGTGGCACACAGCCACTACAAGCGTGTTCCCAACTACCGCGACCTTCCTCCTCAACAGGAATGGGAATTGCTGGAGCAGGGATTGAACAGGGTGACCGATACCTGCATTCCTGAAGAGGAAGCATTCAGAAGGATTCAACACCATATCGTGAAGCTTTGGAAAGATGCTGATGCGAAGGGTGAAAGATATTTTCCGCATGAGTTCATGTATCAACTGCTGAACAGCGGTGTGATGAAGGCTGATTATGAAATCGACACCAAAGACAGCTGGATGATTGCCGCCGCTGAGCGCAATCTTCCCATCATTGTTGGTGGCTGGGAAGACAGCACCATGGGAAACATCTTCGCTTCTTATATCATCAAGAATGAAATGAAGGCTACCACCATGAAAAGTGGTATCGAATACATGGTCTGGCTGGCCGATTGGTACCGCCAGAACAGCGGTGGAAAAGGCGTAGGCTTCTTCCAAATTGGTGGTGGTATTGCAGGTGATTTCCCAATCTGTGTTGTTCCGATGATGTACCAGGACTTGGAATGGCATGATGTTCCTTTCTGGAGCTATTTCTGCCAGATCAGTGACTCCACCACTTCTTACGGCTCTTATTCCGGTGCGGTTCCCAATGAGAAAATCACCTGGGGTAAACTGGACATCAATACGCCCAAATACATTGTAGAGAGTGATGCAACCATCGTTGCACCGCTCATTTTTGCCTACATCCTTGGATGGTAAATGGAAGAAGAAGTCAAACAATCGGTGCTTACCTTTTATTGCGACCGCGTCCAACAAAATGGATGGGAAGAGATCATTTTGCGAGATGAGGCCACCGGATTCAAGGCCACCATCATCCCCTCTGCCGGCGCCATCCTCAACAAACTGGAAGTTCCCCATAACGGAAAAATCATCAACATCATTGATGGATTCAAAGATGCTGATGACTGGAAAGCCAACTTCACACCCGCATTTTCCGGAGCAAAACTTTCTCCTTTTGTTTGCCGGCTCAACAACTCCACCTACTCTTGGGAAGGGCAACAATACACCACAGGAAAATTCTTCATGAATGGACATGCTATCCACGGATTGCTCTATGATGTTCAGCATGAGATTGCCATTGCAGAAGCTTCGGCTTTCATGTGCGAATGCAAATTCCTTTACCGCTACAAGGGTACCGACCCCGGCTATCCTTTTGCTTTTGACATGAACATCCGTTATAGGCTCGAAGGTGGCTGCCGGCTCACCATCATCACAACGGTGCACAACAGAAGCGGAAGAACCATCCCCATGTCTGATGGATGGCATCCCTATTTCAAACTCGGTGAAACCATCGATACAGCAACCCTGCAAATCAATGCAAGAAAACAAGTCGAGTTCAATGAAACCCTGGTCCCCACAGGGAAATTGATCAAGAACAAAAAATGGTTCAAGGGCGCTTCACTCAAGGATGTATTCCTCGACAACTCATTTGTGCTCGACATGGAAGAACCCATGCCGCACTGCACCCTGTCTGACGAGCAGCTTGGGTTGGAGCTTTATATTTATCCAGACCGTGCCTACCCTTACCTGCAGGTTTATACCCCAGACCACAGAAAAAGCATTGCGATTGAAAACCTCAGTTCCCCTCCCGATTCTTTCAACAACAAAATGGGATTGATCGAACTGGGGCCAGAAGATTCACAGGCTTTCCAGACCCGGTACCGCATCGCCAAAATAGAGAAGAAAGAAGAGAAAAAAAGCTTTTGGTCAAAGCTGTTCAGCTAGACTTCAATTCATAGACCTCATCCCACCGGGTTGTATACCTTCCACTCCGCATTTCCTGTCGCATCTTCCAATTGCGGGTAAGCCCGGAGGAAACAAACTTCACCATGTCATCGCGCATGCTAAAATTGATATTGTCCAGGGCCTGCATGAGGGCCCGGTTATGCTGTTTGGTTTGCACAGCAAAAAGATCTCCCTGCAATGCATCATCTGGCACAATGCCACCCAGCATCACACCTGCCTTGGCGTACTTGGCGCCCTTGCGATAAAGAGATTCCACCAGCGGCAGGGCAACCCTTATGAGTTCGGCAGTGTCTGAAGTAGGCTTCATCATGGTGAAGTACCGGTGATGGTGCTGGGGATCATAGGCATACTGGCCGCCTTGTTCTCCATTCGTTACCACAAAAACATCAATGGAAGATGCCGCACCGTACTGCCTCCGCAATTTCTCGGCAGCCCTTGAAACATAGGTGGCCACTGCCTCTTTCAATTCCTTTAATTCATAGACGGGCTTGCCAAACATGCGTGTGGTGGCAATCATTTTTTTCTTTTCCAGCGGGTCCTTCATTTGAATGCAAGACAATCCATTCAACTCTCTGATCATGCGAACGCCCACCACCCCGCCGAGGTTTTTTCTTGCCCACTCTTCCGGCATGTGCTTCAACTGCCAGGCAGTATTGATGCCATAGAGGTCTTTAAGTTTGCGGGCATACTTGCGGCCAATCCCCCAGAGATCAGCAACATCGGTTGTTTCCAGTGCTTCCTGCAATTTGTCTTCCTCATCCAATACCATCACGCAATGGCTCTTCAGTTTATCCTTTTTAGCAAGGCGGTTGGCCACTTTGCTCAAGACCTTGGAAGGCGCAATGCCCACCGATACCGGAATGCCCGTCCACTGCACCACCACGTCCCTCAAGCGCTCCGCAAAACCCTGCAAGGCATGGGTGGGGAGGTGGGACAGGTTGATGAAGGCCTCGTCAACTGAGTAGACTTCTACACAGGAGTAGGTTGAATGATCTGCCAGCAGGCGAAGCGTATCCATCACCCGCATGCTCATGTCGCCATACAAATGATAGTTGGACGAAAATACCGCAATGCCCTGGCGGCGGATCAGTTCCCGGCTTTCAAACAAGGGCACACCCATGGCAATCCCGGCCTTCTTTGCCTCATCCGTTCTCGAGATGATGCAACCATCATTGTTGCTGAGCACAACAACTGGTTGGTGGTTCAAATGAGGCTTGAACAAACGCTCACAGGAGCAGTAGAAGCTGTTGCAATCGACGATGGCGAACATGACTAAACCTGGTGTATCACATAGGTTACTACGCCCCAAATACTGAACTCCGCATAAGGATCAATATCAATCGGTGCAAGGCGGTTGGTTTCCGGTACCAGCCGCATGGTATTGAACCCTTTTTCAAATCGCCTGATCAGCATGTCCCCATTCAGTATGGCAATCACAATTTTGCCGCTGACGGGTTTGATGCTGCGGTCCACAATCACCGTATCCCCGTCAAAGATCCCGGCACCCACCATGGCTTCTCCGCGAACGCGCATGAAAAATGTGGCAGGCTTGTTGCGGATCAGCTGTTCATTGAGGTCAATTCCCCTTTCTGCATAGTCGTCTGCAGCAGCCCCAAACCCTGTGGCATTGGCTGTTTTGACCTGTTGCTGGGTATAGTTTTTGGAGCCGCTGTATGCTGCCCCCTGGTAAAGTTCTCCATCCATATATACTAATTTATTTAGCAATACTATGCTAATTTATTTAGTATTCAAAATGATGTTTATCACCGCTCAAAAAGGCCTTATTTCCCCTGAAATCCTTCGAAAATTACCCTGCTTACGTAACCTACGGGAGGGCTGATAAGCGTAAATACGTAATCTTGAAAATGGTTTTGGCAAATAGTTTCAAGGGCCAAAAATCCGCCGTAATCTTGTATAGTCAATGCGACGCTACCGTACGAAGCCAGCAAAGACATCCAATCCTAAAAAACCGAAAATCCAATCCAAACGAAAAGCCAAAAACCAAATCCAATCCTACTCCAACGTTAATCCAAATCCAAAAGAAAAACCAATCCAATCCTATCCAAACGAAAAGCCAATCCAAATCCAATCCTATCCAAAAAAACCACAGGCATCCAACACTATGAAACCGTAAAACATAACATTCTGCCTGAAAATATTGCCCTGCTTCTGCGGGGCATTTTTTTTGAATTATTATCATACGATAGAGATTGCGCAATCAGCATCAACCCTTGAAAAACAATGCTTGTATTTGTCGTATTTTTAGGAAGCATTGGATGAACATTGGAATATCAACGGCATCAAGGTAGGCCATCCATTCACTGATCAGCCCCCAAAACTTAAACCCTGTTCATGTCAAAACAACAACAAGAAATAAAATTCCTGGAAGGCCCAAGATCAAGATGGGCTGATTTTAAATTTGTCATCAAGGTTTGTCTTGAATTCGTGAGGGGGTTCCGTGCATTGCATTTCACAGGGCCCTGCGTTACCGTATTTGGATCGGCAAGATTCAAGGAGGACAGCCAATATTATGACCTGACCAGGAGGTTTTCGGCAGAAGCCGCCAAGCTGGGCTTCACCATCCTGACCGGAGGTGGACCTGGGTTGATGGAGGCGGCCAACCGGGGCGCCAAGGATGTGGGAGGGAAGTCAGTAGGCTGCAACATCCTGCTGCCCATGGAACAGGAGCCCAATCCCTACCTCGACAAATGGGTCAACATCCGGTACTTCTTCGTGAGAAAAACATTGCTAATCAAGTACTCCTATGCATTTGTGATCATGCCTGGAGGGTTTGGCACACTGGATGAACTCTTTGAAGCAATGACCCTGATCCAAACAAAGAAAATACAGGACTTCCCCGTGATCATCTTCTGCAAAGAATACCACAAGGAAATGCTTGAACACATCGAAAAAATGAAGCATTTCAACACCATCTCCAAAGAAGACATGGAACTTTTTCTGGTAACCGACTCTATTGAAGAAGCCATCGCGCTGATCAAAACCTGCATCCACAAATACGGCCTGACGCATCTGGCCAAAAAACCAAGCTGGATACTGGGCGAAAAAAGATGATTCTTATCATGTTTTTGGCAATCCTCCATCATAAAATATGGACTTACAATGTTTGAATTTTGTATCAAACATTAAAAAAAGCCATATGAACGGAAGAATCCTTGAACTTTTCATGAAAGAAAATGATGCTTGGGATGACATGATCACCAGACAAAAAAAAGAAATCCCCGACCTGGAAAGCATGATCTCAGCGATTTTTGAAAGTAAAAAGTTCCAGGATGATGAGATTGTTTCCAATGTAAACCATCTCAAAAGTGAAATGCATGCCCAGGAAACTTGCATGGCAAACATCAAAGAGGAATTGGCCAAGCAACAGCATTTCCTTGCAAGTGAAAAAAGGGGAAATGCCTACCCCATTCATACCCTGCTGAGCCAGAATGCCCTTCGCGAAAGGATCCGGAATGCAGAACGACAGTTCCTGGACCTCAAATGCAACTACCTGAACTATTTGGCCAACACATTATAAAATTAAAAACGCTCAGCTGTTGCAGGATAAATGCACTGAACACGAAACCCTATTGCGCGATCTGCTTAGATGCCTTCACTGCGGCGAAACCTGCAATGGCGACATCAATGATTCCGGTCATGTTTTCTGTTGTGAAGGATGCAAACAGGTATACCAGATCCTGAACCAGGCCGATGCCTGTGATCCTTCCATCATGAAGACACTGGACGGTCTTCAGCCCAAAGGAAAATTCAGGTCAGACAAATGGGATTATCTCGATGAGCCTGACATCGCCAGTCAGTTGATTTCCTTCAGCAATCCCAAACAGGTGCATATCCTGGTTTCCATTCCCAGCATCCATTGCTCCAGCTGCATCTGGCTGATTGAACACCTGGGCCGGATCAACAAAGGGGTGATGCGTGCTACAGTCGATTTCGAGAAAAAAGAAGCATCGATTGTATATGATCCATCGGTGATCAAACTGAGTGGCATGGCGGCTTTGCTCGACTATATCGGCTATCCCCCATCCTTCAGCCATGCAAGTGCCGCCAGGGACAAATCATCCTCCAGCAACAGACAAACATTGGTAAGGATAGGGGTGGCAGGCTTCTGCTTCAGCAACATCATGATGCTCAGCTTCCCTGATTACCTTGCAACGGAAGGCATTGATGAAACCCTGCTCAGTAACACCTTCAGCCATATCAGCCTCGTGCTCGCAGTTCCGGTGCTTGTCTATGCAGCAGCCCCATTCTTCATGCAGGCCTGGAAAGGGCTGCGCCAGCAATTCCTCAACATCGATGCTCCGATTGCACTGGCCATCCTCATCACGTTCTCCAGAAGTGTTTATGAAATCATGGGAAATTCAGGCACTGGCTACCTTGATTCCATGAGTGGCATTGTTTTTTTTATGCTGCTGGGAAGATGGTTCCAGGAAAGGACACAACGGTCCATTTCATTTAACCGCGATTATAAATCTTATTTCCCGATGGGTGCCCTGGTGATCAACAAGGGCACAAGACAATACAAGTCCATTGAAAAAATTGTCAAAGGAGATCAGTTGCTGATACGCAACAACGAATTGATTCCCGCAGATGCCATCTTGCAACAAGGCTTCGCCAACATTGACTACAGTTTTGTAACGGGTGAGAAAGACCCGGTTTCCATACAAACAGGAGACATGATTTTTGCCGGAGGCAAACAAATGGGAACGGCCATTGAAATTGAAGTGACGAAACCGATGGCGACCAGTCACCTCACCAGGCTATGGAACAACGAGGCCTTCCACAATACCAAAAACAAAGAGGCGTCGTTTATCCATCCCTGGAGCAATTATTTCAGCATCGCCTTGTTTTCGATCGCCATCGTTTCGGGGATTTACTGGCAGGCCTCCAACCCAGCCAATACCTGGAAGGCCATCACCTCCATCCTCATTGTTGCCTGCCCTTGTTCCCTTTTGCTTTCCGCCACCTTCACCTTTGGCAACCTCATGCGCATCTTTGGTGCGAAAGGATTTTTCCTGAAAAATGCCAATGTCATTGAAAGGATGGCAGAAGCCGATGTGGTGGTATTCGACAAAACAGGAACACTTACAGCATCAGGCAATGCTACATCCAACATTCAATACGAAGGAAAAATGATCAGCTTCATGGAAGCCAACATGATCAAATCTGTGGTCATGCAATCCAATCATCCGTTGAGCCGGTCGCTGTCCGAATGGCAAGACTGGGAAAACATGTCCGATCATCCACCAATTACCGCGTATCACGAAACACCGGGGAAAGGCATAACAGCAACTTGTAATGGACACCAGATTCGCCTGGGGAAAGCGGGTTTTGTTTGCGAAGACAAGTGGTTTGCTGAAGCATTTTCTGAAGAGGGCTCTACCATACACCTCAGCATCAACGGGCTTTACAAGGGAAGGTTCAGGATTGCCAAAGATTACCGCAAGGGAATTTTTGACATGATCCGTTCGCTGACGAATGAAGGAAAAGAGGCGCACATCATCAGCGGAGACAATGCCAGCGAAGAGAAATTCCTGCAACAACAATTGGGCAACACAACCACAATGTTGTTCAACCAATCACCGGAAGACAAATTGCAGTACATCAAGTCCTTGCAAGCGGAAGGGAAAAAAGTGATCATGGTAGGAGACGGCCTCAATGATGCGGGGGCATTGCAACAGAGCCATGCTGGCATTGCCGTAACAGACCATTCAAATTATTTTACCCCTGCCTGCGATGCCATTTTGGAAGGTAAAAACATGGCAAAACTTCATCAGCTGATCCGCATCACATCAACAGGCAAAAAAATTGTTGCAGCCAGTTTTGCCCTTTCCATTCTGTACAACATCATGGGCATGTATTTTGCCACACAGGCTTTGCTCTCTCCCATGATTGCGGCGATCCTCATGCCAGCCAGCACCATCAGCATCATCCTGCTTGCTTACCTGAGCACGAGGATCTACAGCAAAAGCATCGAAGAACCGGTCAATTAAAAACATGACGAAAATCAGTTTTTTGCTTGAGCAAGGTCATGAACACCCATCGGCGCTAAAAATACCTTTGAGCAAAATCATTCGTTGAGCGTCATCATCATCCTGATTATTGTCAGTCTTCTTGTAGCATCAGGCTTCCTGATTGCCTTCATCTGGTCCGTCTCAGGAGGTCAATATGATGACGATACCTCGCCCTCTATCCGCATGCTCTATGATGACCACCCCAATGCAACAAACCCTTCAAATAGCCAAAACCCCTAACATGCACATTGAAAAGTTCTCTTACGACAACAGGATCGTCAGAAATTTCGCCTTTGCCACCGTTATCTGGAGCATCGTTGGTATGCTCATCGGTGTTTGGGTAGCACTCCTCATGGTGTTCCCAGAACTCAATATCGGCGGCATCCCGGTAGGAAAAGAAACGATTGGTCTCACTTTTGGCAGGCTCAGACCCCTGCATACCAATGCCGTCATTTTTGCATTTGTCGGTAATGGTATTTTTATGGGTTATTATTATTCCCTCCAGCGCCTGCTCAAAACACGCATGGCCAGTGACTTGCTCGGGAAAATTCACTTCTGGGGCTGGCAGCTGATCATTCTTGCAGCGGCCATCACCATTCCATTGGGCATGTCGACCGGTAAAGAATATGCTGAACTCGAATGGCCCATCGATCTGGCCATCACCCTGATCTGGGTTGTGTTTGGACTCAACATGTTCATGACCATTATCAAAAGAAGGGAACGTCATCTGTATGTTGCCATCTGGTTCTACATCGCAACCTTTGTAACGGTTGCCGTACTGCATATTGTCAATTCCGTCGAACTTCCCATTTCACCGTTCAAAAGCTACTCATGGTATGCCGGTGTGCAAGATGCACTGGTGCAGTGGTGGTATGGACACAATGCCGTTGCTTTTTTCCTGACTACACCTTACCTGGGGCTGATGTATTATTTCATGCCCAAGGCAGCCAACAGGCCTGTCTATTCTTACAGGCTATCCATCATCCACTTCTGGGCCCTGATCTTTTTGTACATATGGGCGGGGCCACACCACCTGCTCTACACCGCCCTTCCCAACTGGGCCCAGTCGCTTGGTGTGGTGTTCAGTTTCATGCTGATCTTCCCCAGCTGGGGAGGCATGATCAATGGTTTGCTCACACTGCGTGGCGCCTGGGACAAGGTGAGAGAAGATGTCATCCTCAAGTTCATGGTGGTTGCTGTTACGGCATATGGTATGTCAACATTTGAAGGACCGATGCTCTCCCTCAAAAACGTCAATGCCATTGCCCACTTCACTGACTGGATCATTGCGCACGTGCATGTAGGAGGTCTTGGCTGGAATGGGATGCTCACATTCGGTATCCTCTACTGGTTGATCCCCAGAATTTACAAAACCGATCTGCACTCCAAGAAGCTGGCCAACATGCACTTTTGGATTGCCACCCTGGGTATTCTTTTTTATGCAGTGCCCATGTACTGGGCCGGATTCAAGCAAAGCCTGATGTGGAAAGAGTTTACCGATGCAGGCAACTTGAAATATCCTTTCCTTGAAACAGTTACCCAGTTGAAGCCTTTCTATGCGCTGAGGGCTTTTGGTGGAACCCTCTATTTTGCTGGTGCCCTGCTGATGATGTACAACCTGGCAGCAACAGTGAAAAAAGCAAAAGGCGTGGTAGATGATGAAGCCGAAGCGCCAGCACTTGAATCAACCTACACCGCACATGGCACAGAGCACTGGCACAGGCCCATTGAAAGAAAACCTTTTCCTTTTCTGGTGCTGACCCTGATCGTCATTCTCATTGGTGGTGCGCTGGAACTGATTCCAACATTTTTGGTCAAATCAAACATCCCCACGATTTCAAGCGTGAAGCCCTATTCACCACTTGAATTGCACGGGCGCGATATTTATGTGCGTGAAGGATGTTATACCTGCCACTCTCAAATGGTGAGGCCTTTCCGTTCAGAAACCGCTAGGTACGGAGAGTATTCCAAGGCGGGTGAATTCGTGTATGACCATCCCTTCCAGTGGGGCTCCAAAAGATCTGGGCCAGACCTCGCCAGGGAAGGAACAGGCAACAACAAAAAATCAAACAGCTGGCATTACAACCATTTTGACAATCCACAGGCACTGTCTACCGGCTCTATCATGCCCTCTTATTCATTCCTGCTGGACCATGAGCTTGATACCAGCACAACGGCTTCCAAAATAAATGCGATGCAGACACTTGGTGTTCCCTATGAAGAAGGATATGCTGCCAAAGCCAATGCAGACTTGTTAAAGCAAGAGAAAGTTATTGCTGATAACCTTAAGCAAGATGGCATACAAACCGCGCCCAACAAGGAAATCATTGCATTGATCGCTTACATGCAACGCATGGGCGTTGACATTGAAAAATTCAAAACAACCAAAAACTAATGTCATGTTCAAGTTCATCAAACAGTATGCTGAAAAAATTGAAGGCATAGAAATCTATCCCCTCATCAGCCAGCTCATCTTCGTTGCATTTTTTGTTCTGGTACTGGTATATGTAGCCAGGATGAAAAAAACAAGCATTGATGAAATGAAACAAATGCCACTTGACCAATAACCTCCAAATCAAGAAAGATGTCAGCATACAATCAAACATACCTGTTAATGACCATTGCAATCATCTTGGTTGCGGTAATATGGATTCTTGCACAAGTACTGATCACCCTTTCAAAATCCATCCTGAAAAAAAGAAAATCAGGAACGGGGCTTAAAAACCTGATCATCATCGTGATGTGCTCCGTACTCTCTTCCACAGCAGCTGCACAAGACAATTATCTTGTTAGCGGACTTGACACCGAAGGCAAGCCTGGCGGAATGGGAAGCATGGACTTTTTTGTCATGTCTACCGTAATCGGTCTTGAACTGATGATCATTTTTTACCTCTCCATCATGATCCGAAGGTCCTTCAGGGAACTCTCAGGAGAAGCCGATGCAGCCCTTGCAAAAGCAGGCGAACCTTCCTCCCTGTCAACATGGTGGAGCAACCTCGATAAAAAATGGATGACCCGCGCAGTACCGGTAGAAAAAGAGGCGGACATCTTGCTCGACCACGACTATGATGGCATCAAGGAGCTTGACAACGCACTTCCTCCCTGGTGGAAATATGGATTCTACATCACTATCGTTGTCGCTTTTGTATACATCTACGAGTTCCATTTTTCAGGTGAGGGAAAAAATCCTGAGCAGGAATATGCCGCTGAAATGGAAGAAGGAATGAAACAGGAGGAACTGTACAAGGCAAAAACAAAAAACCTTGTGGATGAAAACAATGTGCTCCTTGCTGATGCTGCAGGCATTGCTGAAGGCAAAGCACTTTTCACCCAGTCCTGTATTGCCTGCCATGCTGCAGATGGTGGTGGAGGAATTGGGCCCAACCTTACGGACGAGTTTTGGATACATGGTGGATCAATGAACAATATTTACAAGACCATCAAGATTGGATACGCTGAAAAAGGAATGCAATCATGGGAGTCCATGTACAGCCCTGTTCAAATGAGAAACCTTGCCAGTTTTGTAAAGTCATTAAAAGGCACAAAACCTGCAGTAGCAAAGGCTCCACAAGGCGCCATTGACCCAGAGAATGCTGTTATTGCAGATAGCACAGCCCATTTGCCAAAACAATAAAGATGATCAAGGCAACAGAAAAAGAAAATGTGATTGACCAGGCGTTCAGGGATGCTGTTGCCACAATTGACCCAAAAGGCAAGCGCAAATACATATTCCCCAAAAAACCAAAGGGTTCGCTTTACAACAAAAGAACCATTGCGTCTATTGTCTACTTGATCATCTTCTTTTCCTTGCCACTGATCAAGGTGAATGGAGAACCATTGATCATGCTAAATGTCTTGAAAAGAAAATTCATCCTTTTCGGACAAATTTTCGGCCCACAAGACTTTTTCATCTTTGCATTGGGGATGATCACGTTCATTGTATTCATCATCCTTTTCACAGTGGTCTTTGGTCGTGTTTTCTGTGGATGGGCTTGTCCACAGACGATTTTCATGGAAATGGTATTCAGAAAAATTGAGTACTGGATTGACGGCGACTTCAACAAGCAACAACAACTGAAGTCCATGCCCTGGAATGGGTTCAAGATCAGGAAGCGGGCCTTGAAAATGATTGTCTTTTATCTCATCTCCTTCCTGATTGCCAATTATTTCATGGCCTACCTGATCAGCATGGATGAGGTGATGCGTTATGTGCACGAAGGAATTGCTGCACACAGTGGCACTTTTTCTGCACTGATGATTTTCACCAGTGTTTTCTTCTTTGTTTATTACTGGTTCAGGGAACAGGTATGCATCGTTGTTTGTCCGTATGGCAGGCTGCAGGGAGTATTGCTTGACAAAAATTCTATCGTTGTTGCCTACGATTATCTCCGCGGAGAAACAAGAGGGAAAAAACAAACTGCTGATACAACAGTGGGGGATTGCATTGACTGTAAGGCTTGTGTAAGGGTTTGCCCTACTGGGATTGACATCAGGAATGGTACCCAGCTGGAATGCATCAACTGTACTGCTTGTATCGATGCATGTGATGAGATCATGGACAACCTCGGCAGGCCCAAAAAACTGATCAAATATGCATCTGAAAACAATATCGTAAAGAAAGAAAAACTAAAAATCACAGGAAGGGTCAAGGCTTATTCTGTCGTATTGCTGCTGATTGTTTCAGCACTGATCGCTCTACTTGCCACTCGCGAGGCTGTTGATGTAACCATCCTGAGAACACAAGGCATGGTCTACCAAAACATGCCAGGAGGATACATTGCCAACCTTTATAGTGCAAGGATGTTCAACAAAACACACAAGGACATCAAGATCAAGCTTACCATTCCATCTGAAGATGGGAGTCTTGAAATCATCGGTGCGCCACCGGTTGTAGCAAAAGAAAATTATGCAGTGGTTGTCTTCCTCATCAAGAAAAAAGCAAGTCTCATCAAGAAAAGAAACTCCACCATCCTGATTCAGGTGCAGCCGGAGGGAAAGCAATCCATCACCAAAAAAACAAGCTTTATAGGGCCTGTTTCATTTTAACAATACAAACATGAAAATAAGCTGGGGATACAAAATCATTTTCATTTATGCAGCCTTTGTCTTGGGCATCCTGACCATGGTCTTTTTATCTGCTAAAGAGAATCGGGACCTGGTATCAGAAAACTACTATGCAGAAGAAATCGCCTACCAAAAACTGATTGACCAATCGTCCAAAACTGCTGCACTGTCTGCACCAGTGGAACTGATTGAATCAGCCAATCAGCTCATCATCCAACTCCCAAAAGAGTTTTACGGATGGCAAACCAAGGGTGATTGGACGCTTTACTATGCAGCAGACAAGGCGCGTGACATTGCCGGGAACATCAATACTGCAAATGGGAAATATACCATTGCCATTCCAAGAGAGGCAACAGGACAATACCTTTTCAAAATGCATTGGAAGGTTGACAACAAGGAATATTATTTTGAAAAAAACATCTTCCTGCAACCATGATGATGGAGTATGCCATACCCGCATTGCTCTTGGGACTTGGTGGTAGTCTTCACTGCGCAGGCATGTGCGGCCCACTCATGTTTGGATCCCTGTTGGGTAAAAACGGCGAGGGCTTTAGCATGAAAAATTTCTTGCTTTACCATGCCGGAAGGATTGGTGTTTATGTCATTTGGGGATTGGTGTTTGGCCTCGTTGGCACATCAGTGAAATGGTTTGGCATTCAGCAAAACATTTCACTGAGCCTTGGCATAGGAATCCTTGCTGTACTGTTACTCGTCAAGTTATTTCCCAGGGTAGAAAAAATAATCAATCATTCCATTGTACCAAGGTTCATCCGTGAACGATTGATTCCTTACCTGAACATGCGTTTCAAGGCCTCTTCCTTCGTGGCAGGCTTGTTGAATGGACTCTTGCCTTGTGGCCTGGTTTATGTTGCACTGGCAGGTGCTACTGCTTCACAGGACCCGTTTCGGGGATTGGTTTTTATGGCATTTTTTGGCATGGGCACGCTGCCTTTGCTTGGAGCATTGCTGTTTCTAGGAAAAAGCTTGCGATCACATATTAGGCAACAGATGACCAAGTGGTACCCGGTGCTCATCGGATGCATGGCGCTGTTGCTGATACTGCGCGGCCTTGACAGGGGAACGCTCATGAGCCCATCCCTCTTGGCAGGAAAGCATGCTGTGGTGCATTGTGCAACAGAATGACCAAAGTCATTTTTTTTGGTGACAAGCATTATGCTTTACCCTTTCAATGAAAATTAGATTTGTGATGAGATAGTATTCATCACCACAAAAAATACAACTATGCTAGGAAATGGAAGATCCCTGTTAAGATCATCGCTGCTGAGACCTTCAATCTTGGAAGATGTCATGAAACCATGGAATGAATGGATGGACGAAAAATGGCCTTTTTCAACCCAAACGCCCGCCGTAAACGTAAAGGAAACAGACAAAAACTATGAAATTACACTGGCAGCCCCTGGCTTGCAGAAGGATGATTTTAAGATTGATGTCAATGGATCAATGATCACCATTAGTGCTGAAAAAGATGAAAAAAGAGAGGAGAAAGATGAATCCTTCACCAGAAGGGAGTACAGTTATTCTTCTTTCTCAAGGTCTTTTTCGCTGCCTGAAGACGTCATCCAGGAAAGAATCGACGCAAATTATGTCAATGGCGAACTGAGACTATTGCTACCCAAAAAAGAGGAAGCAAGAAAGACTGTCCACCAAAAAATCAGTGTACACTGATTTGACAATCCCCCCTTCTGCAGGTGCAGAGGGGGGATATTTTAATCAAAACTATGCCCATGATGGTTGACAACATAATGATCAGTAGCAACGCCAAACAATACATTTTCGAAAACTCCTCCTGGATCAGGTTGATAGAATACCTGCACCAGGAGAATACGCACATGAAAAACAGGCTGTCTGAAATCATTGATCAAATCACCAACAAGGAAAGCCTTGGCCTAGCAGAGCAGTACCAGAACAAATTTCTCACCAAGGATGATTTATACGACCACATGCTATATGTATTGACGGGCCAGGCCATCAAATGGAAGGAGCTGAAGTCAAAGCCAACTGCAGCGATTGGCACAGAAATCAAACGAACACACAAAAAGATCAGGGAACAAATGGAATTCATTGAGAAGGATCATGGCCTGATCAAGCAAGACTACAATACCTATCTTTCTTCCCTTCCGATCAATGGAAAGCATTAGTCAACAAAATCCTCATTGAGGATCAATTGTACAATCCTTCAAGTTTCTTCTCGTTGAGCAAGACGATATTTCCGTCTTTGATGTCAATCAGTTTTTCTGCCTTGAAATCACTCAGCGTCCTGATCAAGGATTCAGTGGCTGTTCCAGCAATATTGGCAAGATCTTCTCTTGAAATGTGAATTGAAAATGGTGTTTGACCCTCACCGAATTTGTGGCGCAACATGATCAATGCATCCGCAACCCTTTTGCGCAGTGAGTTGTAGGCCAATCCAAGCAACTGATTTTCTTTTTCAGTTACATTCCCTGCCAGGATCTGCAAAAACTTTTTCATCACAACCGGATTCTCCTTGATCAGGGCATCAAACTCCTCTCTCGGTATCATGGCAATTTCAGCATCCTCCATGGCCTCAGCGGTTTCATGGTAAACAGAATTTTCGAGCAAGGCCATGTATCCAAAATAATCCCCTTCACCAAAAAGCCCAACCGTAAGGTCCTTGCCGTCATCATTTGATTTATACAGCTTCACCTTCCCTTTCTTGATATGAAACAGCCTGTTAGGATGATTCCCCTCACTATAGATCACATGTTTTTTCTTGTAAACATTGGTATTCCTTCCACTTGAAAGTTCCTCCCAGACATCCTGCTTGCCAATGTCTTGAAGTAAATTCCTGATACCGTCCTGGCTTGATTCATATTTCTTGCGCAGAATGCTAACTTTTTTCAAGCGCTGCTCTATGGCATTCAGCAATTCGATTTCAGTGAATGGCTTGGTCACATAATCATCTGCTCCCATCTCCATCCCTTTCCTGAAATCAGACCGTTCTGTCTTTGCAGTCAAAAAAATGAACGGCACATCTTTTAGGTCTTCATTCTTGTTGAGCATGTGCAGTACACCATATCCATCAAGCACGGGCATCATGATATCGCAGATGATCACATCAGGTTTGGAAGCCATCGCCTTCTCCACACCATCCTTTCCGTTTTCAGCAGTAATGACATTGTAATTGGCGAGCTCGAGAATCTCTGCTGTGTTTTCCCTGATTTCATGGTTGTCTTCAATCAATAGAATGGTGTTCATACGTTAAATTTTAAGGTGAATAAGGTTCCTTTTTCAAGTTCGCTTTCTACGGAGATGGTTCCGCCCATGAGCTCTACATATTTGGAGACAATATGAAGGCCAAGGCCTGTACCCTGTATATTGGTTACATTGTTTGCCCTGAAAAATCTTTCAAAAAGGTGTTTCTTGTCTTCTTCAGGAATACCAAGGCCTTCGTCTTTTATCGTTATGATAACCTGCTCGTTATCGATGAGACTGTTTACATAAATCATTGACCGGGCTGGTGAAAACTTGATGGCATTGGAAACCAGGTTGATGATGATGTTCCTGATCAGGGAAAGATCAAGATTTGCTTGGGGATTCCCTTCATGCACATAGTGTATCTGCTGGTTCTCTTTGAGAATGGGATAGATTTCACTCAAAATCAATTGCAGCTGTTCTTTCAGGTTGAAAGCGGTCAAATGCAACTGAACCTTTCCTTCTTCAATTTTTCCAAGAGACAGAAATTCATTCAAGATGTCCGTAAGGTTGCTGACTGCTGAACGAATCCTCAGGATATGTTTGTCCCTTTTATCTTGTTCCATGGATTCAGTGTATTTTCCAATCAGCGAAACAGAAGACAGGATGGTGCTCAACGGCGTCCTGAACTCATGCGATGCCATGGAAACAAACCTTGATTTGAGATCACTCAACTCCCTTTCCTTGCTCAATGCTTCAGTAAGCTTTTGTGTACGCTCTTCCACTTTCTGCTCCAGCTCCTCGTTCAGTTTTTCTATTTCAAGGTTCACTTTTTCTACTTCTTCTTTCTGCCTTCTCAAGGTATGCTCCGTTTCCATCCGCTTGGTGATGTCGATGATGAAAGCAATCACATAAGGTTCATCGTCAATCATGTAATGCCCAAGGCTGATCTCCACAGGAAATTCCTTTCCGTTGTTTTTCAATGCCAGCAGTTCCATACCGCGCCCCATGGGCCTGTTCTCCCTATGCTGGGCGTAATCTGCTCTATGCCCGTGGTGGCGCATCTTGAAACGTTCCGGAATAAGGTCTTCCACCTTGAGCGTGGTAATTTTCTCTAATGGATATTCAAACAAGATGGTTGCCTGTTCATTGGCTAAAATAATTTCCCCGCCTTTGTTGACCAACAGAATTGGCAAAGTGGCATATTGGAAAAGGGCTTCAAATTTTTTGATTTCACGGAAGAGATTTTCAGAGAAAACGCGCTGGGTATCAATATTGATAATCCGCTGCAGGTAAAAACTCTTTCCTTCAAAAATAAAAGAACTGATGTCTAGTCTCCCTAGAAAAACATCTCCTTTGCGTTTCTTAAACAATGCCTCTTCGCTCCAGTGTCCATTTCTTTTGATCGTCGCCAAAATCAAATCAGCTATTTCATCATCAAGCCGATGCTTCCTGAATCCCAAAAAGGTGTAGTCCCTGATAAAGTCTTCCCGATTCTTATACCCAAAAAAAAGTGCATATGCATTGTTGAAATACAGCAAATTATTCCCCGCATCATCCCAAACGGCGATGAACTCATCAGAAAATGCAGACCAGGCCTGCAACATGGAGGCATGAAAAGAAATGGGACTTATTGCCGGGTTCATAAACACGCGGTTAAGGTATCAAGAGTTATTCATACGTGATCAGAAATTGATACAAGTTAAACAAAAAAATGCCCTTGCGTATTTATGATTGGCCACCAAGAGTGATGCGCAGAAAAAGAAAGAAAAGCGCCTGTATCATCAGGAAATATGGGGCAAACCTATTGTTGGCCTCAATCTTCAAGTATCCAAAGGCAATTGAAACTGCAAAAGAGATCACAAACCAACTGCCATAATTGAACAAGGGTATCTCACCGTTGTTCCAATTCCAGAATCCAAGCTTCATGGCAACAGGCTCCATGACCCAGTCAAACGTTGTAGCAATCACTGCAGCAAGGAGTGCAACAGATAGTTTACCCCTTGTTGTATTGCTGTTCAATTTACTGGCAACAACATGGGACGTGTACACAATGCAAAACCAATTGATCCCTATCAAAACAGGCACACCAAACAACTTGCGGCCAAAAATTTCACCGTAGGAATAATCCCCGAAAAGCATTCCTGTATTGACGCCAATCATCTCGGTTGTCATGCCGACAATCACTGCCATGAAAAATGTCTTAACAAAACGGAGATTAATGGGCTGCTCATTGAGGAGGAGCATGAGCAACATCAGAAACAGGTTGACCGGCGTGAACGGAACAAAGAAAGAAGGTTCAAAAAAAGCAATGCCAATGGCCCCTGAAAAATGCACCAGCACTGCCAAAAAAATTGCCCAATGGAAGGGGCTTTTCATCCAATATGGTAAGCGTGTGCTCATGCAGGATTGCCTATTAAATCGCTTACAATGGCTGCACTTTTCAAACAAAGTGGAATGCCACCACCAGGATGAACACTTCCCCCTGTGAAATAAAGTCCGCTTGTCTTTGAGGTGAAATTGGCATGCCTGAGAAATGCCGCCCATTTTGAATTTGAACTTGTTCCATACAATGAACCCAGGTAAGAGTCTGTTCTGGCCTGTATTCCTCCCGGCGTCAACACTTCTTCAACCAGAATATCTTGTTCGATATCTGCACCCAGCATCCTGTTCAATTTCATCACAATGTTCTTTTTCACCTTTGCGGTTTCTTTTTCCCAGTCAGCTTCTTCCATGGCGGGCGCATTGACCATCACAAACCAGTTTTCGCTGCCTTCTGGCGCATGCCCCTTTTCCATTTTAGAACCGATGTTGATATAGACGGTCGGATCTTCATGAAATTTCTTTTCCTTGAAAAGGCAATCAAACTCTTTCTCATAGGATGCGCTGAAAAGGATATTGTGCAAGTGCAATTCAGGAAATTCCCTTTTCATTCCCCAATAAAAAATCAGGGCACTGCTGCTTCTTTCATTGCGCAGGATCTTCCTTGCGCCTTCCTCATCTGAAAGTAATTTCTTGTAGGTGAAATACGCATCCACATTGCTGATCACCATGTTGGCAGCAATGAAACTGCCATTGGCAATGATTCCTGTTGCTTTGCCCTTTGCTGTGACAATTTGCTCAACATGGCTGTTCAACACAAAACGAACACCTTTTTTTTCTGCCAAGGCAACCAATGCTTGAGGAATGTTGATCATTCCACCGTGAGGGTAATAGGTTCCCTGGTTTTGTTCAAGATGAGGGATCAGGCTCAACATACCGGGCGCGCTGAATGGATTGCTGCCATTGTATGTGGCAAACCTGTTGAAGACCTGAACGGCTTCGGGCGTAACAAACCTGCTCCTGTTGAAACCGTCCAATGTATTGAAAAGATAAGGGAATTTGACAGCACGAAGGGCGTCAAGAACCCGCTTGTGCAACCAGGTTGCGCGCTGGTGGAGAGAATGGTTCAAAAAAATGGTTCCCACTTTTTCGTAGACCTGCTCAGCATCACGGAGATACTGCATTACATGTTCAGCAGGCTCTCCCACGGCATCTTGCATTTCATTGGCAAAGGCTTGAGGATTGGTGAATGCATCCAGTCTTTTGCCATTTTCAAAAAAATACCTGCAGGCAATGGGAACAGACTCGTAGGTAAAATAGTGGCTGATGTCCTCACCAGCCAGGGAAAACAATTCTTCTACATTGGCCGGTTGTGTAAAGAGAGAAGGACCTGCATCAAAATAAAATCCATCTTTTTCAATCAGGTACAACTTGCCTCCGGCAACTTCATTCTTTTCGTGGACCTCTACCTCAAAGCCTTTTAGTGCAAGCCTTATGGCGGTTGCAATGCCTCCAATACCGGCACCTACAACAATGGCCTTAGTGTTTTTCATTGCTCATTGCATTGTGTTGATCAAGGTATTCCTCCAGCATGGGCAACGCAATCTTGAACCATTCAGTATAATTTTCCGGATGATTCGCCATGTTTCCCCGGAGTTCATCCATGTTCATGTAACAATAATCAACCACTTCATCCTTGTTGGGAAAAACCTGGCCATCGTATTCACCAATCAATACATGATCAAACTCGTACTCCGTCAACTCATTGTCTAAAGCGGCTTTGTAGATGAAACTAAAGGCAGGATTCACTGAAGTTTCAAAACCCAGTTCTTCTCTCATCCTTCTTGTGGCAGCCTGGCTGGGGGTTTCATCGGGATAGGGATGACTACAGCAGGTATTTGTCCACAAACCACCGCTGTGGTATTTCTCCAACGCGCGGCGTTGCAAGAGCATTTCCCCTTTGCTGTTGAAAAGAAAAACGCTGAAAGCCCTGTGCAACAAGGCTTTTTGGTGCACTTCCATTTTTTCCATGAGCCCGACGGGCTCATCGTTTTCATTCACCAAAACCAAGAGTTGTTCTTTTGCAATATTCATCTGCATCAAGGGATTGATATATTGAGTGCTTTCAAGAAATCTTTCCCCAATGGGCTGACACCTGGATCAAAATACCCAATCAATTTTCCCTCTTCATCAATGATGTATTTTGAAAAATTCCATGCCGGCGCTTCCTTGTTCCATCCATTTTTTGCAGGATCAGAGAGCCATGCAAAGACTGGATGCTGATTATTCCCCTTTACCACACTCGCTTTCGCAGCAATAGGAAACTCAACGCCATAATTCTTTTTGCAAAATGAAGCGATCTGTTCATTGCTTCCTTTTTCCTGTTCTTTGAAATCATTGGCAGGAAAACCAACAATGATGATTTCACCTTTTGCCTGGGCATACAAGGATTGTAGTTCCTCGTATTGACCCGTGTAGCCGCAATCACTGGCCGTGTTGACAATCACAATCTTTTTGCCTTTGTAAGCAGCAAAAGAAGATTGCTCACCTGATATTGTTTCAAAAGGAATATCATACAAGGAAACAACTGGCGCCTTCTTTTCTTCGGGAAGCACTACCCTGCTGTTGACACCAAAGAAGCGGGTGATGCCAGTGAGTGCGGGGTAAACCGATTTCAAAATATTTTGTCTTGTACTCATGTTGCCTTGTATTTTGGATGATGAACAGGCCCAGGCTGTAATGGTTACTGCCAACACTGCAATGCCAATTTTCGCTGCTGTTTTCATCAGGTATATTTAAACACTTTCTTTAGCATCTCCACCTTCCCTTTGAAAGGTGCATACAGCAAGGGAATATCAAACCATGACCTGGAATGCAGAACAGCCTTGGGTCTCGTGAATGTTTCAAATCCGAATTTTCCATGGTACTGGCCGGTTCCACTTGGCCCAACACCACCGAATGGAAGGTGCGGATTGCCCAAATGAATCAGGCTGTTGTTGATGCAAGCACCGCCAAACCTCAGCCTTGACATAAAGTATTCCTGCACAGCACTGTCTTCAGCATAAATATAGAGTGATAACGGAAAAGGATTTTTCTCTACCCATCCAACGACTTCTTCCTTTTGATCAAAACCAATCACAGGAAGGATGGGGCCAAAAATTTCCTCCTGCATGACAGGATCTTGGATGGTGACGTTTTCAAGGATGGTGGGCTCAATGTAGAGGTCCGCCTCATTGGTTCTTCCTCCGCTGACAACCTTGGTTGGATCCAGGTAGCCTGTCAATTTTTTGAACCGCTTGTTGTTGATGATCCTGCCAAGGTCTTCGCTCATCATGGGATCCTCACCAAACATTTTCTTGAAATTGTCCTTTATCTTGGATATCAACTGCTGCTTGATGTCATTGTGTACCAACACATAGTCTGGTGCAACGCAGGTTTGGCCTGCATTCATCAGCTTGCTCCATACAATTTTTTTGGCAGTATAGTCAAGATTGGCAGAGCGGTCAACAATGCAGGGACTCTTGCCGCCCAATTCAAGGGTCACCGGCACCAGTTTCTTGGCAGCCATCTCCATGATTTTTTGTCCAACGCCAGTACTGCCAGTAAAAAACACATGGTCAAACCTCACCTGGTTCAACATGGCAGGAATCACTTCGCCCCCCACGCCCTGCACCACATGAACATAGTCTTGCGTAAAAATCGAAGCAATGATCTTCTCTAGAACCATTGCCGTGTGAGCCGCTTCCTCAGAAGGTTTGATGAAAGCCGTATTCCCTCCTGCGATGGCACTGATCAATGGGCCCATCGTCAGCAGGAATGGATAATTCCAGGGGCCAATGATCAGCACAATTCCCAGGGGATCACGGTAGATCTTGCTGGTAGAAGGGAAAAGCATCAGGGGTGTTGCAACCGCCTGGGGCTTGGCCCATGCGTGGAGATGCTTGATGGTAAAATCAATTTCTCTCAACAATTGGCCAATCTCTGAGCCAAAGGCTTCATATGTAGACTTGCGGAGGTCTTTGTAAAGTGCTTCCTCAATTTCAGGCTCATGCAACAGGATGGCTTCCTTGAGTTGCTTGAGCTGGTTGATCCTGAAGGCCAAGGGCCTGGTTGTTCCATTGTTGAACAACTGAAGCTGACCGGCGAATGTGTCGGAGATGTTAAACTGGTTCTCCCCTAGAGAGGAATGTACCGATTGTTGTTGAATGGTTGGGTTCATGATGAGGTATAGATTGAAACAAACAATGGGTAAGATAGTTCATTTTAAAGCGCTGTAGACATCCAATTTAGCAGGCAGCAATCATGCTGATCTCCACGTTGACAGCCTTGGGCAGTCCTTTTACCGCAACTGTCTCACGGGCGGGATGGTCACCGGTAAAATATTCGGCATAAATACCATTGACCGTTGCAAAAAGTGACATGTCGGTAAGGAAAATCGTTGTTTTGACCACAGCAGAAAAATCCAGTCCTGCTTCGGCAAGGATGGCGGCAAGGTTTTTCATGACCTGATGGGTCTCTCCTTCAATATCGGTGGCATCGATATTGCCTGTTGCAGGATCGATGGCAATCTGACCAGAAATGAAGAGCAAACCATTGGCCTTTACTGACTGATTGTATGGGCCTATGGGAGCAGGCGCCTTGTCTGTATTGATGATTTGTTTGGACATGTTGATTTTATTTTGAATAACGAAGATAATTGTATTCATGCAACCTATTTTTGCAAACAATGGCCAATGCTTCAGCGACATACATCCTTCAGATCAATACTGCCTTCAATGAAGCAAGCATTGGCATTGGCCTCAATGGCGAATTGGTGAATGAATCCGTGAATACCACTCAACAGGAACATGCAGGATTCCTGCAGCCCGCTATACAGGAACTCTGCCAGCGCACAGACATCGGACTGAAAGCATTGACTGCAGTTGCTGTGATGAATGGCCCAGGGTCTTACACTGGATTGAGGGTGGGTCTGGCGGCTGCAAAAGGAATCTGCTATGCATTGAAAATTCCATTGATCTGTATCCATACCCTAGACTGGATGGCTTTTGGCAACCAGTCAGACAACACTGACCTGATTTGCCCAATGATTGATGCCAGGCGAATGGAAGTCTTCACAGGATTGTATTCCAGGGAAATGGACAGGATTATTGAACCATCCGCTTTGGTACTGGATGAGCAAAGTTTTTCAACAGCACTGGCCGAAAACAGCATTCATTTTGTAGGCAATGGCGCAGCAAAATGGAAAGACATTTGCCATCACCCCCATGCCGTTTTCCCCGAAGCCGTTCATGATGCAAGCCATTTTTCCGAGATGTCTTTGCGCGCCTATCAACAGGAAAAATTTGCCAACCTGGCTTATGCGGAACCTTTTTATACAAAGGAATTCTTCAATACACAGAGAAAATAATCGGTATTCCCCGTATATTCGTATTACCTATTAACCAAGCTAACAAACACCACCTATGTCTTCATTCCTTAACGAGGGTGATTACCCTCATCCATCAAACACAGCACCGAAAACAGATCTGTTGAAAACCCACGCCCCAGCACTGGATCAATTGAGCATCAAGAAGGCATCACTGACCTTCAGGGCAATCAATCACCCCCTGCGGCAAGACATGATCAGGATGATCGACAGCAAAGGGCATGTAACCGTTACAGAATTATTTGTTGAAATGCGCCTGGAACAATCTGTTGCCAGTCAGCACCTTGCCATCCTCCGCAGGGCCGGCCTTGTAAAAAAAGAAAGGGATGGGAAATTCATGTACTACAAGTTGAACATTGAAAAGCTTCAACTCCTGAGCAAGATGGTGACAGACCTGCTGAAATAATCGGTCAGAGATTCAATTTTTCAAGCGCAAGCGCTGCATATTCAGGCTTATAGGGATGCTTCCACCTGCGATGGCTCCAGAGATAATTGTCTGGCCGCTCACGGATCCGGTCTTCGATGTATTGGATGTATCGAAGCGTAAGTTCCCCCGGCTGCATGGAGGCAGGATCATCTGTGATTTTCTCGGCGACAAATGTGTACACTCCCCGACTGATTTTGTAAAAATTACCAAAAACAACAACGGTATCGCGGGCGCGTGCAGCCTTCTCAGGCCCCATCACAAAGGGTGCCGGCTTACCGAAAAAGTTGACCCACCATGCTTTTGCCGGATTTCCAGGATTCTGGTCTGCCACCAAGGCAATGGTATATTGACTGCCTTGATGGGGCAGGAAATTATTCTTGAAATCATTGGCAGGAATCAACACTGTGCCAAACCTTGACCTGATTTTTTTGAACAACTGTTCAAAAAAAGGACTGATGATGGGCTGGTAAACTGCAAGAAAAGGAAGCTTCATTTCCCGTGAAACACCTTGATTGACGATCTCCCAATTGAAATTGTGAAGAGCATGGATCTGGATGTTTTTGTTCGTTCCTGAAAAGACCTCAAAAACCTTGGGGTCGGTCACAAACATCTTGTCGATCAACCTTTCACCAGCGCTGATCAATTTGATGGACTCCAGCATGGAGTCGGTGAAATTGCGGTAAAATGCACCTGCAATCCTGCTTCTCTCCTTTGCAGACTTTTCCGGAAAGGCAATGGCCAGGTTGGACAAGACGACTGCTTTTCTGTATCCTACGATGCGGTAAACCACAAAGGACAAGAAATCACTGAGCCCATACAAGGCCCAGAGGGGCAACAAAGAAACTGTATACAGCAATGCATACAGTAGCCGGTTTTTCAGTTGCATTCCAATGACTAAGGCTGGTTATGGCTTCCGTCGCAGAAAGGAGGATTCTTTGACTTTTTGCACTGACAAAGCCAAACTTCCTTCTCTTCCTCAAAAGTTACTTTCAGGCTGGCATAGGGGTTTCCTTCGATTTTCTTGTGCTTTCCATCGCAGAAAGGTTGTTTCTCGCTCAAGCCGCAAGTACACCAGGCATAGGTCTTGCCTGCTTCCACTTTCACGCAACAGGGTTCAGCCTTCGCAACCACCGGAAAGCCTTCATTGGGGATCAATTCTTCCATTATCTTGTTTTTTATTGTTTAAAAATGATGTGATGCAATCCTTCAGTTCGCCGACACCTTTGCCAGTTGTTGCAACAGTATTCACAACACTGGGTTCAACCCCCTGCTTTCTGGAGGATGAGTGAAGCATGTTTTTCAACTGCGTGGCAAAAAATGTGGCGCCTGGCCTATCGGCCTTGTTCACCACAAAAACGTCTGCTACTTCCATCAATCCGGCCTTCATGAACTGGATCTCATCGCCCGCTTCAGGCACCAAGACCAACAGGCATACATCAGCAAGCCTGGCAATCTCAATCTCCGATTGCCCAACCCCAACCGTTTCCAGGATGATCAGGTCAAATCCACAGCCTTTCAAGAAGGATGTTATCTGCTTGGCGGAGGGATGAAGCCCGCCCATCGATCCCCTGCTGGCCAAAGACCTGATGTAGACCAAGGGATGGTTGTACCAGCGGTTCATCCTTATCCGGTCTCCCAGCAATGCCCCTTTGTTAAAGGGAGAAGATGGGTCTACACAAACAACCGCCACTTTTTTTTCTTCCGCTACAAATGCCTCCACAAGGGCGTCTACCAGGGTACTTTTTCCTGCACCGGGCGGGCCTGTGATGCCAATCAAGGGAACCGCTTGCTCCGCCGCTGCCGTTGAAATGAATGTTTCATGCCCTTCTGCCCCATTCTCAATCAGGGAGATGCACCTGGCAATGCTTTTCCTGTCACCCTCCCTTGCCTTTTGTATGATTGAGTTGTCCATCGTTCAATGCGTAAAATTATCGCATTATGGCGACAAATAAAATGAGGCTTTCGGCAACTTTACACCACCTTTGCACAAATCATTGAGCACATGAGAACGCTTTGTCTTGATCTTGGCAATACCCGCATGAAGGCGGCACTGTTTGAGAACGGGCAACTCCTTGGTAACCATGTACTGGAAAATGATGGGGTTGAGACTGTTGACGCACTTTTGAACAAATACCAACCCGAAAGGTCCATCCTTTCTTCCGTCATCCACCATGCCCCTGCCATCAACAAGATGCTGGAGGAAAGGACCCAATTTCATCTCCTCAACCATCTTTCCAAGCTCAACTTCACTGTTCCGGTCGGAAAACCAGAGACCATGGGGGCCGACAGGCTTGCGCTAGCAGCGGCAGTCGTGCATTTTTTTCCAGGCAAAAACAACCTGGTGGTAGGATTGGGCAGCTGCATTACCTATAATTTCATCAACAAATACAACCAGTTCCTGGGCGGTAGCATCTCGCCGGGCATGGAAATGCGGTTCAATTCTTTGCATGATTATACGGCCCTGCTGCCCGTGGTCAAGAAGGAATGGAACTTCCCACTGGTGGGATATGATACCAAAACGAATATCTTGAGCGGAGTCGTTTTAGGGATGGCCAAGGAGATTGAAGGAATAGTTCGTGAATTTGAAGAAAAATACAGGAACTTTAACGTCGTTTTAACCGGGGGTGATTGTACCTATTTTGCGCAGCTGTTAAAAAACAAGATATTTGCAGACCCCGACTTACTTTACAAAGGATTGTATGCGATCAGTGAGACCAATAATAAATAGTTTTTCAGCCATTTTACTGCTTTTGATGATGACCCTCCCGGCCCTCCAAGGTCAGGCGCAGGAGAATTCACCCTATTCAAGGTATGGACTTGGTGATTTTGTACCCGGACAGAACATCCTGAACAGGGGAATGGGAGGGCTCAGTTCCGCATTTGCTGATTATTCATCCGTCAATTTCACCAATCCGGCCTCTTATGCTTCACTGAAAATTACCACATTCGATGTGGGATTGGATTATAATTCAAGGTCACTCAGGGCCCTGAACCCGCCAAGAAAGTTCAACTCTGCTTACCTGATTCCCTCCTACATGCAGATTGGACTCCCCCTTTCCAAGAAAAACAACTGGGGAATGAACATCGGTCTTCGCCCCATTACCCGCATCAACTACGACATCCTCCTCAATACAAGAATCACTGGAATCGACAGTGCCCAGTACAGTTACATTGGCAATGGTGGAACCTATCAGGCATTTACCGGAATGGCCTATGGCACCAAGAACCTGAGCATTGGCTTCAATGCCGGATACATGTTCGGCAACAAGGAATACAGCACAAGACTTTCTTTTGTTAATGATACTGTCAACTACAAGACAACCAATTCTTCAGATACCACCCGTTTTGGCGGTTTATTCTTCAATGCCGGCATCCAATACAAAATCAAGCTCAGTAAAAAAACAATCCTGAGGTTGGGTTTCCATGGCAATCTTTCCACTTCAATGAAAGCCACACGCAACATTTCAAGGGAAACGATCGCTTACGATGGCAACACCGGTATCGTGGTAATTGACAGCATCTACAAAGGTCAGGACCAAAAGGGAACCATCGTTCATCCTTCTTCATGGGGAGCCGGTTTCATGTTTGAAGGAGAAAACATGTGGATGTTTGGTGCTGAGATTGGCCAGGCCAATTGGGCAGATTACAAGTACTTCGGAACTGCTGATAAAATGGTGAACAACTGGACTGGAAGAATCGGAGGACAATTCGTTCCTGATTTCAAATCCAGCAACTATTGGCAAAGGGTGGCCTACAGACTTGGGGCTTCCTTTGGTCCGGACAATGTGCAGCTGAACAAGTCCATTCCACAATACATGTTTTCTTTTGGAACAGGACTTCCGGTAAGAAGAAACGTGTATACAAACCAGTACACCACCATCAACACTGCATTTGAATTGGGCTTCAGGGGAAACAAATCCAATGACATCCGCGAAACCATTTTCCGCTTCTCATTTGGATTGAACCTCAGCGATATCTGGTTCAACAAGCCGAAATACCAATAATAAAATTTCAGCTGTGATCAGGAACACTGCCATTGCATTGCTTGCTTCCTTCCTGATATCATCCTGCGTAAACGATGAAACGAAAGTCAAGGCCCTGTTTCAAAAAAAACTGGGGGTTGATGAAGCGGTAAACATTGAGAGCTACATGAGCCAGGGCGGAAAGATGAGGGCCAAACTCACTGCGCCGTTGATGTTGCGTTACCAAGATACCAGCTCAAGAATAGAACTTCCCAAAACATTGCATGTAGATTTCTTTGATTCCACCTTGCAGATAGAAAGCAGGCTGGACGCCCTCTTTGCCCTTTACCATGAATCCAGGAATACCATCTTCATACGAGACAGTGTACGCGTGTACAACATCAAGGGCGATACCCTTTTTTGCAGGGAACTGAACTGGGATCAGGCACAAGGCAAGTTCTACACTGACAAACCTGTGCGCATCCATACACCAGACATGATCATGTATGGTGAGGGTTTGTCTGCGCCGCAAGACTTCAAAACCTTTGACATTTTCAAGGTAACCAACAGCGTGATGAGGGTCAAGCAATAGCCTGACCCTTTCCATCTTTTATTTCAAGGCACTTAGATCATCGAGAGAATAGACACCCCTTCCATAAGTGGCAATCACCAGATTTCTATCACGCGGGTGAATGAACAAATCCTGTACAGAAACTGTAGCAGGCAGGTTGGCCTGCAAAGAAGTCCAACTCTTTCCGCCGTTGTTGCTGTAATAGATGCCCATATCGGTTCCACAGTATAGCCTTGCAGGATTCTTGTCGTCTTCCCTGATCACGTTTACCGGTGAAGCAGGCAGGTTGGCCGCTATGCTTCTCCAGGTCATTCCCCTGTCGTCAGAAACATAGACATAGGGTTTGTCATCGTCTTCTCTTCTGTTGCTCAAGGTCAGGTAAACCCTGTTTTCCTGGTGCGATGAGGCCACAAGCCTTGACACATGAGCATTTTGAGGGATGCCTTTCATGATGCTGACGAAAGCACCACCATCAGCAGGCCGCATCCAAACCCTTCCATCATCAGTACCTGCGTACAGCAATCCTTTCTTCAATGGCGATTCATCTATGGCAGTGATAGCCTGGTGGTTAATGGCATAAGGCGTTTTCCCCATCCTGCTCTTGTCATTGTAAGTCAGGTCATCACTGATGCGCTTCCAGGTTTCACCACCGTCCTTGGATTCAAAGAGGAATTGAAAGCCATGGTAGATGGTTTTGTTGTCGTGCGGAGAAACCATGGTGTAGGCCAGCCATTCACCGCGGTGTACTTCCTCATCATCAGCCTTCTTTGGAAAAATATCTTTTGTGCGGATGGAATCCGGATGTGGCTTCTGTCCCCAGGCCGTCTTGGGCATGCGGAGATTGCTCTTCATCAACCTACCATAAAAAGAGCTGGCATACATGATGTCGGACTGCTTTGGATCCATGGCAATGATGGTTCCTTCGCCACCCGGAGCATCATCCCAGGCCATGATGCCTTCGGGCTTCTTGCCATAGGTATTCTTGATGCTACCCATGAAGCTTCCTTCATCCTGCACCGAACCCACAATATTGTAGGGTTGCTTCATGTCATAGGTGATGTTGTAAAATTGAGTCGTTGGAATTTTTCTGAAGAAATTCTTCCATTTGGCCCCACCATTGTAGGAAAGCACAACACCACCATCATTTCCATTGATGATGTATTCACTGTTGGTGGGATCAATCCAGAGCGCATGGTTGTCTCCATGTTGTGCATCAGAATCCTTGTCTGTAGCGCGCATGGCATTAAAAGTTTTTCCACCATCAATGGATTTGGCCAGGGGCACGCCCATGATGTACACAACATTTTCGTTGTTGGGATCTACCCTGATTTGTCCGAAGACCCATCCATAGGTTCCTGCAAAGCGTTCAAGCTTGTCATCTTCCGTGCTGACTTTTTTCCAGTTCTCGCCCTTGTCTTCGCTCCTGTACACCTGCACACCAAATGGAATCACCTGGATGGGCCTGCCATAAGGGTCAAGCTCACCGGGCTTGGGGTCACGCTTGGGTGTATGGTTGTCTACGTAGGCATAGACAATATTGGGTTTGCTTTTTGAAAAACAAAGGCCTACCCTGCCGGTATATTTTGTCTCGGGCAAACCATTGGTCAGCTTGTTCCAGGTTTTACCACCATCAACAGTTTTATACAAATAATCGCCATCTTCAGGAACCGGATCGCTCCATCTCCTGCGGATGCGGTTCCAGGTGGAAGCAATGATCAGGTCAGGATTGGTTGGATCCATCACCAGGTCAATGGCGCCGGTTTTTTCATCATTTCCCAAGATCCTGCTCCAAGATTTTCCGCCATCGGTTGTTTTGTAAACACCCCTGTTGTTGTTGTAACTCCACTCGTTTCCACCCGCTGCAACATAGGCCACATCAGGGTTTTTAGGATGCACCAATATTCGGGCAATGGTGCCGGTATTGGTCAAACCGATAGCTGTCCAGGTCTTGCCTCCATCGATAGATTTGTAAGCACCCATGCCTGGCAGTGATGCCCTGAAGATATTGGACTCGCCTGTTCCAAGATAGATGATATCAGGATTGGATGGGGCCAAAGCAAAGGCACCGATGGACAGTGTTCCCAACTGGTCCGTCAATGGCGTCCAGTTTTCACCTGCGTCTGTCGTCTTCCAGAAACCACCTGTTGCAAAGGAGGCAAAAATAATGTTCCTGTTACCGGGGATGCCGGCCACTTCCGTCACACGGCCACTGATGAGGTCTGGACCAACATTTCTCCATTGCAGGTTTTTGTAGGGAGAAGCTGCATTCAGTTGTTGCTGCAACTTGAACGATGCAACCCTTGCTGTGCCTGCATTATCGCGCAGTTGAGCAGATGTAAACAAACTAAATGAAAGCAAGAAAAAACCCTGGAAAACAATGTAAAACGGTGAAATTTTGCGCATGAAAATTCTTTTTGCTCTTTGAAAGATTGGTTGGGGTAAAAAACAGTTGTACTGATACATAAATGTAAGGATAAGCAGTTAAATTGTGTACTTAAATACAAGGAATGAAAAGAATGTTACTGCTCGCTGGCTGCCTTCTGTTTGCAGGAGGCTTCCATGCAATCGCACAGAAAAAAAAGACCGTTGTTGCTCCCTCCAATGAACCCCTGAAGACAGCAACCCTGGCCTCTCTTGAGTCGAGCTATCCTGCCTACAAAAACATTGCCCTCCAGATCTGGGACAATGCAGAATTGGGATATAAAGAAGTCAAGAGCAGTGCACTGCTGCAAGAAACATTGAAAAAAGAAGGCTTCACCGTTGAAGCAGGCGTAGCAGATATTCCCACCGCTTTTGTTGCCACCTATGGCAGCGGACAGCCCGTGATTGGCATCCTGGCTGAGTTTGATGCATTGCCGGGGCTTGCCCAGCAGGCTGTTCCTGAGAAAAAAGGGATTGATGGAAAAGCCGGAGGACATGGTTGCGGACACCACTTGTTTGGTGCAGCATCTGTTGCGGCAGGTGTTTCCATCAAAAAACTCATTGAAGAGAAAAAAATTACTGGCACCATCAAAGTATACGGCTGCCCTGCAGAAGAAGGTGGGTCAGGAAAAGTATACATGGTGAGGGCCGGCTTGTTCAACAATGTAGACGTGGCCATCCACTGGCATCCAGGTGATGGCAATGGTGTAACCATGACCAGCGCACTCGCCAACAGTTCTGCCAAGTTCAGGTTCTATGGATTGTCGGCCCATGCGGCTGGTGCACCAGACCGTGGACGTTCTTCGCTTGATGCTGTTGAAGCCATGAACCACATGGTCAACATGATGCGTGAACATGTTCCGCAGGAAACAAGGATTCATTATGTGATCACCAATGGCGGAAAAGCACCCAATGTGGTACCAGATTTTGCAGAAGTCTATTACTATGTACGCCATCCAAAACGCGACCAGGTAAAACAAATTTTTGACCGTGTGGTCACTGCAGCAAAAGCAGCCGCCATGGGCACTGAAACCAAAATGGACTATGAGATCATTGGTGGAACACATGACCTATTATTGAACAGGACACTAGGAGAAGCCATGCAAACCAACCTTGAAAAAGTGGGTGGTGTAAAATACACAGAAGAAGAAAAAGCTTTTGCCAGAAAAATACAATCTTCATTTACATTCAAATTTCCTGCCGTTGAATCTGCAGACAGCATCAAGCCTTTGAAAATTGAAATGGATGCAGGTGGCGGATCAACCGATGTGGGAGATGTCAGCTATGCATTGCCTACTGTTGGACTGCGCGCTGCCACCTGGGCTCCTGGAACACCTGCACACAGCTGGCAGGCCGTTGCCTGTGGTGGAACTGAGATTGGTACAAAGGGAATGTTGGTTGCTGCAAAAACCATGGCCCTGACTGCCATTGATCTTTTCACCAAGCCTGCATTGATCCAACAATCAAAGGATGAATTCCTGAAAATGAAAGGTGACTACAAATACGAAGCCTTGCTGGGAACAAGAAAGCCTGCATTGAATTACAGGGACTAATTATCTTATTAAAACACAGACATGAAACTAGTTTTGCTATCGATAACCAGCCTGCTCACACTGGCTGCTGTTGCCCAGAAAAAAGAATTGACCGAACAACAAATGCTCCGCGGAACTGCTGCCAACATCACCACCCAACTTCCCCGTGTATTGGGATGGGTAGACGATTCAAGGTTGCTGATCAACAAAAAAGAACACCAGGATTCTGCCATGAAAGTTTTTCTGGTGGATTGCAAAACAGGCAAACTGACCCCATCATCAGCCGACCTGTTGAAAACAAATTCTGGCCCCGGGGTTAGCGTAAGCCTAAGAGACAATGATGTATTTGTTTCCATACCGGACCAACCCATAAAACAGTTGACAAAAACGCCTGAAACAGAGGTGAATCCTACGCTTTCACCAGACAGGGCCTGGGTTGCCTTCACCAGAAAAAACGATCTCTATACCATCAACATTGCATCAGGAAAAGAATACCGCATCACCCATGACGGTACAGATCTTATCTTGAATGGCTATGCCAGCTGGGTGTATTTTGAGGAGATTCTCGGAAGACCAACGCGCTACAAGTCTTATTGGTGGAGTCCCGACAGCAAGCAGATTGTGTTCATGCGCATGGACGATACCAAGGTTCCGCTTTTCCCCATCTACAGTGAAAGTGGTCAACATGGTTATTCAGAAAACACCCGCTATCCAAAGGCTGGAGACTCCAACCCAACCGTTCGCATTGGCATCACTCCTGTAGAAGGCGGCCAATTGACCTGGGCTGATTTCAATGAAAATGAAGACCAGTATTTCGGCATGCCCTACTGGACGCCTGATGCCAAAACATTGTTGGTACAATGGATGAACCGTGGCCAGGACAACCTGATCATTTATGCGGTGAACCCTTCCAATGGCAGCAAAAAAGAGGTCTACAACGAAAAACAAAAAACATGGATTGACCTTGATGACCAGGGAGGACGCATCAGTTTTCTTGGCGACAACAAGGGATTCATTCTCCAGAGCGACAAGGATGGATGGGACCAGCTTTACCTGCACAACAATGATGGTACACTCAAAAACCAAATCACCACCGGACCCAACTGGAGCACGGCTGTTCAATACATCGACGAAGTAAAAAACATCATTTATTTCACCTCAAGGCAACAGAACTCTGTGCGCACAGACCTTTACCGTGTTGACTTTGATGGGAAAAACCAAATGCGTTTGACCTTTGGCGACTATACCCATGCCACCGACCTCTCGCCCAACGGAAGCTATTTCACCACGCGTTATTCAAATGCATCAACCCCAGACAGGCTGGCCTTGTTGAACAACAAGGGAAAGGTAATCCTTGAACTGGGAGACAGCAAAGGAACAGATTTCGATGCTTATACCATGGCCAAAACCGAGATCCTGAGGATACCTTCAGAAGATGGTCTTTTCCAGCTTCCGATCCGCATCACCTGGCCACTCAATTTTGATCCTGCCAAACAATATCCAGTCATGATCAATATTTACGGAGGGCCCAATGCTGGCACCGTTCGTGATGGCTGGCAGTTCAACGGACAAACCCAATGGTGGGCAAAGGAAGGACTGATACAAGTAGCGATGGACCACCGGGCCAGTGGACATTTTGGCAAGAACGGCATCAATTACATGCACCGCAACCTGGGCAACTGGGAGTTGAAAGACTGGATCACGATTGTAAAGTGGTTGAGGACGCATGGCGCTGATTCAACCCGTGTGGGCATTGCAGGATTCAGCTATGGCGGCTACATGACCTGTATGGCATTGACTGCAGGTGCAGGATATTTCACCCATGGACTTGCAGGTGGAAGTGTGACCGATTGGAAATTGTATGATTCTCACTATACCGAAAGGTTCATGGACACACCAGCAGAGAATCCGCAGGGGTATGCAGCTGGCGCGGTCATGACCTATGCAGATCAATACAAGGGATTGCTCAGGATTTATCATGGCACGATGGATGACAATGTGCACATGCAAAACAGTCTTCAACTGGTGAAGAAATTGCAGGATTCGAAAAAGCATTTTGAATTCATGCTCTATCCTGGCGGAAGGCATGGTTGGGGAGGAAACCAACAGTTTCACTCATCCAATGAAAACAATGCCTTCATCTACAAAAACCTGTTGAAAAAAGAGGTTCCCCAGTCAATGATTCGATAAACACAATTACAGATATTACAGCACACCAATATCTTTGACCAAGCCAAAACTTGCCATTTATGACCCCTACCAGACTGTTTGACTGCCTTGAATGGCAGCTTCAAAAATTTCCAAAGGAAGACATGTTTGCCGCCAAAGAAGATGGCGTTTGGAGAAAATACAGTACTGCGGAAATCCAGCAACTGGTGGATAGCCTGAGCATGGGGCTGATGCGTGCTGGCATTGGTTATCAGGATGGAAGCATTGAGGGGAGAGACAAGGTTGCCATCCTCAGCAACAACAGGCCTGAGTGGATGATCCTTGACCTTGCTGTACAACAAACAGGGGCTGTCCTCACACCCATTTATCCTACCATCAATGTCAATGAGCTTGAATTTATCCTGAATGATGCTGCAATAAAGCTGGTTTTTGTAAGTGACCAGGAATTGTACAACAAAGTGCAATCCATCCGTTCCAAAACCCCGTCGGTACAAGCCGTTTACACGTTCAATCCCATACAGGAAGCGCTTTACTGGAAAGAATTGTTGCACACCGGAAATGATGAAGACATCAGCAACCTGAAAGCATCCAAGGCCAGGGTAAATCCCAAGGAACTGGCCACCATTCTCTATACCTCAGGAACCACGGGCTTCCCAAAAGGTGTCATGCTGAGCCACCACAACATTTTAGACAACATCATGAACGTGGAAGAGCTGCTTGAACCCATCTGCGGATCAACTGACCGGTCACTGAGTTTTCTTCCCCTGAACCATATTTTTGAAAGGGTGATCACCTTTGTCTACATGTACAGAGGTGTTTCAGTTTACTACGCAGAAAGCCTGGACACTGTTGGCGAGAACCTGAGGGAAGTCAAACCAAGCCTGTTCTCAACCGTGCCCAGACTCCTGGAAAAAGTGTATGAAAGAATCATCAACAAAGGCAAGGAGCTGACAGGCATCAAGAAAAAATTGTTTTTCTGGGCCGTTGCAGTTGGAAATAAATATGAGGTTGACAAAAACCAGGGCATAGGCTACAACCTGCAACTGGCCATTGCCAACAAACTGATCTTCTCCAAATGGCGCGAGGCATTGGGAGGAAATGTAAGGGCGATTGTTACTGGCGCAGCAGCCTGTCAGGTAAGGTTGTTAAGGGTTTTCACTGCAGCAAAATTGGTGGTGATGGAAGGGTATGGACTTACCGAAACCTCACCCGTCATCAGTGTCAACCGCTATGAGTCCTTCGGCAGAAGGTTTGGCACGGTGGGCAATGTGATCAGGAACGTTGAAGTGAAACTAGCAGAGGATGGAGAGATTTGCTGCAAAGGTTCCAATGTGATGATGGGTTACTACAAACGTCCAGACCTTACAGCAGAATGCATTGACAGTGAAGGATGGTTCCATACAGGTGATATTGGTGTTTGGGTAGAAGGGAATTTTCTGAAAATCACCGACAGGAAAAAAGAAATATTCAAGACCAGCGGAGGAAAATATGTTGCCCCACAGCCCATTGAAAACAAGATGAAAGAATCACCTTTCATTGAACAGATGATGGTGGTAGGTGCAGAAAGAAAATTCACTGCAGCCCTGATTGTACCTGCCATGGGCAATTTGATTTCATGGAGCAGGAAACATGGGATTGATGTTCAGTCCCCTGAAAAATTACTGGACAATCCAAAAGTGATCGAGCACTTTAAATCAATCGTTGAAAAATACAACCAAAATTTCAACCCCGTTGAACAAGTCAAGAAATTTGAATTGATCAATGCAGAATGGACCATCAATGGAGGTGAACTTACACCAACCTTGAAACTGAAGCGCAAAGTCATCATGGAAAAATATGCGCACGCGATTGAACGCATTTATGCAATAGAGGACTAGAAATAATGTTGCGATGGCGGCATGCGGAACAACTTGTTGCGCTGGTAATTCGAGAACAACAGGTATTCCGCTTCATGTGTCCTTGTCCAGTTCTGGTAGGCACTTGCATCTGTTGCTGGACCAAACAACCATTGGTTGTAGGCTTCGAACATTCCTTCACGCATCAGGTACTGAAGATGTTCAAACAATTTGAATGGATATTTTCCAGCTGAATCATTGAACCAATCCAATAGAAACCTGGACCTGATGACCAGCAAGGTTTCTGGCGTAATACCCCTCAAAGCCAGCGATGATTGTTTGTTCATCACTTCCATGAACTTCAATTCAAATGGTGTCGTTGGTTTGATGAAATGTTGCTTGCTGTCTCCTGGCATGAATACGCGCTTATAAGACTCCAGCAACAATATTTTGATTTCAGCAGTGCGCACAGAATAACTTTCAAGGTTGACAAAAACCTCTCCATACACCAGGCTTCTTGCTTTATCTGAGGCTGCGAAATAAAATTTTGCAGCATGGTAATAATTCCCGGAATAAGAAGGATCAACGGAAATGCCTGTCTCCCATTGGCCTATAGCGTCGGCAGGCTTTTGCTGGGTCCAAAGCAAGTCTCCATACTCTGCAAATAAAGGTCCGCTCGCATCAAACTTCTTCAAGCCCTTTTTATAGACCCTGTCACATTGCTTGTATTCTTCTGTTGCCTTGAAAATATTTCCTGCAATTTGGAAGACCTGCACATCGGCGTCTTCCCTTTCTGTCAAAGGAAGAATCCTTTCAGCCGCCCGCTTGTAATCCCCTGCCAGGTAATAGGTGAAGGCCACATCTTTGAGCAGCGTGAGGTTGGTGGGCTCCAATTCAAGCGCCTTGGCCAACACCATCATGGTATTGCTGTAATCAGATTGCCGTTGAAAGGAAATGGCTGTTTCCCTCAATTGCTGCACTGTTTGCTGGGCATTGGCTGCGGCAAAGAAAAAAGACAATAAGATGAATAACCTTAACCTGATCATGGCCATAAAATTAGATCAAATGGGTCAGCAAACCATCACGCAGTTTGGGTTCAAACCAGGTACTCTTGGGTGGCATGACGTTTCCGCTGTCTGATATGTCAAACAACTGTTCGATGCTAACAGGATAAAAACTGAAAGCCACCTTCATCTCTCCACTGTCCACTCTTTTTTCCAGTTCCTTCAGGCCCCTGATTCCACCCACAAAATCAATTCTTTTATCGGTTCGCTGGTCCACAATGTCCAGGAATTTTTCGAGAATATTCCTAGAGAAGATGGACACGTCCAATACCCCAATCGGGTCTTCAGTGTAGGTTCCTTTGATCGATGTCAGGTGATACCACTCCCCTTCCATGTACATCCCAAATTCATGGAGATTGGCAGGGTCAACGGGTACCTCAGAAGATGATACCATGAAATCCTCCTGCAAGGCAGAGATCAAATCATTGGGCTCCATGCCGTTGAGGTCTTTCACTACCCTGTTGTAAGGCATGATCTTGAGTTCATCAGCAGGAAACAAGGTGGTGAGAAACCCATCGGCTTCAGGGCCTGCAGCATCTCCCAGTGCAGCACGAACCTTGGCAGCACTTGCTGCACGGTGATGGCCATCTGCGATATAGGTGCATGGAACTTCTTTTTCAAAAATGCTGGTAATGCTGTTTACAGCCTCTTCCGCATCAATGACCCAAATGCGGTGGCTGATGCCATCAGCAGCATTAAAATCATATGCAGGTGCGTTATTCTTTTTCCAATCCCCGATCAATTGATCAAGAGAGGCAACATTGCGGTAGGCAAGGAATACATTCCCCGTCTGTGCCCTTGTTATTTTGATATGGTTGATCCTGTCCTGCTCTTTTTCAGGACGGGTGAATTCATGCTTCTTGATGATGTCGTTTTCATAATCATCAACAGAAGAACAACAAACCAAACCGGTCTGGCTTCTTCCATCCATCACCAATTCATAGATATAATAACAGGGTGTAGCGTCTTGAAACAACACTCCTGATTTCAACATCTCCTCAAGGTTGGACTTTGCCTTCTCATATACGGAACTGTCGTAAATACTCAGTTCAACAGGCATGTCTACCTCTGATTTGGTAACATGGAGAAAAGAATGCGGATGTCCACTCACTGCAGTACGTGCCTCATCACTCGAAAGTACGTCATAAGGCGGAGCAGCCACTTCAGTTGCCAATGTTGCTTGGGGCCTTGCAGCCCTGAAAGGAAAAATTTTTGCCATGGTATATGTTTTACTATGCGTGTTTATTTGCGAAATCCTTGATAAGGTCTGTGATGTCCACCACACTGCTCAAAGGCATGGCATTGTACATCGAAACCCTGAATCCACCGACACTCCGGTGTCCTTTGATACCCACCATACCTTCATCCTTGCACCTTGCCAGGAACATTTTTTCCAATGCAGGATCTTGCATGGTGAAGACAGCATTCATCTTGCTCCTGTCCTGTGGAGGAACAGGAAGATTGAACATGGGAAGAGAAGCCAAAGTGGAATACAAAAGGTCGGCCTTCTGCACATTGATTTTTTCAATTGCCTGGATGCCTCCTATTTTTTTCAGCCACCTGAGGGTGAGCAGGCAAACATAGATGGCAAATACAGGCGGTGTGTTGAGCATGGATCCATTGGCAACATGCTGCCTGTAATCCATCATGGATGGGATTGCGGTATTCCCTGTTGCAAGAAAATCTTTGTCTGCCACCACCAGGTTCACCCCGGCTGCACCTATGTTTTTCTGGGCCCCTGCGTAAATGAAAGAGAACCTGTTGAAATCCATGGCACAGCTCAGTATATCACTGCTCATGTCGGCAATGAGCGGAACTGAAGTGGATGGGATACCCTGCATCTGGGTACCTTCTATGGTATTGTTGGTGGTATAGTGAAAATAAGCTGCGTCTTCAGGAATGGCATACCCTGTTGGGATATAGCTGTAATTAAGGTCTTTGGAAGAAGCCACCACTTCAACATCACCAAACAATTTGGCTTCTTTGATGGCCTTGGAACCCCATACACCACCATCCAGGTAAGCAGCCTTTTTATCCTTTGAAAGAAAATTCATGGGCACTTGAAAAAACTGGGTGGAAGCCCCTCCGTGCAGGAACATCACTTCCTTTTTCCCATCTAGTTGCATCAACTCCTTGACCAGGTCCATGGCCTCACTGACCACAGCTTCGAACATTGGCGTTCTGTGGCCAAATTCGAGGATGGACAATCCGGTCTCATTGAAATTCAGGATGGCACGACTGGCTTCTTCAAATACTTCTTTTGGAAGGATGCTCGGACCCGCATTGAAATTGTGTATCATGTTACTGTTTGCTTGGGAAAATGGAATGGCAGCAGCGGTGCAAAGATACTTAATTTAGAGAAGAGCGCAGTTGAGACAGATCAGGTTGCCCTGCATCAACCCAAGCAGTAAACCAAAAACTGGCAACCCCATGGATGGCATCCCTCATCCGCCTTTCCACCATGCCATTGAGTTTCCTGTGGTAAATGCCAGCATACTGAGCCGCATACTGACGCAATACCACCCCATTTCGGCTCTCGTAGGCAAACCGAAAATCCATGGGATAGGCCTTGCTGATTTTTTTCTCTACCGACAAGACCGTGTCAGCTGCTGCAGCACTTTCATAGACCCTGCCCCAGATAAAATGCAAAGGGCTGTTCAGATAAGCAGCAGGGCCGATGATAAAATCATACTGTTTTTCTGCATAGAGCTCTGGCAACCTACTCTCCCAAAATCCATGAATGCCCAGCTGATCGGTCTTTTGCCCATTGTGGTTGCTGCTGGCATGCAAGGGCACATGTACATCTGCAATGTAATGACCAAGATCTGCAGAAATCTTGAGGATTGCATCAGCATTGCATTCCCTGAAGGCCTTTTTCAACCGGGCCTGCATGACCATGATCCACCAGGGGGCTATGCCATGGGCATTCAAGGTATCTGCGGAAAAACGGAGTACGGCATCATCCCATTTTGGGGGAAGGCTGTCTTTCGGACCCTTCAAATAATGGTCCATGTCAATATAATGCCTGGGTGCTTCCTCTGCAATCGCATAGCGCCGCTTATCAGGATCCACGGCATGGTCAGCCAGGTAGCGGATGTTTTTTTTGTAAAAAGAAATCATGGCCGGCGGGAGGAGAAAAACAGCATGGTAATTGATGTGCCGGTGGCCGAAAAATCCCCAACTGCCTGATTCCAGTGGAAGCAAGCAGATGACCAACAAGAGCTTTACTACCAAAGGGTTCCGCCGCATTCCAGTAATCCATTTGCTGGCACAAAAGCCCATCTTCTTCCACATCCCCATCTCTCCCTATGCTTTTAAGCTAAATATCTATGTTCGAGCGGCTATTTTTTAGCCGGTACTTCATGGTCCCCCACTTCCGTTACGCCACCGGAAACCACAAACTTCATGGCATTGGCGGAACTCACTCCACCCACCTTTTTGATACGGTCATGTTTCACCAGATAGGTTACTCCGGAAAATGCATAGGAATGGGGGATATAGACAGCCACATGCTCATGCAACCCAAACTCACTCACATCCGTTTGGGTAATGAAGCCAATCCGCCAAACATCCGGTGATTCGATCGATACCAATACAGGTTTGTCAAATTTTTTCTTGTTGCCAGCAAAGGCTTCCAGAAAATCCTTGACGGTTGAATAGATGATCTTGACCCCGGGAGTCTTCTCCAGAATATTATCAAACAACTCCACCAGCTTGGAGACAATGAATGACGATGAGATATAACCCACCAACAATACAATGATTACCACCACAAGAAAGCCCAGTCCGGGAATTTTTTCCGGGTAGCCCTGTGGATTCAGTTTGACCAGGTCAGGGAACAAGACATGGAGGAGATTGGGAAGGATGCCATCAATCAGGTTGAACAATGAAAGCACCGCCCAAACGGTGATGACGATTGGCGCCAAAATGACCATCCCCTGAAAGAAAAAATACAAGAGTCTGCCGGGCCGAAATGATTTCATTGTGATGGTTTTAAGCAAATATACACCCGAAAAAAGGGCATTATCGGATGAAAACACCTGATTTTCAGGTAAAAATCACTAAAAAAGCGTCATTTATACCTTAAAATGACCGTTTAACATTAAAAGACATTTTTTCAACAGAAACTTTTTTTACAACAATAGTTTCCATAGTTTTGCGCCGCGAAATTGACAATGGAAACCAAAAATCGAATCATAGAGCAGGCAAGAGACCTTTTTTTAAGGCTGGGCATCAGGTCTGTGTCTATGGATGATGTGGCCGGACAGATCGGCATGTCCAAAAAAACGCTTTACCAGCATTTTGAAGACAAGGACGAACTCGTAGAGCGGGTTGTAGATTTTGAAACAAGCAGGATGCAGGATGAATGCCATGTTTGTGCAAACAGTGCCGAAAATGCGGTAGAGGAAATTTTCAAGACCATGGAAATGGTCATGCAACATTTCAGGAACATGAACCCAATGGTGCTGTTTGACATGCACAAATTCCATGGCAAGGCCTTTGCCAAATTCATGGAGCACAAGAACATTTTCCTCCTGGATATCATTTCAACCAATCTGAAAAGAGGCGTGAGCGAAGGATATTTCAGGCAGGACATCAAAATAGATATCCTGGCGAAATTCAGGTTGGAATCCATGATGCTGGCCTTCAACATGGAAGCCTTCCCACCAGCAAAATACAATGTGGCAGAAGTAACCATCACCATGATTGAAAACTTTCTCTACGGATTGGCTACTGAATCCGGATTCAAACTCATCGAACAATACAAAGCAAAAAAGAACACAATCCATGCACAATAAAAAAATGAACATGATACGTTGGGGCTTTATTATTATCTCATCCACTGTACTGTTGTTGGGTAGCGCAAACGCACAACAGAAGTACAAACTGACAGTCAACCAGGCTGCTGAGCTTGCTTTGAAGAATGTGACAGAAATCAAAAACCTGCAGATTGACAGGGAGTTGCAGCTGGCAAAAAACAAAGAGTATACTGCACAGACCAGACCGCAGGTTAGCGGTACTGTACAGTCACAACATTTCTTCAGCATTCCTGTGACCTTGTTGCCTGATTTCATTTCTCCTTCAGTGTACAAAGTACTCACTGACAATGGTGTTCGCAATGGTGCTGGCAGCCCCATTTCCACTCCCAACAATCCGCCACAGTATTTCCCTGCACAGTTTGGCGTTCCCTGGCAGTCATCTGCAGGTGTGCAATTCCAACAGTTGCTCTTTCAACCCGACCTGTTCATTGCCTTGAAGGCAAGAAAAAAATCGATTGATTTCAATGATGCCAATATCAAGGTCATGGAAGACTCTATCAAAAGTAATGTTGCTAGGGCCTATTACAGTGTGTTGATTGCGGAGAAAAGAAAAAAATACCTGGATGCCAGCATCAAAAGGCTGGAAAAGCTGAAAAGCGATCAGGAAAAATTGTACAAGAACGGTTTTGCAGAACACCTGGACATCGACAAGACGCAGGTAACACTGAACAACCTCAGCACCACATCCACCCAAATTGAAAAATTGATTGAAGTTGGCTATGCATCACTCAAATTTTCCCTGGCCATTGACCAGACAGATACACTGGAGTTGAGCGATACGCTTTCTGTTGACCTTGTCAAAAAAGATCTGCTTGAATTGTCCAACTTCAATTATAATGACAGGAAGGAAATCCAGTTGCTCAATGTGGTAAAAGATTTGCAAGGACTTGACGTAAAAAGAAACAAGCTCGCCTACATCCCCACAGTTGCCACTTACTACAATTACAGCAGGAACGCACTTGGTCAGAAATTCAACCTGTTGAATTTCGCAGACAAATGGTACAAGACATCACTCTGGGGCTTCAACATGAGTGTTCCCATCTTTGATGGCGGACAAAAAGCCCAGCGCATCAAACAGGCGAACCTCAATCTCCAAAAAACCAACAATACCATTGCCAATGTTCAAAGGGCAATTGACCTGCAGTTGAAGGCTTCTTCCATCCTGTTCAAAAATGCCCTGTCTTCACTGGACATGCAAGACAAGAATGTGTTGCTGGCAGAAAAGGTTTACAATACCACCAAGAAAAAATACGAACAAGGATTGGGATCAAGCTTCGAATTGTTACAAACCGAATCGGAACTTGAAAATGCACAATCCAACTATTTCCAATCACTTTACGATGCCATCAACGCAAGGATTTCTTACAACAGAGCCCTTGGTAAACTATAACAACAAAAGAATAAAAACCAGAATATGAAAAAGTTTTTGATGATCTGCATGCTGTTCACATTGGCAGCCTGCTCAGGAAACAAGGAAGAAAACAAGGATGTGGCAGCCAAAAAAGCTGAGTTGGAAAAGCTTACCAAAGAGCGTGATGCCATCCTTGCCAAGATGACTGCACTGGAAACAGAAATCCAAAAGATGTCTGGTTCAACAGTTGAAGAGAAAACAAAATTGGTGGAAGTAACCACACTGATCACCCAGGACTTTGCTCACTACATTGACTTACAGGGCAAGATCACCACAGAGAATCTCTATTATGTAACACCAAGAGGAATGGGCGGACAAGTAAAAGCCATCTATGTAAAACAGGGTGACAATGTCAAGGCCGGCCAACTGCTGATGAAACTGGAAGATGGCATCATCCAACAAAACATCAAACAGGTGGAAAGCCAGCTCTCTTTCGCCAAAAATATTTTCAGCCGCCAGGAAAACCTTTGGAAAGAAGGGATTGGAACAGAAGTGCAATTTCTTTCTGCCAAGAACAATGTGGAAGGACTTGAAAAACAGCTTGCACTTGTAAAAGAGCAACTGGGAACAACCTCGGTAATTGCACAGGTATCTGGTGTGGTTGAAACAGTGAGCATCCGTGTTGGTGAAACCTTTGTAGGTTCTCCCATGGCAGGCATCACCATTGTCAATCCCAGTGCCATGAAGGCTGTGGTAGAAGTTCCGGAAAACTATGTTGTAAGGGTCAGAAAAGGAATGCCCGTGATCATCTCCGTGCCAGACCTCAATGAAACCTTCAACTCAACCATCAGCTTGATCAGTGAAACCATCAATGCCACTTCAAGAAGTTTCGTTGCAGAAAGCAAGATGCCTGGCAAGAGCAATATCAAACCCAACCAAGTTGCGGTTGTGAAAATCCTTGATCATGCAGCCAAGGATGCCATTGTAGTTCCTGTTGAAACAGTACAAACAGATGAGAAAGGCAAATACGTTTACATCCTCTCTTTGGAAAATGGAAAGAACATTGCCAGAAAAAAGATGGTCACCATTGGTGAATTCTATGATGAATTGATTGAAGTGAACACTGGCCTGGCCAAGGGCGATAAGCTCATCACCAAAGGTTTTCAGGGACTCTATGATGGTCAGCTGATTTCAACCGCAACAAACTGATCTCCATTTCCAAGCAAGCATAAACCATTAGCATGGACAACTCTTCAAAAAATAATTCCATTTCCAACCTGCTGAAGAATGTAAAAACATTCAAGCCAACAGATTGGGCCATCAACAACAAGACGGCAGTCTACCTGATCACCCTGATCATTTCTCTCTGGGGTATTGGGCTTTTCTTTTCTTTTCCAAAGGAACAGTTTCCCGATGTCGTCATTCCCAACATTTACGTTCAAACCGTTTATGTAGGAAACTCACCAAAAGAAATTGAAAGCCTGGTAACAAGGCCCATCGAAAAACAACTCAAGGGAATCACTGGTGTAAAAATCAACAAGATCACCTCCAACTCCTTGCAGGATTTCTCTGCCATCATTGTAGAATTCAGCACTTCTGTCAAAACGGACGTGGCCTTGCAGAAAATGAGGGATGCGGTAGACAAAGCCAAAAAAGACCTTCCGACAGACCTCACCCAGGAGCCTGTAGTGCAAGAAATCAGCCTGTCAGAATTGCCCATCATGGCCGTCAATGTGAGCGGAGATTATGATGGTATTAAGCTGGCAGAGTTTGCAGATGAACTGAAAAATAAGATTGAAGAACTGTCTGAGATCAGCAGGGTAGATGTTGTGGGTGCACCTGAAAGGGAAATCCAAATCAATGTTGACCGCTACAAGATGGAAGCAGCAAAAGTTGGATTCACCGATGTTGAACAGGCCATCCAACGTGAGAACAATGACATCTCAGGTGGTTTGCTGGAGGTGGGAGAACAGAAACGTACATTGCGCGTGAACGGACAGTTCAGGTCTTCGCTGGACCTCAACAATGTGATTGTGAAGAACGTGTATGGTTCACCACTTTACCTGCGTGATTTTGCCAACATCACCGACACTGTGAAGGAAAGAGAAAGTTATGCGCGGTTGAATGGGAAAAACGTTGTTACACTGAGCATCATCAAACGTTCCGGAGAAAACCTCATCAATGCTTCTGAAAAAATCAATGGGATTGTAAAGCAAATGAAGGCTGATCAATTTCCCAAAGACCTCAACATCAATATTACGGGAGACCTGAGCATCAAGGCCTCAGCAGCCTTTGATGAACTGGTGAACTCCATCGTCATTGGCTTCGTACTGGTGATGATCATCCTCATGTTCTTCATGGGCGTGACCAACTCATTCTTTGTGGCCCTCTCGGTTCCCCTCAGCATGTTCTTGGCCTTCATCCTCTTGCCAAGCGCAGAGTTCATCGTGGGATCCAGTGTTACCCTGAATTTCATCGTATTGTTTGCCTTGCTGTTTGGATTGGGTATTGTGGTGGATGATGCCATTGTGGTGATTGAAAATACCCACAGGATTTTCTCACAAGGCAAGGGGAAAATCAGTGCCAGGGATGCGGCAAGATTCGCAGCTGGAGAGGTTTTCATTCCGGTATTGGCAGGAACACTGACCACGCTTGCGCCTTTCATCCCATTGCTTTTCTGGCCCGGTATCATCGGTAAATTCATGATTTACCTGCCCACCATGTTGATCTTCACATTGACGGCATCATTGATTGTAGCCTACATCATGAACCCTGTTTTTGCGGTAGATTTCATGGCGCATGAAGACCACGAAAAGAAAAAGAAATCGACTGTTTTCAAAAATCCCCTGTTCCTCATCTTCATCATCGTGGGTCTTCTTTTTGACCTCGTTGGATATGGAAACGATCAAGCCTCTTACCGATTCATCGGCAACATGCTGATATTCTTTGGCGGACTGATGGTGCTCAACGCCTATGTGCTCACTGATGCCATCAAAACATTCCAGGAGAAATGGCTGCCTGCCATGATGAACAAATACGAAAAACTTCTTCAGTGGACCACCCAGGGTTGGAGACCAGTCAAAATGCTGATTGGAACATTTGCCCTGCTGATCTTCTCTTTTGTATTCTTCGGCATGAGAAACGTTCCTGTGGTATTGTTCCCTCAAGGCGATCCCAATACCATCTATGTTTACCTAAAGTTGCCAGCTGGTACGGAAGTGACCTACACCGATTCGGTGACAAAACTGCTGGAAGGCAGGATCAACAAGGTGTTGGGCATGGAGAATGGAAAAGAAAATCCTTTGGTAGAAAGTGTGATTGCCAATGTGGCGGTTGGCGCCAGTGATCCCAACAGTGGAGACAGGAGCACCAGGCCAGAGCTTGGTCGGATCCAGGTGAACTTTGTTCCATTTGAAGAAAGGGATGGCGCTGGTACCAAGCAATACCTTGATTCCATCCGCATGGTGGTGAAGAACATCCCATCTGCAGAAATAAGCGTAAACCAGGAAAGCAATGGTCCGCCCACACAATCGCCGATTAACATTGAGGTTTCAGGCGATAATTTCGAAGACCTTACCAGCACGGCCATCAACCTCAGGAACTACCTCAGCGACAAGAATATTCCAGGTGTAGAAGAATTGAAAATTGACGTAGACTTCTCCAACCCAGAGATTGGCATTTCCATTGACAGGGAAAGGGCTTTGATGCAAGGTCTTTCAACCGGTCAGATTGGAATGGAAATCAGGACAGCCCTTTTTGGAAAGGAGATTTCCAAATTGAAGATTGGTGAAGAGGAATTCAACATCATCATCCGCAACAATGCAGCACAAAGGAAGTCATTGTCAGAACTCCTGAACATGCGCATCACCTACCGCGATTTCACCAATGGTCAGATCAAACAAGTGCCCATCAGTTCTGTTGTCAAAGCAGACCTCAGCAATACCTATGGCAGCATCAAGAGAAAGGACCAGAAAAGGGTGATCACGATCTTCTCGAACGTATTGACTTCACAGGGTTATACGCCTCAAGCTGTTAACACAGAAATCAAGAAACATATCGATGCGTTCAAGTCAAAAGCCGAAGGCGTTTCGATTGCACAAACTGGTGAAGGAGAGCAATTGGCCGAAACAGCCAACTTCCTCAGAACCGCCATGTTCACTGCCATCGGACTGATTCTCTTGATCCTCATCCTGCAGTTCAACTCTTACAGCAGGACCATGATTGTATTGTCTGAAATATTTTTCAGTTTGATTGGTGTCTTGCTGGGCTATGCCATCACACAGTCCACCTTTGCCGTGGTAACCACTGGTATCGGTATTGTGGGACTCTCCGGTATTGTGGTGAAGAATGGAATCCTCGTGATAGAATTTGCGGACGAATTGAGGGGCAGGGGCATGAAGACAAGAGAGGCCGTCATTGAAGCCGGGAAAACAAGGATTGTTCCGGTATTGCTTACCGCGCTGGCAGCCATCCTTGCCTTGATCCCATTGGCTGTTGGTTTTAACATCAACTTCGTTACCCTGTTTACCGATTTGAATCCACATATTTTCTTTGGAGGTGATAACGCGGTATTCTGGAAGCCTTTGTCACTCACCATCATCTGGGGATTGATGTTTGCCTTCTTCATGACCCTGCTCATCGTACCAGCCATGTACCTCATTGCTGAGCGATTGAAAAGGCCGATGAACAAATTCTTCAAGGGAAGATGGATCTCTATCCTGGGACTCCTGGGACCGCTGTTCTTCCTCTTAACGGGAATTGTTTACCTCGTAAGGAGAATCCAGGGCAAACCAGTTTGGAATGGTCAATTGAAAAAATAGCATCCGCCAACCGGCGCTGGATGATGGGCGAAATATTAAGTTGCACCATGCAACTTATTGCCAACGTCAATCGTCTAGCGCCTATTGTAAATGTTTAAAACAAAAAAATGGAACAGTACAACACAAGATCCAACCACGAAATTGATTACAGGATCATTGGTGAAGAAATGCAGTATGTGGAGGTTGAATTAGACCCCAACGAAACAGCCATCGCTGAAGCGGGAAGCTTCATGATGATGGATGATGGCGTTCAAATGCAAACCATTTTTGGGGATGGCTCAGGCCAAAACCAGGGTGTTCTTGGGAAATTGTTTTCCGCTGGAAAGCGACTGCTTACCGGTGAAAGCCTTTTCATGACAGCCTTCACCAACATGGCACATGGCAAAAAAAGGGTATCATTTGCCTCCCCTTATCCCGGAAAAATCATTCCATTGGACCTGCAACAACTTGATGGCAGGATCATTTGCCAGAAGGACTCATTTCTCTGTGCCGCAAAAGGCGTAAACGTTGGCATTGCCTTCCAGAGAAAGCTGGGCACAGGATTATTTGGAGGAGAAGGTTTCATCATGCAGAAGCTCGAAGGTGATGGCATGGCTTTTGTACACGCCGGCGGACACGTATTTGAGCGGTACCTCACACCTGGTGAAGTATTGAAAATTGATACCGGTTGCGTGGTTGCCTTTACCCAGACTGTAGATTATGATATCCAGTTTGTTGGTGGCATCAAGAACAGCATATTTGGTGGAGAAGGCTTGTTTTTTGCCACACTCCGTGGCCCTGGTAAGGTATGGATCCAAACCCTTCCCATCAGCCGCCTGGCCAGCAGGATCATCTCCTATGGCACGACCAGCAGAAGGGAGGAAGGAAGCATCCTTGGCGGATTGGGCAACATGCTCGATGGTGATGGATACTAGACAATAAAGATTGCAACAAAAAAGCCGGCTCATCTGAGACCGGCTTTTTTATTTGACTAAGTTTTTTCGATTAATCGCGGCGACCATAAAGGTTGCCCAGCAAGCGAAGAATTTCAACATACAACCATACCATGGTTACCAGCAAGCCAAAAGCACAGAACCATTCCATGTGCTTGGGTGCACCCATGGCAGCACCTTGCTCAATCCTGTCAAAGTCCAGCAAAAGGCTGAGTGCAGCAATGGCCGTGATGGCGATTGAAATACCGATGCTCAAAAGGCTTCCGTTGTGCAAGCCATCAATGTTTACGTTGAACATAGAAAGAATCCAGGTGATCAGATAAAACATTGCAATGCCGCCAATCGCAGCAAACATCACCGACCTGAATTTCTCCGTTACCCTGATGATCCTGAAGGTATAGAGCAGGTACATGGCAATCGCCGTTCCGAAAGTGAGCACCACAGCTTGTGTTACGATGCCAGGCGCCACCTTGCTGAATGCATTGCTGTAGATAGCAGATATGCCACCCACAACCAGGCCTTCCAAGAGAGCGTATGCAGGTGCGAGGTACTGTGCCCATTGTTGCTTGAACATCAGGATCAATGCGATCACCAGGCCACCAATGGCACCACCCATCAGGTATCCCTGAATGCTATTGCCCACGCTGGCCTCATTCCAGACATAGAAGGCAGTTGCCATCACCATGAGGAATAGAAAACCGAATTTATTGAGGGTACCGCGGAAAGACATGATGCCAGATCCGGGGGCAGCCATCGACCGGTTAAAAGATTTTTCTGAAAGTGTAGGATTACTTGAATTGAAAAGCGCCATATTGGGTAATTTTGTAGTGTAAATTAATTAATTTCAGTTAAATCTGCCAAAGCATCCCCCTAAAAAGGGCAATGGCCTCAAACATTTAACATGACCCAAAGAAAAGAAGAACTGCTCAGTGATATTGTCATCAAATTTGCAGGTGACAGTGGAGATGGTATGCAGCTGACCGGAAGCCAATTCACCAACAATACTGCCTTGATGGGAATCGACCTTGCCACCTTCCCAGATTTTCCCGCCGAGATCCGTGCCCCACAGGGAACCATTCCTGGCGTAAGCGGTTACCAGCTTCGTTTTTCAAGTGATGCCATCTATACCCCGGGAGACCTTTGTGATGTGCTGGTGGCCATGAATGCGGCTGCCCTGAAAACCAATTTGAAGGCCATCAAAAAAGGAGGAAAAATCATCGCCAATGTAGATGGTTTTGATTCAAAAAATCTTCGCCTGGCCAATTACCCCGATGGCGTGAACCCTATTGAAGACGGATCGCTCGAAGGTTTTGAACTGATCAAAATGGATGTCACCAAGATGACCCGAGAGGCATTGAAAGACATCACCCTGGGCACCAAGGAAAAAGACAGGGCCAAGAACATGTTCGTGCTGGGCTTCCTTTACTGGATGTACAGCAGGGACATGGACAGCACCCTGAAATTCCTGAACGATAAATTTGGGAAGAAAGACGACATCCTCAATGCCAACCTCAAGGCTTTGCAGGCAGGTTACAATTATGGTGATACCACTGAAACCTTCACCACAAGATACAGGGTTGAAAAAGCCAAGATGAAGCCTGGCACCTACCGGTCGATCATGGGCAACCAGGCCGTATCCCTTGGATTGGTGGCCGCTTCACAAAAATCTGGACTGCCGATTTTCCTGGGCACCTACCCCATCACGCCGGCCTCAGACATCCTGCACGACCTGAGCAAGATGAAGAATTTTGGCGTAAAAACATTTCAGGCAGAAGATGAGATTGCAGGCATTTCTTCAGCCATTGGTGCCAGCTACGGCGGATCATTGGCTGTTACCACTACATCAGGACCGGGAATTGCCCTGAAAGGCGAAGCCATGGGGCTTGCTGTGATGCTTGAAATTCCCTTGCTGATCATTGATGTGCAAAGGGGCGGACCTTCAACCGGTCTTCCCACCAAAACTGAACAAAGTGATTTGTTGCAAGCATACTATGGAAGGAATGGAGAATGCCCGATGCCGGTCATCTCAGCTTCTACCCCCAGCGATTGTTTCAGTGCCGTTTATGAAGCCGTCAGGATTGCACTTGAACACATGACCCCTGTGATGTTCCTCAGCGATGGCTATATCGCCAATGGTGCAGAGCCATGGCTGTTCCCACAAGCTGAAGATCTTCCTGAAATCACAGTAAAGTTCAAGACATCACTCGACGAAGGGGAGGAAAGGCTTCAGCCTTACAAGCGCGATGAAAAACTGGTAAGGCCTTGGGCCCTTCCTGGCACAAAAGGATTGGAGCACAGGATTGGAGGATTGGAAAAACAAGACATCACAGGAAACGTTAGCTATGATCCTGATAACCATGAACACATGGTGAAAACCAGGCAGGCAAAGGTGGACATGATTGCCAATTATATTCCTGAACAAAAAATTGACAGTGGTGCCGCCTCTGGAAAAGTGCTGGTACTCGGATGGGGAAGCACCTATGGCTCCATCAAAAGTGCTGTGCAGGAATTGTTGCAGGAAGGCCAGGCGGTTTCACATGCTCATATCCGCTACATGAGGCCCTTCCCAAAAAATCTTGGAGACATCATCAAGCAGTTTGATACGGTCATTGTACCAGAGATCAACAATGGACAACTGATCAAGATCCTTCGTGATGTATACCTGGTGGATGCGAAGCCATACAACAAGATCAAAGGCACACCAATTACCAAAGGTGAGTTGGTGGCGGAGATCAGGAAGTATTTGTAGGGATTAGGCATGAGGGGAAAGGGATGAGCTTGCCAGTCAACAAAGGATTGGCAATTTCAACCTTACAATATCCTTTCCACAATTTTCCCTGTTGCCTTCTCTTTCAGGATTAGTTTTTTTGTGCCATAATGGGTCATCTCTTCCTTGACGAGATAATGGTCTGCATCAAATTCGACAAGGGTCCCCTGCTTGGTCTGCCCTTCAAGCCCACGCCAGTCCTGCAATTGAACGGGTTCCCATATTTTTGATTTGGCACTCCTGTAGGCTGCATCGAGCACTGCATTTACAATATAGCCATCGTAAAATGTTTCTTTGGGCGCTTTGCCTTTTTCGAAGGAATCAAACATGTCAAAGAACATGTGGTTGTACCCCAGTTCGTTCAACTCATCTCCTACCGGAAACAACCAGCCAGTGTTGGTCTCTGCTTTTTCTGCCACATAATCAGCCCCTTTCCCGGTGGTGAACATGTCAAATCCTGTGCGCAAAAATCCATTGGTCCAGATGGTTCCCTCTGTTCCCATCACCTCGTCTCGCAGATCCAATCCACCCCTGAAAGTCCAGCTCACTTCAAACTGACCAATGGCCCCATTTTCATATTTGACAAGGCCGATGGCATGGTCTTCAGCATCAATGGGCTTTACCTGTGTATCAGCCCAACACATCACTTCAACGGGCCTGATGTCCTTTCCGATATAACTCCTGGCGATCTCAACGCAATGGCATCCAAGGTCGAGCATGCAACCGCCTCCGGCCTGCTCAAGGTCCCAGAACCAGTCGCTGTGCGGGCCAGGATGGGCTTCGCGGGATTTGGCCCACAATATTCTTCCGAGTGCTCCGCTTTGAACACTGGCGTGTGCCTTGAGGAATTTTGGAGTATAGACAAGGTCTTCAAGATAGCCATTGAAGATGCCTGCATTTTCAACTGCTTCCAACATGCGCTTGGCCTCCGCAGCATTGCGGCCCAGCGGCTTTGTAGAGATCACTGCTTTTTTATGCTTGATGCAAAGCATCACCGCCTCCTCATGAAGGTTATTTGGCAGAGAGATGCAAACCATGTCCACATTGGGATGGGCAATCGCCTCTTCCATCACAGTCGTATAATGTTCGCACTGGTAGTCTTCGGCAAATTTCTTTGCCTGCTCTGCTCGTCGTGAATAGATGGAAACGATCTTGTCGCGGCTTCTTAATCCTTGAATGGAATCAGCATAAAATCTTCCGATGAATCCGGAGCCGAGCATGGCGAGTTTTACCATTGTGAAAAAGTTTAATGGTTCGAAGTTGATTTTTTATCCTTGAAAAACAATACCAGAAAAACAAGGCTGGCAGCAGCAATGCCTGCTGGAACAAGCCATACATGGAGCCAATCAGTTACACCATCAGCTGTGTATTGGTCCTTGACTTTTCCTGAAACGATGGAACCAATGTACATGCCAATGCCATAGGTGGCAAGGCTGATCAGGGCCTGGGCCTGAGACTTGATTTTTTCGCCAGCTTTCTGGTCGGTATAAATCATCCCGCTCACAAAGAAGAAATCATAACAAACACCATGCAAGAGTATCGCGGCATACAACATCCACTGACTGGAGGCAGGATCGCCGTATCCAAAAAACACAAAGCGGAGAATCCATGCCAGCAATCCTACAATCAATATTTTTTTCACCCCAAACTTTCCGAAGGCAAAAGGCAACAAGAGCATGAACAAGACCTCAGAGACCTGACCCAAAGACATGATGTTTTCTATCCTGAAGGTTTTGGGATCTGCTGTGGGGAATGCCAATTTGTAGGCATCCGTCAGCGATGGATTTGCCCAGGCATAATAGAACGAAAGGGGAATGCAAATCAAGACCGAGGAGATGAAAAAGATGAGAAAGGAACGGTCTTTGAACAATACAAATGCGTCCTTGCCAATGATTTGTCCGAAAGTGCTGGGGCCGGTTGCGGTGGGCGAAGTTTTGGGAAGAAAAAATGACATCAATCCCAAGAACAAGGCAGACAGCATGGCAATTTGAAAGATCATGACATTGTCTCCCACGCCCAGGTAACCGATCAGGTTGGTCACAGCAATCCAGGCCAATGTTCCGAAAACCCTGATTGCAGGGAACTCCTTTTCAGGATTGCTCATGGCGCGCATGGCAATGGAACTGGTAAGGGCGATGGTTGGGGCGAAGGTCAGGCAGTAGGCCAGCATCACCCAATAAAAAGTATCTGCATCCGAGATCGTGGTCAACACATAGAGCAGGGCAGCTCCTGCAAGGTTCAAAACACCCAATACTTTTTGGGCTTCAAAGAACCTGTCTGCCAACATCCCAACAAAAAAAGGTGCTGCAATCATGGCAATGGAGAAAGCTGCATAGGCACTGCCCACCTGCTCACCCGTTGCATGCAGTTGGTCTGTCATGTACTTGCTCATTTGTCCGTACCATGAACCCCATACAAAAAATTGCATGAACATCATGAGTGATAGCTGAATTCTGGTGATCGATTTCATGTGAAAAATTATATTTCCAAGATAAAGATTATTTGGATGTGTGGCATCAATTGCAGGCAGACCGTCTCAGGGATTGTTGTAATTTGCAACCACAAGTTGAAGATGAAAAGAAAGGAACGCTACGAAACAGTGATTGAGCATTTTCAGGTAAACATCCCAGAGGCGGAAACTGAACTCCTGTACGACAATCCCTTTCAGTTACTGGTGGCCGTCATCCTTTCTGCCCAGTGCACAGACAAGCGGGTGAACCTGACCACACCTGCCATTTTTGAGCGGTTTCCCGACCCGCAAAGCATGGCGGCTACTGACTTTGACACTTTGTTCCCCATCATCAGGAGCATCTCCTATCCCAACAACAAGACCAAACATTTGATTGGGATGGCCAACATGTTGATCAAAGATTTCAATGGTGAAGTTCCCATGACGGTTGAGGAACTGATCAAACTGCCCGGTGTGGGCAGAAAAACTGCCAATGTGATCACGTCAGTGATTGACCAGCAACCGAACATGGCAGTGGACACACACGTGTTCAGGGTCTCTGCCAGGCTGGGGCTTACCCGTGGAGCCAAAACACCATTGGCAGCAGAAAAACAATTGATCAAGAATATTCCAAAAGAATTGGTGCACAAAGCCCACCACTGGCTCATCTTGCATGGCAGGTATACTTGCTTGGCCAGAAACCCAAAATGTGGGGAATGTGGATTAACAACCATCTGCCTTTACCACAAGGCCAACAAGAAATCATAAGAACTTTTGTGAGACTAGGCTGCAGATGCCTATTGCATGGAAAATCCGTCCATGGAAGCATAAGACATGATGCGGTCCATTGAACTGTTTGCTGGACTGAAATTGATGTTGTTAAGCACCTCAAAACCTTCCTTTATCCGAGCGAATTGCTCCATCATGGCCGGATTGTTTTCGATGAAAAACAAGAAGTGGGCACTTTCCTCAAAAGACATTTCATTATAAAGGTAACGCAACATAGATTCAGATATTAATGAGATCATAATCAGCCTTTTATCAATTAATAATGATTGAAAAAAGATAGTCGGATTTGACGGTCATCAAGAGGATAGAAGAATGGAATGGATGTCAGATTTTGATATTAAAATCTTCTGACCCCATTAAAACGGAAATAAGTGTTTGATATTGTACTGACCGACAACAGTTTTGCCTACTAATGCCTATACTCATTTCTCCTTGACCAAGAATACATCTTCATTGTCCCGCTTCATGAGGTATTGTTCACGGGCAACTTTTTCCATCCAGAGCGGATTGGTCTTGATCAGGTCGACATCCTTTTTTGTCTTTTCGATCTGATCCTTGTAATATTCTTTGCTCTGCTTGAGTTCATTCAACTCTACCCGGTACTGGAGGTGCAGGAAAAGGTTGTTGTGGTCGAAAAACAACATCCAGCCCACAAAGAAAATGGTGGCCAGAACAAACTTGTTTTTAAAAATCTGGAGGAGCTTCATTGATGGCATAAAATTAGGATATTTTTCCGGTCCTTGCTCCTCAGCACCTTGTCCATTGCATTTCGTACCTTGCACCCAATGGAAAAATCAAATTTTGTAGACCAGATTAGGGTGTTTTGCAAAAGTGGACACGGTGGGGCAGGCAGCAAGCACTTCGCGCGGACCAAATTCAATGCCCAGGCTGGGCCTGATGGAGGCGATGGGGGCCGTGGCGGTCATATCATTTTAAGGGGGAACAAGCACTTGTGGACACTGCTTCACCTGCGTTATTATAAAAATGTCATTGCGGAAAACGGACAGGGAGGCAACAAAAACAACATGACCGGAAGGGATGGTCATGATATCATCATTGAAGTACCACTGGGTACAGTAGCCATAGACGAAGAAACAGGAGACAAGGATGGTGAGATCCTTGAAGATGGTCAGGAGTTCATTTGGGTAAAAGGTGGAAGGGGCGGTCTGGGCAACAAGAATTTTGCCACAGCCACCAACCAGGCACCTGAATATGCACAACCAGGAGAGGAAGGATTTGAGGGCTGGAAAGTGCTGGAGCTGAAAGTGTTGGCGGATGTAGGACTGGTCGGATTCCCCAATGCCGGAAAATCGACCCTGCTCTCTTCAATGACTGCCGCAAAGCCCAAAATCGCAGATTATGCCTTTACTACCCTGACCCCACAACTGGGCATGGTAGAATACCGCGACGGAAAATCCTTCTGCATTGCAGACCTACCAGGAATCATTGAGGGCGCTGCTGAAGGGAAGGGTCTCGGCCATCGATTCCTGCGGCATATTGAGCGAAACCCAGTCTTGGTCTTCCTGGTTCCTGCAGACAGCAAGGATCACAAGAAAGAACTGGAAATTCTGTTCAATGAACTCGAGGAATACAATCCTGAACTGCTCGATAAAAAATTCATCATCGCTGTCAGCAAAAATGATATGCTGGATGATGAGCTGCGATCAGCGATAGCAAAAGAACTACCAACTGATATCCCGCATGTATTCATTTCATCTGTGTCCGGTTCAGGACTATTGGAACTGAAAGACATGCTTTGGAAAGAATTGCAATAGAGGAGGAATGAAGGAGCGGAGGGAAGACCCAAACACCTAAACCACCGAAATGCCAGTGCTAAAAAAAGGCCTGCAACAACTTGCCATCCTCCTTCAATTGCTCTGGGCATTTCTACCTGGGATCCTGTTCATCCTCTTTGCCCATGTCTTTTTCACAGGGTTTGTTCAAGGGAAAGACATCATCCTCAATGGCCTGAAATCCAGGCAGACAGGGCTTTTCTTTGTTGTTGGCCTGTTGTTTTGGGTATTGATCACCTGGTATACTTCAAGGCTCATCGCCTACAACCACGACAGGTTGTTTCAGGTGGCAAAAAAGGGGCTTTACCATGCTCCAAGAATCCTTGGTTATGCTTGTTTTACTGTAACCATAATCGCCCTTGCCCAACTCCTGCCTTCAGAAAGCAATGAACTGAAGCAATTGGTGATTATCGGCATCTCTGTGATTGGTTATGCTGTGCTTCATCCCTTGTTTGAAAAAATAAAAAACAACAGCAACAGAAAAGCCCTTATTCTTTACCGGAATGGTCTTGGGCTTTTGTTTGTCATCATCATTGGAACAATGATATTGCTGAACACAAGCCTGGCATACATTGGCCTCTTGCCATTGTTGCAAGCAGGATTTCTTTTTCTTGTGATTACCAGAAAGAAAATCAGTGAACCTGGCTTGGAACAATGTGCGGACCCTGTCCATAAAAACCTGCACCCAACCCGGTTGGCTTATCATGATCTTGTTGTCTGGATTTTCACAGACAAGGAAGGCAAAAGTGATCCGTTGAAAAAAGAACTGATGATCCAGACGGAGAAAAATATCTTTCTCTGGTTCAACATCTTTTCTTTTGCCGCCATGCTCATTTATTTTACTGCTGTCTTTTCCATCTCATTTTCCCGTTACATCACGGCACTGCCCATCATCCTGCTTTCCTTTGGCATCTTGCTGGGCGCAGGGAACATCATCACCTTGTTTTCGCGCAAACAAAAAATGAATTTCCATTTTCTTTTACTGGTTGCCATCATGATCGCTGGGCTTTTCAATGAAACACATGATGTCAACATGATGACATTGAAACAAAACAATCAATATCATTCAAGACCCAGCCTGAGAAGACATTTCAACGGATGGATCCGGGAAAGAAAAAAGCAACTGGAAGACAGTTCGGTCAATAATTTCCCAGTCTATTTTGTCATGGCAGATGGTGGCGCTTCCAGATCTGCCTACTGGACAGCATCTGTATTAAGTAAGATCGAGGAGGAAACTTCGGGCAATTTTTCGAAACAGGTTTATTGCCTTTCAGGTGCTTCCGGTGGAAGCCTGGGAAATCTTTCATTTTATGCAACGCTGATCAACAAATCAGGACTGCACACAACAAAAACAGTACAAGATTATCTTTCCAATGATTTTCTCAGCTTCCCGCTGGTCCGTTTGCTGGGCCCTGATATCATCCTTCCCCTCATCCCTTTTCACTTCCTGCACGACAGGGCTGCAGCCTTGGAAAAATCATTTCAATCAACAAAGAAGGAAAATGAAGTTACGCAGTTGATGAACCTTCCTTTCTCTGCACTTCAACTGAACCATGACAGCCATTATGCATTGCCCTTGATTTTCATCAATTGCACACGAATGCAGGATGGTGCACCTGCAGTTGTGAGCAACCTCAACATTGAAAAAAATGTATTTGGCAAAAGGATTGATGTGTTGAGAAGTCTGGATTCCACAAAGGACCTGTCAGTAGCCACTGCAGTGGCCCTTGGCGCAAGATTTCCCTATTTCAGCCCTGCAGGCAGAATCGAGAACCAGTATTTTGTGGACGGCGGTTATTTTGACAATTCTGGTGCGGGGGTTGTGCATGAAATGATCCTCGATCTTCAAAGCATGATCATGGACAGCATCAAGAACAATCCTCTGCATCCTTATCAAAAAATCAGGTTCAATGTGCTGCACATCACCAATGAAACTGAAAAGGAAAAGAAGATTGAAAAAACACATCCCATTGTCAACGATCTGGCAGCTCCGGTAAAAACAATCATGGGATCTTATAGCAGCCAAACGGATATCAACAACCTGCGTCTTTACAAATACCTGCTTGAAATCTACAAGGGAGATAGTACCTACAGGTCCATCAACCTGTACAAAAAAGGTGAAGGGGATGACTATCCCATGAACTGGTCCATTTCTGATCAGTCACTCGGCAGGATGAACAAACGGCTGGCGACACATGAAAGCATTGCACAAATCGTGCAATCCATCAAACCATAAAGCCTGTTATTAAACGCTAGACCAGCTCCCAACTGAGCCCCCCATCCTTTTCGTCCTTGAGCTGAATACCTGCCTCCAGCAACTGGTTGCGGATCTTGTCTGAAGTGGCATAGTCTTTTTTGGCCCTTGCATCTTTTCTGATGTCTGCAATCAATTGGAGCACAGCACCAAGCTTCTGGTCGTCATGCTTTTTTTCATCTTTCAAACCAAAAATATCAACAAGAAAAGTATTGAACTTCTCTTTCATCAGCATCATGGTGGCGGTGGTCAGGGCATTGCTTTTCACAAGACCATCTTTGATAGAATTGATCACAGGTACCAGCTCAAACAGACCTGCCAATACTTTTGCCGTGTTGAGGTCATCATTCATGTCATCATCCAATGCATTGAGTACCTCAAAACAATGTTGCTCCAGATCAGGATCTCCGGCACTGATGTTGTTCTCTGCTATGACAAACTTGTTCAATTGCGTAAAGGCTTCCCAGATCCTTCTCAGGCCTTTCTCCGCCGCCTGAAGGGCTTCATTGCTGAAGTCCAGCGTGCTCCTATAATGGGTTTGCAAAATGAAGAAACGAACGGTCATGGGAGAATAGCCTTGTGTCAAGATCTCATGTGTTCCGCTGAAGAGTTCACTGAGCTTGATCACATTGTTGTAGCTCTTCCCCATCTTTCGGCCGTTGATGGTAATCATGTTGTTGTGCAGCCAGAACTTGGCAGGAATCTGGTGGTTGCAAACGGCGCTTTGTGCAATTTCACACTCGTGGTGAGGAAACTGAAGGTCCATTCCTCCACCATGGATATCGAATTCAGCACCCAAATATTTGTTGCTCATGGCAGAACATTCGATATGCCATCCTGGGAAACCCTCTCCCCATGGGCTTTGCCAACGCATGATATGCTCTGGCGCTGCATGTTTCCACAAGGCAAAGTCAGACTTGTTGCGCTTCTCATCCTGTGATTCCAGCTCACGGGTTGTTTCGAGTTGATCATCCAATACCCTGCCACTCAAAATGCCATACTGCATTCCTTTTGCACTGAAATCCCTGTGGTATTTCTCAACATCAAAATAAACTGAACCATTGACTTCATAAGCATAGCCATCGGCAATAATGCGCTGGATCATGACAATCTGCTCAACAATATGTCCGGTTGCAGTGGGTTCGATGCTGGGTTCAATGTTGTTGAACTCTCGCATCGCCCAATGGAAGAGGTTGGTGTATTTCTGCACCAGCTCCATCGGCTCCAATTTTTCCAAGATGGCTTTTTTGGAAATCTTGTCTTCACTCTCCCTTCCCTCCTCTTCAAAATGGCCAGCATCGGTGATGTTGCGCACATACCTTACCTGGTAGCCAAGATGGCGCAGGTAACGGTAAACAATATCGAAGGTGATGAATGGCCTGGCATGCCCAAGATGGCTTTCACCGCTAACAGTTGGTCCGCAGACATACATGCCAACCCTACCTGGAATCAACGAACTGAAGACTTCTTTCTGTCTGGTGAGTGAATTATAGAACTGCAATGAAGACATAAATAATATTGTGATGGCAAAGATAAAGATTGAAAGGCAGAACAGGGGTCGAACCCAGGAGAAGGCTATTTTTTTCTAATGTCTGAGACCAGAAACGAGTGGTCAGAGAGTCTTTTTCCCCCCTGGGTAAACTGCAGGGCCTCATATTGTTGAGGATGAAAAATATAATCAATCCTCAGAGTGGGTAAAAGTTGAAGGATAAACGAGGAGGAACTGGTGAAAGTTGCTCCCAAGCCAATCCCTTTTTCAAGAAATGCGTCCTTCCTTTTGCCCCGCACCACTGAATAGGTATAGGACCCCGGAACATCATTCAGGTCTCCCATCACGAATGTTGGGAATGGAGAGGAGGCCATTTCTTTCACAATAAAATCAGATTGTACACCATGCAAATAAAAAGTATTGCGCATTTTTCTGATCAGCCGTTTGGACTGAAAGACACTGCTGTCATTTCTTGCCTTTACATCATCAATGACCCTGTATTCTCTGGCACCAAATCCAAAAGATTGAAGATGGACTGCATAAACGCGCAGCGTGTCTGCGCCATCGATGACATCAGCAAAAACCGTATTTTCAGCGTTTAAATCTGCTGAAGCAGGGAATGGGATAACATTGCCTGCTGCAATGGGAAGCCTTGAAAAGATGGCAATGCCACTGTATTGACTAGTGCCAAAAATATCCTCCCCTGCAAATTGATGGTATTTGTATCCAAGCTCATGCTTGAGATAGTGCAGCGGGTCTTTGTTCCCAACTCTAGGCATGGACACAAATTCTTGAAAACAGATAACATCCGGCTGGTATTTTTTAACCTGGTCAAAAATCAGTTGCAGGTGCTTGTCCTGATCTGGCTTGAACTTGCTTTCATCAAAAGGAATGAAATGACGGAGGTTCCAGCTCATGAACCTGATGGAACCAGCCTGTTTCTTCAAGGAAAATTTATCACTTCCTTTGAAGGAGACATGATTGCCTACAGCAGAAGAACCAGCCAGCATCACCAGCAATGGAAAGAAAGCCCACTTGATGCGAACAAAAATCCAGAACAAAAGGAAGAGCAACAGCAGCACAAAAAGGTAGGGAAAGAACAGGCCTAAAAAACCAGTGAACCACCAGGTCTTTGGATGCATATACGGTGCAAAACTGCATGCCAGGTACAATGCAGCAACAATGATGTTGATCAGCATCATGACACCAAGAGAAAAGGATTTGAAAAAATTACCCATCAGCTATTTTATAGGTCTTTCTTGCTGGCCTCCTTCAAAATCTTCTTCTCCTCTTCTGTCAATTTATCGTATCCCTTCTGGTTGATCTTGTCAAGAATCGTGTCGATCCTTTCCTGTGTGATATTGGGCTTTTTGACAAATGGCAGCTTGGTTCCCTGGTTGTAAAAAGAAGATTGCTTGGAGGAATATCCTTTATTTTTTTTGGGAGTAAACCAAGAACCTACCCATGAAAAAAATGCGTTCATCCATTCGCCGGGATCATTTCCTTTCTGCAGCATGCGGATGTATACAAACCCCGTCAATCCTCCTGCAGCAACAGGCAACAACAAGATGGGATTGGAAAAAGCAGATGAGAGGTTCAACAACAAATAAATCAAGGCGATGATCCAAAGAGGGATGCCGCCGCCAATCATCGGAAAGAAGCGGTATTGGGGAGATACGGTTGTTGCTGCCGCCGCCAATCCAATGATTCCCGATACAGCTCCACTGAAAAAGATGGATTGCGTTGCGCCCGGATAAAAAACATTGGCTGCTCCCAAAAATGCAATACCCGATATGGTAGCACTGTAGATATATAGGGGGATAATCTTGTCATTCCCAATCAAGTCTTGGATCAGGTATCCAAAGGTCCACAACCAAATCAGGTTGCTGATGACCAGGATCACCTTGACTTCTGTGAACTGCATGGTAATCAGGGTCCATGGCCTTGTAATGAATTGCATGGGGTCTGCTGGCATCACAAACCAATGGTAGATGTTGCGGTAAAATTGTTCTTCCGGAATCCTTGAAAACACATAAATGCTTTTCAGGAAATTCATCAAAATGAAAAAAGTAATTTGTAGTACAACCAGCATCACCAAAGGGTTTGCTGTATTGAACAGATTTGAACGGCCTGATCCCGTATTGTCCCTGTATCCCATGCCGCTTGTTTTTTGGTCAATAAAAATCTCTTCTGTTCCGCTTGTTCCAGATCATCACAATAATAATCCCCACTGCTGCCCCACCAAGGTGCGCAAAATGCGCAATTCCTGTAGACTCACTTGAGATACCGCCCAATACATCCAAGATGCCCAGGCCGAGCAATGCCCATTTGGCTTTGATGGGAAAAGGAATCGGAAGGATAATCATTTGGCTGTTGGGAAAGGTATAAGCAAAAGCAGCAAAAATGCCCATCACGGCACCTGAGGCACCCAATGTAGGAACATTTGCCAAAGCAAAAAGTTCGGCAGCACCCAGCTGACCGGCTTCATACATGGCATTGTACTGGGAGATATCATAGGTCAATGCAAAAGCCTGGGTTAGTCCTGCACCAAGTCCGCAAACCAGGTAAAACGCCAAAAACTTTGCTGGACCCCAGAGGTTTTCCAAAGTGGATCCAAACATCCACAAAGCAAACATGTTGAACAGGATGTGAAAAAATGAATCGGAGGAATGCAGAAACATGTAGGTGATGAACTGCCAGAAATGATAATGCACAGAACTGAAATGGTGCAGCGCAAAAAGGTCTTCAATTGACAATAGGTCTTTGCCAATGGTAATTTGCGCAAGCCAAACCAGGGCATTGATGATGATGAGGTTTTTGATGACTACGGGAAGCACCTGAAACCTGCCCGGTCTGATTTCTGATTGCATAGGTTGGTTTATGTTACAAATTTAACGATCCTGGGGCATCTTGCCTCAGCTTCAGCTGCACAACATTTTCAATATGATGGGTATGAGGAAACATGTCCACGGGCCTGATTGCCGTCACCTCGTACTTCTCGGCCAACAATTGGAGGTCTCTTGCCTGTGTAGCAGGATTACAACTCACATATACCACCAATGGCGCTTCCATGGCCAGGATCTGCTGCACAAGCTTTTCATGCATGCCCGCCCTGGGAGGATCAGTGATGATTACATCAGGCCTGCCATGGGTTTCAAAGAATGCATTGTTGCAGATGTCTGCCACATCCCCGGCATAAAAAAGGGTATTGTTGATGCCATTCATTGCAGCATTTTCATGTGCATCATCGATTGCTTCAATGATGACCTCCACCCCAATTACTTTGGCCGCCTTATCGCTGACAAAAATGCCGATGCTTCCAGTGCCACAATAAAGGTCATACACAATTTCAGTTCCTTTCAGTTCAGCAAAATCCTTGGTGATCTGATAAAGCCGCTCAGCCTGTGTTGAGTTGGTTTGGAAAAACGATTTGGGACCCACCTTGAACTTCAATCCACCCAATTGTTCGATGGCATATGCATTGCCATGGTAAAGGATGGGATGTTGGTCGCCCAAGCTATCATTGAATTTGCGGTTCACGGTATAGTACAGTGATGTAATAGTAGGGAATGCGGTTTTGATGTACTCCATCATGTCCTCCCTTGCCTTTTCATCATCTTCTCCAAACACCAGGTTGACCATCAGGTCTCCAGTGGTACAAAGCCTGACCAGGAGGTTCCTGAGCAATCCATGATGGTTGCGGATATCATAAAAACTGTATCCTTTTTCAAGGGCATGGGCCCTGATGCCGTTGCGGATGGCATTGCTTGGCTCGGCTTGCAGAAAACATTCGTCAATATCAATCACCTTGTCAAAAGAACCAGGCACATGAAAGCCCAGGGCTGGGATGGATGGAAGACCGCGAGGCCCTTCAGCAGGCATTTCCAGGGTGGAGATCTCCTCTTCAGTAAAATATTTTTTGGAGCTGAAAGTGAATTCAAGTTTGTTCCTGTAGTACTGCGTTTCACTGGCCCCAGCAATCGGCTGCATCTCCGGGATGTTGATCTTGCCAATCCGTTTCATCTGCTGTTCCACTTCCTGAAACTTGTACTCCAGCTGTTTTTCATAGGGCAGCATCTGCCACTTGCATCCACCGCAAACCCCAAAATGTTTGCAAAAAGGGGTTGTGCGTTCAGCCGAAAAAGACCGAAACCTGATGACCTTACCCTCTGCCCAATCTTTCTTGTTCTTGCTGAGCCGAACATCCACAACATCTCCCGGCACAGCCCCTTCAATGAAGACTACTTTTCCCTCCAGTTTCGCAATGGACTTTCCGCCGGCGGCATAACCGCTGACCTGCAAATGCTCCAATACCAATTTCTTCTTTCTCATGTTCCGGCTTGAACTGCAAATCTACAATTTAATATGCCTTCCCAAGCTTCGATCCCGACTTCCCCTTTTAACATTGTATTTCCCAGTTATTGAATATTTTTACCGAAACTTTCACAGATGCGCATTCTTCCCCTCTTGCTGTTTTCCTTGGTATTCAACCAATTTACACAGGCACAAAATGCCTACGAAATCAAGGCCAACATCAAGCCTTTCAATAAAGGATACTTATACCTTGCCTACCATTTTGGCAGCAAGCAATACCTGATTGATTCAGCAAAGCTGGATGCCAACGGTCAGGCTGTTTTTGCAGGAGCAAAGAAATTGCAAGGCGGGGTCTACATGATTGTATTTCCAGAAAAGAACGGATGGATTGAGTGCATGCTGGACCAGCAGCAAAAATTCAGTGTGTTCGCAGACACTTCCAATATTGTAAAAGGATTGCGCTTTGAAGGCTCACCAGACAATACCCTTTTTGCTGACTACCAGAAAAAATCTTTTGACATCGGTACACAGGTGGCTGCCTTGAGGGCCAAGGCTGGTGGAGCAGCAGATGACCCTGCAACAAAAGCTGCGCAAGCACAAATGAAGCAATTGAGTCTTGACATGCAACAGTATCGCGATGAACTGCAGAAAAAAAATCCCAAGCACCTGTTGAGCTCGATTTTCAACCTGCTGAAAGATCCTGAGATTCCGCCTGCAGCCCAACATCCCGGAGGAAAATACGATAGCCTGTTTGCCTACAATTACTACAAAGACCATTATTGGGACGGCATCAGCCTGGCAGATGATCGCTTGGTCAGAACCCCTGTTTTACAGGGCAGGTTCGACAAATATTATGATGAGATCCTACCGCAGGCTTCAGATTCATTGGCGAAATATGCAGACAAAATGCTTTCTGCTGCAAAGCCCAGTGAAGAGATGTTCAAATACGTATTGTCCAGCCTCACAGACAAATACGTGAATCCCAAATTCATGGGCCAGGATGCTGTATTTGTGCACCTGTTTGAGAAATATTACCTGAGTGGTCAGGCAGACAGTTGGATGAATGAAAAATACAAGAAGTTCATCTTCGACAGAGGGTATTCAATGATGTCCAATGTGATTGGCAAAAAAGCAGCTGAACTTCCGATGGTGGATACACTCGGAAAAAATTTCTCCTTGTATGCCCTGCAGTCTCCATTCACGGTGATCTGTTTCTGGGACCCCACTTGTGGACATTGCAAAGAAGAAGTGCCAAGAGTCGATTCCATCTTTCAAGCCAAATGGAGAAAAGAGGGCGTCAAGCTTGTTGGGGTGATGACAGATGGCGGAAAACAGAACTGGCTCAACTACATCAGGGAACACAAACTGAGTGGATGGACCCATGTCTACCAAACTGAAGAAACCAAAGACAAGATCTACAAGGCAGGTCAACCCGGTTACAGGCAACTCTATGATGTATACCAGACTCCAATGATTTACTTGCTGGACAGGGACAAGAATATTGTTGCCAAAAAACTTACTTACCTGCAGGTGGACGACTTCATGGACTTCAAGAAAAAATCAGCAAAGACACCCTAACTGCAGATGAAAAAAATTCTCCTGGCGCTTGCTGTCACCACAGCATCTTGTTTTCATGTGAAGGCACAGGTGCTTTTTACTTATGGTGGCAAACCTGTCAGCCAGCAGGAGTTCATGGCATCATTCAACAAAAACAACACCGATACCAGTGGCAGGTTGACTGCGCTGGAAAACTACCGCGATCTTTACATTCGTTTTCGCTTGAAGGTACAGGCTGCCCATGACCTGAAGATGGATACCTTACCCAACCAGAAGGCAGACCTCAAAGGATTTGAAGAGCAGATTCGGCCGCTCTACATGCTGGACCAGCAAACCCTTGATACCTTGCTGGCAACTGCCCACGAACGTTCGCTGAAAGAGGTTTCGGTCAAACACCTTTTCATTGCCTTCAACAACCTCAAGCTCAGCAACGGTGAGGATAAAAATTACACCTCTTCAGAAAAAGAGCTGGCCCGAAAAAAAGCGGCTGACATCAAGGCTTACTTGTTGAAAGGTGAGGATTTTGAAAAATTAATCATTACCAATTCAGATGCCCCTGAAGTGTCTAGAACAAGGGGATACCTTGGATACATCACAGCTTTCAGCCTGCCCTATTTATTTGAAAATGCCATTTATGGTTTGAAGGATGGTGCTGTTTCGGAACCCATTGAAACTAACAGCGGCATTCATTTTTTCCAAAGGATGAATACAAGGACTGCCCATGGAAAAACAACCATTGCCCAGGTCCTGATTGCAAAACCTGAAGACGCAACCGATGCGGAAATAAGAGAGCGAAAGTTGCTCGCTGATTCCATTCATGCCCTTGCAACTGCAGGTGCCTCATTCGATTCCCTTGCCCTTCAATTTTCAAACGACATGAGCTCTGCCAAAAAAGGCGGCATCATCGAGGACATTCAGGTGGGTCAATATGACCCTCTGTTCGAAGAGCAAGTCATGCGATTGAAGAAAGATGGGGAAATTGCGCCAGTCTTGTCGACTGATCTTGGCTTTCACATCATCAAAAGAATTTCAAACCAACCCATGGAACAATCCCTTTCCAATGCAGCACCAGCATTGAAAGAAATGATCCTGCAAGATGAAAGGAAATCAATCGCAGCAGAAGCTTTCATCAACAAAAGCATTGGAAAAAATGGATTGACTGCCAATACGGCCAACAAGGAAGACTATATTGCCAAACGCCTGACACAATTCAATCCTGCCTACGCAACCCAGATAAAAGATTTCAAAGATGGAAACCTGTTGTTTGAAATCATGGACAAAAAAGTCTGGGGGAAGGCCTCAACAGACCTGGAAGGATTGAAAAAATTTCATGCAGGCAGGGCCAATCAATACCAGTGGAAGCAATCTGTTTTTGCCCTAACCATTACTGCACAAAACAAACAGACTGCCCTTGTCATCCGCGAAGCGTTTGAGAAAGACCGATCGGTTGAGCAGATCAAGAAAATGTACAGCGAGGTATCGTTTGTAGACAGTGGCAGGTATGAAGCAGGAGAATTGCTGGGTGTTGGTGCGGAGCATGCAAAGGCTGGCTTCGTTACTCCAATCTATACCAATGCTTCAGATGAATCTGCCAGCTTCATCATTGTGGTGAATGTTTACAAAGACCCAAGCACCAAGACTTTTGAAGAGGCCAGAGGAACAGCGATCAATGATTACCAGCAATACCTGGAAGATATTTGGATAGCATCGCTCAAGAAAAAATACCCGGTGGTGTTGAATACCCAAACCTGGAAAACGTTGGTAGCAGGCAAGCACTAAAAAACCTGGCTCACTGCGTTGTACACGATCTTGGGTTTTCCCAAGGTATAGTAATGCAAAACAGGAACGCCTGCCTTTTTCAATTCCTTGGACTGGTAAATCAACCACTCCTCTCCCACTTTTTCACAGGCCTCGTCTGTAAGGCTATTGTTCATGGCATTGACAAGGTCTTGCGGAAGTTCCACATTGAAAATTCTTGGTATCGCAGAGAGTTGTTTTTTATTGGTCAGTGGCTTTAAGCCCGGTACAATGGGAACAGTGATTCCTGCAGCCCTGCACCTGTTCACAAAATCAAAATATTTTGCATTGTCAAAAAACATCTGCGTGACAATATATTCTGCACCTGCATCCACTTTGGCTTTAAGGTGCCCAAGGTCTTCCTCCAGGCTGGTGGCCTCAAAATGTTTTTCAGGATATCCTGCAACACCCAGACAGAAATTGGTTTTGAATCCATCCAGGATATCTTCTTCTAGATAAAGGCCGTTGTTGAGGCGATCCACCTGGCGCAACAGGTCAATGGCATAGCTGTTTCCATTGGGCATAGGGACAAATCCATCGTCTCCTTTGGCAGCATCCCCACGCAAGACCAATACATTGTCGATACCCAGAAAATTCAGGTCAATCAATGCATCTTCTGTTTCCCTTTTTGTAAATCCTCCACAGATCAGGTGTGGAACTGCATCTACCTGATAATGGTTCATGATGGCCGCACAAATACCCACGGTGCCAGGGCGTTTCCTCACTTCTACCCGCTCAACAGATCCATCCTTCTGTTGCTTGGAAACATGTTCGCTCCTGTGATAGGTAACATTGATGAAAGAGGGCTTGAATTCCATCAACGGGTCAAGGTGCTGGAAAAGGGAGTTGATGTTTTTTCCCTTCAAAGGAGGCAAAACCTCATAAGACAAAATGGTATCCTTGGCCTGGTTGATGTAGTCGATCACTTTCATGTTGAAGGGACAGCTTTTGTTTGCAGGGCAAAAGTACAGATTATATGCTGACGAAATTTGATACATTTGTACCTGAACATGAACCTGACCATCCATACCAAGAACCTGATCAAACGCTACAGCAACCGGACTGTGGTGAACGATGTTTCAGTTGAAGTGAAACAAGGGGAAATCGTGGGCCTGCTTGGACCCAATGGTGCAGGAAAAACAACATCGTTCTACATGGTGGTGGGGCTCATCAAACCTGATGAGGGAGAGGTATACCTGAACGACCTCAACATCACCAAGCTCCCCATGTACAAAAGGGCCCAGATGGGCATTGGGTACCTGCCGCAAGAAGCTTCCATCTTTCGCAAGCTTTCTGTTGAGGACAATGTTGCTGCCGTGCTGGAAATGACCAAGCTGACCAAAAAAGAGCAGAAAATCAAACTGGAGGAATTGCT
>JACCDW011724859.1_pt1 | contig 105459 bp, 93 predicted proteins | sample 7449781 | NCBI WGS metagenome assembly JACCDW01 (sample SAMN15323449, study PRJNA562643) | freshwater metagenome | isolation source: river surface water | place: USA:Blue River Watershed | collected 2017-08-18 | reverse complement strand
ATTGGCGGCAGAGGCCAATCCGATGGCTGCAACGATCAGAGCCAGTTTGTTGAGTTTCTTCATGGTTCTCCTCAGGGGGACAAAATTCAAATGAAACGCGAGAGTGGACAAAACCTTTGCTCACATGAGGATTATTGTGCCACAAGATGGTGCTTGGCAAGACGCCTTCTTTTGCGGCTTGTCAACGGTCCTGTACAGACCAGTATGGCTGTTGCATTGAAACCACACTCCGGGCACGGTTCTGACGGCCTGTTTCTTTGCTGTTTGGGTGGCTAGAGGGGCAACCGCAAAGCCTACAATCAGCGGTTTAGCCCATTTTCGGCACCGATCCATGACTTCATTCGCCAAAGAAACCCTGCCCATCAGCCTGGAAGAGGAGATGCGCCGCAGTTACCTCGATTACGCCATGAGTGTGATCGTGGGAAGAGCCCTGCCAGATGCACGTGACGGTCTCAAGCCGGTGCATCGGCGAGTGCTGTATGCCATGCACGAGCTCAATAACGATTGGAATCGGCCTTATAAGAAATCAGCCCGCATCGTGGGTGATGTGATCGGTAAATACCACCCGCACGGTGACAGCGCGGTGTACGACACCATCGTGCGCATGGCCCAGGATTTTTCCTTGCGCCATATGCTGGTCGATGGCCAGGGCAATTTCGGCTCGGTCGACGGTGACAGTGCGGCGGCCATGCGTTACACCGAGATCAGGCTGTCGAAAATTGCGCATGAGATGCTGGCCGATATCGACAAAGAGACGGTGGATTTCGGCCCCAACTATGACGGCTCTGAGCAAGAGCCCTTGGTGTTGCCGACCCGTTTGCCCAATTTGCTGGTGAATGGCTCAGCGGGTATTGCGGTAGGCATGGCGACCAACATTCCGCCGCACAACCTCAATGAGGTGGTGGATGCCTGCCTGCACATGTTGCGCCACCCGGCAGCCAGCGTGGATGAATTGATGGACATCATCCCTGCCCCCGACTTCCCGACGGCGGGGATCATTTATGGCATCCAAGGGGTCAAAGAAGGTTACCGCACTGGCCGTGGCCGGGTGGTGATGCGGGCCAAATGCCATTTTGAGGACATCGACAAAGGGCAACGCCAGGCCATCATTGTGGATGAGCTGCCCTATCAGGTGAACAAGAAGACGCTGCTTGAGCGCATTGCCGAACTGGTGCACGAAAAGAAGATTGAGGGGATCAGCCACATACAGGATGAATCGGACAAATCGGGCATGCGGGTGGTGATTGAGCTCAAGCGTGGCGAAGTGCCTGAGGTGATCCTCAATAACCTTTACAAGCAGACCCAGTTGCAGGACACCTTTGGCATCAATATGGTGGCCCTGATCGATGGCCAGCCCAAGCTGTGCAACTTGAAAGACCTGATCGTGGTGTTTTTGGAGCACCGGCGCGAAGTGGTGACACGTCGCACCGTGTTCAACCTGCGCAAGGCCCGAGACCGGGGCCATGTGCTGGAAGGCCTGGCAGTGGCTTTGGCCAATATCGACGAGTTCATTGCCATCATACGCAATGCGCCTACGCCGCCGGTGGCCAAGGCCGAACTGATGACCCGCTCTTGGGACAGCAAACTGGTGCGCGAGATGCTGACCCGCACCCGAGCCGACGGTGGCGTGGTCAATGCCGACGATTACCGCCCCGAGGACATGCTGCCCGAATTTGGCATGCAAGCGGATGGCCTGTATCGCCTGAGCGAGACGCAGGCGCAGGAAATCTTGCAGATGCGCTTGCAGCGCCTGACCGGACTGGAGCAAGACAAGATCGTCAACGAGTACAAAGAGGTGATGTCGGAGATCGACGATTTGCTCGATATCTTGTCCAAGCCCGAGCGGGTCTCGACCATCATTGCCGACGAACTGAACGCCTTGCGCCAGGAGTTTGGCCAGACCAAGCTGGGCGCTCGGCGCAGTCAGATCGAGCACAACGCCCAAGATCTGGCGACCGAAGACCTGATCACGCCCACCGATATGGTGGTGACGCTGTCACACAGCGGCTATATCAAAAGCCAGCCTTTGTCGGAATACCGCTCGCAAAAGCGGGGCGGGCGCGGCAAGCAGGCCGCCGCCACCAAAGAGGACGACTGGATCGATCAGCTCTTTATTGCCAACACGCACGATTACATTTTGTGCTTCTCCAACCGCGGGCGTTTGTATTGGCTGAAAGTCTGGGAAGTGCCGGCCGGCTCACGCAATTCCCGTGGCCGCCCCATTGTGAATATGTTCCCCTTGGCTGAGGGGGAAAAAATCAATGTGGTGCTGCCCCTGACGGGAGAGTTCCGCAGTTTCCCGGCCGATCATTTTGTGTTCATGGCGACCTCCATGGGCACGGTGAAGAAAACCGCACTGGATGAGTTCAGCAACCCGCGCAAAGCCGGCATCATTGCGGTGGATCTTGATGAAGGCGACTTTCTGATTGGAGCCGCCCTGACAGACGGCCAGCACGATGTGATGTTGTTCTCGGACGGCGGCAAAGCCGTGCGCTTTGACGAAAACGATGTGCGACCCATGGGCCGCAACGCCCGCGGCGTGCGCGGCATGATGATCGAAGAGGGCCAGAGCGTGATCGCCATGCTGGTGGCCGAAGACGAGCAACAGTCTGTGCTGACCGCCACCGAAAATGGCTATGGCAAGCGCACCTCCATCGTGGAGTACACGCGCCATGGCCGTGGCACCAAGGGCATGATCGCCATCCAGCAATCGGAGCGCAATGGCAAAGTGGTGGCCGCCACTCTGGTGCGTGCCGATGACGAGATCATGTTGATCACCGATACGGGCGTGCTGGTGCGCACTCGGGTCGGTGAAATTCGCGAATTGGGACGTGCCACACAGGGCGTGACGCTGATCAGCCTGGACGACGGGGCCAAGCTCAGTGGTTTGCAGCGCATTGTGGAAAACGATGCCAATGAGGCCGCCGAAGGCGATATGCCTGAAGGCGACCTCGACGCCGACTCAGCCGGCGGGCCGGAAGGTCAATAAGGCATGGAGCAACGCGCCTGGAATTTTTCTGCCGGCCCGGCGGCCATGCCGCTGGAGGTGTTGCAGCAAGCTGCCGCCGAGATGAGCAACTGGCACGGCAGCGGCATGGGCGTGATGGAGATGAGCCACCGGGGCCGTGAGTTCATCAGCATCTACGAACAAGCCGAAGCCGACCTGCGGGAATTGCTGGCGGTTCCGCCTGAGTTCAAAATTTTGTTCATGCAAGGCGGCGGCATCGCCGAAAACGCCATCGTCCCGTTGAACCTGAGCCGAGGTGGCACGATGGACTTTGTGGTCAGCGGCAGCTGGAGCCAGAAGTCGCAAAAGGAAGCTCAGCGCTATGGCACAAGCCGTGTCGCGGCCAGCACCGAGGCCGGTGGCTTTCGTCACTTCCCACGACCTGCCGACTGGCAGTTGTCAGAACGGCCCAGCTATGTGCATGTCTGCACCAACGAGACGATCCATGGGGTCGAGTGCCAGGAACTGCCTGACTTGCGCGCGCTGGGCTGCGATGCGCCCTTGGTGATTGATTTTTCCTCGCATGTGCTGTCGCGCCCGGTCGATTGGTCGCGCGTGGGTTTGGCCTTCGGTGGGGCACAAAAAAACATCGGCCCCGCCGGTGTGACACTGGTGGTGGTGCGAGAAGATTTGATGGGCCATGCGCTGGCCGTGTGTCCGAGCGCCTTTGACTACGCCTTGGTGGCCAAAAACGACTCGATGTTCAACACCCCGCCCACTTACAGCATCTACATGGCAGGCCTGACCTTTCAGTGGCTCAAGCGCCAAGGCGGTGTGGCCGAGATGGAGCGGCGCAATGTGGCCAAAGCCCACTTGCTGTATGACTTTATCGATGCCTCGGGCTTGTACGAAAACCGGGTGGCGGCCGCAGACCGTTCACGCATGAATGTGCCCTTCTTTTTGCGCGACGAGTCGCTCAACGGATCATTTCTGGAAGGTGCCCGTGAGCGAGGCTTGCTGCAACTGAAGGGTCACAAGTCAGTGGGCGGCATGCGGGCCAGCATCTACAACGCCATTCCCCTGGAGGGCGTGCAGGCGTTGGTGAACTATATGCGCGAGTTTGAACAAAAGGCCTGACGATGAGCAAAACCCCGATTCAGTCTGATGCCCTGGGGGCATTGCGGGTCAAGATCGATGACCTGGACCAGCAACTCTTGAGCCTGCTCAACCAGCGCGCCCGCGTGGCCCAGGAAGTGGGCGATATCAAGCGAGCCGAGGGCTCGCCGTTCTTTCGCCCGGACCGGGTGGCACAGGTGATCGCCAAAATCACTGATGGCAACCCCGGGCCATTGCATCACAACCATGTGGCGGCCATCTGGCGTGAGATCATGTCGGCCTGTCTGGCGCTGGAGTCGCCCCAGCGTGTGGCGGTGTTAGGCCCGCAGGGCACGTTTTGCGAGCAGGCGGCACTGGAATTTTTTGGCAGTGCGGCCGAGCTGATTTATTGCGCCAATTTTGACGAGGTGTTTCATGCCACCGCAGCCGGTACCGCCCAGTATGGGGTGGTGGGCATGGAAAACTCAACCGAAGGCGTGGTGGCGCGTTCGCTGGATTTGTTCCTGCGCTCACCCGTGCATGTGGTGGGTGAGGTGAGCTTGCTGGTGCGCCACAATTTGCTGCGCCAGAGCAACAGCCTGGATGGCGTTGAAGTGGTGCTGGCCCATCCGCAAGCCCTGGCCCAGTGCCAAGGATGGTTGAGCCAGCATTTGCCGCGTGCCGAACGCCGTGCCGTGAGCAGCAATGCCGAGGGCGCACGCCTGGCCGCCACCCACCCGAACTGGGCTGGCATCGCCAGCGAGAGAGCGGCGGCCCAGTTTGGCTTGCATACGGTGGCGCACGCGATTCAGGACGAAGCCTACAACCGCACCCGCTTTGCCGTGATTTGTCTGCCCCAGACCATGGCCACGCCCCCGGCCTCGGGGCGCGACTGCACCAGCCTGGTGGTGTCGGTGCCCAATCGGCCCGGCGCGGTACACGATTTGCTCGTGCCGCTGAAAAAGCATGGCGTCTCGATGACCCGATTTGAATCGCGCCCGGCCAAGTCGGGCCAATGGGAATATTTTTTCTATATCGATATTCAGGGCCATATCAGCGATGCGCCGGTGGTGGCGGCCCTGAAAGAATTGCAAGGCCTGTGCGCCTTCTACAAGGTGCTGGGCTCATACCCGGTGACCGACTGAGCACAGGCCATGAAAGAGACTCTGGTTGAACGCTTGGCCGTGGTGGGTTGCGGCCTGATGGGCGGCTCTTTCGCCTTAGGTTTGCGTGAACGCGGCCTGGTCAAGCACATCGTCGGCCACAGCGCCCGCGAATCAACGCGGCGTCGGGCTGTAGAGCTGGGGGTGATCGATCAGGCTTGCGACAGCGTGGCGCAAACCGTTGCCGGGGCCGATCTGGTGCTGTTGGCGGTGCCGGTGCAGGCCACCGAAGTGACACTGCGCGCGCTGGCGCCGCATCTGGGGGCACATGCCTGGCTGATGGATGTGGGCTCGACCAAATGCGATGTGGTGGATGCAGCGCGGAGCGCACTGGGTCTGGCCATGCCGCGCTTTGTGCCGGCACACCCGATCACCGGCAAGGAGGTGGCCGGTGTGGCGCATGCCGAGGCCAGCCTTTACGAACAGCGGTCTGTGGTCTTGACCCCTTTGCCCGAGACCGACCCCCGCTTCACCGCCCGAGCTCAAGCGCTTTGGCAAGCCTTGGGCTCGCGGGTCAGCACCATGACGCCAGAGTTTCACGACCGTGCCTATGCCGCCGTGAGCCATTTGCCGCATCTCTTGGCCTTTGCCTATATGAATGGCTTGAGCGCCCAGACCGATGGCCCGCAGTTGCGGTCTTTGGGCGGTCCGGGCTTTCGTGATTTCTCGCGCATTGCCGCCAGCGATCCAACCATCTGGCGCGACATATTGCTCGCCAACCGCCATGAGGTCATGGAACAGTTGGGGCACACCCGTGAGGCTTTGAAACAACTGGAGCAGGCCCTGGCGGATCTGGATGGAGATCGTTTGTTCGATCTGATTGAAGCTTCACGCCAGGCCCGTTCGGGCTGGCGCATGCCAGGCCAGTCTGACTGAAGGTAGGCGCGCTGATGTTCCAAACCCCTTTCCTTGATCTGCCGGCGCTGGTTGGTGCCGGGGGCGAGGTGACCCTGCCTGGCTCGAAGAGCATCTCGAACCGGGTGTTGCTGCTCTCTGCCCTTAGTACCGGGCGCACCGTGGTGCGCGATCTGCTCGATTCGGACGACACCCGGGTGATGTTGAACGCCCTGCGTGAACTGGGCTGCGTGGTCGAGGTGAGTGGCACCACGGTGACGGTAGAGGGCTTGGGTGGACATTTGCGGCGCACCGATGCGGTATCTTTGTTCATGGGCAATGCCGGCACGGCCATGCGTCCCTTGACGGCGGCGCTGGCGGTGTTGGGCGGAGAATTCACCTTGCAAGGCGTGCCGCGCATGCATGAACGCCCGATCGGCGATTTGGTCGACGCTTTACGGGCCCTGGGCTGTCAAATTGAGTATTTGGGCCAGGACGGCTTCCCGCCGCTGCGCATCGCCCCGCCCCGGATCCACATCCAGACCCCCATCCCCGTTCGGGGCGATGTATCGAGCCAATTCCTGACCGCTTTGCTGATGGCGCTGCCATTGGCCGCAAAAGATCAACCCGTGGTCATTGAAGTGTTGGGCGAGTTGATCTCTAAACCCTATATCGAGATCACGCTGAACCTGTTGCAGCGCTTTGGCATCGTGGTTGAGCGAGAAGGCTGGTCGCGCTTTGTGATCCCTGCGGGCAGCCGCTATCAATCGCCGGGCGAGATTCATGTCGAGGCCGATGCTTCTTCGGCCAGTTACTTCATTGCCCTGGGGGCACTGAGCCCGGGCCCGGGTGTTCGGGTGCAAGGTGTGGGCGCTGACTCGATACAGGGCGACATTCGCTTTGTCGAGGCCGCCAGAGCCATGGGGGCGCATGTCGAGAGTGGCCCCAATTGGATGCACATCACCCGTGGGGCCTGGCCCTTGCGCGGCATCACGCTGAACTGCAACCACATCCCGGACGCTGCCATGACCTTGGCGGTGATGGCCTTGTATGCCGACGGCCCCACCACGCTCACCGACATCGGCAGTTGGCGCGTGAAGGAAACCGACCGAATCGCAGCGATGGCGACCGAATGTCGCAAGCTGGGGGCACAAGTGGAGGAAGGGCCCGACTGGATACGCATCGAACCCCTGACCGAAGGGCAATGGCGGCGCGCCAGCATCTGTACCTATGACGACCACCGGGTGGCCATGTGTTTTTCGCTGGCCGCACTGAACCCTGACGGGGTCATGGTGCGCATCGAAGACCCCAAGTGTGTGGCCAAAACCTTTCCAGACTATTTTGAAACGCTGTTTCAGGTGGCCCGAACCCGGCGGGTGCCGGTGATTTGCATCGACGGACCGACGGCCTCGGGCAAAGGCACCCTGGCCGCAAAGGTGGCTGCGGCTCTGGGTTATCACTATCTGGACTCAGGGGCCTTGTATCGGGTCACGGCACACGCTGCGGTACGGGCCGGCTTGCCGCTGGACGCCGGGCATGAGGCTCAAATTGCCGAGTTGGTCCCGCAAATGCAGTTGCGCTTTGAAGGCGAACGGGTGTGGTTGGACGGTGAGGACGTGAGCGAGGCGATCAGAAGCGAAACCGGTGGCATGCGGGCCAGCCAAGTGTCGGCCCTGCCTGCCGTGCGGGCCGCACTGGTCGACCTGCAGCACCGGTATGCCCGATTGCCGGGCCTGGTGGCGGATGGCCGGGACATGGGCACGGTGATTTTTCCGCAGGCCGAGTTGAAGGTGTTTCTGACCGCCAGTGCCGAGGCCCGTGCCAGGCGGCGTCATGCCCAGGTTTTGGCACGGGGCCAAGCGGCCGATTTCCAGGCCCTGTGGGCCGACTTGCAAGCCCGCGACGCACGCGACACCGCTCGCGCCACGGCACCCTTGCGGCCTGCGGCCGATGCCCAACTGTTGGACAACACCGATGTAGGGATCGAAGCCAGCGTGCAACAGGTGCTGGCTTGGTGGGAACAAAAGCTGGCACCCTAAGCCTGAGGCCGGGGCTGCGATTGCATGAGATCGGCCAGGGTGTGGTCGGCCCAAGACTGCCATACCATGAGGGTGGACTCTGTCGGGGCCAACAAGGTTTGGTGCAAGAGCGGAGCGGCGGCCGTCTGATCGGGTTGAACCACCAACACCAACCTGTCATCGCCATCGAGTCCGGCCACCCAGCCCAGATTCATGAGCATGCGCATGGTCGCGACCAGTTCCGCCGGGTCAAACCGAAGCGTCCCGGCCAACTCGGACAAAGTCATGCCGACCCGGTTTTCGTTGCGGGCCTGATTCAGTAGGCGCAAGGCTTCCACGGCCTGGGTCAATGTCCAGCCCGGGCCGTCGGCCACCCGGACACGGCGCAGTAATACCCCCGGCAACAAAGACACGAGAACCGCGCCGGACAAGACGATCATCCAGGCGGTGTATATCCAGATCAACAAGATCGGGAAGGTGGCCAAAGCGCCGTACACCTTGGAGAAAGTCGGCATGGCGCTGAGGTACCAGGTCAAGACCCGCCGCGCCACCTCGATGGCCACAGTCACCCACAAACCGCCCGCCAGGGCGTGGGACCAGCGCACGTGCACATTGGGCATATATTTGAACAGGGCACTCACACCCAACACCAGCAGCAACCACTCGAGGGTGTCCAGCGCCATGCGCAGGCTTTGCGGCCAGGCCTGCGCCATGCCCTGAGAGGCTGACACAACTTGCGACATGGTGGCCACGCCCAAGCCCATCATGACCGGCCCCAGCGTCATGGCGGCCCAATAAACCAGAATGCGCTGCACCCAGGGGCGCGGCTGGGCGATGCCCCAGATGGCGTTGAAGGCGCGATCCAGGGTCAAGACCAAGGTGAGTGCGGACAGCACCAGTATCACCACACCGGCCAGACCGAGCCGACTGGCCTTGGTGGTGAACTGGGTCAGATAACCCAAGACCTGTCGCGAAATGCCCTCCGGCATGAGGCTGTCGATCAGCCAGCGCTGGATCAAGGACTGGATGTCGGCGAACTGGGGAAAGATGGTGAAGATGGCCAGGCTGACGGTCAGCAGGGGCACCAGAGCGATGGTGGTGGTAAAGGTGAGGCTGCCCGCCGCCTGACCCAGTCGAACCTCGAAAAAACGTTGACGCACGCGCTGCAACAATTGTTGCCACGGCATGTCACGCCAGCGACCGGCGACCGAGGTTTTTGACCGGGCCAAAGACTTCATGGGAGTTTTTCTAGGAAAATCATGTGAAGAAATGGGGGTCAAACCCCAATTTCAAAACACGTATTTTCGCAGGTGACTGCAGAAATTGGGGTCTGACCCCAATTATTTGAATGGATGACGATGAAAGACGCGACACAAGAGCGCCCTGCCCTGCCTTCGGCTTTGCTGATGACACGCGCCTTGGCGGTGGGCAGTTTGGTGGCTCTGGTGGTTTTGTCGCTGGGTTGGGAGTTGTGGTGGGCGCCTTTGCGACCCGAGGGCAGTTGGCTGGCGCTGAAGGCCTTGCCTTTGTGTGTGCCCCTGGCCGGTCTGCTCAAGCAAAAGATGTACACCTACCGCTGGCTCAGCCTGCTGGTTTGGGTTTATTTCACTGAAGGGGTGGTGCGGGCGACTTCAGACCGCGCCCCCAGCAGTTATTTCGCTGCCCTGGAGGTGGTGTTGTGTCTGTTGCTGTTTGCGGCCTGCGCCTTGCATGTGAGGCATCGTTTTCGTCACGCGGCCGATTTGGGCGTGCGCCCTGAGTGAGTGAACATGAATCAGAACCTGTTGAATGAATTGCGGCGCATTGTGGGCGAGGCCCAAGTGCTGACCGAAGATGTGGATGCGTTTGTCACCGATTGGCGCAAACGCGCCAAGGGCAAGGCCTTGTGTGTGGTGCGGCCCGGCCGGACCGCTGAGGTCGCGGCCGTGGTGAAAGCCTGCGCAAAAGCCGGTGTGAGCATCGTGCCGCAAGGCGGCAACACCGGGCTGGTGGTGGGCTCCATCCCCGATGAGACGGGGACGCAGGTGCTGTTGAGCTTGCAGCGCATGCAGGCCGTGCGTGCCATCGATGGCGAAAACCTGACCATCACGGTGGAGGCGGGTTGCGTGCTGCAAAACCTGCAAGCGGCGGCCGAGCAAGCCGGTTTTCTGTTTCCACTCAGTCTGGGGTCGGAGGGAAGTTGCACCATCGGGGGCAATTTGTCGACCAATGCCGGGGGAACGCAGGTGGTGCGGTATGGCAACACGCGCGAACTGTGCCTGGGCCTGGAGGTGGTGACCGCCGAAGGCGAAGTGATGAATGGGCTGGCGGGTCTGCGCAAAGACAATACAGGCTACGATTTGCGCGATGTGTTCATCGGGGCCGAGGGCACACTGGGCATCATCACGGCAGCGACGCTGAAGTTGTTCCCCATGCCTGCTGCCACGCTGACGGCCTGGGCGGCTGTGCCCAGCATGAGCGAGGCGGTGCGTTTTCTGGGTCTGGCGCACAAGCACCTTGGCGCAGGCCTGACGGGCTTTGAGGTGATGAACCAGTTTTCGCTCAGCCTGGTGGACAAGCATTACCCTCAGTTGCGCGTGCCTTTGTACAAAGAGACGCCCTGGTGTGTGCTGCTGGAGAACGCCGACAGCGAGTCGGAAGCGCACGCACGCGAGCGCTTTGAGGCGTTGATGGAAGCGGCCATGGACGCAGGCTGTGTGAGCGATGCGGTGGTGGCAGAGAGCCTGGCGCAGGCGCGCAATCTTTGGCATATCCGCGAGAGCATCACGCTGGCGCAGGCCGAAGAGGGGCTGAACATCAAGCACGACATCTCGATCCCGATCTCATCCATTCCAGAGTTTGTGCGGGTGACCGATGCTGAGCTGTCGGCCCACATCCCCGGCGCGCGCTTTGTCGATTTTGGGCATCTGGGCGATGGCAATTTGCACTACAACGTGCAAAGCCCGCAAGACCAGGATTTCCGGGAGTTCCAGCGCTTGTACGAAGACAAAGTGAACGACATTGTTTATCACAATGTGCGGCGTTTTGGCGGCTCGATCTCGGCCGAGCACGGCGTGGGCGAACTGAAGGTTGACCGTCTGCCCGATTACAAAGACCCGGTTGCCATGGAGATGATGCGCCGACTGAAACGGGCTTTTGACCCACAAAACACCTTGAACCCGGGGCGGGTGGTGCGGGCCTGAACAAGACCGGGGGCCGCAGTCGGGTCAGCGGCGCGGTGCGCAGACCAGCAGCCCGGGGTCATTGTGGGCGATCTCGCGCTCGTTTTTGGCCTGGGCCACATCCATCTCGCGCGGCAATTGCACATTGTTTTTGACGGCCAGTATTTCGGCCATGATGCTGACGGCGATTTCAGACGGCATCTTGCTGCCGATGTAGATGCCTATGGGCCCGCGCAGCCGCTGCAAACTGGCGTCGGTTTGCCCAAAGTGTTCTTTCATGCGGGCCCGGCGGGCGTCGTTGTTGCGTCTGGAGCCGATGGCACCGACGTAGAAGGCAGGGGTCTCGAGCGCTTCGATCAGGGCCAGGTCGTCTAATTTGGGGTCGTGGGTCAGGGCCACCACGCAACTGCGCTGGTCGGGCCGGAACGATTGCACCACATCGTCGGGCATTTCACGCGTGAGGGTGACTTGAGACACCGACCAGGCACCGCTGTATTCCGGGCGCGGGTCGCAAACCGTGACGGCAAAGCCGTTGAAGCGAGCCATGGTGGCCAGGTACTCGGACAATTGGCCGGCACCGATGAGCAACATACGATATTCGGGGCCAAAGGTGTTGACCAGCGTCGAATCGTTGATTTGCAACTCTTGCGGGCTGGCGGCCTGGCTCAGGGTGACGGCACCCGTCAGCAAATCGAGCGAGCGCCTCATGAGTTGGCCGTTTTCCAGGTCGGCAACCAATTGCGACAACAGTGCGGGGTCGGGATCAAATTCGAGCACCAGTTCGAGTGTGCCGCCACAGGGCAAGCCAAAGCGGTGCGCTTCGTCGGCAGTGATGCCGTATTTCACCCGCTGCGGGGCGCCGCTGGGGATGACCCCCGGCTCTTCGGCGTTGGCGGCTTGGCTGTGGGCGTAGGCCTGGGTGTAGCGATAGATGAGGTCGTCTTCGATGCAGCCACCAGACACAGAGCCCAGCACCGCGCCGTCTTCGCACAAGGCCATGATCGAGCCTACCGGGCGCGGCGAAGAGCCCCAGGTGCGAACCACCGTGGCCAACAAGGCGCGTCGGCCGGCCAAACGCCAATCGCGCAGGCCGCGCAGAACCATGACGTCAATATTTTCCATACAGTCATTCTAGGGCTGGGCCAAGCCCCGTTCAAGCGCAAGGGGATGGCCCGGCATCGCCCCTTCAGCCCCCGATTTTAGGCATCACCTTCTCGGCCATCAGGCGCATCGACTTTTTGCCCGCCTCAGCGTCCATCCAGTCTTTGCCGGCGTAGAGCAAGGTGCCAAACTCACCGACTTGTGACTTGAATTCCAGGATCTGGTCGGCGACCCGCTCGGGTGAGCCCCAAAACACCAGCCGATTGAACACAGACTCTTCGGTCACCTCTTCCTCGGGCTGGTCGATTCGGTTTTTGAACAACTCGATGCGGCCATTTTTCTTCAGCTTGGTGAACAATGAGCGGTAATAAAAACGATAAGGGCTGTCCGGGTGCATCACATAATCGCGCGCCTGGGCATCGGTGTCGGCGACAAAGATCGACTTGGCCACGCGCCATTGGGCCGGGTCGGGGGTCTTGCCGATGCGCTGGCAGCCTTGTACGTAGTTGGGCCAATGGGTTTTGACCCATTCGGGCATGAGGAAGTTGGCAGAAATGATTTCCCAACCCCGTGCGGCCGCCTCGGTCACTCCTTTGGAGAAAGGGGCCACGGCGGTGACCACGATGGGCGGATGCGGGCGTTGCAAGGGCTTGGGGAGGATACCCTGGCCGATTTCCTTCATCAGCGTCTGAGCGGTGCTGATTTGCCAATACTTGCCTTCGATGTTGTAGGGGGGCTCGCTGGTCCAAAGTTGCAACACGGTGTTGATGGACTCAAGGAACATCTCATTGCGGTTTTTACCCAGGTTGCCGAATATTTCGGCATCGGAGAGCAAGCCTCCGGGTGAAATGCCCATGATGAAACGGCCATCGAGCATGTGGTCGAGCATGGCCAGTTCGGCCGCCACGCGGGCCGGGTGGGTGTTGGGCATATTGACCGTGCCGGTGCCCAGGTTCATGCGCTTGACATGGCCCATGAGGCTGGCAAGGAACATCGTGCAAGAGGTGATGTTTTCGGCCAAGTCGGTCGAGTGCTCACCGGTATAGGCCTCGCTGTAGCCCAATTGGTCGGCCAGGATGAAAGCCTCGCGGTCTTCGCGCAGGGTGAGGCGCCAATCCTTGCCGATGGGGTGTATGGGCATGGTGAAAAAGCCGAGTTTCATGAACAAGCTCCTGCTGTTATGACCCCGCCCTCAAAGAGGGGCGGCCCGGAAGAGGCGATGGAAGAGGCGCCCAGCCATGGTCCATCGGGTCTTTTGTTGGTCAAGCGATCAGTATTGTGGCAGATCGGAAGAATCGAACTGGGGTTTGCCCGAATGGCTCAGGCGATTTGCAACACCACTTTGCCGATGTGGCGGTCGGCCTGCATGTGTTCGCGGGCTTGGGGCAGTTGGTCAAAGGGGAAGACCTGGTCGACCAGCGGCACCAGCTGTCGTTGCGCCATGAGGGGCAAAAACCGCTGGATGAAATCGGCCACCCCGGCGGTGCGCTCGGCCGGTGTGCGGTTTTTGTTCGACACGCCATAAATCCGCAGGCGCTGAGCGTGGACAGTGCCTATGTCTAACGGCCCACTGAACTGGCCATCGACATAGCCCACAATGGCCAGCCGACCCCGATATGCGAGGCATGAGACTTGCTCGGCCAGGATGCTGGCCCCGATGGGATTGATGGCCAGATTCACCCCTTTGCCGCCGGTGCAGCGCATGACTTCCTCGCGAAAGCCGCTGCCGCGGGTGAGCACGCCTTGCCCCAGGCCCAAAGCGAGCAAAGCCTCGAGTTTGTGGGCTTGGCCTGAGGTACCGATGGTGTGGGCGCCGATGAGCTGAGCCAGTTGCAGGCTGGCGGTGCCAACGCCTGAGGCCGCACCATTCAAAAGCAGCCATTCGCCAGCGGCCAATTCACCCTGAGCCACCAACATATCGTGCGACACCATGTAGGTGATGGGCAGCGCAGCGCCATGTACCCATTCAAAATGATCGGGCATGGCCATGGCCTCGGTTGCGACCAACAAGGCCTGTTCGGCAAAGCCGCCCAGGGCGCGACCCATGACACGCTGGCCCACTTGCCAACCACTCACCCCCTGCCCCAGGGCGACGACTGTGCCGGCCGCCTCCATGCCCAAGGCCTTGGGCTGGCTGAGCTGGCCCAGCAGGCCCTGACCGGTGATAAATTCACCCCGGTTCAGGCCAGCGGCCTGAACCTGCACCAGCAATTGGCCAGCCGCCGGGACGGGGGCAGGCACATCGCGCAGTTCCAACTCCGGGCCTGCGGGGCCGGCCACCATCCACCATGACTTCATGAAGCAGGGCCCTCAACGACTTCTGCCGCGGCGCGGAAGGCTTCCAGCGCAGCCGGAAAGCCCACATATTGGGAGAGGTGAATGCACAACTCTTTGAGCTCGTCTGGTGTGACGCCGTTGTTGAGTGCGCCGCGCACATGAAGTTTGAGCTCGTGTGTGCGGCAGGTGGCGGCGGCAAACGCACAGGTGATCAGGCTGCGGTCGCGCAGGCTGAGCCCGTCGCGCTGCCAAACCGAGCCCCAGGCCGTGCGGGTGACAAAGTCTTGCAGCTCTGAGGTGAAGGGGGTGCGTTTGGCGTACGAGCGCTCGACATATTCTTTGCCCAACACCTTTTTACGGGTGGCCAATCCTGCCTCGTACTGTGCATCCAGCGGGGTCTGACTGGGTCGAATATCGCTCATCGGTTCATCTCCTGTGTATTTGATGGGTCAAGGGTTGAAACAGTTTCAGCCCAGGGCCTTCACCACGGCGTCACCCATTTCGCGGGTGCCCACCCGGGTGGTGCCAGCGCTATAAATATCGGGGGTACGCAAGCCTTGCGCCAGCACCTTTTTGACAGCGGCCTCAATCCGGTCGGCGGCTTCGGTCTGGTCGAGGCTGTAGCGCAACATCATGGCTGCCGACAAGATGGTGGCCAGGGGGTTGGCCACGCCTTGACCCGCGATGTCGGGCGCGCTGCCGTGGCTGGGCTCATAGAGGCCCTGCTTTTTGTCGTTCAGCGAAGCCGAGGGCAACATGCCGATGGAGCCAGTCAGCATGGAGGCTTCGTCAGACAAAATGTCACCAAACATATTACCGGTGACGACCACGTCAAATTTTTTGGGCTCTTTGACCAGCTGCATGGCGGCGTTGTCGATGTACATGTGCTCCAGGGTGATGTCAGGGTATTGCTTGCCCAACTCGATCATGGTGTCACGCCAGAGTTGCGAGGTTTCCAGTACGTTGGACTTGTCCACGCTGGTCACGTGCCGATGGCGCTTGCGCGCGGCCTCAAAAGCCACCCGGCCTATGCGCTCGATCTCGGGGCGGGTGTAGCGCATGGTGTCAAAGCCTTCTTCGGCACCGGGGAACAGGCCATCGGTGGCGGTGCGGCGACCACGCGGCTGTCCGAAGTAGATGTCACCGGTGAGCTCGCGCATGATGAGGATGTCCAGCCCGGAGACGAGCTCGGGCTTTAGGCTGGAGGCATGGGTGAGTTGCTCGTAGCAGATGGCGGGGCGGAAATTGGCAAACAGGCCCAGGTGCTTGCGCAAGCCCAAAATGGCCTGCTCGGGGCGGTACTGGCGCTCGAGCTTGTCGTATTTCCAGTCGCCCACAGCGCCAAACAAGATGGCGTCAGCGGCTTTGGCCAGGTTCAGCGTGGCCTCGGGCAAGGGATGGCCGTGGGCATCGTAGGCGACACCACCGACGAGGGCCTCTTCCATTTCCATGCGCAAGCCCAGTGCCTTGAGTACTTTGACGGCTTCTGCGGTGATTTCGGTGCCGATGCCATCACCGGCCATGACTGCGATTTTCATGAATGTGCTTTCTAAAAATTAAAGGGTGTGCGCGAGCCAGGGTTTGGTGGCCAGTCGCTCGGCTTCGAAGGCGCGAATTTTGTCGGCATGGCGCAAGGTCAGGCCGATGTCGTCAAAGCCGTTGAGCAAGCAGTACTTGCGAAAGGGGTTGACTTCGAAGGGGATGGTTTCGCCTTGGGGCTTGACCACCTTTTGTTGCTCCAGGTCTATGGTCAACTCGAAACCGGGGAAGGCCGCCACTTCGTTGAAGAGGCCATCGATCACCGACTCGGGCAAGACGATGGGCAAGAGGCCGTTTTTGAAGCAGTTGTTGAAAAAGATGTCGGCGAAGCTGGGCGCCAAAATGGCCCTGAAACCGTATTGGTCGATGGCCCAGGGGGCGTGCTCACGCGAGGAGCCGCACCCAAAGTTTTTGCGCGCCAACAAGATGCTGGCCCCTTTGTAGCGCGGCTGGTTCAGCACAAAGTCGGGGTTGGGCTTGCGCTGCGACTCGGGAACACCGGGCTCTCCTTTGTCGAGATAGCGCCACTCATCAAACAGGTTGGGACCGAAGCCGGTTTTTTTGATCGACTTGAGAAACTGCTTGGGGATGATGGCGTCGGTGTCAACGTTGGCCCGGTCCATGGGCGCGACCAAGCCTTTGTGGAGGGTGAACTTTTGCATGGAAGGCTCTCTCAGGCGAATTGACGGATGTCGACGAAGTGGCCGTGTACGGCGGCAGCGGCGGCCATGGCCGGGCTGACCAGGTGGGTGCGACCACCATTGCCCTGTCGGCCTTCGAAGTTGCGGTTGCTGGTCGAGGCACAGCGTTCGCCGGGCTCAAGGCGATCGGCGTTCATGGCCAGGCACATCGAGCATCCGGGCTCGCGCCACTCGAAACCAGCGGCTTTGAAAATCTCATGCAAGCCTTCGCGCTCGGCCTGTTCTTTGACCAGACCCGATCCAGGCACGACCATGGCCAGCTTGACGTTGCGGGCGACTTTCTGCCCCAGTTTCTTGACCACAGCGGCGGCTTCGCGCATGTCTTCGATGCGGCTGTTGGTGCAAGAGCCGATGAAGACCTTGTCGACGGGGATGTCGTTGATGGCTTTGCCGGGTTGCAAGCCCATGTATTCCAGCGCGCGCTCAATCGCGGTGCGGCGGGTGGCGTCTTTTTCCTTGTCGGGGTCGGGCACGCGGCCATCGACGCCCAGCACCATTTCGGGGGAAGTGCCCCAGGTGACCTGGGGCACGATGGTGGTGGCGTCAAGCTCGACCACGGCGTCAAATGCGGCCCCCGGGTCGCTGTGCAGGGTGCGCCAGTAGGCAACGGCCTGGTCCCACTCGACGCCGGTGGGGGCGAGCAAGCGCCCTTTGACGTATTCGATGGTCTTGTCGTCCACCGCCACCAGGCCGGCGCGGGCGCCGCCTTCGATGGCCATGTTACAGACGGTCATGCGGCCTTCCATGGACAGCTCTCGGATGGCGCTGCCGGCAAACTCGATGGTGTAGCCGGTGCCTCCGGCGGTGCCGATCTTGCCGATGATGGCCAGCACGATGTCTTTGGCGGTCACGCCACGCTGGACCTTGCCCTCGACCTTGATGAGCATGTTCTTGGCTTTTTTGGCCAGCAGGGTCTGGGTGGCCATGACGTGTTCGACCTCGGAGGTCCCGATGCCGTGGGCCAGTGCGCCGAATGCGCCATGGGTAGAGGTGTGCGAATCGCCGCAGACCACCGTCATGCCCGGCAAGGTGGCGCCGTTTTCGGGGCCGATGACGTGCACGATGCCCTGGCGTTTGTGCAGGAAAGGGAAGAACGCCGCCGCGCCAAATGCGGCGATGTTGGCGTCTAAGGTGGTGACCTGTTCTTTGCTGATGGGGTCGGTGATGCCGTCGTAGCCCCGCTCCCAACCGGTGGTGGGGGTATTGTGATCGGCGGTGGCAACGATAGAGCTGACACGCCAGACCTTGCGGCCGGCCTGACGGATGCCCTCAAAGGCCTGCGGGCTGGTGACTTCGTGTACCAAGTGGCGGTCGATGTACAGCACAGCAGTGCCGTCTTCCTCGGTGTGGACGACGTGTTCGTCCCAGATTTTGTCGTACAGGGTGCGTGCCATGGCTTCTGGTGAAGAGGTGAATGGAACCTGTCATTTTAGGTCTTTGCCAATGCCCTGTGGGGACGCATGCGCCCAATCGGGTGTGCCGCAGGTGACGGAGGGCAAAACCCCAGGGCAAAGGGGGTCAGAGCCCGATTTCGCCCTCAATGACGGGCACCACCTGACCCGCCACCCAGACGTCGTCACCCACCCGGCTGAGGTAAACCCTGCCATCGGCACCGACACAGGTGCCTTGGCGCACCCGATAGGGTTGGGAGGCCAGGCCGGAGCCAAAGAGCCACTGGGCCAGCCCGGCATTGAGGCTGCCGGTCACCGGGTCTTCTGCAATGCCCATGCCGGGCACAAAGGCGCGCACCTCGAAATCGGCCGGTCCCCCCTCGGGGTGTGGTCCGATCAGGCCGACCTTGAATGCGCCCAGGGCCTGAGCGTCGGGGCGCACCGACAGCACGGTTTGGGCGTCGTGCAGCATCAGGGCGCACCAGCCGGGCCCGTTATCGACCCACTGGTGGGCGCACACCTGCTCTTGTTGCAAACCCAAAGCCTGGCACAGGGTGGTGAGGTCACCCGGATCGAGGGGCCCGGTGCGGCGCAATGGGGGCGCGGCGAAAGCCAGTCTGTCCCCATCGCGGCGCACCCGCACCAAGCCCACGCCGCATTGCTGCACGATGGTGTCGGGGTCGCGCGGCCGGCCACCGGCCCATCGCCAAGCCTGGCAGGTGCCCAGCGTCGGGTGCCCGGCAAAGGGCAATTCGCCGCCAGGGGTGAAAATGCGCACGCGGTAGTCGGCCCCGGGGTCGGTCGGGGGCAGCAAAAAGGTGGTTTCGGACAGGTGGGTCCAGCGCGCCAGCGCGGCCATGTCAGCGTCGCTCAGGCCCTGGGCGTCGTGCACCACGGCCAGCGGGTTGCCCCGCAGGGCTTGGTCGGTAAACACATCGACCTGATGGAAGCGGCGTGCCATAAAGTGATCGGGTCGAATGGAGCGCCCGCAACCGCCTCAGGCGGCGCTGTCTATGTAGTAGACCTCGACGCGGCCCTTGAGCTTGATCAGCAGCGGGTTGCCCTTGCGGTCCAAGGTCTTGCCTGCGGGCACTTTGATCCAGCCTTCGCTGATGCAGTACTCTTCGACGTCATTGCGTTCGCGGTCGTTGAAGCGCACGCCTATCGCATGGCCCAGAACCTCGGGGTTGTAATACTTGGAACGCGCGTCGATGCTGAGGTGATCAGGCAGTTCAGGGCGGGGGGTTGGGGTATCGCTCATGGGAGGTTTCAGTTTTCGCGCTTGAGGGCGGGGAACAAAATGACGTCGCGGATGCTGGGGCTGTCGGTGAGCAACATCATTAAGCGATCGATGCCGATGCCACATCCGCCGGTGGGGGGCATGCCGTATTCAAGGGCCCGCACGAAGTCATGGTCGTAGAACATGGCCTCGTCGTCACCGCCGTCTTTGGCCTGGACCTGGTCATGAAAACGGGCCGCCTGGTCTTCGGCGTCATTGAGCTCGGAAAACCCGTTGCCAAATTCGCGCCCGGTGATGTAGAGCTCGAAACGCTCGGTCACTTCCGGGCGCTGGTCGTTGGCCCGGGCCAAGGGGGAAATTTCGGTGGGGTGCTCCATGATGAAGGTGGGCTGCCAAAGCTTCTCTTCCACGGTTTCCTCGAAGTACATGACTTGCAAGGCCGCCAAGCTGCGGGTCGAGAGTTTGTTTTTCTCTTCAGAGAGGCCCAGCTTTTTGAGGGACTGGATCAGCCACTGGGGGTCATCGACTTGGCCGCCTGCCTCGGTGTGTTTGACGATGGCCTCGCGGATGGTGAGGCGCTCGAAAGGCTTGGAGAGGTCTACCGTTTGGCCCGCATAAGTGAGCAGCAGAGTTCCAACGGCCTTTTGGGCGGCGTCGCGGATGAGGGATTCGGTGAAACCCATGAGGTCCACGTAGTTCCAGTACGCGGCATAAAACTCCATCATGGTGAACTCGGGGTTGTGGCGAACCGAAATGCCTTCGTTGCGGAAGTTGCGGTTGATCTCGAATACCCGCTCAAAACCTCCCACAATCAGCCGCTTCAGATAGAGCTCGGGGGCGATGCGCAAGAACATTTCCTGGTCGAGCGCGTTGTGGTGGGTGGTGAAGGGGCGCGCATTGGCGCCACCTGGGATGGGGTGCAGCATCGGGGTTTCGACTTCCAGAAAACCATGCTGGACCATGAACTCGCGGATGCCGCTGACGGCCTTGCTGCGGGCGACAAAGCGATGGCGGGTCTGCTCATCGGTCATGAGGTCGATGTAGCGCTGGCGGTATTTGATTTCCTGGTCGGCCACGCCATGAAATTTGTCGGGCATGGGGCGCAGGCTCTTGGTGAGAAGCCGCACCGAGGTGGCGTGGATGGATAACTCGCCGGTGCGGGTTTTAAAGAGCTTGCCTTCAGCAGCGACGATGTCGCCCAAATCCCAGTGCTTGAAGTCGTCGTAAGTGTCTTGGCCCACATCGTCGCGGGCGATATAGATCTGGATGCGGCCAGTGGCGTCGGACAAAGTGGCAAAGCTCGCCTTGCCCATGACGCGCTTGAGCATCATGCGCCCGGCCACCCGGGCGGTGTGACCCTCGGCTTGCAAAACCTCAGCTGCCTTGCCCCCGTGCAATTCATGCAGGTCATGGGCGTGATGGGCCGGTTTGAAGTCATTTGGAAAGGGCACCGGCCCGCCGGCGCGGTGACGCTCACGCAGGGCCTGGAGCTTGTCGCGGCGCTCAGCAATGAGCTGGTTCTCGTCGGCGGCGGGGGCCGCGGTTTCGGTGCTGGGGGTTTTTTCAGACATAAGGGGCCTATTGTAGAACTGCCGCCCGGGCACTCTTGTTGCACAATGGCGTGAGCCGAACAAGTCGCATGTCCAAAAGCCGCCCCATTCACCACGAACCTGCCTTTGTGTTGCACCAGTACCCCTGGAGCGAATCGAGCCTGATTCTGGAAGTCTTGACCCGCCACCATGGCCGTCTGGCGGTGGCGGCCAAGGGGGTCAAACGCCCCACCTCCAGTTTTCGCCCGGTGCTGCTGCCCTTGCAACCCCTGTCTTTGGGGCTGGGCAGCGAAGGGGAAATTCGCCCTTTGAAGTCGGCTGAGTGGATGGGGGGGCATGTCATGCCCACGGGTGACGCCTTGTTGGCCGGTTTTTACCTGAATGAACTGCTGCTGAGGCTGCTGGCCCGGGATGACCCCCACCCAACCCTGTTTGACTGCTATCGACAGGCGGTATGGATGCTGGCGCAGGGCGGCGAGGGAGCCGTCACGCCCGCCTTGCGTGCCTTTGAACTGGTGCTGATGCGCGACATCGGGGTGTTGCCCAGCCTGAATCAGCAAACCCTGAACCTGCAAGCCCTGAGCACTGAGACCCCCTATGACCTGCTTCCCGAAGTGGGCCTGCGCCGTTCTTTGCATGAAGGCTCAGGGACCGAAGACGAGGCCCGTCGACCGCAGCTGACGGGGGAGCGCTGGCTGGGTCTGCAACAGGCTCTGGATGCCGACCACCCCTTTGCCGAACTGGTGCGCCTGTTGGCGCAGTGGGCCGTGGAGGACCGCTCGGCTCTGCAACAGCAGCTTCGGGTGCTGATCCACCACCATTGCGGCGCCGAGGTCTTGAAAACGCGCCAACTCATGATGGACCTGCAAGGCCTCTGACCCAGCGGGTGATAATGTGGGAATGACGTCCTTGAGTGTGAATTTGAATAAGGTGGCGCTGGTGCGCAACACGCGGCATTTGGGCATACCCAGTGTGCGGCGGGCAGCGAGTCTGTGTTTGCAGGCAGGCGCGCAGGGCATCACGGTGCACCCTCGGCCCGATGGTCGCCACATTCGTGCCGATGATGTGGCTGAACTGTCGGCCCTGCTGCGCGAGTGGCCAGGGCGCGAGTTCAACATCGAGGGCAACCCGATGCACAATTTAATGGATTTTGTCCGTGAGTTCCGGCCCCAGCAAGCGACATTTGTGCCCGATGGCGAGGGGCAATTCACCAGCGACCACGGCTGGTCTTTGCCGCAGGAGTCGGCGCGTCTTCGCCCCCTGATTGAAGAGTGCCATCAACTGGGTGTGCGGGTCAGTTTGTTCATGGACGCCGATCCGCAGGCGATGGCGCTGGCCCGCGATTGCGGCGCTGATCGGGTGGAGTTGTACACCGAGCCCTATGCCCGTGCCCACGGCAGCCCCCAACAAGCCGGGGTGCTGGGTCGCTATGCCGAAAGCGCCCGCGCCGCACAGGCGCAAGGATTGGGGGTGAACGCGGGGCACGACCTGAATCGGGTGAATTTGCCCGATTTCCTGCGGGCGCTGCCCCAGGTGCTGGAGGTCTCGATTGGACACGCGCTGATCGCTGACGCCCTGGAGATGGGTTACACCGACACCGTTCGGGCCTATCTGGCCGCCTGTCAGACCCCTGCCCCATGATTTACGGCATCGGCACCGACATCTGTGATGTGCGCCGCATTGCGGCGGCGCTGGAGCGACATGGCGAGCGTTTTGCGGCCAAAGTGCTGTGCCCGCAAGAGTTGGCCACCTGGCGCTCCCGCAGCGCCCGCTGGCCCGAGCGCGGGGTGCGCTATGTGGCCACCCGCTTCTCGGCCAAGGAAGCCTTCAGCAAGGCCGTGGGCCTGGGCATGCGCATGCCCATGACCTGGCTGCGCTGCGAGATAGGCCGATTGCCCAGCGGCGAGCCCACGGTCGTGCTGCATGGCGAATTGAAAGCCTGGTTTGAAGCCCGTGGTTTGCGGGCCCGGGTCAGCCTGAGTGATGAAACCGACTATGCGGTGAGTTTCGTGGTGGTCGAGCAGCTGGCCACCCCCCACCATTGAACCCCGAACTGATATGACGCCTCACGCCCCCCTGATTCTGGACATCGCCGGTACCCAACTGAGCGAGATCGACCGACGCCGCCTGCGCCACCCGCTGACAGGGGGGCTGATTTTGTTTGGACGAAACTGGCAAAACCGCCAGCAGCTCAGTGGTTTGTGCGCCGAGATCAAGGCGGTGCGCCCGGATGCGCTGATTTGTGTCGACCATGAGGGGGGCCGGGTGCAACGCTTTCGCACCGATGGATTCACCCACTTGCCGCCCATGCGGGCACTGGGCGAGATGTGGTTGAAAGACGACGCCCGCGGGCCGGGCAGCGGGGCCCTGCGGGCCATGCGCAGCGCGGCAGCCTGCGGTCAGGTGCTGGCCATGGAATTGCGGGCCTGCGGGGTGGACTTCAGTTTCACACCTGTGCTGGATCTCGACCACGGCGGCAGCGGTGTGATTGGTGACCGCGCTTTTCACCGCGACGCGCGGGTCGTGTCGGTGCTGGCACAGAGCCTGATGCAGGGCCTGTTGAGTGCGGGCATGGGCAGTTGCGGCAAGCATTTTCCCGGCCACGGGTTTGTGCGCGCCGATTCACACACCGAGATTCCGATCGACCGCCGCTCACTCAAGGCCATATTGAACGACGACGCATGGCCCTATGCAGCGCTGGGTGCCACACTGGGCAGTGTGATGCCCGCACATGTGATTTACCCCAAGGTCGATGACAAACCAGCGGGTTTTTCGGCGCGTTGGCTGCAAGACATCCTGCGCCGGCAAATGGGCTTTGAGGGCGCGATTTTCAGTGATGACCTGTCGATGGAAGGGGCCCGGCGCATCGATGGCCGGGTGGTGAGTTACACCCAGGCCGCTGTCGCGGCCTTGCAAGCCGGCTGCGATCTGGTCTTGCTTTGCAACCAGAGCATGGCCAACGCGCCGGAGCAGGGTCGGGCGGTGGATGAATTGCTGGATGGTCTGGCTGAGGCGCTGCTGAAAGGGCATTGGCAGGCGAGCGAGGCCAGCGAACAGCGACGGGGGGCTTTGTTGCCCACCCAAGCCGCCTTGTCGTGGGACGATTTGATGGTGGATGCCCGATATTTGCAAGCCTTGGCGCAGTTGCCCTAAAAAAACCGGGCTCAGGTGTCGTAGCCGAAACTGCGCACCCGGGCTTCGTCGTCGGCCCAGCCCGATCGCACCTTGACCCAGAGTTGCAGGAACACCTTGGCGTCGAGGAGTTTTTCCAGTTCGGTGCGGGCCTCGGTGCCGATGCGCTTGAGCTTCTCGCCTTGCTCACCGATCACCATGGCTTTGTGGCCGTCGCGCTCAACCACGATGGTGGCGGCAATGCGCACCATGCGCTTGGCCGTGCGGCCTGGCTCTTCCTCGAATTGATCGATCACCACGGTGGAGGTGTAAGGCAGTTCGTCGCCGGTCAAACGGAACAGTTTTTCCCGCACGATTTCGCTGGCCAGAAATTTTTCGCTGCGGTCGGTCAATTCGTCCGCCCCGTACCACCAGGGTTGTTCGGGCAGGTGCTGGCGGCAAATGTCGAGCAGTCGGGCCACATCTTTGGGGTTTTTGGCCGACATGGGGACAAACTCGGTGAAGGGATGGCGCTGCTGCATGTCGCGCAGCCAGGGCGCGATTTCGGCACGCCGATGCACGGTATCGAGTTTGTTGGCCACCAGCAGTGCGGGGGTTTCGGGTCGCAACAGGGCCAAGACCTTGGCGTCGGCCATGCTGAAGTGGCCGGCCTCGACCACAAACAGCACCAGATCAACGTCGCTGACGGCCCCCAATACGGTTTTGTTGAGCGATCGGTTGAGCGCGTTGGCGTGGCGGGTCTGAAACCCGGGGGTGTCGACAAAAATGAACTGGGTGTCGGCCTCGGTGCGTATGCCGGTGATGCGGTGGCGGGTGGTTTGGGCTTTGCGCGAGGTGATGCTGATTTTTTGGCCGACCAATGCATTGAGCAGGGTCGATTTGCCCACGTTGGGGCGACCCACGATGGCGATCAAGCCACAACGGGTCGGACCGCTGGGGGCCTCTGAGGCGGGTGGTAATTCTGGGTTCATGCGGATGTTCTTCGGATGGCGGCCAGCATGGCCTGGGCAGCGGCCTGTTCACCGGCACGGCGCGACCCGCCCTGCCCCCGCTGACTGAGGTTCAATTCAGGCACCGCGCACTCGATCTCGAAGGTTTGCTGATGGGCGGCACCGTGGGTGTCGATGACCCGGTACTGGGGCAGCTTCATGCGGCGGGCTTGCAACCATTCCTGCAATTCGGTTTTGGGGTCTTTGGCGTTGGCCGGCATGCCGGTTTTGATTTCAACCCGATCGTAGAGTCGGCGCACCAAGGCGTCGGCCGCGTCAAAGCCGGCATCGAGAAAGACGGCCCCGATGACGGCCTCGAAAGCGTCGGCCAGGATCGAAGGCCGCTTGGCCCCGCCCGAGCGCAGCTCGCCCTCGCCCAACCGGATCAACCCGACCAGGCCCAGATCCAGGGCGAGTTGATGCAGGGTTTCCTGACGCACCAGGTTGGCCCGTATGCGGGAGAGTTCGCCCTCGGTCATTTCGCTCAAGGCCCGAAAGAGGACTTGGCTGATGGAGAGATTCAGGACGGTATCGCCCAAAAATTCAAGGCGCTCATTGTGGGTCGAGCTGAAGCTGCGGTGGGTCATGGCCAGCTCAAGCAGACCGGGCTGGCCAAAGCGGTGACCCAATCGCTCTTGCAAGGCCAGCAACGGCGGAGTCAGCTCGGCCATGGGGTTCAGTCAAAGCTGCCGATGCGGCCCCAATGGCTGAAGTTCATCCAGACCAAAAAGGCTTTGCCAACGATGTTGGCCTCGGGCACGAAACCAAAATAGCGCGAATCGAGGGAGTCGTCACGGTTGTCCCCCATCATGAAGTAATGCCCGGCAGGCACTTTGCAAACCACGCCCTCGATGCTGTAACGGCACTGGTCTTTGAAGGCAAAGTCATCGGCACCGGGCACAAAGGCAGGGCGGTTTGGATCGTTGAGCAAGCGCACGGTTTTGGCGGGCCCCATCTGCTCGGGTTTGCTTCCCGTGGGCAGGGTTTCAGCAAATTGCTTGCTGTAGCCCAGCGTGTCTTCGTTGAAAAAATCGGTGAGCGCCGCCTTGGGGACCGGCTGCCCGTTGATGGTGAGTTGCTTGTTCAAGTAAGCCACCTCGTCCCCGGGCACACCCACCACGCGCTTGATGTAGTCGAGGCTGGGCCTGGGGGGATAGCGAAACACCATGACGTCGCCACGCTGCACCGGATTGCCTTCGGTGATTTTGGTGTTCAAGACCGGCAGACGCAGCCCGTAGTGGAATTTGTTGACCAAAATCAGGTCGCCCACCCAGAGGGTGGGAATCATGGAGCCTGAGGGGATTTTGAAGGGCTCAAACAGGAAGGAGCGCAAGACGAACACAATGGCAATGACGGGGAAGAGGCCAGCGGTCCAGTCGAGCCACCAGGGCTGACGAAGCAATTCTTGTTGCGCCTGGGCCAGATCAAGGTCGATTTTTTCGATGCCCTGCTGTTTGAGTTGCGCCCGGCGCAAGGCTTCCTGGTTGGCGAGTGCTTGGGCGGCGGCTTGGCGACGCGGCAGGAACACCCAGCGCTCGAGCAACCAATACACGCCGGAGACCAAGGTGGCCATGAGCATCAGCAGGGCGAAATTGCCCTCGTGATAACCCCACATCCACGAGACCCCATAGCCTACAAAGGCGGCCAGGACAAAGGCGGTGATGGTGGGCATTTTCAATCCTCGACCTGCAATATGGCCAGGAACGCTTCTTGAGGCACCTCGACCGATCCGATTTGTTTCATGCGCTTTTTGCCTGCTTTTTGCTTTTCCAGCAGTTTGCGTTTACGGGAAATATCTCCACCATAGCATTTTGCCAGCACATTCTTGCGCAAAGCCTTGATCGTCTCGCGAGCAATGATGTTGGCGCCGATGGCCGCCTGAATGGCCACATCAAACATCTGACGGCTGATGATTTCACGCATTTTGGCGGCCACTGCCCGGCCCCGGTATTGGGATTGGCTGCGGTGCACGATGATGGACAGGGCATCGACTTTTTCGCCATTGAGCAAGATGTCGACTTTGACCACGTCGGAAGGCCGGTACTCTTTGAACTCGTAATCCATCGAGGCGTAGCCGCGACTGACTGACTTGAGCTTGTCGAAGAAATCGAGCACGATTTCGCCCAGGGGAAGGTCATAGGTCAGCATGACCTGGCGGCCATGGTAAGACATATTGAGCTGCACCCCGCGCTTTTGATTGGCCAGGGTCATGACCGGACCGACGTACTCTTGGGGCATGTAGAGGTGCACCGTGACAATGGGTTCGCGGATTTCCTGGATGCGGCCCTGGTCGGGCATCTTGGACGGGTTCTCGACCATGATCACCTCGCCGTCACCCTTGACCACCTGGTAGACGACACTGGGGGCGGTGGTGATGAGGTCTTGATCAAACTCGCGCTCCAGGCGTTCCTGGACGATTTCCATGTGCAACAGGCCCAGGAAACCGCAGCGAAAGCCAAAGCCCAGGGCTTGCGACACCTCAGGTTCGAATTGGAGCGAAGCGTCGTTGAGTTGCAGTTTTTCGAGTGCGTCGCGCAAAGCGTCGTACTGATTGGCCTCGGTCGGGTAGAGCCCGGCAAAGACCTGCGGCTGTATTTCCTTGAAGCCGGGCAAGGGCGAAGTGGCGCTGCCGGCGTTGTTGGGCAGCTTTTTTTCCAGCGTGACGGTATCGCCGACCTTGGCAGCTTTGAGCTCCTTGATGCCGGCGATGATGTAGCCCACCTCCCCGGCATGCAGGCTGTCGCGCGGCTGGTTGGCGGGGGTGAACACCCCCAGACTGCCTGCCTCGTAGCAAGCGCCGGTGGCCATGAGGCGAACGCGCTCGCCCCTGTGCAATTGGCCGTCGACCACCCGAACCAGCATCACCACGCCGACATAGCTGTCAAACCAGGAATCGATGATCATCGCGCGCAAGGGGGCATCGGCCTCGCCGCGCGGCGCCGGGATCTTGGCCACGATGGCCTCAAGGATGTCGTCGACCCCCATGCCGGTCTTGGCCGAACAGGGGATGGCCTCGGACGCATCGATGCCGATCACGTCTTCGATTTCGGCCTTGGCGGTCTCAGGATCCGCCTGCGGCAAATCCATTTTGTTGAGTACGGGAAGAACCTCGACCCCCAGGTCGAGGGCGGTGTAGCAGTTGGCCACGGTCTGGGCCTCAACGCCCTGGCTGGCATCCACCACCAGCAAAGCCCCCTCGCAGGCCGAGAGAGACCGGCTGACCTCATACGAGAAGTCGACGTGGCCCGGGGTGTCGATGAGGTTGAGGTTGTAGATCTGTCCGTCGCGGGCGGTGTAGCGCAGCGCAGCGGTCTGCGCCTTGATGGTGATGCCACGCTCCTTCTCGATGTCCATCGAGTCAAGAACCTGTGCCTGCATCTCGCGCTCTTCCAAGCCGCCGCAGCGCTGGATGATGCGATCGGCCAGTGTGGATTTGCCATGATCAATGTGGGCGATGATCGAAAAATTTCTGATGTGCTTCATCAAAGGCTGTGTTCAAGTGTTTGAATTCAATGGGTGCGCCACATGAAAAAAGGGCGCGTCATGTCTGACGCGCCCTGAACCAACCATCTATGGCAACTGCGAAAGTTGGAACTTCATTGTAGGCAAAAAGCGAGTTGGGTGTAGCCCCCAAACGGGGGGCTGAGCGGTCGTTGCGGAGGGACAACAGGTATTTATTCACAATTTATCAACAACTCTGTTTGGACATACATGGGACAACTTGTGGGCACGCTGTGGAGCTTGGGTGAATCGCATGAGGACATCCCGCATGGTGGCGAAGTCCTTCACCCATATAACGCATTGACGGATGTACGACCTCTATTCTATACAAAAAGTGATGTAAAAATCACGTAGTTGGCGTTTACTAACTTAATTGAGGGGTGAAAAATAATTTTTTGCATGGGTCTGATCCTTGTCGCGATTATGCCAATACCCCGCCGGGAAGAACGGTTTTGCAGGGCGGCGGGGAGGCCCGCCAAGGCGAATCTCGCAGTGGCGAGGCCTGGCTGAGGGCCATGGGCGCGCATTGTGTGTGGTGCAAAGCTTCCTTAGCGCATGGGGCGGATCAAGGTGTATTGGGCCCACTCTCCACGGCGAAACAAGACATTGACCGGACGGTTTTTGTCGAAACGAGCGGCCACAGCCTCGAATTCGGCGACATTGCCGACCTCGGTGTTGGCGATGGCAGTGATGATGTCGCCTTCACGCAAGCCCGCACGGGCGGCAGGATCGCTGACACCGACCACGCGCACACCGCCTTTGAGCTTCAGGTCGCGGCGCTGCGCATCGGTGAGCTCGGCGATTTGCAAACCCCAGTAGCGAGTAGCGGCAGGCTTTTTGTCCTCTTCAGCGGCCCGGTTGCGGGCGGCAGATTGCTCAGGCTCGAACTCGCCGATGACGACGCTGATTTCCCGCATCGCGCCACGGCGCCAGACCTGGATGTTGGCCCGAGAGCCGGGGCGCAGATTGCCAATGTGCCGGGGCAGATCGTTGGCCTTTTCAATCACGGTATTGTCGACTTGCAAGATGATGTCGCCCGCCTCAATGCCGGCTTTTTCTGCCGGTGCGCCGGGTTCAACGGCGCGGATCAGGGCGCCTTGCGCTTTGCTCAGTCCAAGAGATTCGGCCACTTCTTTGCTGACCTGATCGATTTGAACGCCGATGCGGCCACGCTGCACCCGCCCTCTGGCGCGCAACTGGTCACTGATGCGGATGGCTTCGTCGATGGGAATGGCAAAGGAGATGCCCATGAACCCACCGGAGCGAGAGTAAATCTGGCTGTTGATGCCCACCACCTCGCCATTCATATTGATGAGGGGACCGCCGGAGTTGCCGGGGTTGATGGCCACATCGGTCTGGATGAAGGGCAGATAGTCACCGGTGTCACGCGCCTTGGCGCTGACTATGCCAGCGGTGACGGTGTTGTCGAGGCCAAATGGCGAACCGATGGCCATGACCCATTGGCCGGCACGAAGTCGGCCTACATCGCCGATGCGCACGGCGGGCAGGCCCGTGGAGTCGATCTTGACCACGGCGACATCGGTGCGACGGTCTGCACCGACGATGCGGGCCTTGAACTCGCGCTTGTCCGCGAGGGTCACGATGACCTGATCGGCGCCCTGCACCACGTGGGCGTTGGTCATGATGAACCCGTCCGGGGTCAGGATGAAGCCCGAACCAATGCCGCGCTGTTTTTCTTCGGGCTGCGGGCGCTCGGGACGTTGGGGTTGGGACGGGCGCGGCCCACCTGGCATGGGAATGCCAAAAAAGCGCCGCAGCAACTCCTGCATTTCGTCGTCAGGCCCCTGACCTTCGGCCTCCGGATTGCGCTGTACCTTTTCTGTGGTGCGTATATTGACCACAGAGGGCCCGACCTGTTCCACCAAGTCGGTGAAATCAGGCAGATTGCGGGCCTGGGCCCAGGCTATTGAAGCGGGCGCCAAAAGGGACAGACCAAATGACATGGCCAATATGCCAAACCAGCGGCGAGGCTGGGCAGTGTAGGGGTTCATGGGTTCCTCCGTCTGTGCAATGTAGACCGAGCCGAATATCCTTTGGCGGATTGGGGTCTGGCAGATGCTGCAACACCAAGCCTTGGGCCGCGCTTGCTGGGCCTGGTCAAGAATTTGGGGACAAAAAACCAGAACTCAAGTGAGCCTGGCTCAGGGGTGGGATCGGAATGGCGCCAAAGGCTCAGGCCAGGCGTTTGAAGACCAGGGTGCCGTTGGTGCCACCGAAACCAAAATTGTTTTTGACGGCCACGTCAATGCGGGCGTCGCGGGCCGTATTGGCACAGTAATCGAGATCGCACTCGGGATCGGGGTTGTGCAAATTGATGGTGGGCGGGATTTTCTGGTGGTGCAAGGCCAGCACCGTGAACACGCTCTCGATGCCACCTGCCCCGCCCAGCAAATGACCGGTCATGGACTTGGTGGAGCTGACCACCAGCTTTTTGGCGTGCTCGCCCATGGCGGCCTTGATGGCGTTGGTTTCGTTCACGTCGCCCAGGGGGGTAGAGGTGCCGTGGGCATTGAGGTACTGCACCTGGTCGGGGTTGATTCCGGCATTGCGCAGGGCGTTGACCATGGCGCGGCGCGGGCCATCCATGTTCGGGGCGGTCATGTGGCCAGCATCGGCACTCATGCCATAGCCGGAGAGTTCGGCATAGATGCGGGCACCGCGTTTTTTGGCGTATTCGTACTCTTCAAGCACCAGCACGCCTGCGCCTTCCCCCAAGACAAAACCGTCGCGGTCTTTGTCCCAGGGCCGTGAGGCTGCTGCAGGGTCGTCGTTGCGTGTGGACAAGGCCCGCATGGCCGCAAACCCGCCGACACCCAGAGGGGAAACGGTGGCCTCAGAGCCACCCGCCACCATGACATCGGCGTCGCCGTATTCGATGAGGCGGCCTGCCTCGCCGATGCTGTGCAGGCCAGTGGTGCAGGCCGTGACCACCGCCAGATTGGGGCCTTTGAAACCCAGGCGCATGGAGACATGGCCCGAGATCATGTTGATGATGGAGGCGGGCACGAAGAAGGGGGATATGCGCCGTGGCCCGCGAGCGGTGAGCTCAGCGTGGGTGTCTTCAATGAGGGGCAAACCGCCTATGCCGGAACCGATCACGCAGCCGATGCGCTCGGCCTGTTCTTCGGTGAGTGCGTCGCCTGTGGGCAGGCCGGCATCGGCCACCGCCTGCAGCGCAGCCACTATGCCGTAATGGATGAAGGTGTCCATCGCCCGCGCCTCTTTCGGCGGGATGTAGGCATCGAGGTCGAGTCCCTTCACCTCACCGGCAAATTTGACCGAGAAGGCAGAGGTGTCGAATCGGGTGATGGGGGCTATGCCCGACCGACCCGCCAGGAGATTGGCCCAGGCCTCAGAACCCGTGTTGCCCACGGGGCTGACACATCCCAGACCGGTCACAACGACGCGACGACGGCTCATGGGCGAGACAATTTACTTCTGGTGGGCCACCGCGTAGTCGATGGCGTTTTGGACGGTGGTGATCTTCTCGGCGTCTTCGTCGGGAATTTCGATGCCAAACTCATCTTCCAGGGCCATCACCAGTTCAACGGTGTCCAGGGAGTCTGCGCCCAAGTCGGCCACAAAAGCCTTCTCGTTGGTGACTTGGGATTCTTCCACGCCGAGTTGTTCAGCGATGATTTTTTTAACGCGTGTTTCTATATCGCTCATGGTTCCCTCAAAGGGTTATCAACAAAGATGTCCGACATTTTACCCTGTCGAGACGGCGGGTTGAGCCCAAGAGGGCAAAAAGTTCGTCTGAACCGTTTCAGACCATGGCCATGCCGCCATTGACATGCCATTCCTGACCGGTGACATAGGCCGCACCGGGGCCCGCCAAAAACGCCACCACGGCGGCGATGTCGGCGGGTTTGCCCAGATGGCCCAGAGGAATTTGAGACAGCAGGGCTTGTTGCTGGGCCTCGGGCAAAGCGGCGGTCATGTCGGTTTCGATGAAACCCGGTGCCACGCAATTGACGGTGATGCCGCGGCTGCCCAACTCTTTGGCCAAGGCGCGGGTCATGCCCGCCACACCGGCTTTGGAGGCGGCATAGTTGGCCTGGCCAGGGTTGCCCATGGCGCCCACCACGCTGGTGATGTTGATGATGCGTCCCATGCGTTGTTTCATCATGGGGCGGGTGACGGCGCGACACAGGCGGAAGACGGCACGCAGGTTGGTATCGATGACGGCGTCAAAGTCTTCGTCTTTCAGCCGCATGGCAAGCATGTCGCGGGTGATGCCTGCATTGTTGACAAGCACATGCAGGCCGCCATGTGTTTTGACAATGCGATCGATCAATTCGTCGCAGGCGGCTGCATCGGTGACTTGAAGTTTGGCGCCCTCGCCGCGCCCCAGAGATTGGAGGGTGTGTCCGATGGCGGCGGCCCCAGCCTCGGTGGTGGCGGTGCCGATGACGAAAAACCCCTGGCGGGCCAGTTCGGCAGCGATGGCCGCGCCGATGCCTCGGCTGGCGCCAGTGACGAGCGCGATTTGTGGGGTGGAGGGGGTGCTGGACATGGGGTTAGGCTCCAAGAGCGGCGCGCACTTCGGACAGACTGGCGGGGTCATAGACCGCGCCGCTTTGCAATTCAGCATCGATGCGTTTGACCATGCCGGCCAGCACCTTGCCCGGCCCGCATTCGATGATGTGGGTGGCCCCGCGAGCTTTGAGTGCGCCGATGCATTCGACCCAACGCACGGGCCCGAATGCCTGACGATAGAGGGCGTCGCGAATCGCATCTGCCGCATCAGGTGATGCGACATCGATGTTGTTGATGACCGGGATCGAGGGTGCCTGGAATTCGATTTGAGCCAGGCGATCGCGCAGCCGCTCTGCGGCGGGTTTCATGAGGCCGCAGTGAAACGGGGCTGACACGGGCAAGGGCAAGGCGCGTTTGGCACCCATGGACTTGAGCACCTCGCAGGCCCTGTCGACCGCTGCCTTGCTGCCCGCGATCACGGTCTGCCCGGGGTCGTTGAAGTTGGCCGCGGAAACGGTTTCAGAGGCACCCAGCTCGGAGGCCACCTGCGCACAACCTTGGACCACCTGCTGGGCGGGCAAACCCAAAATGGCGGCCATGGCACCCTGGCCGACGGGCACGGCTTCCTGCATGGCCTGGGCCCGCAAGCGCACCAAGGGCACTGCCTCTGCCAGGCTAAGCACCCCGCTGGCGACCAAGGCCGAGTACTCGCCCAACGAGTGACCGGCCACAGCCAGGGGCCGGGTGCCGACTTCGGCCTGCCAGACGCGCCATGCGGCGATGGCAGCCACCAACATGACAGGCTGGGTGTGGGTGGTCAGGGCCAGGGCTTCTTTGGGGCCTTGTGCAATCAGGGCGCCCAAGTCTTCCCCCAGGGCCTGGCTGGCCTCTTGCAGGGTCTCGCGCACCACCGGATGGTCGCCCCAGGCGTCGAGCATGCCCACCGACTGAGACCCTTGGCCTGGAAAGACAAATGCGAATGCGGTCATTGGAAAAAATGAAAGATCAGTATTGAACCAGGGCAGCGCCCCAAGTGAACCCGCCGCCCACCCCTTCGAGCATGAGTCGTTGCCCACGGCGAATGTGGCCTTGGCGCACGGCAAAGTCCAGAGCGAGGGGAATCGAAGCGGCCGACGTGTTGCCGTGGTCTTGAACGGTCAGCACCACTTTTTCCATGGGCAAGCCCAATTTGCGGGCAGTGCTCTGGATGATGCGGATGTTGGCCTGGTGCGGCACCAGCCAGTCGATGTCGGTTTTTTGTAAACCGGCCTTGGCCAGCACGCTCAGAGCCGCCTCTTCCAACACGCCCACGGCGAGTTTGAAGACAGCCTGCCCCTCCATTTTCAGCACGGGGTCACCCAGGATTTTGCCGTTTTGGACATGGCCCGGCACACACAAAATATCGACGTGGCGGCCATCGGCGCGCATCTCGGTGGCCAGAATGCCTCCCGCCTCAGAGCGGGCTTCAAGGACGACGGCACCGGCACCATCGCCAAACAAGACGCAGGTGGTGCGGTCGGTGAAATCGAGCAAACGGGAAAACACCTCGGCGCCCACCACCAGTGCCCGTCGGGCGGTACCGGCCCGGAGCATGGCATCGGCCACCCCCAGGGCATAGATGAAGCCGGCACAGACGGCTTGCACATCAAAGGCTGCGCCGCCCAATATCCCTTTGGCCTCGGGGCTGGCTTGCGACAACTTGTGTTGCAAGATGCAAGCGGTGGAGGGAAACACCATGTCGGGTGTGGAGGTGGCCACAATGATCAGGTCGAGGTCTTGCGGGCCCAGTCCAGCGGCTTGCAGCGCATTCAGGCTGGCCTGCAAAGCCAAATCGGAGGTGGTCACGCCGGGCTCGACAAAATGCCGCGCACGGATCCCCGTGCGCTCCACGATCCAGTCATCGGAGGTTTCCACCCCCTGATGCGCCAGCTGCGCCACCAAGTCAGCGTTGGTCAGGCGGCGCGAGGGCAAGTGACTGCCAGTGCCCAGCAAGTGGGAATGGATGGGATTCATGAATTCGATGGGGTCGGGGTCGCAGCCTGGGCCGACAACAAAGGGGCCGCATGGGTGATTCTCTCTTGAACCTTTTGCATCAGTTGATGGGCTGACGCATCATACGCCCGGATCAGGGCCCGTTCAAAAGCGAAGGCGTCGGCCGAACCGTGGCTCTTGAACACCAGGCCGCGCAAACCGAGCAGGGCTGCGCCGTTGTAGCGCCGATGATCCACCTTGTTTTTGAAGTCTTTTAAGACCGGATAAGCGAAAATAGCAACAATATAGCTCCAGATATTCACTTTAAAGCTGTCTTTGAGGAAAGTGGTCACCATGCCGGCCAACCCTTCGCTGGCCTTGAGGGCGATATTGCCGACAAAACCGTCGCAGACCACGATGTCGACTGTGCCCTTGAAAATATCGTTACCCTCGACATTGCCATAAAAGTTCAAATCGCCATTATTAGCAGCAGAACGCAACAATTCAGCGGTTTTTTTGATGACTTCGTTGCCTTTAATGACTTCTTCGCCCACATTCAACAGGCCCACTGTGGGTTCAGGGTTGTCTTGCAGCACCGAAACCAGAGCCGAGCCCATGACCGCGAACTGCAGCAGGTGCTCGGGAGAGCAGTCGACATTGGCCCCCATGTCGAGCATGGTGGTGCCACCGCCTTTGGCGTTGGGGAATTGGCCTGCGATGGCAGGACGATCGATGCCATCAAGGGTTTTGAGGACATAACGGGCGATGGCCATGAGGGCGCCGGTGTTGCCCGCCGACACTGCGGCTTGGGCTTGGCCTTCTTTGACCTGTTCGATGGCCCGGCGCATGCTGGAGTCGCGCTTGTGACGCAATGCCGTCTCAACGGTGTCGTCCATGGCCACCACCTCCGAGGCGTCGACCCAAACGCAGCGCTCTGGCAAGACAGGGGGGCGGGCGCTGGGCAGACCCACCAGCCGCAATTGAGCCTCAGCTTGACGCTTCAGGAACTGCCGGCAGGCCTCCAGGGTGACCACCGGGCCGTGGTCGCCGCCCATGACGTCAACAGAGATGGTGATCATGGGGTGACCTGTGCGGAGGAATGGGCAATGACGCGGTGGCCGTCATCAAGACAAAGGCCCGCGACACGGTGTGACACGGGCCCCAGGGTTTCCAATGGATCAGGCTTCGTTTTTGGTCTTGAGGACCTTGCGACCCCGGTAAAACCCGTTGGGGCTGATGTGGTGGCGCAAGTGGGTTTCACCGGTATTGGGTTCGACCGCAAGACCAGGCACGCCGAGGGCGTTGTGCGAGCGGTGCATGCCGCGCTTGGAGGGCGATTTTTTGTTTTGCTGAACGGCCATGATGGGCTCCTGGTCGTGAAAGAGGTCAATAAAAGGATGGGCGCACCACAAAAGACCAGCACGACTCTGGGTATTCGGGACGCAACGAGCCTTATAGTATAACCGATCAGGGCAGCCCCTGTAAAAGGGGGGCAGGCCAGATCAGGCAGGGGGCAGGCATTCGGGGTGGCGCGGCACGATGGGCATGGCCAGGATGAGCTCGTCTTCGATCAGGGTCAGGGCGTCAAAGGCTTGGCTGGCCACCAACAGGTCTTCCTCTGCCTGGTCGTCTTCGGCCATGGCAGCTTGCTCTGTCGAGACGAAGCGAAAGGGGCGATCCACGCTCAAGCCCTGAGTCATCGGTTGCAGACATCTTTGGCAGATAAGGCGCAGGCTGGACTCGGCCTGAACCCGCAGCCAGGTCTGATGGGCACCGCCGCGCAAGTCTTTGACCTGGCCGATCAAACACCATGTCACGGCCAGTGCGGACGCATCCGCCTCGGCGGGGCCTTGCTCTGACTGCAAACGGGGCATTTGGCCCCAAGTGGACTGCCCAGAGAGGGTACCCCCGTCGCGGGCGAAGGCCCGCACATCGAGCCGCTGCGGATCCCATGTTTTTTTCATGCCCACAGTGTAAGAGAATGGCGGCATGAGTGCGTATTCCCCTGACTTGCCGCGCCCCCTTGTGTTGGGCTCTACCTCGCGTTATCGGCGCGAATTGTTGTCCCGTCTGGGTCTGCCCTTTGAGGTGGCCGCCCCGCAAGTGGATGAAACCCCGAAAGCCGGCGAAGCCCCGGCCGCTCTGGCCCGCCGGCTGGCCCTGAGCAAGGCACAAGCCGTGGCACGCCGTTTTCCGCAGGCGCTGGTGATCGGCTCTGATCAGGTGGCCGATTTGAACGGGGAACCTCTGGGCAAGCCGGGCAGCCATGACAGGGCCGTGGCGCAGTTGCGGCGCATGAGTGGACAGTGTGTGGTGTTCCAGACGGCACTCAGCGTGGTGTGCCTGGAGAGCGGCTTTGAGGGCAGCGATCTGGCCGCCGTGCGAGTGCAATTCAGAGCGCTCAGCGATGCGGCCATCGAATCTTATTTGCGCGCCGAGCAGCCCTATGACTGTGCGGGCAGCGCCAAAAGCGAGGGGCTGGGCATCGCCTTGCTGGCGTCGATTGACAGCGACGACCCGACCGCATTGATTGGTTTGCCACTGATACGCACCTGTCAATTGCTGCGTCTGGCCGGGTTGCCCTTGCTGTGAAAAAGCACGGCACACTCTATCTGGTGCCTACCCCGCTGGACTTTGGGGTGGCGGTGGATGCCCCCGTGCGCGATGTGTTGCCCGAAGCGACCCTGCGAAGCGCGGCCAGCCTGAGCCACTGGGTGGCCGAAAACGCCAAAAGCTTGCGGGCCTTTTTGAAACGCGTCGAAGCCGTGCATTCTTTGCCCTGCCCTTTGCAGGCGATGAACATCACTGAATTGCCACGGGCTGTGCACAAACACGGCGACCATCAAGGTGAGTTTGATGCCCGGCCTCTGTTGGCGGCGGCCTTGGATGGCCATGACATGGGCCTGGTGAGCGAGGCGGGCATGCCCGCCGTGGCCGACCCAGGCGCTTCGGTGGTGCGGGCCGCACACGAATTGGGTCTGCCCGTGGTGCCGCTGGTGGGGCCCGTGTCTTTGTTGCTGGCTCTGGCGGCCAGCGGGCTGAGCGGCCAACAGTTTGCGTTTGTCGGCTACCTGCCGCAAGACGCCGCGCAGCGTCTGGCGCGCATCAAACAGCTGGAACAAATGGCAATTAAAACCAGGCAAACCCAGATCTGGATTGAAACACCGTATCGCAATGCCGCCATGATGGGCGCCTTGTTGCAGGGGCTGGGGCCACAGACCCGGCTGTGCGTGGCCAGTGGCCTGACCCTGGCCACCCAATCGGTGCGGACCCAGACGGTGGCCAAGTGGCGAACAAACCCCGATGGGCCCGATGCCCAAACACCCGCGGTGTTTGCCATAGGGGCCTAGGGCCGTATTGAACTTGTCTGGCGGATCAGCGGATCGCGGTCATGCCGCGCAGCGCTTTGACGGCGCCCTCGCCCACGGCGGCACCGAAGCGCTTGGCCAGTCGCTCGGCCACGTTTTCGCGGCGGGTGTAATCGATGATGTCTTCGGCCTTGACGACCTCGCGCGCGACGGTATCAAGACTGGCCAATTCGTCGGCCAGGCCTAATTTGACGGCTTGCTCACCGGTCCAGAACAGACCGCTGAACATCTCGGGGGTTTCTTTCAGTCGCTCGCCACGCCCTTCGCGCACCACCTCAATGAACTGACGGTGGATTTGGTCGAGCATCGATTGGGCGTGGGCACGTTGCGTTTTATTGAGTGGGCTGAAGGGGTCTAGCAGGCCCTTGTTTTCACCCGCGGTGAGCAAGCGGCGCTCGACACCCAGTTTGTCCATCAAACCAGTAAAACCGAAACCGTCCATGAGCACGCCGATGCTGCCCACGATGCTGGCTTTGTCCACATAAATGCGGTCTGCAGCCACTGCAATGTAATAAGCGGCCGATGCGCAAGACTCTTCCACCACCGCGTAAACGGGCTTCTCGTGCTTGGCCTTGAGGCGACGGACTTCGTCGTTGATGAGGCCGGCATGCACCGGGCTGCCACCGGGAGAATTGATGCGCAAGACCACGGCCTGCGAGCCCTCGTCAGAGAACGCCTCGCGCAATGCATCGAGCACGTCTTCGGCACTGGTTTCGGCACCCGTGCCGATCTCGCCGCGGATTTCGACCAGGGCCGTGTGCGGCGCAGTGGGGTCGCTGCTGAGGCTGGATCGATGCAGCCCGGCCCATAAAACCACGATCACGACCAGCAGCCAGCACAGGCGAAAAAATATTTTCCAGCGGCGGGTGGCGCGTTGCTCTTTGATTTGGGCTTGCATCCATTCGAGCAATGCATCGCGCTCACGTTCGGGAGCCAGCGGGGTTTCATTCATGGCGAGGTCAGAACTCCAAAGGTTTTAAGTTGTAAGCAGTATGCCACCGCACCACTCCATCGACTTCGCTCACAGCGATGGGGATCAGGCCACCGCGGCCAGGGCCGCCTTTGCAATGCCCGGTGGATGGGTCAAACATGGCGCCGTGGGTGGCACAAATGAGGTATTGCCCGCTTTCGTCAAAAAAACGATTGGGCTGGAAATCGAGCTCCATCGCGACATGGGAACAGCGGTTGAGGTAGGCCCTGGCTTGGCCCTCGTATCGGATGGCGAAGGCCCGGCAGGTCTGCCCGGCGTAAATGACATCAAAGGGCACGCCCAGGCCGCCATCGACCAGATCGCGGCTTTGGCACAAAGGGATGGCTGGTTCATCCATGATCGAGCAACCACTGTTGCAACTCAGACACCGAGTGGGCGATGAAGAGGGGGTTCCAGCGTGCAAATGACTCGGGCTCATGCGCCCCATAGCTGACCCCTATGCAGGGGCATCCGGCATGGTGCGCCATTTCCAAGTCGTGGGTTGTGTCGCCGATCATGAGGGTACGCTCTGGCGGCACGCCCAGCTCGGCCATGAGTTCCTGCAACATCAGCGGGTTGGGCTTGCCGGCGGTTTCGTCAGCGGTGCGGGTGGCATCGAACAAATGGTGCAACTCGACACTGTTGAGCACATGATTGAGCCCGGCCCGGCTTTTGCCTGTGGCCACCGCCAGACTGTGCTGGCGTGAGCGCAGGGTGTGCAAGAGATCCAAAATGCCATCGAACAGGCTCAGGTCGTCTTGATGCGCCAGATAGTGGTGGCGGTAGCGCTCACCCAGCAAAGGGTATTTGTCTTTGGGCACATCGGGGGCCGCATGGGCCAGAGCAGGCATCAGGGCCATGCCTATGACATAAGAAGCGTCTTGCGAGCTGGGTACTTTGCCACCGACATCGCGCACGGCCTCCTGGATGCAGCGCGTGATGATGGCGGTGCTGTCAAACAGCGTGCCGTCCCAGTCAAACGCGATCAGGTCAAAGCGGCGCAACGGTTTCTCCAGGCTGTAAATGATGGATGAATTGTTGCAGTTCCGGGGGCAAGGCGCTCTCTAGCCTGACATTCTCCCCGCTTCCCGGATGCCTAAATTGCAGCCGCCAAGCGTGCAGGAACATGCGCTTGAGCCCCGCTTTTTGCAGCGCCCGGTTGGCATCGAAATCGCCGTATTTGTCATCACCCAATATGGGGTGACCCAGACTGGCGAGATGAACCCTGATCTGGTGGGTACGCCCGGTTTTGATGGTGACTTCGAGCAAAGTGTATGAGCCCACCAGTCGGGCGACTTTGACCAGGGTGATGGCACGCATGCCATTGGGGTCGTCTTTGCCCACCACGCGGACGCGGCGCTCGCCCTCGGCTTCGCCTTTGGTCAAAGTGAATTTTTCAAGGGGCAGGTCGATGACCTTGCGGTTAGACGGCCACTGACCCTGCACCATGGCCAGATAAGTTTTGCCCGTTTCGCGTTCGCGAAACTGGTCTTGCAGGTGTTTTAGGGCGCTGCGCTTTTTGGCCACCAGGAGCACGCCGCTGGTTTCCCGATCGAGGCGGTGCACCAACTCCAGCAGGCGGGCCGATGGCCGGGCACGGCGCAATTGTTCGATGACCCCGAAACTGACACCGCTGCCGCCGTGCACTGCCGTGCCCGAGGGCTTGTCGATGGCCAATAAGCTGTCGTCTTCAAACAACACCGGGAATTCTCTGGCCGGTGCAGCCAGGGTTTCTGGCTGTGGGGTGCTGAGTCGCAGGGGAGGCACCCGGATTAGATCGCCAGGGTTTACCCGGGTTTCTGCACTGACCCGGCCCTTGTTCACCCTGACCTCGCCCGATCGAATGATTCGATAAATCAAAGACTTGGGCGCACCCTTGAGGTGTCGCACCAGAAAATTATCCAGCCGCTGGCCTGCAGACTCTGCATCTACAACTAAATTTTGGACCTGCGGGTTGGGCGCCGACGGTTCTGGCTCTATAATGTCTTTCACCAGCGATGGTTTCCAAGTGCTTGAAATAAAAACAGATTAGAGCACGAACGATGCCCCGCTGTGAGGTCGATGCCCCCGAATTTTGTGCATAGGTGTCCGCTGTGTCGAACAGGCGGGTGTTGCCAGTTCGGTGGGGATTGATGTTTGAACATTCAACGGAATATTGCTGGGCCAGCCCTTTTTGGCTGGTCACGGATCTCAAGCGAGACAACACTCATGTGGGCGCTTTCTATTTGGATTTGGTCAATGTGGAACTGGCTTAGGCCGGCACATGGTCCGGTGTCCTTGCGCCCCCCCGTGGCTACAGTGCGTACCCCCTTGCGGCTTTTGCGCCGGGGTTCACATTTGCATCGGCTCGCCCCCATCCACCCCCCCACGCACCGGCGCCGTCCTTGAGACGGTAGGCCCGCGCGCAGCATTCCCAGACTGTTCACCCATCAAACCCCGGGGCACCTTTGCTCCCCTGGCGGAGCTGTGATGTTTTGAACAAAGGAATGCATCATGAAACGGATGCTGATCAACGCCACTCAGGCGGAAGAACGCCGGTTGGCGATTGTGGACGGGCAAAAACTGCTCGACTATGAAATTGAAATTGAAGGGCGCGAGCAACGCAAAGGCAATATATATAAAGCGGTGGTGACGCGCGTTGAGCCCTCTTTAGAGGCCTGTTTTGTCGACTACGGCGAAGAAAGACATGGATTTTTGCCTTTCAAGGAGATTTCCAAGCAGTATTTTTCAGCCGGGGTCTCGCCCAGCCAGGCGCGCATTCAGGATGTGATCAAAGAGGGCCAGGAAATGCTGGTCCAGGTAGAGAAGGAAGAGCGGGGCAACAAAGGCGCTGCCCTGACCACCTTTGTCAGCCTGGCTGGCCGCTATGTGGTGCTCATGCCCAATAACCCGCGTGGCGGTGGCGTGAGCCGACGCATAGAGGGCGAAGACCGCAATGAACTCAAAGAGGCCATGGACCAGTTGGAGTACCCCAACGGCATGTCCATCATTGCTCGCACGGCAGGCATAGGCCGCAGCGCCCCCGAGTTGCAGTGGGACCTGAACTATCTTCTTAAGCTCTGGGGGGCCATAGACGGCGCGGCCCAGTCGGGCAAGGGTGCCTTCCTGATTTATCAGGAATCGAGCCTGGTGATCCGGGCCATACGCGACTATTTCAATGGCGATATCGGCGACATCCTGATCGATACCGACGATATTTACGAGCAAGCCCAGCAGTTCATGTCGCACGTGATGCCCGAGTTTGCCCCGCGCGTCAAACGCTACCGTGACGACACCCCGCTGTTCTCGCGTTTCCAGATCGAACACCAGATCGAATCGGCTTATGCCCGTACGGTCAACTTGCCTTCGGGCGGTGCCATTGTGATCGACCACACCGAAGCCCTGGTGTCGGTGGACGTGAACTCGGCACGCGCCATTAAGGGCGGCGACATTGAAGAGACCGCCACCCGCACCAACCTGGAGGCCGCTGACGAGGTGGCGCGCCAGATGCGACTGCGTGACCTGGGCGGCCTGATCGTGATCGACTTCATCGACATGGAAGAAAGCCGCAATCGTCGCGAAGTGGAAAACCGCCTGCGTGACGCCCTGCGCCAAGACCGCGCCCGCGTGCAATTTGGCTCGATCAGCAAATTTGGCCTGATGGAGATGAGCCGTCAGCGGCTGCGCCCTGCCCTGTCAGAGGGCGCGTCCATTCCCTGCCCGCGTTGCGGCGGTTCGGGCCATGTGCGCGACACCGAGAGCTCGGCGCTGCAAATTTTGCGCATCATCCAGGAGGAGGCGAACAAGGACAACACTGCCGCCGTGCACGCCCAAGTGCCAGTGGAAGTGGCGTCGTTCCTGCTGAACGAAAAGCGCACCGAGATCGCCAAGATCGAGATCAAGCAACGCATCAGCGTGCTGCTGGTGCCCAACAAAACGCTGGAGACACCCAATTACAAGTTAGAGCGCCTGAAACACGACGACCCGCGTCTGGATCGGATGGAAGCCAGCTACAAAATGGCCGAAGAGTTCGAAGACCCCACGGCCGTGACGCGCCGCTCGCAAGAGCCGACCAACCAGCAAACACCGGTCATCAAGGGCGTGCTGCCGGATGCCCCGGCCCCCATTGTCGAGCCCAAGCCTGCCCCTTCTGCGGCACCCGCGCCCACCGCTGCGGCGGCCCCGGCCGCGCAGCCGGCCAGTGGTGGCTTCTTTGGCTGGCTCAAGGGCCTGTTCGGTGGCGGCCAAGCCGAGGCCCCCAAGGTCGAAGCACCTGCCGCAAAACCAGCCACGGGCAACAGCAACAGCAACAGCAACGGCAACGGCAACAAAGACGACAAGCGCGACGGTCGCGGCAATCGCCGTGGTGGTCGCCGTGGCGAGCGTGGCGGTGAACGCGGCGAAGGTCGTGGCGAGCGCGGTGAAGGCCGCACCGATCGTTCCGCTGATGGTCGCACTGAGCGTGCGCCCCGAGGCGAGCGAAATGGTGAGCGTGGGGATCGTGGTGAACGTGGCCAACGCCCGGCACGCGAAGGGCAAGAGCGTCGCCAAGGCGAGGCCCAGGTCGCATCGGCCGAGGGTAATGCCGAGGGCATGACCGAAGGCACTCCGCAGCAAGCCAGCGGCCAAGACTCACGGCGTGAGCGCGGCGAAGGCCGTCGTGAGCGCGGTGAAGGCCGCCGCGAGCGAGCCCCGCGTGGCGAGCGCCCAGCCCGCGACGCAACGGCCGCCGATACGGGCATGAACCCCGTTTCTGAAAACGCCATGAGCGAAGTCACCACCAGCCCGATGGCGGATGGGGCCGCCACTGGCGATGCCCCCGAAGGCGAACGCCGCGAGCGTCGTTCGCGGGACCGTTATGGTCGCGACCGTCGGGGCGACCGCCCGGGGCGCGAGAACACACAGGGCATTGAAGGCGCTGTGGATGCCCCCGCCGATATCGCCACCATGCGGACGGTCACCCCCGGAATTTCCTCACCGGCGTTGGCACCCGCCGCGGCCGCTTCGGGCCCCGCCGCCCGCGCGCCGCTGCCCAAGGTTCAGCCCTTCGAGTTGCCTGTGACTTCGCTGCAAGCTGTGGCCCAGGCCGCACAAATGGAGTGGGTGCAATCTGACCCGACCCGAGTGGCCGAGGTGCAAGCCGCCATCGCCGCCGAGCCCAAGCCAGTGCATGTGCCACGCGAGCGCCCACCGCTGGTGATGCTGGACGAAGGACCGCTGATTTTGGTGGAAACGCGCAAAGACCTGAGCCAGATGGCCATGCCGTTTGAGCCATAAGCTGATGGCTGCATGAATTGGGGTCTGACCCCAATTAATGGTTGCTTTTTGGCCACAGGGCAGAGTGAGGTCTAACCCCACTTTCTGCGGTTCAGAGGACTTTTTTGATGTCGGCCAGGAATTGGCCGACCTTGGCGCCTTCCTGGCCGGCCGGGGCGTCTTCCAGGATTTGGATGATGCGGCTGCCGATGACGACGGCATCGGCCACACGGCCCACGGTCTGGGCGGTGGCGGCGTCGCGGATGCCAAAGCCGACGCCGACCGGGATTTTGACGTGCTGGCGGATGCGCGGGAGCATGGCCTCGACGGCGCCGGTGTCAAGGTGCCCGGCACCGGTGACGCCCTTGAGCGACACATAGTAAACGTAGCCCGAGGCCACACGCGCCACCTGCGCCATGCGCTGGTCGGTGCTGGTGGGGGCCAACAAGAAAATCAGGTCCATGTGATGCTCGCGCAAGGTGCGGGCAAAGTCTTCGCACTCTTCGGGCGGATAGTCGACGATCAACACGCCGTCGACGCCAGCGGCAGCTGCATCGCGCACAAAGGCATGGGCGCCATGGCGCAAGTCGTAACACTCGACCGGGTTGGCGTAGCCCATGAGCACCACAGGGGTCTGGCTGTCGCCCTGGCGGAATTGACGCACCATCTCCAGCACTTCGGCGGTGCCGATGCCCAGGCGCAGCGCGGCTTCGCCCGCCTTTTGAATGACGGGGCCGTCGGCCATGGGGTCGCTGAAGGGCACTCCCAATTCGATGATGTCGGCCCCGGCCTGCACCATGGCATGCATGAGGTCGGGGGTGACGCCCTGGCGGGGAAAGCCGGCCATGATGTAGGGGATGAGGGCTTTGCGGCCCTGGGCCTGCAACTTTTGGAGGGTGGGTTCGATGCGGCTCATGGCTGAATCCGGATGGGTTGCTCTGTGCCGCCTTTGACCGATTGGCCACGGCAGCTGGGGCGACAGTAAAAGTCGGCATTGCTGAGGTCGGCGACGGTGCCGATGTCTTTGTCGCCACGGCCGGAGAGGTTGACCAGAATGGATTGTTCGGGTTTCATGGTGGCGGCCAGTTTCATGGCATAGGCCACGGCATGGCTGGACTCCAGTGCCGGGATGATGCCCTCGGTGCGGCACAAGTAATGAAAGGCCTGCAAGGCTTCGGCGTCGGTGATGCCCACGTATTCGGCGCGGCCTATGTCTTTGAGGTAGGCGTGCTCGGGGCCGACGCCCGGGTAGTCGAGGCCGGCGCTGACGCTGTGGGTTTCAGTGATCTGGCCGTTGGCGTCTTGCAAGATGTAAGTGCGGTTGCCGTGCAATACGCCTGGTGCGCCACGCTGCAATGAGGCCGAGTGCTTTCCGCTCTCAAGGCCTTCGCCTGCGGCTTCCACACCGATGAGGCGCGTGGCCGGGTAACCGATGTAGGGATAAAAAATGCCCATGGCGTTGCTGCCCCCGCCCACGCAGGCGATGACGGCATCGGGTTGGCGACCATGGTTCATGCCGGGCATTTGCTCGATGCACTCTTCGCCAATCACGCTTTGGAAATCACGCACCATCATCGGGTAGGGGTGGGGTCCGGCCACGGTGCCGATGATGTAGAAGGTGTTCTCGACGTTGGTCACCCAATCGCGCAGGGCTTCGTTGAGCGCATCTTTGAGGGTGCGGCTGCCGCTTTCGACCGGCACCACGGTGGCGCCCAGCAATTTCATGCGGTAGACATTGGGGCTTTGGCGTTTGACGTCTTCGCTGCCCATGTAGACCACGCATTCGAGGCCATAGCGGGCACAGATGGTGGCGGTGGCCACACCATGCTGACCAGCCCCCGTCTCGGCAATGACGCGGGGCTTGCCCATGCGCCGCGCCAGCATGGCCTGACCGATGGTGTTGTTGATTTTGTGCGCGCCGGTGTGATTCAGGTCTTCGCGCTTGAGGTATATCTGCGCGCCGCCCATTTCACGGCTCATGCGGGCAGCGTGGTAAATGGGCGAGGGGCGACCGACAAAATGGGCTAATTCGTATTTGAACTCACGCACAAACTCGGGGTCGGCGCGGTATTTTTCGTAGGCTTCGTTCAACTCCTGAATGGCATAGGTCAGGGTCTCGCTGACAAAAGATCCGCCATAGGGGCCAAAGTGGCCGTGGGCGTCGGGTTGCTGGTATGTGCTCATGCCTTCGGCTTTATAAAAACCCGTGCGCTGGCGCACGAGGGGGGGGTGAGAGGGATCAGGCCTGGCGGACGGCCTGGATGAACGCCTGTATTTTTTGCGGGTCTTTGATGCCTTTGGCGGCTTCGACGCCAGAGCTGACATCAACCGACAGCGACAAGCCTCGCCCACGCAGGGCGCGCAGGCCATCGGCCACGTTTGCAGGTGTGAGTCCACCAGACAAAACGAGGTGACAGTTGACGCTTGGAGGCAGCTGTGACCAATTGAAAGTTTTCCCGCCCCCGCCATAACCCGGCACCAAGGTGTCGAGCAGCAGGGCATGGGCCGTTGAGTGATCCTGGGCGTATTTTACGAGGTCAAAAGAGGCCGTGTCATCGCGCGGGATACGGGCGGCCCTAAGGTATGGCCGCCCGGTGCGTCTGGCCAATTCGGCACAAAACCCCGGGGTTTCGTCGCCATGGAACTGCAGCCAGGCACCAGGCACCTGTTGGGCCGCCTGGGTCACGGCGTCGGCGTCGGCATTGACAAAGAGCAGCACAGGCACGACGAAAGCCGGCAGACGCCGGGCCAGCTCGGCGGCACGCCCGGGGGTGACGGCGCGCGGGCTGTCGGGGTACAGCACGAAGCCAAGCGCCTGCGCGCCCAAGCGGACGGCGGCGTCGACGTCGGCCTCGCGGGTCAGGCCGCAGATCTTGACGGGCACAAAATTCTGGCTCATGGCAGTGCATCATACCCAGGGACATGCTCAGGCAAGCCCCAGTCGGGTGCGTAGCGCGGACCCAGGAAGTACAGGCCGTCGGGCGCAAAAGTGGGGGCGGCGGCATCGCGGTCGCGGGCGGCCAGCACCTGCGTCATCCAGTCGGGGGGCTGCAAGCCCTGCCCGATGAGCACCAGACAGCCCATGATGTTGCGGATCATGTGGTGCAAAAAGGCGTTGCCTTCAAAGTCAAATCGCCAATAGGCCCCACGGCGGCTGATGTCGATGCGGTGCAGGGTCTTGACCGGAGACAGGGCCTGGCAGGCCGAGGCCCGAAAAGAGGTGAAATCGTGTTCGCCCAGCAGAAGCCCTGCGGCCTGTCGCATGGCCTGTGCGTCGAGCGGCCTGAACACCCAGCCCACTCGACCAGCCTCAAGGCTGGGGCGCACGGGGGATTCGAGCAAGACGTAAGCGTATCGGCGCGAGAGCGCGCTGGCGCGGGCATGAAAGGTGTCGGGCACACCACGCGCCCATTGCACGGCAATGTCGCGTGGCAAGAAGCTGTTGGTGCCGCGCACCCATGAAAACTCGTCGCGCTGCACGGGGGTGTCGATGTGCACGACCTGCATCAGGCCATGCACCCCCGCATCGGTGCGCCCGGCGCACAAGGTGGCCACGGCTTGGTCGGCAAAGGTCGAGAGAGCCGATTCCAGTTGGTCTTGCACGGTGTTGCCGTCGGGCTGGCTTTGCCATCCGTTATAGGGCGTGCCGTGATAACTGACCCCCAGTGCGATGCGCATGGTGCTCAGTGGCGCTCGTTGAGCCACTGCCCGGCCCGATGCGACCATTCGGGGTCAGACTGTGCTTCCAACTCTTGGGCCAAGACCCGGGCGGTGCGACTCAGGCCACGCGCCCAGAGCAGCTGCACCAGCGCCCAGCGTATGGCCAGCGGGTCTGTCGGCATGGCCTCAGCGTCGGTCTGGGTGGTCTGAGTGGGCGGTGTGGACAGGTCGAGCGAAATGCCCGCCATGGGGTTGGCGGGGCTGGCCCCGTCGGGTACGGCGTTGGTAGCGCGAGCGGCGGCGGCACGCGGCATGGGCGTGGGGGGCTGTTGCAGGCCGTCTGACAGCGGGGGCAAGGTGTGGGCTGCCGGCAAGTCGAGGTCAAAGTCAACCTTTAGAGGCAAGCCACTGGCGGTGTCTGCGTCAGCCGGGGAAACCTCCGGAACAGAGCGGGCGCGGGCGCGCCACAAAATCAAGGCGGCCAAAGCCAGCACCAGGGCCGCAGCCGCCCAAGGGGCTTGGGGGTGTTGGGCCCAGGCCTCGATAGTGGCAGAAGCCGCTGGCGTGGTCACCGGCGGCAAGGGGCCACCTGTGCCAGAGGCATCGCCAGGCTGCCCCGATTGAACCCAACGATTGAGGTCCTGGATGTTGCGATTGACTTCAGCCGCCCGCTGTGCGGTTTGCTCGGCTTGCCGTTGGGTGGCGATCTGGTCTTCGCTGGTCGCGCCGGGGGCGGAGAGGGTGAGGCGATCTCCGGGGTCAGCGGGTTTGTCACGCTGGGGCGTTTGCACTTTGCCTGTCGCGGCCTGAGGTGCCGGTTCGGCGTCGGGTGAGGAACGGGTCGCCAGCTCAGCCCGATACTGGGCGAACTCTTCCATTTGCAAGGCAATGGCCTCGCGCGCCTCGTTTTGGTCGATGGCTTTGACTTGTTCGGCAGAGGGCCACTTGAGGGTCGCCCCTGCCCGCAGGCGGTTGACGTTGCCACCGATGAATGCCTCGGGGTTGGCCTGCTGCAAAGCCAACAGCGCCTGGGCCATGCTGGCGCCGGGTTCAAGGTGAGACAAGGCCAAGGCACTGGCGGTGTCACCAGTCTCCACCCTGAGGCGGCCCGGCACGCGGGCGTGGGCCTGGAAACGGGTTTGAGCCGCCGGGTCGAGCAGCACGCCGATCTCTCGCACCATCCGGCCACGCGGCCATTGCAATTCAATGAATAGATCGACAAAACCACTGGCACCGTTGGCTTCGATGCGCAGCACCGGGCCCTGTGGCGCGTCGACCAGGGACAGCTGCACCGTCTGGGGGTCGGGGGCAGGCTTTTGGGCCAAGGCCCAGGCTGAGGCCGGTGCCAGCCTGACCTGGACTTGGTTGAGCGACCCGGAAGGGAGGGCCCGCAGCGGCACTTCGGCCACCCAGGCGTTGGCATTGGCGCTGATCACCTGGGGCTCACCCAGAGTGAGCGACCAGGCGGGGCCTGCGCCCGTGGCGACCCACAGCAGGGCGGGGGCCAAGGCGCGGCGCGAACGAAATTTCATGGGCATGGCCCCATTTTAGGTCGAGCCCGGTTGACCGGGCTGTTTCAAAGGAGGATGCGCAACATGCGGCGCAGCGGCTCGGCCGCGCCCCACAGCAGCTGATCGCCCACGGTGAAGGCGCCGAGGTAATCGTCGCCCATGGCCAGTTTGTGCAGACGCCCCACGGGCACGGTGAGGGTGCCAGTGACGGCAGCGGGCGTGAGTTCACGCTCGGAAATCTCGCGCTCGTTGGGCACCACTTTGACCCAGTTGTTGGCCTGTGCCAGGATGTCGTGCACTTCGTCGAGAGGCACATTTTTCTTGAGCTTGACGGTGAGCCCCTGCGAGTGGCAGCGCATGGCGCCTATGCGCACACAAAGGCCATCGATGGGGATGGAGCCCGCTGAACGGAAAGCCGGGTTGCCCAGGATTTTGTTGCACTCGGCCCCGCCCTTCCATTCTTCCTTGCTCTGGCCATGCTCCACCGGCACGTCGATCCAGGGGATTAGGCTGCCGGCCAGCGCCGTTTGGCGGAAATTTTTCGTCGGGAAGGAGGAGGAGCGCATGGTGGCCGAGACCTTGCGATCGATGTCCAAAATGGCGCTGGCCGGGTCAGCCAGCTCTTCTTTGACGGCATCGTGCAGTGCACCCATCTGAGCCAACAGCTCACGCATGTTTTGCGCGCCAGCGCCGGATGCGGCTTGGTAGGTCATGGCACTGACCCATTCGACCAGCTTGTGCTGAAAGAGGCCGCCCATGGCCATGAGCATCAGACTGACGGTGCAATTGCCGCCGATCCAGTTGCGCCCACCTTGGGCCAATGCCTGATCGATGACGGCGCGATTGACCGGGTCGAGGATGATGACCGCATCGTCGGCCATGCGCAAGGTGGAGGCGGCGTCGATCCAGTGGCCCTTCCAGCCTTTTGCACGCAACTTGGGGTAGACCTCTTTGGTGTAGTCGCCGCCCTGGCAGGTGATGATGATGTCGCAACGCGACAGGGCGGTGATGTCGTTGGCGTCTTGCAGCCGGGCCTCGTTTTTGGCTTGTGCAGGGGCCGTGCCGCCCGCATTGGAAGTGGAGAAAAAGACCGGTTCAATGAGGTCGAAGTCGCCCTCTAACACCATGCGATCCATCAGTACCGAGCCGACCATGCCACGCCAGCCCACCAGTCCTACCAACTTGCTCATTTGTACGCCCTTTCTGCGACAACATTGACCCACAAACCTTTGGGTTCCGGCTCGTCTGGCCGGTAGGGCGCACGACGAACCAGAGCCGTTCAGCCCTTGGTGGTCGTGGTTTTAATCCGGCGCTCGCCCGTGACCGAACACCCCAAGCCGGGGCGGGACAGCAGTGAGAGATCAACAGGCTTGCGCATACGGTGATTGTAACAAACCACCCCGGCTCATCCCTTCATTGGGCTGACGGCGGGGCCATGGGGGGCGATTGTCGGTCGTAGGCCAACTGCCAGAAACGTTGCAAAACCGCCCGATCTGAGGCATGAAAGACCCAGGTGCGCAGCCCTCCCGCACGCACCACCAGGCGTGAGGACACCAGCCAGGAGAGATAAGGGACATGGATCAGTTTGACCTGACTGATGCGGGCAATTTCCACCTCGGTGTGCGACCAGCCAAGTTGCCGGATGTGGGTGTCATCGATGCGGGTGCGGGTGAGCCAGATGTGGCCCAAACCATAGAGCAGACCCAATGCACCCAAACCCAGCAAGGTCAGGGTGACGCGGTCGGGCTGGGTCTCGAAGCCCTGCCAGGCCGACCATGCCTGCCAGGCCACGGCACACAGGGCGAACAAGGCCAAAAGGCGCGATGGCCAGCCAAAGGCTGGCCCCTCGACCGCATCGTTCACGGCTGTTTGGGCGACGCCGTGTCGGCGGGCGCCTTGAGCAGGTCGTTGAGGTTTTTTTCCTGATTGGCTTCGTCTTCGGATCGGTTGTCTTCGTCAGGCAACTCGATGGTGACCTGATCGAGATCGACCTTCGGGGCTTTGTCGAGGAACATCATGACCGATTGCGGCACAAAGATGACGATGACCACCAGCACCAGTTGCAAAATCACCCAAGGGATGGAGCCCAGATAGATGTCGCGTGACTCGATTTTTTGGGTGATGGCCCCTGACTTGAACAGGCTGTCAGAGATGCCGCGCAAATAAAAGAGCGCAAAACCAAATGGCGGGTGCATGAAACTGGTTTGCATGTTCACGCACAAGAGCACGCCGAACCAGACCAGATCGATGCCCATTTTTTCGGCCACCGGGCCCAGCAGGGGCAGGATGATGAAGGCGATCTCGAAAAAGTCGAGGAAGAAAGCAAGAAAGAAAATAAAGACGTTGACCACCAGCAGGAAGCCGACTTGGCCACCAGGCAAGTCACTGAGCAAGTGCTCAATCCAGCGTCCTCCATCGACCCCTTGGAAGACCAGCGAGAAGACCCGCGAACCGATCAGTATGAAGACCACCATGGCAGTGATGCGCATGGTGCCCGCCATGGCTTCACGCACCAGGGGCCAACTCAGGCGTTTGTGCATGGCGGCCAGCACAAAGGCGCCAAAGGCCCCCATGGCACCGGCCTCGGTCGGCGTGGCGATGGCGGTATCGATGCCGGGCAAACCGCCCATGCTGCCGAGCACCGCGAAAATCAGCACCGCTGAAGGGATGATGCCGCGCAGACACTTGGCCCACAAAGACCAGCCCTGCAAGGTGCGGGCTTCGGGGGGCACGCCGGGCAAGGCGTTCGGACGCAAACGAGTCAATAAGAAGGTGTAGAGCGCAAACAGGATGATCTGCAGAATCGAGGGACCCCAGGCGCCTTTGTACATGTCGCCCACCGACTGGCCCAACTGGTCGGCCATGACCACCAGCACCAGTGAGGGAGGCACCAATTGGGTGATGGTGCCGGAAGCGGCCAACACGCCGGTGGCGTAGCGCATGTCGTAGCCATAGCGGATCATGACCGGCAAGGAGATCATGGCCATGGCAATGACTTGGCCGGCCACGGTGCCGGTGATGGCCCCCAGAATGAAGCCCACAATGATGACCGAATAGCCCAAGCCGCCCCTGACCGGGCCAAACAACTGGCCCATGGAATCGAGCATGTCTTCGGCCAAACCGCATTTTTCAAGCAGGCTGCCCATCAGGGTAAAAAACGGAATGGCCAGCAACAGCTCGTTGGACAAAATGCCAAAAATATTAAGCGGCAAATTGTTCAGGAAGTTGACGGGGAACCACCCCATCTCAATGGCGTAAAAGCCGCAATACAAGCCCAAGGCACCCAGTGAAAAAGCCACCGGAAAACCAATGAGCATCACGATGATCAGCCCCAGGAACATCAGGGGCGCAAATTGCTCCATGGTCATTGCAGGGGCCTTTCGTAAACGAGGTTCATTTCATATTCGCCCCGCAACCAGCCGATGCGCTTGATGATCTCAAAAAAGCCCTGAATGAACATCATGGCAAAACCCAGCGGCAACATCAGCATGGCCGGCCAGCGGATGAGCCCGCCAGCGTTGCTGGACATCTCGCCGGTCTCAAGCATCTGGATGAATAGCGGCAAGGAGAGATTGAACATGAGCGCCATGACCGGCAGTAAAAAGACGACCATGCCAAAAATATCGACATAGACTTTGCCTCGGGCCGACAATTTGCCGTAGATGATGTCCACCCGCACATGTTCGTTGACCCGCAACACCCAGGCAGCGCCCAGCATGACGCAAACCGCAAACAGGTACCACTGGATTTCAAGCCAGGCGTTGGAGGAATTGCTGAAACCAAATCGGACAAAGGCGTTGGCACAACTGATGGCACAAGACAGCAGCACAGCCCAGGCGGCCACCTCACCGAATCGTTTGCTCAGGCCGTCGAACCACTCGGCGCATGTCAGTAGAAATTTCATGGTCTTATAGGAGCTGAATGTGAAAGAGGGCAAATTCGAAACAATCTTCTATTGTCGCATGCAAAATATGCGCCCATGAAAAAGCCCGGCCTGGGCCGGGCTTTGCACCTGAATGGTGAGCACCGCCCCAATCAGGGGCGGGGTCGGCCATCAGAGTTTGGCCGACTGCATGAAGCTGTCGAAACGGGCCTCTGTGACGCGGAACCAAATATTGGCCTCTTTGCGCCAGGCGGCGTAGTCGCCGTAGATCTTCTTCCAGTTGGGGTTCTTGTTGGAGAGATCGGCGTAAACCTCTTCCGAAGTCTTGAAGGCGGCGTCGATCATGTCCTTGGGCAGGGGGAACAACTGGGCACCGCCAGCCACCAACTGCTTGAGTGCGCCGGCGTTGCGGTAGTCGTACTTGGCCTGGATGTCGATGTGCGTGTAGGCAGAAGCGGCATCGATGATGGCCTTGTGTTCAGCCGACAAGCTGTCCCAAACCTTGGCGTTGACATACAGATCGAGTTGCGGGCCGCCTTCCCACCATGCGGGGTAAGCGTAGTGCTTGGCCACCTTGTAGAAGCCCAGCTTGATGTCGTCGTAAGGCCCGATCCACTCGGCGGCATCGACCGTGCCTTTTTCCAAGGCCTGGTAGATTTCACCGGCAGGAATGTTCTGCGGCACGCCACCGATGCGCTCGACGATGCGACCGGCAAAGCCGCCGACGCGGAACTTGGTGCCCTTGAATTCGGCCAGTGACTTGAAAGGCTTGCGGAACCAGCCGCCCATCTGGGCACCCGTGTTGCCCATGGGGAAGTTCACGATGTTGTAGCCGCGATAGAAGTCGCGCATCAGCTTCAAGCCATTGCCTTCGTACATCCAGGCGTTCATTTGGCGTGCATTGAGGCCGAAGGGGATGGCGCAGCTGAGGGCGAAGGTTTCGTCCTTGCCGAAGAAGTAATAAGAGGCGGTGTTGGCCATATCGACGGCACCGTCCTTGACGGCGTCGAGCACGCCGAATGCAGGCACGATTTCACCGGCAGGGTGGGTGCTGATTTCGATCTTGCCACCCGACATTTCCTTGACTTTGGCGGCAAAGACATCATTGCCACCGAACAAGGTGTCTAGCGACTTGGGGAAGCTGGAAGCAAGGCGAAAGCGCAACACGGGCTGGGCTTGCACAGCGGGGGCAACACCAGCGGCGAGCACACCAGCGATGCCAGCATGTCTGAGGGCGGAACGACGATCCATTTGATTGACTCCGTTGAAATGAAGGGGAATGGGCGCACCGGATCGGGGCGCCTCTGTCATACACAGGCACATTGTAAAGAAGTTGCAATATCCCCCCGGCTGGGGGTTTTCCCCTTGGAAAGCCCCAAATCCCCCAGAGGAAATGAGGATGTTCAGGCGCGCAAAGGGATGGTGTTGTCGAGGGGAAAACGGCGTTGGATGGACTGCGTGATGCCGCGCGCATCGAGGCCCAACTCGGCCAACAACAAAGCAGGGTCGCCATGCTCGGTCAATTGGTCACCCACGCCCAGTTGCAAGACCGGCATGTTCAAACCATGGGCGGCTAGACACTCGAGCACAGCGCTGCCTGCGCCACCCGCCACCGCACCCTCTTCCACCGTGACCAAGGCCGCGTGCTCGCGGGCCAGCTGCAACACCAGGGCCTCGTCGAGGGGTTTGACCCAGCGCATATTGGCCACCGTGGCATCGAGCGTTTCGGCGGCCTCCAAGGCCGGGTAGAGCAAGGTGCCAAACGCCAATATGGCGACGCGTTGGCCTTGGCGACGAATGTCGCCGCGCCCGATGGGCAAGGGGGTCAAGCCTGGCTCGGGCGTGCGCCCCACCCCCGCCCCGCGCGGGTAGCGCACGGCCACCGCGTGGTCTTGCTGGTAAGCCGTGGTCAAGAGCTTACGGCACTCGTCTTCGTCGGCCGGACAAGCCAGGCTGACATGGGGCACGCAACGCAGGAAGGGAATATCGAACAAACCGGCATGGGTGGCCCCATCGGCCCCGACGATGCCCGAGCGATCAAGGGCCAGCACCATGGGCAATTTTTGCAGGGCCACATCGTGGATGAGTTGATCGTAGGCACGCTGCAAGAAGGTGGAGTAGATGGCCACCACGGGTTTGAGCCCTTCGCAAGCCAAGCCGGCGGCGAAAGTGACGGCATGCTGCTCGGCGATGCCCACATCGTGATAGCGGTCGGGGAAGCGGCGATGAAACTCGACCATGCCCGAGCCTTCACGCATGGCCGGCGTGATGCCCACCAAACGCGGGTCGGCTTCGGCCATGTCGCACAACCACTGCCCGAAGACTTGTGTGAAGGTGGTTTTGGGGGCGCTGACAGGGGGCTTGAGACCGACATTGGGGTCGAACTTGCCCGGACCGTGGTAGGCCACCGGGTCGGCCTCGGCGAAATGATAACCCTGCCCTTTTTTGGTCACCACGTGCAGGAATTGCGGGCCGCTGAGTTGACGCAGGTTGTCCAGCGTGGGGATCAGGGCGTCAAGGTCGTGGCCATCGATGGGGCCCACGTAGTTGAAGCCGAATTTTTCAAACAGCGTCACCGGCGTGATCAGGTGCTTGGCCTGCTCTTCAAAGCGACGCGCCAGATTGAGCAAGGGAGCAGGCGCACCCCGCAAGACCTGTTTGCCCACTTCGCGCGCCGTGGCATAAAAGCGACCACTCATCAGTTGCGCCAGATAGCGGTTGAGGGCCCCCACGGGAGGGCTGATGGACATGTCGTTGTCGTTGAGCACCACCAACAAATTGCAATCGGCCACACCAGCGTTGTTGAGCGCTTCGAAGGCCATGCCCGCGGTCATGGCACCGTCGCCAATGATGGCCACGGCATGGCGTTGCTCGCCTTTTTGCCGCGCCGCCATGGCCATGCCTAAGGCCGCCGAAATGCTGGTGGAAGAATGGGCTGTGCCAAAGGCGTCGTACTCGCTCTCGTCACGGCGCGGGAAACCCGACAAGCCATGGCGTTGGCGCAGGGTGGCCATTTGCTCGCGCCGCCCGGTCAGGATTTTGTGCGGGTAGGTCTGATGGCCCACATCCCACACCAGCCGGTCATGCGGGGTGTTGAAGACGTAGTGCAGGGCCACCGTCAACTCGACCGTGCCCAGATTGGAGCTGAGGTGACCGCCGGTTTTGGAGACACTGTCGAGCAAGTAAGCGCGCAATTCGTCGGCCAGGGGACGCAATTGCTCGCGTGAGAGGCGGCGCAAATCTTGCGGGCTTTGGATATGGGTCAGCAGGTTCATGGCAGTGGCGGATTCAGTGGCGCCTGCCCACGACCTGCCAAGCCAGGTCATGCAGGGCGCGGGTGTCGGGCAGGCCGCAGCGCTTTAGGGCCTCAAGGGCTTGTTGCAGCAACTCATCGGCCCATGCCCTGGAGCGCTCGAGGCCCATCAGCGACACATAAGTGGGTTTGTCCTGGGCCGCGTCTTTGCCGGCGGTTTTGCCCAAAGTGGCGGAATCGGCCGTGACATCGAGCACATCGTCGATGACCTGAAAGGCCAAGCCCAGGGCGCGGCCATATTCGGCCAGGCTGTGCAGACTTTCCGGGGGGGCTTCGCCACAGACGGCACCGAGTGCCACGCTGGCTTCCAGCAAGGCGCCGGTTTTGAGTTGATGCATGCGGCGTAATGCCGCTTCGTCCAAACGCACACCCACGCTGGTCAAATCGATGGCCTGTCCGCCAGCCATGCCCGCATGGCCCGCCGCCCGCGCCAATATGGCGCAAAGCCGGCCTTGCAAGGCAGAAGGGATGGGGCTGGGCTGCGGGGTGAGCACTTCAAAAGCCAAGGCCTGCAAGGCATCGCCGGCCAAGAGGGCGGCGGCCTGGCCATAGCGGACATGCACAGTGGGTTTGCCTCGCCTGAGGACATCGTTGTCCATGCAAGGCATGTCGTCGTGCACCAGTGAATAAGCGTGGATCAGCTCTACGGCGCAGGCGGCGCGCAGGGCGGCCTCGTCCCAAATGGCCCCATCGCCCGCTTGGGCCACCGCTTGCCGCGTGGCGAGCACCAACATGGGGCGCAGGCGTTTGCCGCCATCGAGCACCGCATAACGCATGGCTTCGCCCAGGCCCGCCGGTGCGTCGGCAGGCACCCACTGGGACAAAGCCGTCTCGACCCGGCGCAAAGGCTCTGCCATCCAGGCCTCAATGGCACTCAAAGTACTCAATTTCCCTCCAGCCATGGCTTCATGACGCCATCATCGAGCACCTGGACTTGTTGTTCGATGGCTTGCAACTTGCCCCGACAGAATTCGAGCAGCTGGGCCGAACGCTGGTAGGCCTGCAGCAGCTGGTCTAAGGGCAAATCGCCCCCTTCCATGCGGCCCACCCATTGCGCCAGCTCGGCCACCGCTGCTTCATAGGTGGCGGGCAGTTCATCGATGGAATCGGTTTTGGGTTTGGCAGGCATGGGGTCATGGACAAAGAATTTAAAGGAGATTATCCCGCATTCGGCCAAAGTCAGATGGGTGCGGGTACAATCGCTTTCCCCTTAACGGCTCAATGCCGTTTTTTTGTGCAACCTCCCTGTGGGGAGAATTTAGGTCAGCTCATCATGTCTGATTTAAGTCTTCAACTGCAGCAGGCTCAAAGTCAACTTCCTGTCTCTGCTTACTTCGACGAAGCGCTATATGGGCGCGAGATGGAGGTCCTGTTCCGACAGGGGCCCCGCTATGTCGGGCACCGCCTGAGCGTGCCCGAACTCGGAGACTTCTATGCCTTGCCCCAGGAACAACAGGGCCGGGCGCTGGTGCACACGCCCAATGGCATCGAGTTGATCTCGAACGTCTGTCGCCATCGGCAAGCCGTCATGCTCAAAGGCCGTGGCCAGTTGGCGGCGGATCGGGCCGCCGCCGGTGGCAATATTGTCTGCCCTTTGCACCGCTGGACTTATTCACCCGGCGGCCAATTGCTGGGCGCACCGCATTTTCAAAATGACCCTTGCCTGAATCTGAAGAACTACGGATTGCGCGAGTGGAACGGCCTGTTGTTTGAGGACAATGGCCGCGACATTGGCGCCGATCTGGCTGATATGGGGACCAGGCATGCCCTGAAATTCGATGGCTATGCGCTAGACCGGGTCGAGATGCACGAATGCAATTACAACTGGAAAACCTTTATCGAGGTGTATCTGGAAGACTATCACGTGGGCCCGTTTCACCCGGGCTTGGGGCATTTTGTCACCTGTGAAGACCTGAATTGGGAATTCAAATCTGAGTACTCGGTGCAAACCGTGGGCATCTCCAACCAACTGCGCCAGTCGGGCAGCCCCGTCTACCGGCGTTGGCAGGAAGTGCTGATGAAGTACCGCGAGGGCCAATTGCCCGAGCGCGGTGCGATTTGGCTGACCTACTACCCGCACATCATGGTCGAGTGGTACCCGCATGTGCTGACGGTGTCTACCCTGCACCCGATGGGGCCACGCAAGACCCTGAATATGGTGGAGTTTTATTACCCCGAGGAAATCGTTGCTTTTGAGCGTGAGTTTGTTGAAGCCCAGCAAGCCGCCTACATGGAAACTTGCCTGGAAGACGACGAGATCGCCGAGCGGATGGACGAGGGTCGTTGGGCCCTTTATCAGCGCGGCGACAACGAAATGGGGCCCTACCAAAGCCCGATGGAAGACGGCATGCAGCACTTTCACGAGTGGTACAGAAAGAAAATCCAGCCATGAACTCACCGCTGATCAGCGTCGCCGCTTTGCGCCAGTCTTTGAACCAAGGCGAGACCTGGCGCATTTTCGATTGCACCGGTGACCTGATGAAGCCCGAGAACGGGCCGCAGCAGTACCTGGCGCAACACATCGCCGGGGCCCGCTATGCCGACCTGAACCGCTGTCTCAGTGCCCACGGCGAGCATGACAAAGTCAATGGCGGACGCCACCCCCTGCCCACCCGGGAAGCCTTTGCCCGGTGGCTGGGATCGGAGGGGGTCAGTGCCCAGACCCCGGTGGTGGTTTACGACCGCAATGGCGTGAATTACTGTGGCCGCCTGTGGTGGATGATGCGTTGGTGCGGCCATGGCCCTGTGTGGGTGCTGGATGGTGGCTTGCAGGCCTGGGAGGCCGCCGGTGGTGAGGTGGCCAGTGGTGAAGAGGCTGCGCCTGTGAGCACGACTTACGCCTTGTCTGAACCCAAGGTGCGACTGGTACACACCAGTGAGGTGTGGGCCCAATTGGGCCGGCCCGCGCAAACCCTCATCGATGCCCGTGCTGAAGCGCGCTTCAAGGGCGAGGTCGAACCGCTGGACCCGATTGCCGGCCATATTCCCGGGGCCTTGAACCGGCCCTTTGGCTTGAACATCGGCCCCGATGGGCTGTTTAAACCCGCCGCACAGTTGCGTCAGGAATTTGAACAATTGCTGGCTGGCCGCGACCCTGCCAGCGTGGTGCATCACTGCGGCAGCGGCGTCAGCGCCGTCCCCAATGTGCTGGCCATGGAAATTGCCGGTCTGGGGGCCAGCGGTCTGTATGCGGGCAGCTGGAGCGAGTGGAGCAATACCCCCGGCACACCCTGCGCCAAGGGCTGAGCCCGACTGGCAGATTGCGGGCGCCTTTGAAGGCAGCGGCTTTTTCAGGGCCGGCTTAAAGCGACAGGAACCAGCGCTTGATCAGCGCCCGCTCTTCATCGGTGATGCCGGTGGCGTTGTTCATGGGCATCTGGCGCGTCACGACCACCTGCTGGTAGATCTGTTGCGCATTGGCGCGAATGAGCTCTGTGCTGTCGAGGCGTATGTTTTTCATCTGCACCTGTGCGCCATGACAGGTGAGGCAGCGTTGCTCAATGATGGACTCGATTTGGGCCAACGTGGGAGGTGGCGCTGCCAACGCCGCCGCATCGGCAGCGCTGGGTTGGGGCTTGAGCCAAACGATGACGCCCAAAATGACCGCCAAACCGGCGATGGCAAAGGGCAAGGGATTGCCCGCACGGCCCAAATGGTAGGCGTGGCGCTGCACGAAGAACTGGCGGATAAGGGCCCCCGCCAACATCATCACAAACAAAATCAACCAATGCTGCGGATGGGTATAGAGAAAGCTGTAGTGGTTGCTGAGCATGGCAAACAACACCGGCAAGGTGAAATAGGTGTTGTGGACACTGCGCTGTTTGCCCCGCTTGCCGTGGATGGCCAAGGCTGAGGCGTCGTAAGGCTGGCCGCTGGTCATGGCGGCAACCACCTTGCGCTGTCCCGGGATGACCCAGAAAAAGACGTTGGCGCTCATGGTGGTGGCAATCATGGCGCCGACCAATAAAAAGGCGGCGCGGCCCGCAAACAACTGGCAGGCCAACCAGCAAGAAAACCCGATCACCACCAGCATGGCCAGACCGACTTTGGCCTCTCCGTTTTTCTGGAACCCCAGCACCCGGCAGATGGTGTCGTAGACCAACCAGAACACCACCAGAAAAGCCAGCGCGGTGACGATGGCGGCCGTGGGCGACCAATCGAACAGGCTTTTGTCGATCAGGAAGGTGCCTGCGTTGAAAAGATACAACACCGTGAACAATGCAAAGCCGCTTAGCCAGGTGGTGTATGCCTCCCAATAGAACCAGTGCAATTTGGAGTGGATCTTTTTGGGGGCCACCATGTACTTTTGGGGGTTGTAAAAACCACCGCCGTGCACCGCCCACATGGCCCCGTCGACCCCCTTTTCGAGCAAATCGGGAGACTGCGGCTTGAGCAGATTGTTGTCCAGAAAGACAAAGTAGAAGGAAGATCCGATCCAGGCGATGGCGGTGATGACGTGCAACCAGCGCAACAACAAATTGGCCCAATCGAGCAAATAAGCATCCATCATCTATTCCCGGCGTTTCATGCGGCCCCAGCAGGGGCTGTGGCGTTGTCCTCTCACCACCGCGGGCGCTGTGAGGGACTGAGGGTCGCGAACAAGGGCTCAAGAGGGCTTGAGTTGAAACCTGGCTCCGCTGCGACGGATGTGCCAAGTGTATACAACTTTTGGCTCTGCGCAATAGCTGCCACCACTGATACAGCCCCCCGGGAGCCGTGCAATGAGTGATGGCTGACTTTTTGGATACAATAGGCTTGTGCTCAGCTTTTTCTGGGCGCGCTGGCCCCCAACGGCTCCCACCCGCGCTGCATGCGCATTGGCCTTGGGGTTTGGAAACTTTAATCCGCGATTTCGTCGCAACCCACTTCCGGTTCAGATCATGTGGCTTAGCAATGGGGCTGGCCTCTTCCCTGCACCGGTCTAGGAAAATCATGTCTGAATCTTTTGCCGCCCTGTTTGAAGAATCCCTCAAGCGCTCTGAAATGCGCACTGGCGAGGTCATCACTGCTGAAGTGGTGCGCGTCGAGCACAATCACGTCGTGGTCAACGCCGGACTGAAGTCTGAAGCGTATGTGCCCATTGAGGAATTCAAGAACGACCAGGGCGAAGTCGAAGTCCAAGCCGGTGACTTCGTCTCGGTGGCCATCAGCAGCGTTGAAAACGGCTATGGCGACACCATCCTGAGCCGTGACACCGCCAAGCGCCTGGCTTCGTGGCTGTCGCTGGAAAAAGCGCTGGAATCGGGCGAGTTCGTCACTGGAACCACCAGTGGCAAGGTCAAGGGCGGCCTGACCGTGCTGGTCAACGGCATTCGCGCCTTTTTGCCCGGCTCACTGATTGACACCCGCCCCATCAAAGACTTGTCGCCTTACGAGAACAAAACGATGGAGTTCAAGGTCATCAAGCTTGACCGCAAGCGCAACAACGTGGTTTTGAGCCGCCGTGCCGTGGTCGAAGCTTCGATGGGCGAAGAGCGCGCCAAGCTGATGGAGACCTTGAAAGAAGGCGCTGTCGTGACAGGCGTGGTGAAGAACATCACGGAATACGGTGCGTTTGTGGATCTGGGCGGCATCGATGGACTGCTGCACATCACCGACATGGCCTGGCGTCGTGTGCGACACCCGAGCGAAGTCGTGCAAGCCGGCCAGGAAATCACCGCCAAGATCCTCAAGTTCGATACCGAGAAGAACCGTGTGTCGCTGGGCCTCAAGCAAATGGGCGACGACCCCTGGATGGGCGTGGCCCGCCGCTACCCCCAAGGCACCCGCATGTTTGGCAAGATCACCAACATCGCCGATTACGGCGCCTTTGTCGAGCTCGAGCCTGGCATCGAGGGTTTGGTGCACGTGTCTGAAATGGACTGGACCAACAAAAACGTGGCCCCCAACAAGATCGTGTCGCTGGGCGACGAAGTCGAGGTCATGGTGCTTGAGATCGACGAGGACAAGCGCCGCATCTCTTTGGGCATGAAGCAGTGCCGTGCCAACCCCTGGCAGGAATTCGCGCAAAACACCAAGCGTGGCGACCGTGTCAAAGGCCCCATCAAATCGATCACCGACTTTGGCGTGTTCGTGGGCTTGGCTGCTGGCATCGACGGTCTGGTGCACCTGTCTGACCTGTCTTGGAACGAGACCGGCGAAGCCGCTGTGCGCAATTACAAGAAGGGCCAGGAAGTGGAAGCCATCGTGCTGGCCGTCGATGTCGAGCGCGAGCGCATCTCTTTGGGCATCAAGCAGCTCGACGCCGACCCCTTCACGACCTTTGTGTCGATCAACGACAAAGGCGCCATCGTGACTGGCAAGGTCAAGACGGTGGACGCCAAAGGCGCCGAAATTGACCTGGGTGAAGACATCGTGGGCTATCTGCGTGCTTCCGAGATTTCGGCCGATCGCGTGGACGACGCCCGCAATGTGCTCAAGGAAGGCGACGAAGTCAATGCCGTGGTCACCAATGTGGATCGCAAGACCCGCAACATCCAGTTGTCGATCCGGGCCAAGGATGCGGCCGACCAGCAAGAAGCCATGGCCAGCCTGAATCAGCAGTCATCGCGCGAGAACGCGGGCACCACCAGCCTGGGCGCCCTGTTGCGTGCCAAGCTTGACAACAACTCATGACGCGCTCTGACCTGGTCGAAGAGTTGGCCAATCGCTTTGGCCAGTTGACGCACCGGGATGCGGAGTTCGCCGTCAAGACCCTGCTCGACGCCATGAGCGAGGCCTTGTCGCGCGGGCACCGCATTGAGTTGCGCGGCTTTGGCACCTTCTCGGTGAATCGCCGCCCCCCTCGCATGGGCCGTAACCCGCGCTCGGGGGAGAGTGTGGCCATCCCGGAAAAACGGGTGCCACACTTCAAGCCGGGCAAGGCCTTGCGCGAAGCGGTGGATCAGCCAAAGTAATGGGGGCACAGGCGACCTGCGGGTCGCCCGTCCGACCTACAATGGCGATATGAAGCGACTCATTGGCCTGCTGCAAACCCTGCTCAAAGCGGCCATCTTTTTTACCCTGTTTGCTTTCGCCCTGAACAATCAGGACGACGTGACGGTGCGCTTTTTCTTTGGCACCGAATGGCATACCCCCTTGGTCTTGGTTGTGCTCGCGGCTTTTGCGCTGGGCATGGGCATCGGGGTGTTGTCCATGGTGCCGCGCTGGTGGCGTGAACGACGCGCTGCCCAGAAAGCGCAGGTGCCCCCTGCTGCCCCCGCCACCTCCGCGACACAAGCTGAACATGGAACTTGACCTGTCCTGGGCTCTGGTGGGCCTGCCGCTGGCTTTTGTGTTGGGGTGGTTGGCCTCGAGGCTGGATTTGCGCCAGTTGCGAATTGAAAACCGCACCCAGCCCAAGGCCTATTTTCAGGGCCTGAACCATTTGCTCAACGAGCAGCAAGATCAGGCCATCGATGCCTTCATTGAGGCGGTGCAGCAAGACCCGGACACCTCCGAATTGCATTTTGCGCTCGGTAATTTGTTTCGCCGCCGGGGTGAATTCGAGCGCGCCGTCCGGGTGCATGAGCACCTGCTGGCGCGGGCCGACCTGAGCCCTGGCGATCGGCATCGCGCCCGACACGCCCTGGCGCTGGATTTTCTGAAAGCCGGTTTGCTCGATCGCGCCGAAGAAAACCTGCGTTTGCTGGTCGACACCCCATTGCAAAGCCAAGCCCGGCTGGCCTTGCTGAATATTCATGAACGCTCACGCGATTGGGCGGCGGCCGGGGAAGTGGCACACCAACTCAGCCAGAGTGGCGAAGCGGGGTTTGAAGTGCGTCGCTCGCATTACCTGTGTGAACAGGCGGCCACCCTGCCGCCCGAGGCCCATGCCCAGCGGATGGCCTTGTTGAACCAAGCCTGCGAAGTGGCCCCCCAAGCGGTGCGCCCCCGTTTGGCGCTGGCCGACGAATACCAAGCCCAGGGCGACCAGGCCAGCGCCTTGCAGCATCGCCTGTCACTGGCACAAGCCATGCCCCGCTTTGTGCCTTTGCTGGCCCCCGGCCTGGCCCAGCTGGCGCTGGCTCAGGACAGAGCGAAAGAGGTGCATGATTGGTTGCTTGAGCACGCACAAGCCTCGCCCTCACTGGATGTGATGGAGGCATTGGCCACATTGGATCAGGCCCTGGGTCTGGCCGATGTGCAAAGCCGGTATGCCCAGCACTTGCAAAAAGAGCCTTCTTTGGTGGCGGCCCGGGCTTGGCTGGCCTCTGAGCCTTTTACCCATGAATCAGAGCGCCCGGCGATAGAGCGGGCACTGGATCGGGCGGTGCAACCGCTGCGGCGCTATCGGTGCGCCGCCTGCGGTTTTGAGGCGCAACGACATTTTTGGCAATGTCCCGGCTGCCAGGCCTGGGACAGTTACCCACCCCGCAGAGTGGAGGAACTATGAACCTGCCCAGCCCTGAACGATTGCACCAAACCCGCGTGCTGGTGGTGGGTGATGTCATGTTGGACCGATATTGGCACGGCATGGTCGAGCGCATCAGCCCCGAGGCCCCGGTGCCAGTGGTGCACGTGCAACGCGAAGAGGACCGTTTGGGCGGCTGTGGCAACGTGGCCTTCAACCTGGTTAATCTGGGGGCCCAAGCCAGTTTGTTGAGCGTGGTCGGTGCCGATGCCACCGGCGACCGTGTGCGCGAACTGCTGTCGCACAGCGGCATCGCCGCTGAACTGGGCAAAGACCCCGGGCTGTCCACCACGATGAAGTTGCGCATCATTGGACGGCAACAGCAGTTGCTGCGTGCCGATTTTGAAAACCAGCCTGACCATGAGGTGCTGGCGTCGCTGAAGCAACGCTTCGAGCAATTGCTGCCCCAGCACCAAGCGGTGCTGTTTTCCGATTACGGCAAAGGCGGCTTGACGCATGTGGCCGACATGATCGGTCTGGCCCGAGCCCAAGGCAAGCCTGTGCTGATCGACCCCAAAGGCAATGACTACTCGCGCTATCGGGGGGCGACGGTCATCACCCCGAACCGGGCCGAATTGCGTGAAGTGGTGGGCCCATGGCGCAGTGAGGCGCAATTGACCCAATTGGCGCAGGATTTGCGCCGGGAACTGGACCTGCAGGGACTATTGGTGACCCGCAGTGAAGAGGGCATGACCCTGTTTGACGATGCCGGGGCCTGCCATGTGGCGGCGCAGGCGCTGGAGGTGTTTGATGTGACAGGCGCGGGCGATACCGTGATCGCGACCATGGCGGCCCTGTTGGGCAGCGGCATGGGCCTGCGCGAGGCTTTGCCCTGGGCCAACAAGGCAGGGGGCATCGTGGTGGGCAAATTTGGCACGGCCAGCGTCAGTTGGGCCGAATTGTCGGCATGACTGCATAGGAACAGGAGCAGCACATGAGCATCGTGGTCACCGGCGCAGCCGGCTTCATCGGCAGCAACATCATCCGGGGTCTGAACCAGCGTGGCATCAGTGACATCCTGGCCGTCGATGATTTGAGCGACGGTGACAAATTCCGCAACCTGGCCGATTTGCAGATCGCCGATTACATCGATCACCCCGAGTTTTACATCAGGTTTGCCGATGGCGACTATGGCGACATCGATGCCGTGTTCCATGAAGGGGCCTGCAGCGACACCATGGAAAGCGATGGCCGATACATGATGGCCAACAACTTTGAGGTGTCCAAATCGCTCTTTCTGGCCTGCCAGGGTCAGGGGGTGCGCCTGCTGTATGCCTCTTCAGCGGCCACTTACGGGGGTTCAGACACTTTCATCGAGCGCCCTGAGTTTGAACGCCCGCTCAATGTCTACGGCTACTCCAAACTTCTGTTCGACCAGTGGGTCAGGCGACAGATCGGCGCCGACTTCGGGCAAGCCCGTGCCCAGGTGGCGGGCTTTCGCTATTTCAATGTCTATGGCCCACGCGAACAACACAAGGGCCGCATGGCCAGTGTGGCATTTCATCAGCACCATCAGTTTTTACAAGATGGCAAGGTCAAACTGTTTGGGGCTTACGGCGGCTATGCCCAAGGCGAGCAGCAGCGCGACTTTGTGGACGTGAATGATGTGGTGGCGGTCAACCTGTGGTTCTTCGATCACCCCGATGTGTGCGGCCTCTACAACCTGGGTTCGGGCCGTGCCCAGCCTTTCAATGATGTGGCGCTGGCCGTGGTCAACAGCCATCGTGGCTTGCGTGGCGAGTCGGCACTGACCTTGGCCCAGGCCGTGCAGCAGGGGTTGATCGAGTACATCGAGTTCCCGGCTGCCCTGCACGGGAAATACCAATGCTTTACCCAGGCCGATTTGGGCGCATTGCGACAGGCCGGTTGCGACCACGCATTCGCCGATGTGGCCACCGGCGTGGGCCGTTACATTCAGGCCTTGTCGGCGCGCCCGTAACCGCCGCCGCCGGGCGTGTGGATTTCAAACACGTCGCCGGCCTGTACCTCGACCTGGCCGATATGGCCTAACTCTTCAGTTTGGCCATCGCACCGCAGCACGCGATTGATACCGGGGGCGCCTGCCTGCCCGCCCTCGAGCCCGAAAGCCGGATGAATTCGCCCGTTGGACAATATGCCCGCCGTCATCGGCTCGAGAAATTGAACCCGCCGGATGCCGCCATCGCCACCGCGCCACTGCCCTGCCCCTCCGGAACCGGTTCGAATGGCGTAACTGAGCAGTCGCACGGGGAAGCGGAACTCGAAGATTTCCGGATCGGTGAGCCTGGAGTTGGTCATGTGGGCCTGAACCACCGAGGTGCCGTTGAAGCCCCCACGGGTTTGGCCCTGCTCGTCAAACAGGGGACCGGCCCCTGTGCCACCGGAAATCGTTTCGTAATACTGCACGCGCTCATTGCCGAAGGTGAAGTTGTTCATGGTGGGCTGGCTGCCCGCCATGACCTGCAATGCGCCATACAAAGCGTTGGTGATGCAACTGGAGGTCTCTACATTGCCTGCCACCACCGAGGCGGGCGGCAGGGGGTTGAGCATACAGCCGCTAGGGATGATGACCTCGATGGGTTTGAGGCAGCCCGCATTGAGCGGGATGTCGTCTTCAACCAAGGTGCGAAACACATACAGCACCGCCGCCATGCAAACCGCACGCGGGGCATTGAAGTTGTTGTCCTGCTGTGGCGAGGTGCCGGTGAAATCCACTTTGGCGGTTCGGCGGGCTGCGTCGATGGTGACGGCCACCCGAATGATGGCACCGTTGTCCAGTGGGAAATCGAAACGGCGGGTCTGGGCGTCGCCAAAGCGCACGGCCAGCCGGGCGATGGCGCGGCGCACCGATTCTTCGGCGTTGTCTTGCACATGCCCCATATAGGCCCGCACGACTTCCAGGCCGAATTGATCCACCATGCGCCGCAATTCCTGCACACCTTTTTCATTGGCCGCGATCTGGGCGCGCAAATCGGCCATGTTTTGTGCCGGGTTGCGGCTGGGGTGAGGTCCGCTGGCAAGCAGGGCCAGCATCTCGGCCTCAAGCAGACGCCCGGCATCTACCAGTTTGAAGTTCTGGATCTGCACGCCCTCGTCGTCGATGGTGCGCGAAAAGGGAGGCATGGAGCCCGGCGAAATGCCGCCGATGTCGGCGTGGTGCCCGCGTGAGCCGACATAAAACACCGGATTCACGTGCCCCGGCAGAAAGACCGGCGTGATGACGGTGACATCGGGCAGGTGTGTGCCGCCGTGGTAGGGGTCGTTGAGCACATAGACATCGCCTGGTTTCATGGCCCCGGCGTTTTCACGAATCACCGTCTGGATGCTCTCGCCCATGGAACCCAGGTGAACAGGCATATGGGGGGCGTTGGCAATGAGGTGCCCGGCCTCGTCAAAAATGGCACAGGAGAAATCCAGGCGCTCTTTGATGTTGACCGAATAGGCGGTGTTTTGCAGCTGCAGGCCCATTTGCTCGGCGATGTTCATGAACAGGTTGTTGAACACTTCAAGCAAGATGGGATCGACCCGAGTGCCGGCGGCGTAGGTTTCGCGGCGCGCATGAACACGGTGCAAAACCAAATGATCGAGTGCCGTGAGCCTGGCTTGCCAGCCGGGCTCGACCACGGTGGTGGCGTTGCGCTCGGCAATGATGGCGGGGCCATCGATTTGATCGCCCGCGCGCAGGTCTTCGCGCACCACCAGGGCGGCATCGTGCCATTGCCCTTCGGTGTACACACGCACGGTGGCGCGACGCGGCACCGGCCGGGGCGGGTGCAAGGGCAGGCTGGCTTCGCGGGCCGTGTCGCCCGCAATGATGGCCTCGACCGACACGGCCTCGACCATGAGGGGTTTGCCTTCCATCAAAAAAGCAAAGCGCTGCCGGTAGGCTTGCTCAAACCCGGCCTGAATTTCGGCCACATTGCCGTGCGGCACCAAGAGGGCCAAATCGGTGCCCTCAAACCGCACATGCAGGCGACGGCGAATGTTGATGCTTCCCTGAGCCAGGGGCGAGCGGGACAATTCTGCGCGGGCGGTCTGGGCCAATTCGTCCAAGGCCTGTTCCCAGGTGCTTTGGTGCTCGGGGCTGAGCCGCACCTCAATGGCGCGCTCTTTGATGAGGCTTTGGTCGGCCAAGCCCATGCCGTAGGCCGACAAGACCCCGGCCAAAGGATGGACCAGCACTTTTTGCATGCCCAGGGCGTCGGCCACCAGACAAGCGTGCTGGCCACCCGCGCCACCAAAACATTGCAGGGTGTAACGGGTGACGTCGTAGCCGCGGGCGACAGAAATCTTTTTGATGGCATTGGCCATTTGCTGGACCGCGATGCGGATGAAGCCTTCGGCCAGGCCTTCCGAGCCAAGCGCGCTGTCTGCCTCTGCGCCCCCCGAAGCCCGGATATCGGCCACCATGCGCTGAAACGCCACTCGCACCGCATCGGCATCCAGCGGCTGGTCGGCATGGGGGCCAAAGACGGCAGGGAAATGGTCGGGCTGGATTTTGCCCAGCAATACATTGGCATCAGTGACCGCCAAAGGCCCGCCACGTCGATAGCTGGCTGGCCCCGGGTTGGCACCTGCGCTTTGCGGGCCCACCCGCAATCGGGCCCCGTCAAACTGCAAGATCGAGCCGCCCCCCGCTGCCACGGTGTGGATGCTCATCATCGGCGCACGCATGCGCACGCCAGCCACCTGGGTCTCGAATTCGCGCTCGAACTCACCGGCAAAGTGGCTGACATCGGTCGAAGTGCCGCCCATGTCAAAACCGATGACCCGGGCCTGGCCTTGCAACACATCGCCGTGCTCAAAAGCCATCTCGGCAGTTCGAGCCATGCCCACGATGCCCCCTGCGGGGCCGGACAAAATGGCGTCCTTGCCCTGAAAGGCATGGGCATCGGTGAGTCCCCCGGAGGACTGCATGAAAAAGAGCGGCACACCGGGCATCTCGGCGGCGACCTGTTCGACATAGCGGCGCAAGATCGGAGAGAGATAGGCATCGACCACGGTGGTGTCGCCGCGACTGACCCATTTCATCATCGGGCTCACCCGGTGCGAGACACTGACCTGGGTAAAGCCCACAGACTGGGCGATGTCAGCGGCCAGGGCTTCGTGTCGGGTGTGCCGGTAACCATGCACAAAAGCAATGGCGACGCTGCGCAATCCGCGCGCCCATGCGGCGCCAAGCGCGGTGCGCAAATGGGCTTCGTCCAGGGCCTGAACCACCTCGCCCAAGGCGCCGATGCGCTCTTGGGCCTCGATGACCTCCGAATAAAGCAACTCCGGCAACACGATGTGCCGGTCGAACAGGCGCGGCCGGTTTTGATAGGCGATGCGCAAGCCGTCGCCAAAGCCCCGGGTGGTGACCAGCAGTGTGGGCTCGCCCTTGCGTTCGAGCAAGGCGTTGGTGGCGACCGTGGTGCCCATTTTGACGCAAGCCACCTGCTCTGGCGGGATCGGCTCGCCCGGCGCCAGCCCCAGCAAATGCCGTATGCCGGCCACAGCGGCATCGCGGTATTGCTCGGGGTTTTCGCTGAGCAGTTTGTGGGTGACCAAGATGCCATCGGGGCGTTTGCCCACAATGTCCGTGAAGGTGCCGCCACGGTCGATCCAGAATTGCCAGCGTTCAGGGTTGCGGGGGGTCATCGCTGATTCCTCAGGCCACCACAGGCAGCGGCGTCACTGCATATTCGTGCGATTGAGTCCAGCCCCGCACGGGGTCACGCAGCAGCAAGCGGGTGCGCTCGGCAGGCCGTATGGCCACGCCTTGCGCATTGGGAATGGCGGCGAAAGTGCCACACAACATGAAGGCGCCTTCCCCGGCCTGGCCCTGCGGCCAAAACCCGTCGCGCAGGCTGTTGAGGGGCCGAATGGCGGCCAGGTTGCCTTGCTGATAGTCGACCCAACGCCCGCCCTCGAGGATATGGCTGGCCAGTTCGATGCGATCTTGGTGTTCGACCACATCGCGCCAGCGCCAGGCGGTGCGGGCCACGGGCTTGGCGCACATTTGCTTGGAGACCGCCACCGAATAAGTCTCGACCTGCCGATCGGTGTGGTCCGAACCGACGGTCAGCCACCATTCACCCTGCGTCATAAAGAGCACCGGCTCGGCCTCGCCAGAACTGTGTTCGCCCAGCATCTCCAGCGTGTCGTGCTGGGTCAGCATGAGGGCACCCGCGCGGTAGTAAAGCGGCACGCTCGAGGGGCGGGGCACGCCCAAGGCCGCCAGCTCTTCGATGTGGTGCTCTATGGCTTGGGCATTGCGACCGGTCCAGCCGGCGATCACCAATTGGCGGGGAATGACCGACAAATGGTGCAAGCGGGTGGCACCGTCCTGGAGGGAAATGGCAGAAAAATGCAAAGGATTCATGGGGGACTCACATCATGGTTTGGGGCAGCCACAAGGCAATTTGGGGGAACACCATCAGCAGGAAGATGGCCAGCATATAGACCAGCAAAAAAGGCATCACCCCCAAAAATACATCGGTGATCGGACCGGGCTGGCGCCGCATGCCTTGCAGCACATACAACACAGTGCCGTCAGGCGGCGAAATCATGGCGATTTCAACCAACATCGTGATGATCACGCCAAACCAGATCGGGTCGTAACCCAAAGCCTTGACCACCGGGAACAGCAAGGGAATGGTGGTGATCACCATCGACATCCCCTCCATGAAAGTGCCCAGGGCCAAGTAGAAACCAATGATGACCAACATGATCGCCCAGCCCGGGATGGGCAAGCCAGTTAAGAATTTGGCCAACATCTGCGGCACGCCTAAGGAAGACAAGATGAAATTGAGAAAGTAGGCCCCCAGCAAGATCAAGGCAATCATCGAGGTGGTGCGGGCGGTGGCGTGCATGGACTCTGAGAGCATGCGCCAGTTGAGCTTGCGATCTACCAAGGCCAGCACCAGGGACCCGGCCACCCCCAAAGCGGCCGATTCGGTCGGGGTGGCCCAACCGGCATAAATGGTGCCCAGCACCAGGCCGATGAGGGCCGTCATGGGCAGCAAGTCGGCCAGGCTGGCCCACTTCAGGGCCCAGGGAACAGGGGCCGTAGCGCCCGATAAACCCAAGGTGTGGCTGTACCAGAAGATGACGCCCAGAAACAACAAGACGACCAGGATGCTGGGGCCGACCGCGGCCAAATAAAGGGCCCCGACCGAGGTTTCGGTGATCAGGCCATAGATGATGAAGGTGATGCCCGGCGGGATCAAATTGCCCAAAGCGCCGCCCGCGGCCAGCGAGCCCAGCACGAGTTTGGGCGGGTAATGGGTTTTTTCAAAATAAGGCAGGGCCACCGAACCCATGGTGGCGGCAGTGGCCACGCTGGAGCCTGCCACCGCAGAAAACACGCCGCATGACACGATGTTGGTGTGCAGCAAGCCCCCCGGCCAACGCCCCATCCAGATGTTCAGGGCACGGTACAAGCGGTCGGACAGGCCGGCACGCAGCATGATCTCGCCCATCAGCAAAAACAGAGGCACCGAGACCAATACAAAATTGGTCGAAGGCCCCCAGAGCATCTCGCCAATGAAATTCCAAAAGGGCCGGTCGGACAAGCCAAAACCGGCCATCAAGGCCAAAATCGACAAGGCCGCACCCACATAGATGCCGCCTGCAAAAAAAGCAATGAAAGCACCGATGACAGCCACCAGGGACCACCATGGCACGGCCACGCTTTGGGCTGGAGCGCCGCCCAAAAAGGTCGAGACCGCCACGATGGCCCCCACCACCAACAGGAACACAATGGCGATCATGGCTTAGGAGGGGCTTTGCCCAGGGCCTGAAGGGTTTCAGCGGCCTCTTCCTGGTCGCTGCGCGAGGTCAATTCAGCATCCAGCCGTGCCGCTTGGCCTTGCCAGGCCAGCGCCAGGCCGCGCGATAACCAGGCCAGCACCGCCAAACCAAAGAGCACGAAGCCAGCCGCCCATAAACCTTGCGGGATGACCAGCGGCGTGCGCAAGGCCGACAAGTCGGTGGCGCCAAAACTGAACGAATCAAGCGTGAGGGAGACCGAACCCCAGATGAAAAAGCCAACCGAGACGGCCAGTGCCAACAAAGACAAAAGATGCAGCGCAGTGCGCCAGCGCTGCGGCAGACGTTGCAGCAATACATCGATGCGGACATGGCCGCGTTCAAACAGGGTGCCGGCCAAGCCCCAGCTCATGCCGATGGCCAGAAAATAGCCGTTGAGCTCGGTGGTGGCCTCGGATGAAAACCCGAGCAGTCGCCGCGCCAGAATGTCAAAGCAAATGAGCAGGGTCATGGCCAGATAGCACCACCCTGCCACGCCCATGGCCCGACGCGACAACCACTCGATGGCTTGCATCATGGGTCAACGGTTGCCCAATTTGATGCCACTGATGGGCTCGATGACTTCCTTGTAGACAGCGGCACAGCGGTCGCCGCAACGCTTGATCCACCCCGGCAACACGTCTTCGCTGAGTTCCTGTTGCAAAACGGCGACCATATTGCCTTGCGGTTTGACTTCTGTCATGGGCCGCTTGACCAGAGTGTGCAGTTTGCAATCGGCGGCGCGGCCCACATTGCAGGCGATGCCATCTTCAGTGGCCTCTACCCCGAGTTTCCACTGGGCTTCCTGAATGGCGGCAAATGTTTTCTCGAATTGGGCGCGAATCGTCGGGTCGAGTTTGTTCCACCAGGCCAGATTGACAAAATAGCCCGATGTGGACCAGGACAGCGACAGGGTGTAGAGGTGGGTAGTGACCTCGGGCCACTTGACGCCATTGCCTGAACCGGCCCCGGTGATGCCGCAGTCCACGGTGCCACGCTCTAGCGCGGTGTAAACCTCTCCAAAGGCCAGCGAAACCGGTTGTCCGCCCAGCGCCTTGACCAGATCGGCCGCCGAGGGGCCATTGGTGCGAACTTTCAAGCCCTTGATGTCGGCCAAGCTGGCGATCGGCTTGCGGCAAAACAGCATCTGACCCGAGAAGGGATAGGTGGCCACCAGTTTGATGCCCAAACGCTCCAATTCTTTGTTGGCCACCGGCACCATGGCATCGGCGACTTTACGGGCCTGGCGGATGTCGGTGTTCATGCCCGCCAGATCGACGCCATCTAAGATGGGCACATCACCCGAGACGGTGGTCAGCGGGCCCGCAGCAATGTCAACCTGCCCGGAGCGCACCAGACGCAAGACCTCGGGCCCGCTCACATTGCGCTCGGGCCAGGAGGCCAAGGTGACTTCCACCCGACCTCCTGTGGCGCTGGCCATGCCATCGCGCAACAGGGGCTGGTCGACTTTGGTGTACTGGGGCAGATTGGGGGCCACCTGGGTGATGGCCTGCACCGAAATTTTCTGGGCATGCACGACGGTGGCGCTCATCAGGGCCACCACCCATGCGATGGTGTGCAAACGAATCTTCATCTTGAAACTCCTGCGTGAAAAAAAATCAAAGGCTGGCCAATGAGGCATTGGTCAGATCGGTCACCAGCATGGCGCCGGGGGCATGGGTGATGCAAAACGGCAAACCGGCGGCCTGCACCACGGCTTGCGGGGTCACCCCGCAGGCCCAGAACACGGGCAGTTCATCGGGCCTGACATCGACTGGATCACCGTAATCGGGTTGGTCGAGCCTCTCGATGCCGATGAGGGACGGGTCGCCCAAATGAACCGGGGCGCCATGCACCCCCGGAAATCGCGAGGTGACCTGAACTGCCCTGATCGCATCGGCCGCCTTCATCGGCCGCATCGAGACCACCATGGGGCCATGAAAGGGACCGGCCGCCACCGTCGGGCGATTGGTGCGGTACATGGCCACATTGCGGCCCTGCGCCACATGACGCAGCGGGACCCCCGAGTCGAGCAAGGCTTGCTCGAAAGAAAAGGAGCAACCAATGACAAAACTCACCAGGTCATCGCGCCAGACCCCGCGCACCTCTTGGGGTTCATCCACCAGTTGGCCATCGCGCCAAACCCGATAGCGGGGCAAATCGGTGCGGATATCGATGTCGCGACCCAACTCATCGAAGCGGGTTTCGCCTGGCGCGGACACCCCCAATAAAGGGCAAGGTTTGGGGTTGCGCTGGCAAAACAGGAGAAAGTCTGACGCGTATTGGGCCGGCAAAATCATCAGGTTGCCTTGCACCAAATTGGGGGCCAGGCCTGAGGTGTGGGCGGTCAGCTCGCCTTTGCGGGCCTGCAGCCGCAAGGTGTGACCAAGAGGGTGGGGAGAGGACATGGTGGTTTGGATTGAGCGGACTGATTCTAGAGGTGGTGAGCGCTGTGGCGCCTCACCGACAACCCCACTGTGGTTTACCCTGATGCCATTTCCCTACTCGCAGCAGGGGGAGTGCCTCCCCAAAAACTCCCCGGGGGGTATGATAGTCGTGTGATAAATGACAAGAGTTTTTGGCGTGCTGGGCGCCCGGTTTTTGGTCTCAGCGATTTGTTCTTGGTTTTTGTAGCAGCTTTCACTTACTACTTCGCCTATTTATCTTCTTATCAATTAAGCCAGTTTTTTCAGTTTTCCCACTCCACATCCTGGTTTTACCTGCCCAGTGGTGTGCGGCTGCTGCTGACCCTCATTCTGATGGGGCCCGGGGCCTTGGGGGTGATGTTGGGCACGCTGGCGATAGACTACATCTACCATGAGTCAAACGACCATCTTTACAACTGGGTGACCGCCTCGGTGGCAGGCTTGTCGGCCTATGTGGCCCTTCTTCTGGCCAAGAGAATGTTTCGATTGGAAGCGACTTTGGCGGGCCTGAGCCAACTGAACTTGTTGGGCATTTGCATGGTGTTTGCCCTGGTCAGCCCCCTCATGCACCAGATCTGGTACCGCCTGAACCATAACAGCGAGTCGTTTTTGAGCAGTTTTGCGGTGATGGCGCTGGGCGATCTGGGTGGCAGTGTGCTGGTTTTGTATGCCATACAGTGGCTGATGCGTTTGCTGCGCCTGCTGCGCAATGCCTAGGACGGTTGGACAAGCTTGCGTCATCGGCTATGCTTGGATTTTTCACTACGGAGAAAGACGCATGAAGACATGGATCCGTGCCCTGGGCTCAGTGGCTGTTCTGGGTGCTGCCCTGAGCGCCCCGGCGCAAGCCCAGACCAAATGGGATTTGCCCGCCGCCTACCCGGCCACCAATTTTCACACCGTGAACCTGAATCAGTTCGCCGCCGACATCGACAAAGCCTCGGGCGGCAAATTGAAGATCACCGTGCACCCCAATGCCTCTTTGTTCAAAGCCCCCGAGATCAAACGTGCGGTTCAAAGCGGGCAAGCCCCCATCGGCGAAGTGCTGATGGTGAATTTCCAAAACGAATGGCCCATCTGGGGCGCCGATGGGCTGCCGTTTCTGGCCGACAGCTACGATGAGTCGGTTCGGTTGTGGAAAGTTCAAAAACCGCTGCTGGACAAGAAACTGGCGGAGCAAGGCATGATGGTGCTGTACGCCGTGCCCTGGCCGCCGCAAGGGGTTTACAGCAAGAAACCGCTCAACAGCGCGGCTGACCTCAAGGGCATCAAGTGGCGCGCCTATAGTCCGGCCACGGCCCGCATCGCCGAGTTGGTGGGTGCGCAACCAGTGACGGTGCAGGCGGCTGAAGTGAGCCAGGCCTTTGCCACGGGAGTGACCGAGAGCATGATGTCCAGCGGCTCGACCGGTGCCGACGCCAAACTGTATGAGCATGTGAAGTTTTGGTATGACACCCAGGCCTGGTTGCCCAAAAACGCCGTGTTGGTGAACAAAAAGGCTTTTGACGCGCTGGACAAGCCGACCCAGGATGCCGTGATGAAGGCGGCGGCCGATGCCGAAGTGCGTGGCCTGGCAGAGAGCAAAAAAGCCAACAACGTCTCGCTCGATCAGTTGCGCAACGGCGGCATGCAGATTGTTCCCCCACCAGCCCAGCTGACAGCCGACCTGAAAAAAGTGGGCGATTTGATGCTGAAGGAATGGCTGGAGAAAGCCGGTCCTGAAGGCAAGGCCATGGTTGACGCCTACAACCGCAAGTGATGCGCCGGCTGCTTGACGGCCTTTACGCCTTGGGCGGCCTGCTGGCCGCCCTTTGCGTATTGACCATCCTGGTGTTGATGATCGGGGCATCGGTCGGGCGCAGCCTGGATTGGCGTGTGGGCTGGGTCAATGATGTGGTGGCCTGGCTGTGCGGGGCCGCCGCATTTTTAGGCATGGCTTACAGCTTCCGCCATGGCGATTTTGTGCGCGTGACCCTGGTGCTGGAGAGCGTGTCGCCGCGCGTGCGCCGCGGGCTGGAGTTTTTCTCTTTGTGCGTCGCCACTGTGGCCATTTTGTATTTGGGCTATTGGGCGGTTCGATTCACCATGGAGAGTTATGAATTCAACGACATCGCCGGCAATCTGGTGGCGTTACCGGTCTGGATCCCTCAGATGAGTTTTGTGGTGGGTGCCATCATTTTGGTGATTGCGGTGCTCGATGAATGCGTGCAGGTCTTGCAGGGCCACAAGCCCAGCTATGTCGCCAGGGTGGAGGAACGACACGCACGCGGCGATTTTTCCGAGGAATTGTGATGGAACTGCTGGAGATCGGCGGGCTGTTGCTGTTCATCATGATTTTGCTGCTCAGCGGCGGGGTGTGGATTGCCATGACCCTGGCCATAGTGGGTTGGGTGGGTCAGGCCTTTTTCACCACCACCTTGCCCGGCAAAAATCTGTTTTCAGCCTTTTGGGAGACGGCCGCCAGTTGGGAGCTGGCGGCCCTGCCCCTGTTCATCTGGATGGGCGAGATTCTCTACCGCACCCGGCTGTCGGAACAAATGTTCGATGGCCTGTCGCCCTGGCTGTCGCGGGTGCCGGGTCGGCTGATGCACACGACGATTTTGGGCTGCGGCATTTTCGGCTCTGTTTCGGGCTCTTCGGCGGCCACTTGCGCGACCATCGCCAAAGTGGCCTTGCCCGAGTTGGAGCGGCGTGGCTATGACCGTGACATCGCCCTGGGCTCACTGGCGGCGGCGGGCGGGTTGGGCATCCTGATTCCCCCATCGATCACCATGGTGGTCTATGCCGTGGCGGCCGATGCCAGCGTGATACGCCTCTTTCTGGCGGGCTTTCTGCCGGGTTTTCTGCTGATGGGTTTGTTTTCAGCCTACATCATTTGGTGGAGCCTGCGCCACCCGGAGCGGGTGCCCCCGCCCGAGCCGAGCACCCGCTGGAGCGAAAAAATCCGGCGCTCGGGCAGCCTGATACCCTGTGGCTTGCTGATCGTGTTCATCGTCTGGGTGTTGGTGGCGGGCATCGCCACTGCGACTGAGTGCGCGGCCTATGGGGTGTTGGGCTCTCTCGTCATCGCAGCGGCCGGGCGCTCGCTGACCTGGCAAAACTTTTGGCAGGGCCTGATGGGTGCCACGCGGGTGAGCTGCATGATCATGTTCATTTTGGCCGGTGCGGCCTTTCTGACCAAAACCATGGCTTTCACAGGCATCCCCAAGGCTTTGGCGGAAGCGGTGATGGCGGCCAATCTCTCGCCTTACAGCCTGATCGCTGTGCTGGTGGTGGTGTACCTGATATTGGGCACAGCGCTGGATGGGATCTCGATGATTGTGCTGACCAGCGCTGTGGTGCTGCCCATGATCCAAAAGGCCGGTTTCGATCTGATCTGGTTTGGCATCTTCATCATCATGCTGGTCGAAATTGCCGAGGTGACGCCCCCGGTGGGATTCAATTTGTTTGTCTTGCAAAACATGACCGGCATCGACAGCAACCGCATTGCCAAGGTGACCCTGCCTTTCTTCGGGTGCATGATCGTCGGCATTGTGCTGATCACGGTCTTTCCCTCGATCGTCACCAGTGTGCCCAACTGGCTGATGGGCGTGCCCAAATAGAGCGAGGCAGCCATGGCCAGCGTCGGCATCCTCATGCTGGACACCCAGTTTCCCCGGCCCATCGGTGACATCGGGCACCCGGACACTTGGGCTGCACACCGATTGCATGCCCTGTATCGGGTGGTGTCTGGGGCCCGCCCCGACCTGATCGTGACGAGTGAGCCCCACGAGGGCTGGTTGGGCCCTTTCATCGAAGCCGCACAAGCCTTGGTGGGCCAGGGGGCACAGGCCATCACGACCAGTTGCGGTTTTTTGGCCCGCCATCAGGCGGCATTGCAGTCGGCGGTGACGGTGCCTGTGCTCAGCTCGGGCTTGCTGTGGTGCCCGCAACTGAGCCAGCCGGGCATCCTGACCATCGACGCCAAACGGCTTGGTGCTCTGGACCTGCAAGGGGCGCAGGTGCCCCCCCACACCCCGGTGGCGGGGGTGGACCCGGCTGGGGAATTTCACCGTCGCATCATGGGCAACGACACGCACATGGACCTGGCCCTGGCGCAAGCCGATGTGGTGGATGCCGCCTGCCGGTTGGTACATGCACACCCCAAGGTGCAGCACATCGTGCTGGAGTGCACCAATATGCCGCCCTACCGCCAGGCCATCAAGGCCGCCACCGGGCGCGAATGCCACGATGTGATCGACTTGGTGGCCGCTGCTTTGGCAGGGGTTTCTTAAAGCCTGAAACGGTCAGGTCGAAAGGGCTGGGGGTTGACCAGAGGCGGCTCACCCGCCATCCATCGGGCCAGCAGGTCGCCGGTCGCCGGGCCGGTGGACAAACCGATGTGCTGATGACCCAGTGCCAGCCACAAGCCCGGGTGCCGGGGTGCCGGACCGATCATGGGGCGACTGTCGGGCAAGGTGGGGCGAGCGCCCAACCAGGGCGTGTCGTCGCAGGGGGGACCGATGTCGATGGCCTGACGAGCCGCACTCAGGGCTTGCGCCAGCTGGTCTTGGGCCTTGGCGGAGACTGGCGCCGCGTGCCGGTTGAGTTCCACGCCGGTGGTCAGGCGATAGCCCTGCGCCATGGGCGAGAGGACATAAGCCGCCGCACTGTCGTTCACGGGTCGGGTCAGGCGATGTGTGTCGGCATAAGCCAGGTGCTGGTGCTGCCCCCGCTCGTGGATGAGGGGCAAGTTCAAACCCAAAGGGCGCAAGCATTGGTCGGACCACGGGCCCAAAGCCAAGACCACCTGCCCGGCGTGCACCACCCCTTGGTCGGTGTCGGCCTGCCAACCCCGGGACACGGGCCGAAGGCCCAGCAAACGCCGCTGTCCCATGTGCCCCCCCGCTGCGACGAAGGCCTGCGCATAGGCGCGAACCAAGGCCCCGGGGTCACTGATGGAACTGGCATCTTGCACCCAAAGGGCCGAATGAAACACCCCGGGCCGAATGGCGGGCTCGAGCGCGATCAACTCCGGGGCACTGAGCCACTGATGGGCAATGCCATGTTGTCGATAGTGCTGAACGCTCCAATGGGCAGCGGCCTGTGCGGCGGCACTGCGGTACAGCATGAGCCAACCATGGTCGCGGCGCAAAGACTCACACCCGGCCTGCGCCATCCACTGCGTGTGCAATGCGCGCGAGTGCGAGATCAGCTCGTTCAGGGCCAGGGCGGTGGCCTGGAAATCAGGCTCACGGGCATGCCAGACAAACTGCCCCAAACGCCCTGCCCGCCCAGCCACGTAGGAGGGTACGTACCTGAGCTTGGGGGTCTGGTTGCCCAAGAGGGCGGGCAATTGGGACCAAAGCGTCGGGTTATTGAAGGGAATGAATGAACTGCCGGCCAGCAAACCGGCGTTACCCCCCGAAGTGGCCGATCCGGGGGCCTGGGCATCAAAGAGGCTGACCTGCCAGCCTCGCATGCGCAGCGCCCAGGCACAAGAGACGCCCACCATGCCGGCCCCGAACACCGCCACCGAGCGGGGGTCTGGATGGTCAGGGGCGGAGAGCTTGGACATGGGCTGACTTGAGGGACAATGCCGGGATTATGCAAGCCGTGATCGCCATTTGTGTCGGAGCCTGTGCCGGTGCCCTGTTGCGCTGGCAACTGTCGCTGTGGGGCAATGCCGCCACCGCAGTGCCCCTGGGCACGCTGGGCGCCAACTGGTTGGGCGGTTATTTGGTGGGGGTGTGCGTGGGCGTGTTTGAGGCCATGCCCGAGCTTGACCCGCAGTGGCGCTTATTGCTGGTGACGGGATTTCTGGGGGCCTTGACCACCTTTTCTTCTTTCAGCGCCGAAGTCATCGGCATGTTGCAACAATCGCGCCTGGCATTGGCAGCCGGCACTGCCGCCCTGCACCTGATGGGGTCGCTGGCGCTGACCTGGCTTGGGCTGAAAACCGTCGCATTTTTTGCCCCATAAGCCCTTCGGGCGCGGCTGCGCCGTGGCCCGAGTGTTCTAAACTATGCCCATGAATGCCATTGCTGTCCCTTCCCGCCCCGTCCGCAGCCAATACGAGGACTTTATGCGCCATGTGCATCTGCATGGGGTGCAAAAGGGCGACCGCACCGGAACCGGCACGCGCAGCGTGTTCGGGCACCAGATGCGCTTTGACCTGAACGAAGGCTTCCCGCTGGTGACGACCAAGAAGGTGTTTTTGCGCGCCATCATCATTGAGCTGCTGTGGTTTTTGCGGGGTGGCCGCAACGTGAAGTGGCTGCAAGAGCGCGGCTGCACCATTTGGGACGAATGGGCCCGACCCGATGGCGACCTGGGGCCGGTTTACGGGGTGCAATGGCGCAGCTGGCCCAAGCCTGAAGGCGGCCACATCGACCAGATCGAGCAGGTGGTGCAGACCCTCAAATCCAACCCGGATTCGCGACGGATCATTGTCAGTGCGTGGAACGTGGCCGAACTCGACCAAATGGCGCTGATGCCCTGCCATGCGTTTTTTCAGTTTTATGTGGCCCCGCCACAAGCCCCGGGCGAGCGCGGCAAACTCAGTTGCCAGTTGTACCAGCGCAGTGCCGACATCTTTTTGGGCGTGCCCTTCAATATCGCCAGCTACGCCCTGCTGACCCATATGCTGGCGCAGCAATGCGACCTGGATGTGGGCGACTTTGTCTGGACCGGGGGCGACTGCCACATCTACAGCAACCACACCGAGCAAGTGGAGCTGCAACTCTCGCGCCAGCCCCACCCTTACCCGACGCTGAACATCAAACGCCGCCCGCCCTCGATCTTTGAATACGAATTCGAGGACTTCGAGGTGCTGGACTACCAGTGTCACCCGGCCATCAAGGCCCCGGTGGCGGTTTGAGCCCACCCATGGCATTGGGGCTGATCTTTGCCCGCACCCGCAACGGGGTGATCGGTCGCGCCGGGCAGATGCCCTGGCATCTGCCGGAAGATTTGGCCCATTTCAAACGCGTGACCTTGGGGCAGCCGGTGATCATGGGGCGCAAAACCTGGGATTCGATTCCGCCGCGCTTTCGGCCTTTGCCCGGGCGGGACAACTGGGTCATCACCCGCCAATCCGACTGGCAAGCGACGGGCGCCCGGGTGGCGCACTCGCTGACCGAAGCGCTGGCGCAGATGCCCCCGGGCAGCCAACCCTGGGTCATGGGCGGGGGCGAAATATATGCCCAGGCCATGGATTTGGCCACGCATGCCGTGGTGACTGAAATAGACCTGATGGTCGACGACGGCGACACCTTTGCGCCACAATTCGGCCTTGGGTGGGTCGAGTTGGCGCGCGAGGCACATGTGTCCGCCACCGGCCTGAAATTTGATTTTGTTCGGTTGCAGAAAAAAACTGAGGAGAGCGACATGTCAGGACACGGATTTCATGTTCACGGGCCACACGATCACGAACTGGAGCACGCCACGCAAGGCGGGCATGGCCACGATGAATCGGGCATGACCAACCAGATCGCCATGTTCACCGCCATCATCGCCACCGTGGGGGCGATTTTTGGTTATATGGGCGGCGCGACCCAGGCCAATGCCGGGCTCTTCAAGAACAATGCCGCGATCAAGAAAACCGAGGCATCCAACCAGTGGAACTATTACCAGGCCAAAAGCAGCAAGCAAAACCTCAGCGAACTGGCGCTGGAGTTGGCCCCACCGGCCAAAAAAGAGTTTTACGAGTCTGAGGTCAAACGCTATAAATCAGAAAAAGGCGACATCAAGCGCGACGCCGAGAAACTGGAAGCCGAGGCCAAGGCCTGGGATGAGAGATCAGAAGCGCAAATGCACCAGCACCACCGCTGGGCCCAGGCGACCACTGCATTGCAGGTCTCGATCGCCTTGGCCGCCATTGCCTTGCTGACGCGCAAAGACTGGCTGAAAAAAGCCATGTATGCAATGGGCGCCCTGGGTGTGGCCATCGGCGGCGCCGCCGTGCTGCACCTCTGACCCCCATCTTGCAAAGGGCAGGCTAACAGCCGGGCTGCCGCCTGCCTCAAACCGGGGTGAGTTTGGCCACCGACAAGGCCAGCCATTTGGTGCCATGGCGTGGGAAACTGATCTGGGCGCGGGCATCGTCACCCGTGCCTTCCATGGCCAGCACGGTGCCCTCACCAAATTTGTTGTGAAACACCTGTATGCCGCTGCGCAACCACGCATGAGGCCCGTCTTTGGCGCTTGATCGGGGGCTGATCGGCGCATCATCACGCCAGGCGGGGGCCTGCTCTGCGCCACGGCGGTTGTCATAGGGCGATGCACCCCAGCGCTGGGCCGAGGCTCTGGGTGCCACCCATTTCAGGGTGTGCTCGGGCATCTCGTCATAAAAGCGGCTCGGGATGTGATAGCGGGTCTGGCCGTGCAACATGCGGGTCTGGGCATGGCTGAGGTAGAGGCGCTTGCGGGCCCGGGTGATGGCCACATACATGAGACGGCGCTCTTCCTCCAAGCCTTCAAAATTGCTCATCGAGTTCTCGTGCGGGAACAAGCCCTCCTCCAGGCCGGTGATGAACACCGCATCAAATTCGAGCCCCTTGGCCGCATGCACCGTCATGAGTTGTATGGCGTCTTGCCCGGCCTGGGCCTGGTTGTCGCCAGCCTCCAGAGCCGCATGGGTCAGAAACGCGGCCAATGGCGACAAGGTCTCGCCGGTGTCGGCATCGGCACCCGTCTGGGCCCACTCTGCACCCGGCGCTTCGCGGCCAAAGCCTTCCTGGGCGACAAAGCTCTCGGCGGCATTGACCAGCTCTTCCAGGTTTTCTATGCGGTCGGCGCCTTCGCGCTCGGTGCGGTAATGCTCGACCAAACCGCTGTGCTCAATGACGAGTTGCACCATTTCCCGCAGGGTCAAGCCTTGCGACTGCGTGCGCAAGCCATCGAGCAAGCCCACGAATCCAGCGAGCAAGGTGCCCGCCTTGCCACTTAATTTGGGCACGGCATCGCACAAGGCGCTGCCGTCGGCCCGGGCGGCGTCTTGCAGTTGCTCAAGTGTGCGCGCGCCGATGCCACGGGCCGGGAAGTTCACCACCCGCAAGAACGAGGTGTCGTCGCGCGGGTTGTCGATGAGGCGCAAATAAGCCAGGGCGTGCTTGATCTCGGCACGCTCAAAAAAGCGCAACCCCCCGTACACGCGGTAGGGCAAGGCGGCATTGAAGAGCGCTGTCTCGATCACCCGGCTCTGGGCATTGCTGCGGTACAGCACCGCCACATCGCTGCGCAGAGCCACCCCGGTCTCTAGCGCGTTTTGGCCATCGCGCAGCAACTGGCGCACCTCTTCCACCAGCCACTGCGCCTCGGCGAAATCGCTGGGGGACTCGACCACCCGTATGGGCTCGCCCATGCCCTGATCGGTGCGCAGGTTTTTGCCCAAGCGAGATTTGTTGTGGCTGATGAGCTCGTTGGCGGTGTCGAGAATGGCCCCGCAACTGCGGTAATTCTGTTCGAGCTTGATCTGGTGCTTGACCCCGAACTCGCGCAAAAAATCGGCCATATTGCCCACCCGCGCACCGCGAAAGGCATAGATGCTCTGGTCATCATCTCCCACGGCGAACATGCTGCCCTGCGGGCCGCACAGTTGTTTGAGCCAGGCGTATTGCAGGCGGTTGGTGTCTTGGAACTCGTCGATCAGCAAATGCCTGAAGCGCATTTGGTAGTGCTCGCGCACCGGGTCGTTGTCGCGCAGCAGCTCAAACGAGCGCAGCAGCAGCTCGCCAAAGTCGACCACGCCTTCGCGCTGGCATTGGGCCTGGTAGATCTCGTAGATTTCGATCTTTTTGCGGGTGTCGCTGTCGGTCGGGTCAATGTCACCCGGACGCAGGCCGTCTTCCTTCGAGCCGTTGATGAACCACTGGGTTTGTTTGGGCGGGAATCGCTCATCGTCGATGCCAAACTGCTTGTACAGGCGTTTGAGGGCCGAGAGCTGGTCTTGGGTGTCCAATATCTGAAAGGTCTGGGGCAAATCGGCCAACTTCCAATGGGCACGCAGCAAACGGTTGCACAGACCATGGAAGGTGCCGATCCACATGCCGCGCACATTGACCGGCAGCATGGCTTCGAGTCGGGTGGCCATCTCGCGGGCGGCCTTGTTGGTGAAAGTGACGGCCATCAGCCCACCCGGGCTGACCTGGCCGGTGTGCAGCAACCAGGCGATGCGGGTGGTCAGCACCCGGGTTTTGCCCGAACCTGCACCGGCCAGAATCAAGGCGTGTTCATTGGGCAAAGTGACCGCATGGGATTGTTCAGGATTGAGCTTGTCCAGCAATCCGGGCGGGGTGCCGAAGGGGGTTGGTGGGGGTGAGGACATGACATGCATTGTAGAAAGCGAATAGGGGTAGAATCAGACACCGGGCCCAAGATTCTTGCGCCCGGTTTTTTTGCGCCCGCAAACGAACCGGCACAGGCCAAGCGCTCACCCTCCCCTGAATGTTTTGGAGTTGAGTCATGGAAATTTTTGATTACGACAACATCCTGTTGCTGCCGCGCAAGTGCCGGGTCGAGAGCCGTTCCGAGTGTGACACCAGTGTCACCCTGGGTTCGCACAGTTTCAAATTGCCGGTGGTGCCGGCCAATATGAAAACCGTGGTCGATGAGTCGATTTGCGAATACTTGGGCCGAAATGGTTACTTTTATGTGATGCACCGCTTTGACCTCGACAATGTGGCCTATGTGCGGGCCATGAAGGCCAAGGGCGTGTTCGCATCCATCTCATTGGGCGTGAAGCAACCCGACTACGACACCGTGGATCGCCTGCTCGCCGAAGGCCTGACCCCGGAATATGTCACCATCGACATCGCCCATGGCCACGCCGAGAGCGTGCGCCAGATGATCGGCTACCTGAAAGAAAAAATGCCCCAGACCTTTGTGATCGCAGGGAATGTGGCCACCCCCGAGGCGGTGATCGATCTGGAGAACTGGGGCGCAGATGCGACCAAGGTTGGCGTGGGCCCGGGCAAGGTCTGCATCACCAAACTCAAAACCGGCTTTGGCACCGGCGGCTGGCAGCTGTCTGCGCTGAAATGGTGTGCCCGCGTGGCCACCAAGCCCATCATTGCCGACGGCGGCATCAGAAGCCATGGCGACATCGCCAAGAGCATCCGTTTCGGGGCCACCATGGTCATGATCGGCTCGCTTTTTGCCGGGCACGAAGAGTCGCCGGGTCGCACCGTCGAGGTCGATGGCGAGATGTTCAAAGAGTATTACGGCTCGGCGTCAGACTTTAACAAAGGCGAGTACAAGCACGTGGAAGGCAAACGCATCCTTGAGCCCATCAAAGGCAAACTGGCCGACACCCTGCGCGAGATGCAAGAGGATGTGCAAAGCTCGATTTCTTATGCCGGCGGCACCAAGCTGATGGACATCCGCAAGGTGAACTATGTGATTTTGGGCGGCGACAACGCGGGTGAACACCTGCTGATGTGAGTGGGTGTGCCCCTCAAAGCCATCGGCCATGATTCAGAGCACTGAAAAAATTTTCTTTGAATCTTGAAGTGCTTTTTGGGCTGATTCAGCGGTCAAGGGGGCATTCAAGTCGTAGTCTGCTTGAACACGCATGACGCGAAAGGCTCGCAACATATGGCCCCTGCGCCTTGATTTGAATTTATCCGGCTCGGGTATTTGGGTTGGGTTTGCCAATTGGGCGATCAGTGTCGCGTGGGTACCCATGGGTTGGTAACCCGTTCCGAATGTGCCAGGCGCAGGCCATCGTGCATGCCAATCACGGCAATCATGAAAAGAGGCGTAGTAGGCCCTGCTGATACAAGCCCGGGCACCGACCTCCTGCAAGGGGCTCCGGGTTGAGACCTGTTCTGCCCATGCCAACAGGTCTTGCGCCGTGATGCTCATGAACGATGCCCCATTAAAGAAACAAAAAAATCAAGACGATCCAAATCTTTCTGAATCAGCAGGTCAATCAATTCCAGATGCAAATCGGTTGCACGCTCAAAAGTCGTGTCCAGTTTGAACCAGATCGAGACCGTCTGTGTTTCAGCACATACCGTCAAGGCTGGCGCAGTCTCGATCCAGAACAATTTGTTTTTTTGTAGTACCTCACCGACACAATCGATGACCTTTGCGCAGATTTGGTCATCAGTGCCCGTTTGAGCCAGGATTTGACGGGCGGCCTGAATTTTCTGGACCCAAGCTTCATCAAAAATGGGTAGATGAGCGAGTTCGGCTTGTTCAATTTTTCGAACAGCCTCTTGAAAAGCGCCGATATACATCGCTATGGGCAGGCCTTCATTTAAATTTCCAAATGAGATATCGACACTGCTTTTAAAAACCTCTTGCGCACGGCTCGCCATGCAAAGATTCGCATAATTTAGCAGCCGGTATTGATGGCTCTGCCAAGAGCCCGGCATGAGTTGGCCCGCAATGTTCAAGGCATGTTCTATGGAAGGCACATCGCCTTTGAACCATTGGGTCACCGATTTCAAAAGCCATGCCCGCCCAGCATCGGCTTTCATCAGCTTGTCGATGTCCCTGTCGACTTTTCTAAGCCAAAAATCATCTGGCCCAAGGTAGACGCCCTGCATGGGCACACGACTCATGATTTCAGCTTCTACTTCATCAGCAATGGTGAGGGCCTGGGTTGTCAAGTTGATCCTCGGGTATGGGTCGGTGCATGGGTTGAATGGCCCTTCAAACACCGAAGGATCTGGGGTTAGACAATCACCCCAAATCATTCTATTTTTTATTTTGATCCTGGCAAGCGTAACTATTCACACTGTTCGTGTTCAGTGGAGATGGGGGCACACGCACAGTGGCCGATCAATTCTGATTTGGATGGCACTCGCCCTGTACCCACTGGGCCCACTGAGGCGTGGCGGGTGTCGCCGCCAGGGTATAGAAGGCTGGCAGCTGGTAGGGGTGGATGGCGCTGAGGGCAGCGACCAGTTCGGGCAGGCGCGAAGCGGTGGTTTTAAAACCCAGGCGCCACTCTTGGTCGTGCTGCACCTGCCCCTGCCAGCGATAGACGCTGGCGATGGGCTCGATGTGAACGCAGGCCGCCAAACGCTGGCGCACGGCGTGCTCGGCCAGTCTTTGGGCGTCGGCTTCAGAGCCGACGCTGGTCTGCAACAGCACATGGGCTTGGCTCATTTGGACTGCCCTGCCTCGGCCAGCAAGCGCGAGCGCAACTCGGTTTTCAGCACCTTGCCGTAGTTGTTTTTGGGCAAGGCGTCGACAAAGACATAACGCTTGGGGCGCTTGAAGCGGGCCATGTGCTCGACGCAATGGGCATCGAGTGGTTCGGTCGAGAGGGTGTGGCCGGGCTGTGCAACCACAAAAGCCACCACCACCTCGCCCCATTCGGGGTCGGGGCCACCGACCACGCTGACCTCGGCCACGCCAGGCGCCGTCAGCAAGACTTCTTCGACCTCGCGCGGGTAGATGTTGGAGCCGCCCGAGATCAGCAGGTCTTTGCTGCGGTCTTTGAGGGTGACAAAACCCTGGGCATCGATGCAACCCATGTCTCCGGTCCACAGCCAGCCGTCGCGGATGGCCTGGGCCGTGGCCTCGGGGTTGCGCCAATAGCCCGCCATCACGGTATCGCCGCGCACCACCACCTCGCCAATGTCGCCCACCGGCAGATCGTTCCCATCGGGGCCCACCACACGCACCCGCACCGGCGTCTGGGCGATGCCCACAGAGGCCACACGCTGCGCATAGTGCGGGTGTTGGTGGTCAGCCAGATGCTGGCGCGACAAGCAGGTGGCCACCATGGGGGTTTCACCCTGGCCGTAAATTTGGACAAAACGCTGTCCCATGACCCGCAAGGCACGCTGGATGTCGGCGGCGTACATGGGTGCGCCGCCGTACACAATGGTCTTGAAGGAGAGGGCACAACGCTGCGCATCGTGGCCTTGAGCCTCGGCCTCATCGACCAGTCGCTTGACGATGGTGGGGGCGGCAAACATCGACATGGGCCCGATGTGCAAGCCCAATTCAAACAGCTCTTGCGCGTCAAACCCGCCTGACAGCGGGACCACATGGCGGGCCCCGGCCATGAGGTGCGGAATGGCATAGATGCCCGCACCGTGCGACATGGGGGCAGCGTAAACCGCCGCATCAGTGGCTTCGATGGGGTCAACGTCGACAAAATACCCCATGCCCATGGCCCGCAGGTTGCGGTGGGTGATCATGACGCCCTTGGGGCGACCCGTGGTGCCGCTGGTGTAAAACAGCCAGGCGGTGTCATCGGGCTGGCGCTCAAACGGCGGCAAGCATTCAGCCCCGTTGTCGCTGAGCCATAGGTTGGCTTGCCCGCTATCGGCTTCGGTCACACCGTCCAGGCCGCTGAGTGATGAGGCGTCGGGCACCAAATCGTCGGTGACAAAGGCCCAGCGTGCCTGGGCGTTGTCGATGATCCACTGCAACTCTTTCAGGTGCAACTTGGCGTTGACCGGCACCACCACCATGCCAGCCCACCACACCCCCAGCATGAATTCGAGGTAACGCGGGTGGTTGCGCATGAACAGCACCACCCGGTCGCCGGGGCGCAGGCCCTGGTCGCTGAGGTGGCGGGCCAGACTGGCCGCCCGTTGCGCCCACTGGGCGTGACTGGCGTGTAGATGGGGCCCCTTGAAAATGGCCGGTGAGTCGGGGGCACTGAGGGCGACCCGCTGCAACAAATGGGCAATGTTCATGCATGCATTGTGCAACGAAGCCCGACCGCCCGTGCGCTCAGGTCGCGACAGGCGGGTTAATATAGAGGCTGTACAGGAGTCCAGAACCCATGCCAGTGATCACGACCATTGAAGACCTGCGCGTATTGGCCGAAAAACGCGTGCCGCGCATGTTTTACGACTATGCCGACAGCGGTTCTTATACCGAAAGCACTTACCGCGCCAACGAGAGCGACTATGCCAAGATCAAGTTGCGCCAGCGGGTGGCGGTGAACATGGAAGGCCGCAGCACCGCCAGCACCATGGTCGGGCAAAAAGTGGCCATGCCCGTGGCCATCGCCCCCACCGGCCTGACCGGCATGCAGCATGCCGATGGCGAAATTCTGGCCGCGCGCGCGGCACGTGAATTCGGCATTCCGTTCACGCTCTCGACCATGAGCATTTGCTCGATTGAAGATGTGGCCAAGCATGCGGGCGAAGGGTTCTGGTTTCAGCTCTATGTCATGAAAGACCGCGGCTTCATCGAGCGCCTGATCGACCGCGCCAAAGCCGCCAATTGCAGCGCCCTGGTGCTGACACTCGATTTGCAGATTTTGGGACAACGCCACAAAGACATCAAAAACGGCTTGTCGGCTCCACCCAAGCTCACCCTTAAAAACATCGCCAACATGATGACCAAGCCGCGCTGGTGCATGGGCATGCTGGGCACGCCGCGACGCCAGTTTGGCAATATCGTGGGCCATGTCAGCGGCGTCGCCGACATGAGCAGTTTGTCGAGCTGGACGGCCTCGCAGTTTGACCCCGCCCTGAGCTGGAACGATGTGCAGTGGATCAAAGACCGCTGGGGCGGCAAGCTGATCATCAAGGGCATCATGGACGCCGAAGACGCCAAACTGGCCGCCCAGTCGGGTGCCGACGCACTGATCGTCTCGAACCATGGCGGGCGCCAGTTGGATGGTGCACCCAGCAGCATCGAGGCCCTGCCCGGCATCGTGGATGCCGTGGGCAGCCAAATCGAAGTCCATGTGGACGGGGGCATCCGCAGCGGCCAGGACGTGCTCAAGGCACGCGCCTTGGGCGCCAAGGGCACTTATATAGGCCGCGCCATGCTCTATGGCCTGGGGGCCATGGGGCAGGAGGGCGTGGCCAAGGCCATCGACATCATCCACAAAGAGCTTGACACCACCATGGCCTTTTGCGGGCACACGCAAATTGACCGCGTGACGCGCGATATTTTGCTGCCGGGCACTTACCCGACGGCCTGAGTGCTTGCGCGACAGGGGTCCAGGGAAGCTCTGCAAAACCCCATGCGTCGTTTCATCCCAAACTCGGGCGCCCTGCTTCGTTTGACTTCTTGCAGATATCTTCGGATATCTGCTTCGAAAACCGCCTTGCATGGCATCCCGATTTTGGGCGAAACTTGCTCGCAGCGAGTTTTGCAAAGCTTCCCTAGATGACTGCCCTGCCCCGACGCATCGCCCATCTGGACATGGATGCGTTTTACGCGTCGTGCGAGCTCATGCGTTATCCGCAGCTGCGCGGACTGCCCGTGGTGATCGGGGGCGGCAGGCGGCGCGCCGATGACTTGCTGGCGATCATGCAGGCGCTGCAACCCAACAACGGCTGGGCAGCCGACAACATTTCTGAGCGGCTGCCCCATATTCCGGTCGATGCATTTCCACGCCTCAAGGGCTATGCCGGACGTGGGGTGATCACCACGGCCACCTACGAGGCGCGGCAGTTCGGCGTGGGTTCGGCCATGGGGCTGATGAAGGCCGCCCAACTGTGCCCGCAGGCGGTGCTGTTGCCCGTGGACTTTGAGCGCTATCGCCAGTTTTCCCGCCGCTTCAAGGCCGTCATCACCGACATCGCGCCCGTCATGGAAGACCGGGGGGTGGATGAGGTCTACATCGACTTCACCGAAGTGCCCGGTGGACAGCGCGAAGGGGGCCGGGTGCTGGCGCGTTTGATACAAAAAAGCATTTTTGAAGAAACCGGCCTGACTTGCTCGATCGGTGTGGCCCCCAACAAGCTGCTGGCCAAGATGGCCAGCGAGTTCAACAAGCCCAATGGCATATCGATCGTTCACGACAGCGACTTGTCCAAGATGATCTGGCCCCTGCCCTGCCGCAAGATCAATGGCATCGGGCCCAAAGCGGAGGTGCGGCTGAAATCCCAAGGCATTGAGACCATCGGCCAACTGGCACAGCGCGACCGCTTTGATTTGATGGCGCTCTTTGGCCGCAGCTATGGGGCCTGGTTGTTTGAAGCGGCCTGGGGTCGCGATGAGCGGCCCGTGCAGACCGACAGCGAGCCGGTGGGCGTGAGCCGGGAGACGACTTTTGAGCGCGATTTGCACGCCAGCCAGGACCGCGACACCCTCGCAGGGGTGTTCACACGCCTGTGTGAGCAAGTGGCCGAGGACCTGCGCCGCAAGGGCTATGTGGGGCGCACCATCGGCATCAAGCTGCGCTATGACGACTTCAAAAGCGTGACCCGGGACGTGTCCATCGACGACTACACCGACGACCCCAAGCGCATCCGCCTACTGGCCGGGCAGTGCTTGAAACGCGTGGACCTGAGCCGCCGCTTTCGCTTGCTGGGCGTGCGTGTGGGCACATTGCTGCGCCGCGAAGATTGGCAGGCGCAAAAAGCCAGCGAACCGCCAGCGGGGTATGGCGAGAGCGAGTCTTTGTTCTAAGGCACTCTGATGGGGCTGTTCGGCCCATCGGGCCGGGTCAGACGTCGATGATGTCGCCTGTCTGAGGTGCCGCAGCTGCAGACTGGGTGGCGGGGCCGCTTTGGTCGGTGCCGCCGGATCGTCGCAATTCGTGCAGGGCGTTCAAGCCGTAATGGGTAAACCACAAGGCGCCAAAGGCAAAAATCCATGTGTAAATCCAGATGGCCAGTGGCACCAACAAAATGAAGGCGGCGGCCAACATGGCGCCCGAGACCCAGATCAGCCCCGGCGCCGCCCCCAAAAAACCCACCACGATGCCCATGGCCCACATGGACCAGCGGTGCCGCTGGAAAAGCATGTCGCGTTCGGGCACGCTGGCATGCTCGGCCAGGGCGTCGTAGGCCATGACCCGGTAGGTCAGCCAACCCCAGACCATGGGCGGCAGTATGAACATAAAAGGAGGGATCCACCACAGAGGCAAGGTGAGCAGCAAGACCAGCAGGGTGATGAGTGTGGACTTGAGCATGAAACCCACACTGCCCGCCATGCTGCCGCCGCGCAGGCGTTGCAGGTGGGGGAAGCGACGACGGGCCACACCGTCAAGCAATGGGGTGCTGAGCAACACCGACACGGACAAGAGGCTGAGCACCACCAGCACCGGGGTCACCGCAAAGGCGATGATCAGGGTGGCCAGCACGGTGTGGAGGGCGGCAAAACCCAGATGGGACATCCAGGTGAAGCCAGCCATCAGCCAGGGCCAGGCTTGCAGGGCATCACTGACCCATTCCTGGGCCGGATCGAGGTAGAAATAGGCCAAGGTCATGACCATCACCACCAGCAAGACCAGGGGCAACAGGGTCAGCACCAACACCCTCGGGGTGATCGCATAGGCCAGGGCGCGCCAGAAGGCGTCGAGGATTTTGATCATGGGTGGATTATCGGGCCTGCCACTGCGGCAGGCTTCAAGCCCACTTCTCCACCCCTCGGGCGTAAATGACCACGCGCTTCATGAAGGCCTCGTGCTGGGTCTCGACCTTGTCGAGTTCGTAGAGGTAATTGACCATGATGCCGGCGGACTGCTGGAGGCCTTTTTTGGACAGGTCGGCGGCCCAGTTGATGCGGTACAGCGTGGCCCCGTTGGTGAGGTGGAACTTGCCCACCGAGTCGCCGGTGGGGTGGGTGGTGTGGTACATGAGGTAGAGGGCACACAGGCGCATGAGGGCCTCGCGCTCTGCGTCGATGGCGTCATTCGGGTGCCAGCCCGAACGCAAGCGCTCTGCCCATTTGGCGCGGTCCAAGCGCAGGGTGGCCAGGGCCTGCTCGGCTTTTTTGATGCGGGCCGGGCTCATCTGTTCGGGATCCAGAGGGGCGCCTTGGTCGAGCCAGCGGGTGAATCCGGGGATGGGGGAGAGGGTGGAGAAGGTTTTGATGCCGGGCGACTCTTGCAACAAACGGTCGGCCACGCGTTTGATGAGGAAGTTGCCGAGCGACACCCCGCGCAGGCCCGACTGGCAGTTGCTGATCGAGTAAAAAATGGCTGTTCTTTGCCTTTTGTCTTCGATGAGCGGGGCTTTTTTGTCGAGCAAGGGGCCCACGTCGTCGGCGATGTCGGGGACCAGGGCGACCTCCACAAAGATCAGCGGCTCGCCAGGGAGTTGGGGGTGAAAAAAGCCAAAGCAACGCCGGTCGGGCTGCAATCGGCGGCGCAGGTCGTCCCAGCCGTCGATGGCGTGCACGGCCTCGTGCTGGATGATTTTTTCCAGCAACTGGGCGCTGGAGTTCCAGGTGATTTCGTGCAACTCAAGAAAGCCGGGGTTGAACCAGGAGGTGAACAGGTGGTGCAAATCGGCGTCCAAGGCCCGGAAATCGGGGTTGGCCGAGGTTTGCCCGAGCAATTCAGCGCGCAGCCGCACCAAATCGCCGGTGGCGTTGGGCGCACGGTTGATGCGACGCAGCAGCTCTTGCCTTGGCGGCTCGACCACCCGGAACAGGTGCATGAGGTTGATGCCGTTGGGCTCGGCGGCATAGGTGCCGGCGGCCTCCTGGACCATCACCGGGTCGGGGTTGAACTCGGAGGATAGAAAGTGGAAGAACTCGGTGCGCTGGGCCGGACTGAGTTGCAGGTAACCGTCCAATATGCGCCGGGCCATGCTTTGGGCGTTGGATTCGCCTTGTTCGCTGAGCAATCGACGACAGGCCAGCTGGACGCCCTCAAGGACGCGGGATTTCATAAAGCGTTGCAACATCAGGTGACACCTAAAAACTGGCCGGCCCCAAGACTGGCTCTAGAATCATTCTCAGTCATCGCGATGGTGCGGTGCAAATTTATTTGCTGTTTTGGAGACTGCATGAAACTCTTTCGCTACACCGCCGCCGGCCGCACCGGTTTGGGACTGATCCGGCCCGGGCATGATGACCAGTTCATCGACCTGGCCAAACTCGATGCCAAGCTGGCCGCCGAGATGACCCCGTTTTATGACGATGCGACCCGCCAGCGGGTGGCCGGTCTGCTGGCCCATGCATCGGCCAGTGACTTTCAGGCGCTGTCATCCGTTCAGTTCGATTTGCCCATCGCGCACCCGCCCAAAATCGTGTGCCTGGGCCTGAACTACGCCGACCATGCCAAAGAAGGCGGCCACGCCCGCCCCGAGTACCCCAGCTTTTTCATGCGGGTGGACACCTCGATGACGGCCCATCAGGCCCCCATCGTGAGACCCAAAGTCTCCACCAAACTCGACTACGAGGCCGAACTGGCGGTGGTGATCGGCAAACCCGCCCGCCACCTGACCCCTGACAACGCCCTGGACTGCGTATTTGGCTACAGCTGCTTCAATGACGGCAGCGTGCGCGACTACCAGCGCAAGACCAACCAGTGGACAATCGGCAAGAACTTTGACAAAACCGGCGGCTTTGGCCCCTGGATCGTGACCGCCGACGAGTTGCCCCCGGGCGCCCATGGCCTGCGCATCCAGAGCATACTGAATGGCCAGGTGATGCAAGACGCCAACACCAGTGACTTTTTGTGGAATGTGAAAGAGTCTCTGGTCATCATCACCGAGTGCATCACCCTGATGCCCGGCGACGTGATCATCACCGGCACCCCGGCTGGCGTGGGCTATGCCCGCAACCCGCCGGTGTTCATGAAGCAAGGCGATGTCTGCGACATCGTGATCGAAGGCGTAGGAACGCTGCGCAACCCCATCGTCGACGAAGCCTGATGTTCAGGCCGCAGGGCCGCTGCCCAGGCGGTTCTGCGTCGAGGCTCACCGTTTGAGCCTCGCCATGGGCTATGCTTGGGAAGCTCTGCAAAACCCCATGCGTCGTTTCATCCCACAAAGCCCTGCCCCGACCGCCGACTGGCCGACCGGGTTCATGGTGCTGCACGGCAACCGGCTGGAAGACCTGCGCGAGTTGCTGATCGGGCATGTGCGTAACTTCCCGCTGGAGGGGCTGAACCCCGAGTGGGTGGTGGTGCAAAGCAACGGGATGAAACAGTGGCTGGAGCAAGGCTTGGCCGACGCCCGGGGCCTGGGCATTTGCGCGGCCACCAAAATGGTGTTCCCGGCCGAAATGCTTTGGCACGCCTACCGACTGGTGTTGGGCCCAGAGCGGGTGCCGCAGCACATGCCGCTGGATCGCGAGCACCTGGTCTGGCGTTTGATGCGGCTGATCCCCGAATGCCTGCAAAACGATGGCCAAGGCGTTTACGGGCCCCTGCGCCGCTATGTGCGCCAGGGCGCCAAGCCCATCGACGAGGGCCGTCTGCTGCAGTTGTGCCAGCAGTTGGCCCAATTGCTGGACGGCTACCAAAATTACCGCTCAGACTGGTTGCGCGATTGGGCGGCAGGCACGGCGACGCTGCGCAACGCCCTGGGTCAACCACAAGAGCTGCCTGCCACCGAGCTCTGGCAAGCTCGCCTGTGGCAAGCGCTGCTGGCCGATGTGGCCGCCGACTCTGAATCGGGTCTGGCCTTGCCCCCCTCTCGCGCCGAGGTGCATGAGGCCTTCATGCGCCAGATGAACCAAGCCGCGCCCGGCGGGCTGCCAAAGCGAATTTTGGTGTTTGGCGTCAGCGCCATGCCCATGCAATCGATCGAGGCCTTGGCGGCGCTGGGGCAGGTGTCACAGGTGATGGTGTTTGTGCTCAACCCGTGCCAGCACCACTGGGGCGATGTGGTGAGTGAGCGCCAACGGCTGCAGGCCGCAACCCGAACGCGCCAAACACCCAAACCCGGTGTACCCGGACTGCCGCCCGGGGCGGCCGATGGGCACACCCAGGCCCAGCCTTTGTTGGCGGCTTGGGGCCAGCAAGGGCGCGACTACCTGCACCTGCTCGATGTGCATGACGATGTGGGCCAGTACCAGCATCTGCTGGGGCGCATCGACTTTTTTGAAGACCCCGTGCCGCAAGACCTGCCGGGGCCGGCGACCCGGTTGCAAAGGCTGCAATCGGATATTTTGAATTTGAACCCGCTGCCTGCGCCTGAAGGCAAGTACCCGGTGGCCGATGCCGACGAGAGCGTGGTGCTGGTGCGCTCGCACAGCGCCGTGCGGGAAGTGGAGTTGCTGCATGATCGCATTTTGGGGTGGCTGGAAGCCGAACCTGAATTGCACCCGCGCGACATCATCGTGATGGTGCCCGATATGTCGCGCTTTGCCGCGCTGATCCATGCGGTATGGGGACGCTTTGCCGCCACTGACCCGCGTCGGGTGCCATATAGCGTGGCCGATCAGAGTGCCAAAGATCATCCGATGGCCGCCATCATCGAAGCCCTGTTGCAAGGCCCTGCGGCCAGGGTGACCCTGGACGACTGGCTGTCTTGGCTGGAGGTGCCCGCATTCGCGCGGGCTTGCGGTTTTCCTGCCGAAGAATTGTTTGAGGTGCGGGAGAACCTCAAAGCCATCGGCGTGCGCTGGGGACTGGACGGCGCGCATCGGGTCAGCAACGGTGTGGCGCTGGACATGGCCGAGGCCACGCCCAACACCTGGCTTTTCGGTTTGCAAAGATTGCTGCTGGCGCAGGCGCAGGGCCCGATGGCAGGCAGCGATTGGCAAGGCGTCTGGCCCGCCGATCTTGAGCGCCCCATGAGCGAGGCCGCCCTGGGCGCCTTGTGCGCGAGTTTGCGCACCCTGGATCGGGTGCTGCACATGGTCAATGCGCCACGCCCCCCGGCCCAGTGGGTGCGTGACCTGAATGCCATCGTGAACGATGTGCTGGTGGCCCAAACCGAAGCCGAACAACGCGCCATGCTGGCGCTGACCGCCCCCTTGCAGCAGTGGCTGGCTTCTTGCCAGATCGGCAGGCTCGGTGCCGAGGTGTCGCTGGAAGTGGTGCGCAAGCACTGGATGTCTTGCCTGTCTGACAGCGGCAGCGGCAACCGGTTTTTGAGTGGCGGTGTGCAGTTTGCCACCCTGATGCCGATGCGCTCGATTCCTTTCAAACGGGTCTGCCTGCTGGGGATGAACGACGGCCAGTATCCACGCCGTCAGCCTGTGTCTGACTTTGACCTGATGCGCAGCCCCGGCATGCGCCGTCCTGGCGACCGCTCACGCCGGGAGGACGACCGGTTTTTGTTCCTCGAAGCCCTGTTGTGCGCCCGCGAGTCGGTCTACATCAGCTGGCAGGGCTGGCAAACCACCGATCAATCCGAGCTGTACGCCAGCGTGCTGGTGGGGCAGTTGATCGACCATCTGAATGCCGCCCACACCTGTCCCATCGAGGTGCTTGAGGCCCCCATGCAGTCGTTTTCCCGGCAGTATTTTGCGCAAGCCCGCAGCGTGTGGCAAACCTATGCCACAGACTGGGCTGCAGCCAGAGGTTGGCGCGACGCTGAAGGCGGGGGGGCCCAAGCCCCGGACCATGGTTTGGCCCCCCAAGCCGAGCCGCCCGCGAGTGTGCGCCTGAGCGAGTTGCAGGCCATGCTGCGCCAACCCCTTGATGTCTATTACAAACACCGCCTGGGCATGGTGATACATAGCCCCGAAGAAGAATTGCCCGAGGCCGAGCCCTTTGATCTGGACAAGCTGGAGATGTACAAACTGGTTGCCGCCGCCTTGGCGCACCCGGACACGCATGTGGCCGTGGCCCGGGGCTGCGGGCAGTTGCCGCTGGGCTTGATGGCACAGCGACCCTTGAAACAACTGAATTCGCAAGTCAAGGCGCTGCGCGACCGACTGGATGGGGTTTTGGACCATGAGGCCTGGCAAGCCATGCCCGAGCAAAGCATAGACTGGCCGGCCACTGCAGATGCGGGCTTGCTCACGCCGCAAGGCGTGGTGGGCACGGTGGGCGGCGAGGGTTGGTGGCATAAGGGGCAGGCCGAAGTCGTGCAAGTGGTCATGCGCCCTTCAGCCCTGGCCAAATCGGGGGTCTACCACTTCCATTCATTGCTGACGGCCTGGGCGGCGCATCTGCTGGCCAATGCCAGCGGGCTGAGTTGCACCACCCACTGGATCGGTTTGAAAGAGGCCAAGGTGCTGCCCGCCATGGCTGCCCCGCATGCGGGCGAGGTGCTGCTGCGTCTGCTGGCCATTTACCGCGAGGCCTGGCATGCCCCCCTGGCCGTGCCGGGGCGCAGCGCATGCCGCTGGACCGCCCACTGGATGGCCCCGGGCAGAGAGGAAGACCCCGCCATCAGGTCGTTGAAAGCCCACGGCAAAAGCCGGGTCGACTTCATGGGGGCGAAGCAAAACCCAAGGGAGGCCGAGCGAACGGCGGTGGCGATGATGCGCCGACACGCGAACGAATATGCCGACGTGATGGAGGCCATCGAGACATGGGGGCCACAGCTGTACGGTGATTTGCTGCAAGCCCTATATACATCGGCACCCGCCACTGATGAGGGTGTCGATGACTGAACGCACCCCCCTGCTCGCCCTGGACTTGCCCCTGAGGGGCAGGCAGCTGATCGAGGCCAGCGCCGGCACCGGCAAGACCTGGACCTTATCAGCGCTGTATGTGCGGCTGGTGTTGGGCCACGGGCGCGGCGGACTGGCGCATGGCCTGATGCCACCGCAAATTCTGGTGATGACATTCACCGAAGCGGCAACGGCTGAGCTGCGTGAGCGCATCCGCAAGCGCTTGCTGGAAGCTGCCCGAGGGTTTGACCAGAGTGCAGACTGGATCCCGCAAGACGCCTTTGTGGCTGGACTGCGCGAACAAACACCGCCTGAACAATGGGCGGCCTGCGCCCAGCGCTTGGCGCAAGCGGTCTCGTGGATGGATGAGGCCGCCATTCACACCATCCATGGCTGGAGCATGCGCGCCCTGCGCGAGCACGCCTTTGCCAGTCGCAGCCTGTTTGATTTGCAGCACCTGCAAGACGCCAATCAGCTGTGGCTGGAGTTGGCTCGCGACCATGTGCGCCAATTTATTTACCCGCTTTCAGCCTACGATTTGCAGGCGCTGGAGGCCGAAAAACTCACGCCCAATCCGAGCAGCTGGGTGGAGGCGCTGGAAGATTTGCGTCGCGAGCATCAGCGATCGCCTCAGCCTCCCATCGACCCCGCCACGCTACCCACCCCGGCAGAGGTGCTGGCCCAGACGCGCCACTGGCTGGCACAAGAAAGTGCTTTGCTCGATGCGGTGCGACATCACTTTGACGCGGCTTTGGTTCAACGCATTTTGGAGCACAAGTCACAGACCAAAGGGGCGTTAGGGCATTTGCGCTCCAACCTCATCCATGGCATTTTGAATCGGGTGATGTCCTGGGTACATGGACACGAAGTGGCAGCCCCCGAAAAAGACCTGCTCAAACTCGGCCACCGAGAGATGGTCAAGAACAAATGGCCTGCCGAACCGGTGCACCCGGCACTGAAGGCCATCGACGATTGGATCGACTGGCAGCAACAAAAGCCCGCGCCCGTGATTGACGCCGTGTTGAAGCACGCCTTGCACCGCATGCTGCACCAGTACACCCAAATCAAGGCCGAGGCCGGTCTTTTTGACTTCCAGGATTTGCTGGAAAGGCTTTATTGGGCCCTGTGCGAATCGCCCGAGTTGGCGCAGGCGCTGCGCACGCAGTACCCGGTGGCGCTGGTCGATGAGTTTCAGGACACCGACCCCTGGCAATACGGCGCTCTGGATCGCATCTATGCGCCCGAGGCCGATGGCGTGCTGGTGATGATTGGCGACCCCAAGCAAGCCATCTACAGTTTCAGGGGGGCCGACATCGCGACCTATGTGCGGGCCCGACAACAGTGCGAGCAACTCGACCCGCAAAGCCGACATCAGTTGCGACACAACCATCGGTCTTCACCCGAACTGCTGGAAGTGCTCAACAAGCTGTTTGAGCAAAAAGCCGATCTGTTCGGGCCGCAAATCGGTTTTGAGCCAGCGCTCTCCCCCGAGCCCGTTGTGCCGTCTGCACCCGATGCGCCCGCCACCTCCGCATCTGGCCCATCTGCTCAAACGCCAACGGTGCAGGCGGTGATCAGCGAGTCAGGCGGGGCCAGCCATGCCGAAGAACACCGCTCTTTTCTGCTGGCCCATGCGATTGAGCACATGGTCAGCTTGCTCCACACTCAAGCGGCCCAGCCCCACGACCTGGCGGTGCTGGTGCGCTCGCATGGTCAAGCCACCGAGGTGATGAAAGCGCTGGCCAAGGCCGGCATTGCGGCGGTGTTTCTGTCTGACCGCAGCCAGGTCTATCAGAGCGACGAGGCGCGTGACCTGTGGCTGGTGCTGCGGGCCTTGGCGCAACCACGCCGGGCCAGCGCCCTGCGCGCCGCCTTGGGCACACCGCTGTGGGGACTGAGCACCGAAGGGTTGTTGGCGCAGACCCACTCGGACGAAGCCTGGGACGCCCTGCTGGACCAGGCCCTGCAATGGCACCAGCACTGGCTGGCCAGCGGCGTGCTGCCCATGTTGCGCCAGTGGTTGCTGGACACCGGGGCGGCGGCGCGTCTGCTGCAGCGCCCCGACGGCGAGCGTCGTTTGACGAATTTGCTGCATCTGGCCGAATTGTTGCAACAGGCCACGCACCCCATGACCGCGCAGGGCATCGCCGCCTTGCCGCACGCGACAGTGCGCCACCTGGGCCGCGAGATCAGACGCCAGGGCGCTGAAGATGGCCCGGCCCAAACCCGATTGGAGAGCGACGAGAACCGGGTGCGTGTGGTGACCTTTCATAAAAGCAAGGGCTTGCAATACAAGCGTGTTTACATCCCGTTTTTAAGCAGCGGCAAGGCCGCGCCCGAGGCCCAATCTGACAGCGACGATGACGCCGAGCCCGAACGCAGCCGCGATGTGCTGGAAGACACCCGTTTGCTTTATGTGGCCATGACCCGCGCCGAGCACAGCTTGTGGTTGGGCATCTACCCCCACAAAGACGAAATCAATGGCCAAGGCACTTCGGCCCTGTGCCGCTGGTTCAATCGCAGCGACAAAAAGACGCCATGGTCGGGCTTCTGGAACCAATTGGCAGATGGCATCGCCGGTCTGGGCGTGAGCGTGCCCAGCACCCGGCCCACCCCTCAATGGCAAGCGCCCGTTGAGCCACCCATGCAAGGTGGCCCCAGGCCAGCGCCGAAACTGCATCTGCCCCCTTGGTGGAGTGCCAGCTTCAGCGCGCTGACGCGCAGGCTGGGTGAGCCATCCACCGTGGCCTGGCAGACCCAGGCCGAACAAGCCGAACGCGAGATTGATTCGGAGGAAATGCATGTGGGCGAGAAAGGCTTGGCCCATGCCCCAGCCGATTTGCCGTGGCAAGACTTTGGGGCGGGGGCCAGTTACGGCACTTTGCTGCACGACCTCTTGCAATGGCAGGCCGAGCACGATTGGCCGCTGGCGCGGGGCGAGAGCGGCCCCGCCTGGCAGGCACAGTTGGAGCGGCAAATGGGGCTCAAACCGCATGAGCAAGCCATGATCAACCCCTGGTTGCAGCAGGTGCTCCACACCCCATTGCCACTGGCTGACGCAAACCCTGTGGTGCTGGGCGATTTGCGCCAGCCACGCCACTGGGCCGAGATGCCGTTTCACTTCAGTGTGGCCACGGCGTGCACGCAAGCCATCGACCGGCTGATTGGTGAGGATCTGTTTGCCGGCCAGCCCAGACCGGCGCTGATGCCCGCCACCTTGGGCGGCATGGTCAATGGTTTCATCGACTTGGTGTTTGAGCACGATGGCCGCTATTGGGTGCTGGACTACAAATCGAACAAGCTCGATCACTATGACCCCGAATCCTTGCAGCGCGCCTTGCTCGACAAACGCTACGATGTGCAATCGGTCATCTATGTGCTGGCCCTGCACCGTTTGCTGCAGCACCGGGTGCGCGACTATGACCCGGCCTGCCATTTGGGCGGGGCGGCTTATTTGTTCATGCGAGGCATCGGTGCCGCCGGGGCGGGGGTGGTCATGCAGCGACCTTCCGTGCCCTTGATCACCGCCCTGGACGCCTTGCTGCGCCCCACGATGCAGGAAACGCCATGACACTGACCCTGGCCTGCGTTTTACCGCCGACCCTGCCCTGGCGTGGCCTTCCGCTGACGGATTTGGACAGCGCACTGGCGCATGGGTTGCATGGCCTGCAAGCCAGCTCTGACCCAAGGCACTTGTGGCTGGCGGCCCTGACCCACCACCAATGGTCGCGCGGGCACGCTTGCCTTGAATTGGCGGCTCTGACCCAAGCCCCGGGCGAATTGTTGGGGTGGAGCGAAGAACACACCCGGGCCCTGCCCAGCGATCTGGCTCAGGCGGCCCCCACATTGCCGTGGGCACAGGGCGAAGGTTCACCGCTGGTCTTGCAGGGCGGACGGCTGTATTTGCGCCGTGCCTTTGAAGCCGAGCAGCGCATCCGCCATTCGCTGTTGGCGCGTACCGATGCACGCCCCCTGGCCGAAGCCCCTTGGGCGCAGTGGCTGGACGAACTGTTTGCAGGGCTGGGCCGCGATGCCACCGCCATCGCCCAACAACAAGACCAAAGGCAAGCCTGTCTGACGGGTTTGCAGCATGGCTTTACCCTGGTCTCGGGCGGGCCCGGCACCGGCAAGACCACCACCGTGGCCCGCATGCTGGCGCTGCTGCAACGCGCCCACATGCAGCTGGACGGCCACACCGAACCACTGCGTGTGCTGCTGGCGGCCCCGACCGGCAAGGCCTCGGCCCGACTGGCCGAGTCGATGCGAGGGGCCATCGCCAAACTGCCCGAGGCCTGGCGCATCGGCTTGCCCGAGACTTCGGCCACCTTGCATCGCTGGCTGCAAGACCAACCCGACATCTGGCAGGCCGATGTGCTGGTGATAGACGAGGTGTCGATGGTGGACCTGGAGCTGATGGCCCGGGTGCTGAGTGCCCTGCCAGCGTCGTGCCGGGTGATTTTGCTGGGCGACCCTGAGCAGCTGGCGTCGGTGCAAGCCGGTGCCGTGCTGGCGCAACTTTGCGAAGCCACCTGGCTCGATGCCCAGCGCGTTCAATTGCGCCACAGCCACCGCTTCAAAGCCGACCAAGGCATAGGTCAGTGGGCGCGGTGGGTGCAACAAGCCAGCCGTGCAGAACGCCAACAAGCCTGGGCGGCGCTGCCCACAGTTTGGGCGGGTGCCGATGCCCCTTGCGGCCAGCAAGTGACCCGCCTGGCCGACATCACCCCATCGACCCCTGCCGGGCGCGCGCTGCTCAAGCAGGCCTTTACCCCCTGGTGGGAGCAAGTGATGCAAGCCACGCAAGGCGGTGAGAGGGCGGTGCCCGATGCGCTGGCGCGTGAACTGCTGGAGGGCTTTACCCAGGTCGGTGTGCTGTGCGCGTTGCGCGAAGGGCCTTGGGGCGTTGAGACACTGAACCAACACATCGCGCAGGCGCTGGGTTTGGGTCAGGCCTTGTGGTGTGCGGGGCGACCGGTCATGGTCACGCGCAACAACGCGGCGCTGGAATTGAACAATGGCGACATCGGTCTGTGCCTGCCGCATGCGCTGAGCACGGGGCAGGTGGTGTTGCGAGTGGCATTTGCCCATGAACAAGGGGTGCGCTGGGTTTCGCCCGCGCGACTCGACGACGTGGAACCCGTGTTCGCCATGACCATCCACAAATCACAGGGTTCGGAGTTTGACCATGTGCTGCTGGTGCTGCCGCCGCAAGTCAGCCCGGTGTTGACGCGCGAGCTGATCTATACCGGCCTGACCCGGGCCAAGGAGCGCCTGACCTGGTGGGCCCTCAAACCCGAGGTGTGGCTGGCGGCTTGCGAGGTGCGGGTGGCGCGCAGCGGGGGGTTGGCAGATGCGGGGCATCAATAATTTGCATTTAATTGCTTAAATTTCTATAATTTAAGCAATTTATGAAGAAATCTGCGTCCTCACACCTTCTGCCTTTTGAAGCCGAAGAATTCCTGTGCGAACTGGGCCGCAGGATCTCCATCGCCCGCCGGGCCAGAGGGTGGACGCAGCAAGATCTGGCGGCCAAGGCCGGGGTCAGCAACCGGACCATGACTGGCATCGAAAAAGGCTTGCCCACCATCCAGATGGGTTTTTGGTTGTCGACCCTGTGGGCGCTTGATCTGCTGCAGGCATTTGCCAGCTTGCAGCCTTT